>Ga0070741_10002059_pt1 | contig 56186 bp, 50 predicted proteins | sample Coa_R1_4_FD_66440 | JGI IMG/M metagenome (GOLD analysis project Ga0070741, IMG submission 66440) | Surface soil microbial communities from Centralia Pennsylvania, which are recovering from an underground coalmine fire - Coalmine... | ecosystem: Environmental > Terrestrial > Soil > Unclassified ... | reverse complement strand
CTCGGACGGCGGCGGCCAGGTTCCCCTGAGCGCGTTCACCCACTACGAGGAAGGCGACGCCCCGCTCGTGATCAACCATCAGGGGCAGTTCCCGACCGTGACGATCTCGTTCAACCTCGCGCCGGGCTACTCGCTCGGCGACGCGGTGGCGGAGATAGAGAGCGCGACGAGGGAGATCGGGATGCCGGAGAGCGTGCAGGGGCGATTCCAGGGGACGGCGCAGGCTTTTCAGGCATCGCTGACCAACGAGCCGCTTTTGATTCTGGCCGCGCTCGTCACGGTCTACATCGTGCTGGGCGTTCTCTACGAGAGCTACATTCATCCGATCACGATACTTTCGACGCTTCCGTCGGCGGGTGTCGGCGCGATCCTCGCGCTGATGATATGCGGGAGTGAACTCAACGTAATCGCCCTCATCGGCATCATCCTGCTCATCGGTATCGTGAAGAAAAACGCCATCATGATGATCGATTTCGCGCTCGAGGCGCAGCGCAAGGACGGCATGTCCGCGCGCGACGCGATCTATCAGGCGTGCCTGCTGCGGTTTCGGCCGATCATGATGACCACGATGGCGGCGCTGCTCGGCGGACTGCCGCTCGCGCTCGGCACCGGCACGGGCTCGGAGCTGCGCCGGCCGCTCGGAATCGCGATCGTCGGCGGTCTGCTGCTCAGCCAAATCCTCACGCTCTACACCACCCCCGTCATCTTTCTGGCCTTCGACCGGCTGAGCGAGCGGCTCGCGCGCCGCCGCGCCGAAGTACTTTCACCGGCGGTGACGCGGTCGTGATCCCGGAGTTTTGCATCAAGAGGCCGGTCGGCACGACGCTCCTCACCATCGCGATCGCGCTTGCGGGGCTGGTCGCCTTCAGGATGCTGCCGGTGTCGCCGATCCCGCAGGTCGAATTCCCCACCATCCAGGTCCAGGCGCAGCTTCCGGGCGCGAGTCCGGAGACGATGGCATCGGCGGTCGCGACTCCGCTCGAGCGGCAGTTCGGCCGGATTGCCGGTCTCACGCAGCTCACCTCGACGAGTTCGCTGGGCAACACCAGCGTCGTGCTGCAGTTCGAACTCTCGCGCAACATCGATGCGGCGGCGCGTGACGTGCAGGCCGCGATCAACGCGGCGCGAAGCCAGTTGCCGAGCGATCTGCCGTCGAACCCGACCTATCAGAAGGTCAACCCCGCCGACGCGCCGATCCTGATCTTTTCGCTGACCTCGTCCACGCTGACGCGGGGCAGAATCTACGACGCCGCCTATTCGATCCTCGCGCAGAAGCTCTCGCAGATCGAAGGAGTCGGCCAGGTGTTCGTGGGCGGAAGCGCCCTGCCCGGAGTGCGGGTCGAGCTCAATCCCACCCGCCTGAACAACCTCGGGATCAGCCTCGAGGAGGTGCGCACGGCGCTTGCGGCCGCGAACGCCAATCGCCCCAAGGGGGAGCTGGCCGGGGACAAGGTCGCGCGATCGCTGGCGACCACCGACCAGTTGCTGAAGGCCGCCGACTACCAGCCGCTCATCATTCGCTATCAGAACGGCGGCGCGGTGAAGCTGTCGGATGTAGGCGAGGTGCGTGATTCGGTCGAGGATCTTAGAAACCTGGGCCTGGTGGACGGCCGTCCCGCCGTGCTGCTGGTCGTCTTTCGCCAGCCCAACGCCAATATCATCGACACCGTCGATCGCATCATGGCGGCCGTGCCGTCGCTCAAGGCCTCCATCTCTCCGGCGATCGATATGGGGGTGGTGCTGGACCGGACGCTGACGATTCGCGCCTCGGTGCGGGAGGTGGAGCTGACCCTGCTCGTGTCGATCGCGCTGGTCGTGATGGTGGTGTTCGTATTCCTGCAGAGCGCGCGCGCCACCCTGATTCCCGGAATCGTGGTGCCGGTTTCGCTTATCGGCACCTTCGGCGTTATGTACCTGTGCGGGTACACCCTCGACAATCTGTCGCTGATGGCGCTCACGATCTCGACCGGGTTTGTGGTCGATGACGCGATCGTGGTGGTGGAGAATATCGCGCGCCATCGCGAGCAGGGGATGGGGCCGATACGGGCAGCGATCGAGGGGGCGCGCGGAATCGGTTTCACCGTGGTCTCGATCAGCGTGTCCCTGGTCGCCGTGTTCATCCCGATCCTCCTGATGGGCGGGATAATCGGGCGGCTTTTCCGCGAATTCGCCGTCACCCTCTCCGCCGCGATCGCGGTCTCGATGATCATCTCGCTCACCACGACGCCGATGATGTGTGCGCATTTGCTGGGTGACGATCGGGCGCGCGGCACCTCGACGTTCGGCGCGGCCGGGCGGCGGATACTGGAGCGGATGCACGAGTTTTACGCGGAGAGCCTCGCCTGGGTGCTCGCCCATCCGCGCCTGATGCTTTCGATCACGCTGGCGATGGTGGGGATCAGCGTGTACCTCTACGTCGCGATTCCTAAAGGATTCTTCCCGCAGCAGGATACCGGGCGGCTGATGGGGGCGGTGCAGGCCGACCAGGCCACCTCCTTCCAGTCAATCACGCGCAAGCTCGAGGAGTTCGTCGATATAATCCGAGCCGATCCCGCGGTCGATCACGTCGTGGCGTTCACCGGCGGTCGCAACAGCCGCGGCACCAACACCGCCCGGATGTTCATCTCGCTCAAGCCGCTTGGCGAGCGGCGGCTTACCGCCGACCAGGTCATCGCCCGCATCCGCGCGAAGGCCCGAAACGTGGCGGGCGCAAGCCTCTACATGCAGGCGGTTCAGGATCTCAACGTCGGGGGAAGGATGGCCAACGCGCAGTTTCAATACACCCTGCAAAGCGACGACCTGGCGCTGCTCAATCGATGGGCTCCGCGGCTGCTCAACCGGATGAGGTCGATGCCGCAGCTCGTGGACGTCAGCAGCGATCAGCAGAACGCGGGCCTCGCCGCCAACCTCGTAATCGACCGCGACACCGCCGCGCGGCTTGGGCTTTCCCAGCGGGCAATCGACGACACGCTCTACGATGCGTTCGGGCAGCGGCAGGTTTCGACGATGTACACGCAGCTCAACCAGTATCACGTGGTGATGGAGGTGGCGCCGGAGTTCTGGCAGGACCCGGACTCGTTAAACCACGTATACGTCGCCGCGCCGTCCGGAAAACTGGTCAAGCTCGGCACCTTCGCGCATTTCGCGCCCTCAACCACCGCGCTCGAAGTCAACCATCAGGGGCAGTTCCCTGCCATAACGATATCGTTCAACGTGCCGCCCGGCGTGTCGCTGGGCGAGGCGGTGGACGCCATCAACGAAGCCGAGCGGCAGATCGGCCTTCCCGCCAACATCCACGGGAACTTCCAGGGTACCGCGCAGGCTTTCCAGGATTCCCTGCGCAACGAGGCGATACTGATATTCGGGGCGCTGGCCGCGGTCTATATCGTCCTCGGCATCCTTTACGAAAGCTACGTGCATCCGATCACGATTCTTTCCACCCTGCCGTCGGCGGGAGTAGGCGCACTTCTCGCGCTGCTGATCTGCCGGGTCGATCTCAGCGTGATTGCAGTGATCGGCATCATCCTGCTCATCGGCATCGTGAAAAAGAACGCGATCATGATGATCGACTTTGCGCTCGAGGCCGAACGCAAGGACGGGCTGAGATCGCGCGATGCCATCTACCAGGCATGCCTGCTGCGCTTTCGGCCGATCATGATGACGACGATGGCGGCGCTGCTCGGCGGGTTGCCGCTTGCGCTCGGCACCGGCACCGGTTCGGAGCTTCGCCGGCCTCTCGGAATCGCAATCGTCGGCGGCCTTATCATGAGTCAGGTCCTTACCCTGTACACGACCCCGGTCGTGTACCTGTACCTCGACCGGTTCCGGCTGTGGAGCGCGGGATGGTTAAGGCGCATTTTGGGAGGGATCATCAGCCCTCCCGAGCAGGCGCATCCTTGAACTTTCCCACTGCGGGCGCCGGGGCCGGCCGGGCCTACAATGGCATCGCGAGGTGCCTTGATGTTGTAGTAAAATTGACAAGCGAGAAAGTGCAGGGTACGACCTTGAACTGACCGCTTCGATGATCTCGCAGAAGGCAAAGTATGCGCTCAAGGCGCTGACCGTTCTTGCCGAAGAGTATGGCAAGGGGCCGATTCTAATCGCCGATATCGCCGCGCGGGAGAATATTCCGCGAAGCTTCCTGGAATTGATCCTCCTCGAACTCAAAAACCATCGCTTTCTCGACAGCCGCAAAGGACGCGGCGGCGGTTATTTTCTGGCCAAGCCGCCCGCGCAGATATCCATCGGCCAGGTGTTGCGAGCGATCGAAGGTCCTCTCGCCCCCCTGCCGTGCGTCAGTAAGACCGCCTACCGCAAGTGCGACGAGTGCCGCGATGAACGCACCTGCGGGGTGCGACTGCTGATGCGCGAGGTGCGCGAGGCGACCGCGCGAATCCTCGACTCAACCACCCTGGCCGACATGCTCAAGCGATCGCAGCTTGCGGCGATGGGAAGGGACGCACTCGAGTTTTCCATCTGATTCGCCCCGCCTTGCGGGCGGCCTTCGACTCTCACTATAAGCGACGATGACGGACTGCCTATGAGAATCGAGCATGCGATGTTTGGCGCCGGATGCTTCTGGGGGGTTGAGGAGGCGTTCCGGCAGGTCGACGGGGTGATCGACGTGGAGGTCGGATACAGCGGAGGAACCGTCCCCAATCCGACGTACCGGATGGTGTGCACGGACCGGACCGGCCATGCCGAGGTCGTGCATGTGCAGTACGACGCCGATCGGATCTCCTACGACGATTTGCTCGAGGTCTTCTGGGGCATCCACGACCCGACGACCATGAACCGCCAGGGGCCTGACATAGGCACGCAATATCGCTCGGTCATTTTTTACTACGACGAAAAACAGCGAGCCGCCGCCGAGGGATCGAAGCGGCGCCTTGAGGAATCGGGCCGCTTCCGAAGGCCGATCGTCACGCAGATAAGCAAGGTCGGCGAATTCTACCGCGCCGAGGAATACCATCAGCGCTATCTCGAGAAGGCCGGCCTGTCGCACGGATGCGGTATCAACGGATGCGGCGGAGCGGCGGGCGTGGGAGGCGCGACCCGCCGGCGCTGAGCGTCGTCCATGGGCGCGGCCTGCGCCGCCTCAATCTTCAACCTGCCGGACCGCGCGAGCGATCGCTGTCCGGCCTCATCGCGAAAACACCGGGGTTCTTTGCACATGTCCACCGAGACTCAACCTTCGCCCGCGGCGCCTTCCGCCACGCCGCCCGCCGATACCCTGACCGCGCTCGCCTCGCGCTTCGAGGCCGTGATGCTGCGCCGCGCGCTCATCGTGGGCGCGCTCGTCCTGCTCGTGATGATCGGGTTGTTCCTGTCGAACTTCGCGGTTGAGAAGGCGCGATGGTACTGGGGTGCGATGTTTCCCGTGTTCGGCGTCGCCTGCATCGCGCACGAACTCGCCGGGGGTGCCGCCCGCCTGACACCGCTGTGGAAGCTTTTGGTGCGTCAGTCGCTGCACTGGCTGGTACCCATAGTCGCCGTGCGCATCCTTTTCCTTCAGCACGAGCGCGGCCAGATGTCATCGGATTCGGTCGCTCTCGTGATTCTCGTGCTGCTTGCCGTGACCTGCTTCCTGGCCGGCGTGCATTTCGACCGCAGCTTCATATGGGTCAGCATCGTTCTTGCCGTCGCCGCACTGCTCGGCACCGAGGTCGAGACCTATATGTGGCTGGTAGCGGTGCTGGCCGCGGTGGCTCTTGCCCTTGCGATCCTGTCGTCGGCGCTGCTGCGCCGCCGCGGGACCATTGAGAATCCGGCCGGATAGGCGGCGGTCCAGGCGGCGGGACGCGTCAAGGAATCGCGATTGTTGCTCCTCCGCGCCGCCGCAGGGACGATCGAGTGAGGCGTTCGGGCATGAGGCTTCGCGCCATCTCCTGTGCCTTGACGATTGCGGCCGTACTGACGGCGGCGGGATGCGCCGCGACACCGCATCCCCGCAAGAATCCGTCATTCGAACGGAACACCGCGACCCGGGAACGCGATGGAGTGGTGGTATCGGTCGCGGTGCTCACCGATGCCGAGGCCGAGGAATACTTCGGATGCCCGCTTGGGAGCGAAGGTATTCAGGCGGTCTGGCTTAGGGTGCGCAACACCAACGACTACCCGATCGGACTGCTGTCGCGCAGCATGGACCCGGAGTATTTCTCGGCGCTCGAGGTTTCCTACCTGTTTCACGGTTCGCTTTCCGAGGAGGCGAACCGCAACCTCGATGAATTCTTCCATCGCGAGCAATTTCCCGCCTTCGTCGAACCGAAGGAGACCGAAACCGGGTTCGTGTTCACCAGCAGGCAGGAGGGCGCCAAGTTCGTGAACGTCGAGTTCTGGCACGCGCAGGGACTGACGCGCGACGGCTTCTTCATGAAGCTTCCGACGGGAGGATTCGACTTCCACGAAGCGGATTACGCAAAGATCTATCGACCCGATCAAATCCGCAATGTCGACCTTGCCGCTCTTCATGGGATAGTCGAGACGCTTCCGTGCTGCACCACCGATCGCTCCGGGGCAAGGCAGGGCGATCCGGTGAATTTCGTCATGGTCGGCAGGGAAGAGGATGTCCTCGGCGCGCTGGCGCAGCAGGGATGGGACCCGACGCATACCGTTCGCAGCGAATCGATCGGAAGGACGATCTCATCCTTTCTCTTCGGCGCCCGCTACAGGTACTCGCCCGTAAGCCGCCTGTACTATTTCGGCCGCGGCCAGGATCTGGCGATGCAGAAGGTGCGCGGCACCATCCATCAGCGAAACCATCTCAGGCTCTGGCGCAGCCCCTACATGCAGGGCGGCCGCGAAGTGTGGGTCGGCCAGATCAGCAGGGATATCGGCGTCCGCTTCACCCTCAAATCTTCCATCCTCCTGACCCACAAGATTGACCCGGAGGTTGATGAAGCCCGCGACTACCTCGTCCAGGACATGATTACCTCGGGATTTCTGTCGGCGATGGGTTATACGCGGGGCGTCGGTACGGCTTCGCGGTCGAGCCCGCGCCAGAATCTCACCGGCGATGTTTACTTCACCGACGGCCTGCGAGCGGTGATGTTCATTTCGAGCGAGCCGGTGCCGATGAACCGGATCAACCTGATCGAGTGGGGGGAGCCGCTCCCGACGGAATGAGGCGGCCGGGGGATTCCCGGGCACCTTTAAATTTTTGTTGCCTCCAAAAACCTGTTCTCGGTTTTCCCTCGGGGCTGATATACATAGAGAATCAAGGCCGCGATGAGCCGTTACGACGCCTATAAGCGCGAAGTCCTCGACATAAGCCGCCGACTGTCGGAACAGGGATACTTCGGGTCCAGGTCGGGAACCGCCGGGAACGTCTCGATGCTGGTGGAAGGAGAGGACGCCGTAGCGGTGACCCCGACCCGCATGCGCTACGACAGGATGAGCCCTGACGACATCTGCGTCGTGGACTTTGACCTGCACCCGATCGAGGCGCCGCACAAGCCGTCGATCGAGACCCCGATGCATGTGGCGGCGTACAAGGTTCGCCCCGACATCAACGCGGTCATCCATACCCATCAGACCTACGCCAGTTCGGTCAGCATCCTGAACATCTCCATTCCTCCCCTGTTTGACGAGGTGACGATGGCCATAGGAGGAGTCGTGGATGTGGTGCCATATGCGATGTCGGGTACGCGCGAGCTGCACGAGCAGGTCGCACGCAAGCTCGCGAATCGATGCCATTGCTATCTGCTGCAGAATCACGGCGCGATGTGCGTCGGGACCGACCTCGAGACCACCTTCACCTACGTGGAGTTGCTGGAGAGGATCGCGGCCGCCTACACGCACGCGCTTTCCACCGGAAAGCCGATCACGACGCTGCCGCGCGCGGTGGTGAATCAACTCGTCGCCGGAGTCATCGCCCGCCAGGACCGCGAAATCGCCCGCAAGACGGCGATGATGCGCGGTGAGGCCCGGCGCGCCTGACCCCGGGGCCTTCCTCCGCCCTCTGGCGTGCACCCGTGCCTAACAGATAGTGATTGACTGTACGGCCGCGCACTTGAACGAGCGCGTCCGCGGCCCTTGTTCGGGCCGCACCCGGTTTCGGCGGCAGGTTGTTTTGCGATGAGGCGCCATCATGAATAGCTCCAGGCCGCGCGCCGGTCTCAGGCAGGATGAAAAGAGCGCCGCGACCCAACGGCGGCTGCTGGATGCGGCGATCACGTGTCTTGTCGAAAAGGGCTACGCCGGAACCACCAGCTCGGAGATCGCCGAGCTCGCGGGTCTCTCGCGAGGCGCCCGATTGTACCACTTCGCGACGCGCGAGGAATTTCTCCTCAAGGCGGCGGACCGGCTCTTCCAGCGTATCTTCGACGAGATGCGCCAGAAGGCGGCGCTTCTTCCCTCCCAGGCCGACCGCCGCTCGTTCGCCATCGACTTCCTGTGGGAAACCATGAGCGGCCCTCTCTATCGCGCGTGGCTGGAACTTGCGATGGCGAGTCGGAGGGAGGAGTTCCTGCGAGAGCCGGTCCGCCGCGTCAACGGACGGTTGACAGACTTCGTCCGCGAGTTCTGCGAAGGCCTGTTCGTCCCGGCCGGACCCGACGTTCCACGGCTCGACTTGTTCCCGGTGATGGTGATGCTGATGATGCGGGGGCTTGCGATCGATGCGGACGCGGCCGACAGCCGCGCCATCGCCCAAATCCTCTCCGCGCTGAAGAGAATGTGCGCGGCGATCTTCAGCACCGAGCCGGAACCTCAGTGATCGCCTGAGGGCTTCCCGCTCGCGCCGCGCTCGGTCCCGTCATCGGACGGCCGGATGCCCATCGCGACCATCCTATCCACCAGCGCCCGGCGGGTGCCCGTGACGTCGAGCAGATGGGGTTTGCGGCGAACCTCGCGGATTTCCTCGGCCGTGTAGGGCTTGAAGTCCGCCGGGACGTTGCCCTTGCTGAAGGTCGCGATTATCCAGTTCATCACCGACGCCATCTCCGAGTCGCCGAGCGGCGAGAGCGAGACGCCGGGAACCTGGATGAGATATTGGCGGCCGCCGGGGACTCTGAGGAAATCGGCGGCGTTGCGAAGTGACGGGGCAGTGCCGGGTATCCCCTCGCCGTTGGCGCGATGGCATCCCCAGCAATTGAGCGTGTACAGGTTCTGCGGCGACTCGGCGCGGGCCGGCGGTGCGGCCGCGAGGATCAACAGAAGGGCCGCCACCCGAGTTATCATCGCGCTCCGCCGCCGTCGCGCGCCGCGGCGGCCAGCTCCGCCATCACCTTCTCGCGCTCCCGATGCACGTCGCCGGGGGAAAGCTTCGCTTCGCGCGCGGCCTTGAATTCACCGGCCGTGAACGGTTTGAAGCCCCGGGAAAGATCGCGGCCGTTCATTTCGCGCATCACGTAGTTGAGCGCATCTGCCAGTTCCCCGTCAGAAAAATCCGCCGCCGGCGGCATCCATCCCTGGTACGATATCCCGGCGGACTTGATGTCTCCGTTCATCCCGTACAGCAGAAGATGAATGAGATAGGCGCGGCCGGCTGGAACCTTGAGATAGGAGCCGACGGTTCCCGCCAGCGGAGGATAGACCCCCGCAATCCCGGCGCCGCTCGGCTGATGGCACACCGCGCACCGCTGCTCGAACGCCTTGGGCGGCGCCGCGCTCGCGGCTGAGGCCGCCAACATCGGGATAAGAGTCAGGATCCCAAACCCGCGAAGCCGCCTCACTTGACCCCGACAATCTCCGCGGTCGAGCAATGATAAACCATCGTCGGCGCCCCGAAGCACCATATCAGGTCGCTGTCTAGCTGCGTCCGGTACAGCGGCAGTTCTCCCACCGTGTTCGCGCACAGGCATCGCCCGCACGGCGTCTTTCCGCAGCAGTCGCGATAGCTGACGATATAGTCCTTGCCGTCGGCGGGATGCCGGCAGGTGCCCACCCACGAGGTCGGCGACGGCGACGCACCCGGCGGGCAGTCGTGCGAGCCCCCCCCGCAACATGAGCACAGATATCCGTCAATCGCGCAGTACTTCCAGTAGTCGCACGTCTGATCGTCGTTCGGATTGGGCGTTGCGCGGGCCGAAGGCGAGGCCGCCGCGGCGCGGGCGGATGCGCGATCGACCGGCAAGAGCGGGATCATCATGCCCCCGGCGATCAGGGTGCCGAGCCGCGCGATGAAGCTTCGGCGCGAGGTGCGCTGCGCCACCGAGCGGGTGATCCTTTCGACTATCTTATCCATCGTGCTTCTGGCCTCGTTCGCCGTTCGAGAGCGGCGGCGCGTCGAGTTCATGGCGCGCGCGCAGGTACTCCTGGATTGACGCGACTCCCATCTGCTTGGCCTGGAGGATGCTTTCGAGGTGCTCGCGCGTGTTGACCAGGCCCTTGGCGCGCACCCGGCCCTCCTCGTCGATCAGCACGGCGTACGGCAGTTTTGCCACACGATACGTCATTCCGAGTTCGCTCGACAGCACCATCGGGAACCGCTCGAGGCCGTGGCGCGAAACGAATTCGCGCTGCTCCGCATCGTCGCCGTCGCTGGTGAACACCACCCGCAGCCATCGCGCCTCGCTTTGCGCGATGGATTTCACGATGGGGAGCAGCTTCGAGCAAACCGGACAGGTCGGGGACACGAACATCAGCATCGTGCTCATCGCATTGCCGTCCGGCTCGCCGAGCGCAACCGTCGTGCCGTTCAAATCGGTCAATTCAAAACGCGGCGCGGGGTCGCCGATCCGCGGGCCCTTGTCGATCGTCAGCGCGCCCATCGGCGCGATCCGCTCGTGCAGCACGCCGATCTGGCGCGCCAGCGCGACGACGGTGGCGGCCAGGATGATCACCACGATCCAGAGGATCGCCTGCGATACCGCCATCGCCTCAAGCATCGCGAGTCCTCAATGCCGCCGCGGCGGGCGCGCTTGCCAGGAGATAGTTCGCGGCCGCGTACAGAAGGGCCGTGGATGCGGCCGCACCCGCGATTGTCGCGTAGTCCAGCGCGCCGAGCGGCCGGCCATCGGGTGCGGCAAGCGCGGGCGCCAGCACGGCGGCGAGCGCAAGATTGCGCGCGAGAAGCCATCCGCTTATCCGCTGGCGCAGCAGCAGACCAAAGCATCCGCAGTCGACTTCGCGCCGGCCGCGCGCGAGGTTGATCGCTATCGCCGCGCTGAAGGCGGAAAGCAGAGCGATGAGCATCGCCGCGCCCGCCTCTCTCGACTCCGGCCACAAGAGCGCGGCGGCTCCGACCGCTTCCATCAGCGGGATCATCCGCGCCGCCGGCTTCGCCGCCCATCGCGGGACAACGCGATAATTCTCGACAGCCGCGAGGAACTCGTCCGCCGCCGCGAACTTCATCGCCGCCGATGAGCCGAAGATCGCCGCGCCTGCGAGCGAGCCAATCGCGATAATCGCCGGATCGATTCCCATCGAATTCACCGGGGTTACGGCCCGGTCACCAGGAACGCCGTGCCTATATCCTTGAACACGCCGAGGTATTTTCCCTCGGGAGCGGTGTAGGTTTCTATCTGGCTTTGCATCAGCGGCATGCTTTCGAGGATCGGGTTGGGCCCGCGGCTTGCCCTGATCGAGTAGCCTTCGGTGCGCAGCGCGATGCGCCCGATGCGTTTTTTTGCGGCGGTATCGAAGACCCACACTTCCTTGCCGGGCTGTTTGTGGGTCCATTCGCCGCCTTGATGCATCAGCACGTAGAGCAGGTCTCCCTTTTCGCTTGCGGCGATCGAAAGCCATCCCCCGGGCCGCCAGTTGGCCTTGCGATCCTCGTCCGTCACAAGGGGCCAGTCGCCCTCGAAGCGCGCGGTGTCGCCGCTCAGATCCACGGTGTACAGGCGGCCGTGATAGGAGTCGAAGAACGCCTTGCCGGCCGCAAGAGCGGGCTGGTCGAAGACGGGATCCTGCGAGGGATCGAAGAAGGGCCGCGAGGGGTTGCGGCGGAGCAGTTTGCCGGAATCGTCAACCGTCACCGTCAGCAGCGAGCCGTCGGCGCACATCGAGGCGAAGCTTCGGTTGCCGGCGATCAGCACCTGCACGCATCCCGGCGTTTCGATCTCGCCCGCGAACTTGCGCGATTTCAGATCGACCACGCTCACCGAAGTGGCCGGCGTCAGGTTCGCGACCATCAGGAAACGCCCGTCGGGCGTGATCCCGGTCGTGTTGATCTTGGGCACGATCAGCAGCCGCTTGGGCGGAATCGGAATCTCGCCCTTGTACTCGAGCGTGGATGCGTCGAAGATTGACACCGCATCGGTGCGCGTCCCGTGCCACGCGCGCGAGTAGAACGTGTCGATCATGTACATCTCGCGGCGCCCGGGCGAATACTCGAAGTTGCTCAGGTAGCCGCCGTCGATCTGCCCGAGCAGCCTGCCCTTGTCGAGATCGACGATGTCGAGCTTGCTCACGGTCGGGGCGAGGAACACCGAATCGAGGATGAACGCCCAGTGAGGCTCGGGAGCGCCGAGCTTGTAGGAGGTCATCTGATCGGGAGGGAGCTGTGCCAGGGCGGGCGCCCCGGCAACCATCATCCACAGCGCGGCGATGAACATTGAGGCGGATCTGACCATCGGAACCAGCCGACCTCCGAGCCTAGGCTGATTAATACGCGCCGCCGAGAGCAGTCAAGCTGAAGCCGGCCCCCGGCGCCTCCATCGACCGTTCGGTTGATTTCGCCGCATCGGCCCTATGCGCTCGCCGTCCGAAGGCGTATACGATTCGCATTCCCCGGCCCGCACGGAGGAGGCGCTTGATGGCCCGTTCGACCGCCGCGCGACGCGCCAGACCGCTGGCAAGGCTCGATCACATGGGGCTTCCGGTTTCCGATTGCCGGGCCTCCCGCGACTGGTACGTGAAAAACCTCGGATTCGAGGTCGAATTCGAGAATCCCGACGCCGGCGTGATCGCAATCAGAGACAGCGCCGGCTTCACGATCTTCCTTGGCGAAGCGGCCCGGAAGCTCTCGGGACCCAGATGTTCGCTCGTCATCCAGGTCGCCGACGTCGATCGCAAATACCGCGAACTGGCCCGCAAGGGCATCCGCTTCATCAACCCTCCGCAGGATCTCTTTTGGGGATACGGCGCGGAGCTCGCCGATCCCGACGGATACCAGGTCAACCTGTGGGACAAGGTCTCTATGCGGGCGGCGAACCGGCGGCGGCAAAAGGCGTCGCAGCCGGGCAGCCGCGCCGATCAGGTGTGATCCGACGGGCGCGGCGCGGCCGAAATCGCGGAGGCGATATCCTGCGCAAGTCGCGCCAGCGCGCGGCTCATCGCCGCCGCCGCCTCCGTGGGGTCCGAAGACGGAGCGGTTTCCGAATAGCTTGAATCGCGCGCCACGAGCAGCTTCCCGTTCCCGTCGAGGATCTGCCAATGAGCGGTCAGATCGACCTTGCCGTCGCGGTCGCTTTCGAAGCGGTACACATCCACCTTCACCTGGTAGTCAACGTGGGTGGTGTTGTACCAGGGAAAGAACGTGATTCTCTGGGTGCCCAGATCCGCCGACAGGTCCTGCGCGAGCACGCGGGTGAAGTCGTCGTCGAGCGGCTCCGCCCATCGATCGATGCTCGAGAGCTCGAGCCGGTTGGGAGCGACCCGGGTCACGACCTCCTGGCGGTCGAGATATCCCGGCAGCTTGATCGGGCCGAGTCCGAGCAGGATCTGGTTGGTCGATGCGGCCGTCACCGCGCCGGCCGGGACGGCGGGCGAGAGCACGAAGAATTTCGAATCGTCGCGGCGCGGCGACAGGCATCCCGAAAGCGCCAGTCCGCAGATCGCGCAAATCATCAGGCATCGTTTCATTTGCCATCCCCCACGTACCGGCCGCGCACGATCGAACTCGGGTTGCGTTCGAGATAGTCGGAAAGCTGTCTGAGCGAACGGGCCGCGTCGGCCGTCTGCTCCAGCGTCTGGGTGAGCTGGTAGCTGACGGGGGAGTTGGGTCCCAGGGTGGCCTGCACGGCGGCCAGCGTGTCCTGGGTCTGCTGGAGCGCGGCGCGCGCGGCGGCGGTGGTCTTGCGGAGATCCTCGGCTGCGGGTGCCACCTCCCTGCTCAATGTATCGGAGGTTTTCTTGATGCTGTCGGCGGTCGCGTTCAGGCTCTGCGCCGCCTCATCCAGCGAGGCGAGCGTCTTTCGCACCTGCTGCGACTTGATCAGATCGCTGATCGCCGTGGCGGTCTGCGTAAGCGACGTCGTCAGCGCATCGAAGTCGATCTTCTCGAGCGCCGCCATGATTCGAATCAGCGCGGTCTGCGCCTGTTCCAGCGGCGTCGGGATCGTTGGGATTTCCGGATAGGGCGAGTTGCGCCCGAGGTAATAGCGGGCGGGAGTGTTCGGATACATGTCGAGATCGATGTAGCAAAGTCCGGTGAGCAGGCTTTCCGTCTTGAGTTCGCCGCGCAGGCCCAGGTCGATGGCGGTCTGGATTTGCTTGGGGTCATCGAGGTCCAGCTCGGCGCCGCGCGCCAGGATCTTGCGCGAGTCGAGCTGGATGATGACGGGGATGCGCACGTCGGCGGTCTGCTGGAGATTGCCCGCGCCGAGGCCGCCGAGGCTCAGCAGGATGTTCGACACGGAACCGATTTCGACGCCGCGGAACTTCACCGGCGCGCCCACGTTCAGCCCGTTCACGTCGCTGCTGAAGAACATCACGAACTTGTGCTCGCGGACGAACAGATGGCTCGACCCGAGCGCGATTATCACCGCGATTACGATTGCTAAGGAGCCGAGCACGAAGGCCCCCACCATGGTTGGATTCGCTCTTTTGCCCATGCGTTTACCCGGGATGCTTGTCGTGGCTGCCGCGCGTCAGGAACCGGTAGACCTTGGGGTCCGGAGGATTTGCCAGCAGCTCCTTGGGATCGCCGTACGCGATCATCGTCCGGCTCTCGGCATCCAGAAACACGCTGTTGTTCGCGATCGTGAAGATGCTGGGGAGTTCGTGAGTCACCACCACCACCGTCGCCCCCAGGGCGTCGCGCAGCTCGAGGATCAGATCATCGAGCAGGCGCGAGCTTATCGGGTCGAGCCCGGCCGACGGCTCGTCGAAGAACAGCACCTCCGGGTCCAGCGCCATCGCGCGCGCCAGCCCCGCCCGCTTCTGCATCCCGCCGCTGATCTGGCTAGGATAGTAGTCCTCGAAACCGCGCAGCCCGACCAGGGCGAGCTTGATCGAGGCGATCGCGCGGATTTCCCTGGGGGAGAGATCGGTGAACTCCTCGAGCGGAAGTCCCACGTTCTCCGCCAGGGTCATCGAGCTCCACAGCGCTCCGCCCTGGTAGAGCACGCCGATGCGCCTCAGCATCCGCTCGCGCTCTTCGGGCGCCGCCCTGGTGAAATTGAAATCGCCGTACAGGATCTCGCCTCGGGCCGGTTCGATGAGCCCGATCATGTGGTTGAGCAGCGTGCTCTTGCCGCATCCGCTGCCGCCCATGATGACGAACACGTCGCCGCGGCGAACCACGAAATTCAGATCCCGCATCACCACGAAATCCCCGAACGCCATCGTCAGGTCGCGCACGATTATGTGGGGTTCGCGCTGGGCGTCCTGCCTTGCCGGCGTCTGGGTTGTGGATGCTGCGCTCAAGTGATCAGATTCCGAGAAGATTGAAGAGAAATGCCATGATGCCGCAGGCGACGACTCCCCATACTATTCCCGTCACGACCGCCGCCGTGGCCGCATCACCCACCGCCGAGGAGCTGCGCCCGCACTGGAAGCCGCGCAGGCATCCCGATATGGCGATTATCACGCCGTAAACGGTGGCCTTGAAGAGGCCTCCGAAGAGGTTGGTGAGGGTGACGGCGTGCCAGGCCTCGCGCAGGAATGTGGACGGCGCCAGCTTGAGCATCGCGACCCCCACGAACGCCCCTCCCATCACGCCCATCACGTCCGAATACACGCACAACAGCGGCATCATCAGCACCAGCGCCACGACCCGCGGCATCACCAGGAACTCCATCGGCGATACGCCCATCGTCGAGAGCGCGTCGATTTCCTGCGTGACTTTCATCGTGCCGAGCTGCGCCGCGTAGGCGGCTCCGGTGCGCCCTGCCATGATGATCGCCGTCATCATCGCGCCCATCTCGCGCACCATCCCGATCGACACGAGGTCGGCGACGTAAATCTGCGCGCCGAACTGCTGGAGCTGGACCGCGCCCATGAAGGCCAGGATCGTCCCGACCAGGAAACTTATCAGCGTCACGATACCGAACGCGTTTGCGCCGCATTCCTGGATCTCCACGAGCAGATCGACGCGGCGAAAACGCGCCTGCCCTCTGAGCATCCGCCAGAAAGCCATCGTCAGCGAGCCCAGAAAGGTGAGAAAAGCCTCGGTGCCCTGGGCGTAGTCCAGCGTGGCGCTGCCCACCCGCTGCACGAAGGGGGCGCTCTTCGCCTTGACGCGCGCGTCCTTCTTTTCCGGCACCGCCTCGGCAAGCTCGATCAGGCGAATGAGGCCCTCCGGCAGGCCGGCCATGTCGAGTTCTATTCCCCTTGCGCGGCAGAGATCGGTGGTGCGGACGACGAAGGTGAGCAGCCCGCTGTCCCATTCCGCGAGCTCGCTGGTGTCGAAGCAGACTCGCCGCAGCCCCGCAGCTCTGTCGATCTCGTGCAGAACGCGGCCGACCGAGGGCAGCCCATGATGCATCCGCCAGCTTCCCGACAGGCGCACAATCAGGGAGGAGTCAGCACCGCGTTCGAAGGAGAGGCCAGTCGGCGTTTTCGCTAGAGCTTCGGCGTGCATTCAGACCCGGTTTAATCTCCCGACCGGGGTGAGCGGATCATACGCGCACGCGGCTGCGCGCGCGAATCGCTGCATTTGCCCATGAGTTCGAAGCCTAACCTGAAAAGAGCTTTCAACGGCCTTCTTTAGTCTTGACCCCGGACTATACTCCAAGGTCTATGGTTATCAACCAATGACGATCGGGCGGCTCGCGCGTAAAACCGGTCTGACCGTTGACACCCTTCGCTTTTACGAGCGCAACGGCATCCTTCCGCGCCCGCATCGCTCCCTTTCCGGTTATCGCAACTACTCGGAGGAGACCGTCGGTCGGCTGGGTTTCGTCAAGGATGCGAAAGAACTCGGATTTTCACTCCGCGAGATCCGCGAACTGCTCCTGCTCGGCGTCAGATCCACCCGCGAATGCGGTCCGATAACGAGGAAGGCCGAAATCAAGCTTTCCGAGATGACCCGGGAAATAAACCGACTCCAAGGGCTGCGCCGCACGCTGCGCCGGATGATCGAGGACTGTCAGGGATGCGCGCGCGCCAACGGGGCAGGGCGAGGTACCTCATGCCGCAAGTAACCATTTTCACCAACCACGGATGCTCGGCCTGCCAGGCCGCCAAGCAGTTCTTAAATGAGCATGGAGTCTCCTACGTCGAACGCAATATCGGTGACGACCCGGAAGCCCGCGATGAGCTGATTCGGCAGGGCTTTCGCGCCGTTCCCGTCATCCGCATCGGCGGGGAGGCGATGGTTGGGTTCAGCGCGATGAAGCTGCGCAGGATGCTCGGTCTGTAGTCTTCATTCAGGCTTGAAAAATCCGCTCCGCGGAGCAGTATGCGGGCTCGCCTCTCGACAGAGACCCAACGGGCGAAGTGGATGGAGGATTGAACAGCGTCGCGTTATGGCTGCCCCTGATGGTGGCTGTCGCCGCGACCGTGTGCACCATCGGAGTTCACGCCTGCGCCGGCCTCTCCACGATGCTTATGGTGCGAAGGCATTTCGTGCGCGGGCGCGCCGGCGTGAGCGTGCGCTACGACCTGCCGCTCATCGCCCAGTGCGTGATGATGTTCATGCTGGCGCACGTCACGGAGATGGCGGTGTGGGCGATGGTCCTGATGGGGCTTGGCGAGTTCAATTCGTTCGCCCCCGCCTTCTACCACTCGGCCGTCAACTACACGACTCTGGGCTACGGGGATGTCGTGATGTCGCCGCGATGGCGCCTGCTTGGCCCGCTCGAATCGGTGGACGGGATGATGATGTTCGGGTTGACCACGGCCGTGCTGTTCAACCTGATTATCCGCCTGGGCCAGCTAAGAGACCCGGAGACCCTGTCGTGGCTCAGCGACGACCCATCCACACAGCGCCGTGCCCGCCAAAACCACCCCCGCTGACACTGGATGTGAATTCGCGCGGAGGGTGGCGGAAAATATTCCCCCTGCTTGCTCGATGACCGCGTGCGCCGGGAGCCTTTGTCGGGGCGTGCGGGCATGTGCCATATTCGTGGCGGTCGGCGCGACTCGCGTTGCGCGGCGGGCTATTCTTGAATGATTCGACCCCGGGCTTCGACCCGGTTCAACGGAGGAAACCATGCGAGATGTGGTAATCGTCGAGGCCGGCAGGTCGCCGATCGGCCGCAAGAAGGGTGCGCTCTCCAGCGCTCATCCCGCCGAGTTGCTTGGCCAGGTAATCAGCGAGGTTTTAAGGCGCGCCAAGGTCGATCCGGCCACCATCGGACAGGTCGTCGGCGGATGCATCAACAAGGTCGGCGCGCAGGCGTTCAACGTCACCCGCACCGCATGGCTCACCGCCGGACTTCCCGCCGACGTGGCGTGCTCGACCGTGGATTCGCAGTGCGGATCGAGCCAGTTCGCGGTCAATCTCGCGGCCAACATGATCGCGTCGGGGGCCGAGGATGTGGTGCTTGCCTGCGGCGTCGAGATCATGAGCCTCCTCCCGATTGGCTCCGACGCGATTGCGGGAGCGCAGGCCGGGATGGGCAAGCCGATTACGCGCAAGTACCGCGAGCGATACGAATTCACGAGCCAGTTCGAAGGCGCCGAACGCATCGCAACAAAATACGGCATCACCCGCGACGACACCGATCGTTTCGGCCTTGAATCCCAACTCCGCGCCGCGCGCGCGATCTCCGAGGGCCGCTTCGACTCGCAGATCATCCCGGTCGAAGTTCCTATTTTGCAGGAGAACGGCGAGCGCACGGGACAGAATCGCACCGTTACCCGCGACGAGGTTCCCCGCCAGACCAGCCTCGAAGCGCTGGCGGCGCTCAAGCCCGTCGCCCGTCCGGACGGAATTCATACCGCCGGGTCCTCGTCCCAGGTCGCCGACGGCGCCGCAGCCGTGCTTCTGATGAGCGAGACACGGGCGCGGGAACTTGGATGCCGTCCGCGGGCGCGCGTCGCGGACACCTGTCTGGTGGGATGCGACCCGGTGCTCATGCTTGAGGGGCCAATCCCCGCCACCAGCAAGCTTCTCAAGCGCGCCGGCATCAACATCGGCGACATCGATGTGTTCGAGATCAACGAGGCATTCGCTTCGGTGGTTCTGAGCTGGGCGCGCACACTTGGGCCCGACATGGCCCGCGTCAATCCCAATGGCGGCGCGATCGCGCTGGGGCATCCGCTGGGAGCCACCGGATGCGGACTGGTCACCAAGGCGGTCAACGAATTGGAGCGAACCAACGGACGGCGGGCGATCGTGACGATGTGCTGCGGCGGCGGGCTGGGAACCGGCACGCTGATCGAGCGCGTATAGCACGCGCATCGGGGACCTCCATGTGCAAAAAAAGGGGCGGCTTGGCCGCCCCTTTCATTTACCGCTTTCAGAAACAGCGCGTTCCGCGCGCGAGCAGAGGATTTGAGCCGTCAAACCACGAACAGTTTGACCGCGACCCCGAGCAGCGCAAGCGAGATGATCCGCCGCACCATCGTCTCCGGCAGCGATCCGGCGAACATGCTGCCGACATAGATCCCGGGAATCATTCCGACGAGCAGGCTCACGAGCAGGGTCAGGTCGACGTTATGGAGCATGTAATGGCCCGCGCCGGCCGTCGCGGCCAGCAGCACGCCGTACGCGATGTCGGTTCCGACGATTTCTCCGGGAGTGATCGACGGAAACAGCAGCATCAAGGCCGCGACACCCACCGCTCCGGCTCCAACCGATGAGAGCGTAACCAAGAGGCCAACGATTACGCCCAGGACGATCGCGAGCAGTCCGCGATGGTCGCGCGTCCATCGCGCCATCGCCTCGATCGCCGGCTGGCGGTCGGCGTGGGCGAGCGTGAAGTCGTGGATACGCTCGTGAAAGGCGATCGCGATCGCGCTGAGGAACAATGCGATACCGAGCGAAATGCTGACGATGCGATTGATCGCGGGGAGGTTGCCACGCACCATCCAAAGCCCCAGGCTTCCGCCGAGCGCGGCAGGCAGGCTGCCCGTCAGCATCAGCATTGCGATCCTCCATCGCACCCGCCCCTGCCGCGCATAGACCCACAATGCGCCGGCCTTGGTGACGGCGGCATAGATGAGGTCGGTTCCGACCGCGATGGGCGGCGCGACGCCGCATCCGAGGATGAGCGCCGGGGCCATCAGGGAGCCACCGCCGACGCCTGTGAGGGCGACGAGGGCGGCGACGCCGAAGCCGAGGAATATGAGGTTCAGATTCATCGATTGGAGAACTCGACTAATCGCCTCATCCTTGTCGGTTTCAGGGGAGAGAGTCAATGATTAAGTCGATTGCAAAAATCGACTTAGTCGCGATCATTCCCCCGAAATCCCGAGAATGCTCCAATCTATGGGGAGTTCGTCTCGGGCCGCCAAAAGCGCAGCTTTATCATCTTCGCCCTGAACGCGAAGATTTCCGAAAGCATCGGGGCAACCATCGCCGCGTTTACGATCCCCGCCATCGGCCCGGCTGGCGGCGAATAGTAGACGCGATCCTCCATCAGGGTCCCATCGCCGTCCGGAGCGAAATGATGCTCATGCCACCAGCTTCGGTAGGGGCCCGATTGCTGCGAGTCGGCGAAAAACCCCGGCGGTTCCCATTCCTCGATCAGCGTGGTCCATCGCACCGGAAACGGGCCGATTCGGATACGGTATCGAATCCGAAGGCCGCGCCGGACGTCTGCATCTGCGCCTTCCACGATCTGAAATCCCATCCGCGCCGGCGTCATCGCACCCAGATTCGCGGGGCGCGAGAAAAAGTCGAAGACCCGCTCGATCGGCGCATCGAATCGCGTCTTATGGACCAGGACATAGCGGGGTCGGCGGGATTGAAGATAGTCGGACTCGGTGCGCGGCGCAGGCATCTCATCGGTCAAACGGCTTATCCGCGGCCGGTCGTTGCCGAAGATATCGTCGAGTGCCGCGTCGATAGCGGGGTACCGCCACGAAAATCCCGACCGTTCGAGGCGCGCCGGCCGGGCCCGCTGGCCTCCGAGGAGCATCGATGCAGCCTCGCCGAGCGCGAGCTTGAGAAGCGCAGCAGGCACCCGCGCGAAGCATGGGCGATGCAACCTCGCCGCGATCGCTTTTGACAGCTCGAGGTTGGTAACCGGATTGGGCGCGGCCGCGATCATCGCACCCGACAGGCGCGGATCGCCGAGCGCGTTGACGATGAGCTCGATCAGGTCTTCGATATGAATCCACGGCACGTACTGGCGGCCGGTTCCGATCGGACCGCCAACACCCAGCCTGAAAGGAACGCTCATCGTCGCGAGCGCACCGCCTCCGACTCCGAGCACGATACCGATTCGCGGGATGAAGACCCTCGTTCCCGCGCCCGCCGCTCCCATCGCCGCCGACTCCCAATCGCGGCACAACCGGGCAAGAAAGTCGTCTCCCGCCGCGCCGTCATCCTCGACGATCGCGTCTGCGCGGTCGCCATAGAAGCCGACCGCGCTTGCGGACACGAAGACGGATGGACGGGTGGGCGATGCCTCGATCGCGGCGGCGATGGAGCGGGTGAGGTCAACGCGACTTGCCGTCAGCGCTTTCTTTCGCGCTTCGGTCCATCGACCGCCGAAGACGGATTCCCCCGCGAGATTGATGACGGCATCCGCCCTTGCGATCGCATCGGAAACGGGTGAGCGGGCGGAGACGAGTTCGACTTCGCGCCCGAGGAGGTCGCGCGCCCGGGCATCGTCCCGCACCCATGCCGCCACCTGATGGCCCCCGCCAAGCAGGCGCATGACGAGCGCACGCCCGATAAAGCCGGTTGCTCCGGTGACAAGAACCCGCATCATCGTCCCTATCCGCCGATAAGCCCGGAAAGTCCAGCCGGAACGAATTCCTAGGCGAGCCCCCTGAGCATCAATTCGCCGCGCGCGGGGGCCATATAACTTTGCATTTCGATTTCGTGCGCGCCGCAACGCGCCGCCCGCCGCCGGATCATCTCGATTGCATCGGCAAGCGGAGTCTCGCCCGCCTCGAAGCCTGCAATCGGTGCCCGGATGTCTTCGAGGGCGGCCGCACCAATGCGATCGGCGAGACCGTTCGCGGTTTGGCGAAGAACGGCGGCGTGGCGCCCGGGGGTTGCGGGAATCCGCAATGCGGCCATGAACCGCTTGCGATAGCGAGCCGCGATTTCCGCGCGCTCGCGCCCGCGCATGCGGGCGATTATTCTTTCGAGGTCGCGACAGGCGCGCGCCGAATGAACCATCAGTTGAAGCCGATGGGCCTCGGTGAATTCGCGAAGGACTTCGAATCGTCCATCGGCCGTCGAGCAGCCTCGCAAGATCGCGGTAGGCGAAGACGCGCTCGATGAAGTTGTCGCGCGCCGCGGGATCGCCCATACGCTCCTCGTCCTCGACGGGAAGGTCCGGAAAGGCGGCGATGAGTTCGCGGGCGAAGATTCCGCGCGCGATCCTGCGGATGCGGCCGCGGTGGTCGTGAAGCGGCACCCGACTGATTCCGCAGCTCGGCGAATCCTTCTTGAGCACGAAGCCGCAGAGGTGTGACACGTCGGGCTCGCGGAGTCTGCGGCGCGTCCATTCGCGCATCGCATCTGTCAGGTCGCGCCCGCGCCGCCATCGCGCGGCTTGCGCGTTGCGCGCCTCGATCATCCTGATGCTTCCTTTGACGCGCACCAGCCTGAGGGTCGGGCGCGGCACTCCCAGGCCGAATTCGACTTCGGGGCACACGGGCACCCATCGCACCCTCGGCGCCATCGTTTCCGCGAGAAAGGCATTTCGCTTGTGGCGCCCGTCGTAGCGGACTTGGAATCCGAGCAGGCACGCGGAAACACCGATGGTGATTTCGTCGGGTGACATCCTCTCGCGGCGGCGGTGCGATGCGTATCGTGCGCCGAGTGTTGACACATCGAATGCAACCATGCGAGCGTTCGCGCCAGAGCCCGGTTGTTACCAAACCTCTCGAGGATCGTTCGATGGCCGATCAATATCGCATCTTCGGGGCCGAGGTGTCTCCCTACTCGGTCAAGGTTCGCTCCTGGTTCCGCTTCAAGGGGATACCGCATCAATGGATCCTCCGCGGCGGTTCGAGCCAGGCGGAGTATCAAAAGTACGCGAAGCTTCCGATCATCCCGCTGGTAGTGACCCCATCCAACGAGGGCTTTCAGGATTCCACGCCGATTATAGAACGCCTCGAGGCTTTGCACCCCGAACCGTCGATTCATCCCTCCGATCCCGCCGCCCGCTTCGTTTCGATCCTGCTCGAGGAATTCGGCGACGAATGGGGCAACAAGTGGATGTTCCACTATCGATGGGCGCGCGAAGTGGATCAGTTGAGCACCGCGGGGAGGATCGCGCGGATGACGATGCCGGATGCGGATGACGATCGGATCGCGACCGCCACCGCGCAGGTGCGGGAGAGGATGGTCGGGCGGGTATGGTTCGTCGGCTCCAATCCCCAGACCGCCCCGCAAATCGAGCAATCGTTCCTCGATACGATCGCATTGCTGGAACCGCATCTCTCAAAGCGCCCCTACCTGTTCGGCGCGCGTCCCGCCTTCGCCGATTTCGCACTATGGGGCCAGCTCTACAACATGTGGACCGATCCCACGCCCGGGGCGATTATCGAAAGCCGTGCGCCGGCGCTGCTCGCGTGGATTCAGCGGATGCTGTGGCCGCGGGTCGAGGGCGAATTCGAGCCGTGGAAGGCGCTCGAGGCGACCCTGATACCCCTGCTGGAGACCCAGGTCGGGCGGCTTTTCATGCCCTGGACGATCGCTAATGCCGAAGCGATCGCGGCCGGCCGCGAGGAGTTCAGCGTGGAACTTGCGGGACGCACGTGGACGCAGAAGCCGCAGAAGTATCACGCCAAATCGCTTGCCGCGCTGCGCGACAAATACGCCGCGCTCTCCGACCGCTCCGCGATCGATCCGATCCTCGAGCGCGCCGGATGCCTTCGGGGATTGCGCGGCTAAGATGATTCAACCGGCGCAGCTCAGATGCCGCCCATGCAGAGGTACTTGATCTCGAGGTATTCCTCGATTCCGTACTTCGAGCCCTCGCGTCCGATCCCCGACTGCTTGACGCCGCCGAACGGCGCCACTTCGGTCGAGATTATTCCTTCGTTGATCCCGACCATCCCGTATTCGAGCGCCTCGGCGACGCGCCAGATGCGCCCGATATCGCGGCTGTAGAAGTAGCAGGCAAGTCCGTACTCCGTGTCATTGGCCATCGCGATCGCCTCGCGTTCGGTGGAAAACCGCACCAGGGGTGCGACCGGCCCGAAGGTCTCTTCCTTCATAAGCCGCGCATCGGCCGGAACATCGAGCAGCAGCGTGGGCTCGAAGAAATTTCCGCCGCGCGCGTGGCGCCTGCCGCCGGCTGCCAGGCGGGCGCCGCGGGCGAGGGCGTCGGCGATATGCTCTTCGACTTTGTTTACCGCCTGCCGGTCGATGAGCGGTCCGACCGTCACGCCGTCCTCCATTCCGTCACCCACCACGAGCTCGCGGATCGCGGCGCGCATTCGCGCCGCGAATTCGTCGTAGACCGTTTGCTGGACGAGGATTCGATTCGCGCATACGCAGGTCTGGCCCGCGTTTCGAAACTTCGATGCCATCGCGCCGGCCACCGCCTTGTCGAGATCGGCGTCGTCGAACACGATGAACGGCGCATTGCCGCCGAGTTCGAGGGATATCTTCTTGATTGTCGGCGCGCATTGTTCGAGCAGGATACGTCCGACTTCGGTGGACCCGGTGAACGAGAGCTTTCGCACTGCGGGATTGGCGCACAGTTCGCGTCCGATCGCGACTTCGTCGCCGGTCACGACGTTGAACACGCCGGGTGGAATGCCGGCGCGATGGGCCAGTTCGGCGAGGGCAAGGGCGGAGTAGGGCGTGGCGGGCGCCGGCTTCACCACGATCGTGCATCCCGCCGCGAGCGCGGCGGCGGCCTTGCGCGTGATCATCGCATTGGGAAAATTCCACGGCGTGATCGCCGCGGCGACTCCGATCGGCTGCTTAAGGACTACAATGCGGCGATCGCGCGTGTGCGGCGGTATCACGTCGCCGTACACCCGCCTTGCCTCCTCGGCGAACCATTCGATGAAGGCGGCGCCGTACGCCACCTCGCTCCGGGATTCCGCGAGCGGCTTGCCCTGCTCGAGAGTCATCAGGGTCGCGAGGTCGTCCCGGTTCTCGAGGCACAGCTCGAACCATCGCCGCAGGATCGCCGAGCGTTCCTTCGCCGTCATCGCGCTCCATCCGGCAAACGCCTCGCGCGCTGCGGCGATGGCGCGGCGGGTTTCGGCGGCGCCCATATTCGGAACCGTGCCCAGCGCGCGGCCGTTGGACGGATTGGTTACCTCCATGACCGCGCCGCGGTCGGCATCGGTCCATTCCCCGTTGATGAGACACTGCCGGCGAAAAAGCGCACGATCCGAAAGCGTCATCGCGATCCGCTCCTCCTCGATTTTGCGGATCGTCGCGCCCGCCGCGCGATCAGGTCAAGGAGCGGCAATCGACAGTCGAGACGCGGCGGCGCGGCCGCCCCGAGGGGACGCCGCGCCGCCAAGGCGATTCGCAGGAAACCGCGATCGCTACCATCCGAACGAGATCGAACCGGTGTACTGGTTGTACCCTTCGCCGTTGGCGTACTGGTTGTAGCGCCACTCCGCGCCCACGAACGATTTGTCGAGGATGCGCTGGATGGCGGGCAGTTTCAGGATCGAAAGGCCGAGCTCGAAGCCCAGGCCGAAGACGCCGCCGCCCTGCACATCCGCGTCATAGTGACGATAGCCGTTTCCGGGTTTTCCCTTCTTGACCACCAGTGGAGTGCTCATCAGGTTGATGAACATCGAGGGCCCCGCGAGTGCGTAGGGCTTGAATGCGGCGAGCGACTCAAGCCCGATCAGCGCGGGGTCGAGATGGTATTGCACCGTAGGCTGCAGCGACAGCGTGTACATCCACGTGTTCGCGGGCGTGCCGGTGAGCTGGCTTACCAGGTTGGCGTTGGTCAGAGCGTGGTTTCCCTGCGTCCATCCCACCAGCATCTCGCCCGCGACGAAGCCGCCGGGAATGCCGTCCTCGTGCGTGAGCAGGCGATGGTTGAGGAATGCGCCGTAGTAGAAGCCGCCCGGCATTCCGTACGGAGATTCGGACCATCCGGTCCGAAAACCAACCTCGAGGGGAACCGATCCCTCCTTGCGCTCGGTGCTCTTCGCGACATCGTCGAGCTTCTGCTGGAGCTGCGGAACCTGCTGCTGGAGCGCGGCGACCGGCTGCGCGGTGCCCTGCACCTGGCGCACCAGCCCCTCGATTTCCCTGCGCTGGTTGTTGAGTTGCTCCTGTATCGAGCGATTCTGCAGCTCGAGGGCGCGGTTCTGCTGCTCGAGCTGGATGATGCGGCGCTGCAATTCCTGTTGCGAGGTCACTCTGCCGCGCGGCGTGTCGGCCGCGCGCGCCGGCGCGATTGCTGACAGCGCGATGGCGGCCGCGATCGCCGGCAGGAACATTCTGATCGATCTGAGCATCTTCTCCTCCTTCCGGATCGCTCAGTTCCGGCGCAGTCGAAGCATCGCGCATGCCAGCGCGCCGGCGATCGGTCGGCGCTCAAGGATTCGAGCAATGATCAGTTTTTTTGTTTCCGGCAGAGACGCGGAGGGCGGAAGCTTGTGACGCGAACGGATACTTGTCGCACGTCCCATCGGCGCGGACGGAAACATCCGCTGAATACCCGCAATAGTGGACCCGCCGAGGCGCGCTTGTCGATCCCGGGCGGATGAGATGCGATGAGATGCGCGCAAGCGGCGCCGCTCAGCGCGCGGCGCCGTGCACCCTGGGCTCGATGTCTTCGGCCGGCACGCCGCGCGTGTAGCCGACCGCGCGCAGGATGTCGGTTTTGGTGACGATTCCGACGAGACTTCCCTCCGCGGTCGTCACCAGCAGCATCTGCGCGTTCTTCTCGCTGAGCAGCAGCCTGAGCGCCTCCATCAGATCGCAGTCCTCGAAGATCTTCGTCGGTGCGTGATCGCTGATCGAATCGACCGTGGTGGTATCCCACTTCTCCGGCGCGACCCGTCCCAACTCCGACACCGACACGATTCCCACCACCCGCTGCTCGCGCTGCACGGGGAAGATCGTGTGATGATGGGGGGCGGCGATGCTCAGCGCGAACTCCCGCAGCGTCGCATCTGCCTGCACCGACACCACGTGCTTCTGCATCACGTCCGCGGCGCGGATATTCGTAAGCCCGGCGATCTTCGCAAGCTCGTGCAGTTGCTGATCGCCGGACACCGAGGCCTCTCCCGAAACCGCATAGGCGATCGCCGCGCCGATGAGGCTTGGGATTATGAAGGAATGGCCGCCGGTCGTCTCCGCCACGAACACCACGGCGGTGAGGGGAGTCTTGTAGCCCGCCGCGATGAACGCCGCCATCCCGACCGCCGCGTAAAGATCCACGGTGCCGGCATGGACGATCGATTGCGCAAACGCGCTGCCGAGGCATCCACCGGTCAAGAGCAGCGGCACAAAGATCGCGCTGACGCCGCCGGATCCGATCGAGAAGATCGACGCCGCCATCTTGAGCACGGCGAACACGACCAGCACATGCGATGGATACGTGGTGTTGAGCACGGCGCGCACGGCCTCGTAGTTGGGGCCGATGGGGATCAGGCCGACGTTGTAGATGCTCACGAAGGCGAGTCCGCAAAGTCCCGTGCCCACTCCTCCGATCACGAGCTTCAGCGTATGCGGCATGCGGCTTGCCACGAAGAATTCCCGCACGCGGCGAAAGGTGATGTCGAAGACCATCGCCACCAGCCCGATTCCGAATCCGAGGATCGCCGACCACAGCAGGTCCATCGGCGCGAACGAGGTCGAACCCTCGAATCCGAACAGCGGCTCGCTTCCCACGATCGCGACGAGCGTCGCGTAGGAGACGACGGAGGCGATGAGCGAGGGGAGCAGCGCCTCGTGCGCGAGGTCGTCCTTGTACGGCATCTCCAGCGCGAACACGAGCCCGGTGAGCGGGGCGCGGAACACCGCGGCCATCCCGGCGCCCGCGCCGCTGATCAGCATTATTCGCCGGTCGCGCGGCTCGAGTCCGAAGCGCCTAAGCCGCGTCCACAGCCACGAGCCGATCGCGCCGCCGCCGTAGATGCTCGGACCTTCCATCGCCGCGCTTCCGCCCGATCCCACCGTGGTTACCGCGGCAAGCAGCTTCCACCAGAAGGGGCGGATGTCGATGTCGCCCTGGTGGTCGTGGTAGCTGCTGATGATTTCCTCGGTGGAATGGCGGTCGGGATTGGGCGTGAGAAACTGCATGATCAGCCCGGTGAGAAGAAATCCCACGAACAGCCCCGGCACGATCATCCAGTGGTTGTACATGTAGGCCGGCAGCGCGCGCGCCCAGATGGTGTCGAGGATCAGCAGGTTGATGAGCACGATCACGAGTCCGGTGGCGACCCCGATGATCGGCGCGATGAGCAGCCACTTCTGAATATCCCGCGAATACGTTGCCGCGAGGTCCTCGTGAATCAGCGCCGTATATTTTCGAAGCAGAGGATGGTTGAGAAGCTTGGATCGGAAGATTCGTTCCAGCAACGCCGCTTTAGTCCTTTCTGCCTGAGCTTCTGCGCCGCGGCCGTGAAGAGATGCCGCGGACGGTTCCGGCTCGATGGGGTCGGAGGCAACGGTCACGGATTGTAGCACTTCCGCCGTGGGGTGCGATCATAGTGTTCAAGTTATGTCCAGTAGCGGCGCGGACCGCGAAGGGCACGATCGGGCGGCGAAAGTGGAAAAATTTTTCTTATTTTTCACCGTGAGACAGAAGTCAAATTTGAGTGCTTAAACACAACTACTCTGACGTAGTCTCAATTGCCATCGTTGTTTTCTTCGTTTAATCGACCGCGACCGTCGGCAATTTCGACAATTGGAGTCTGGTCTTTTCCACGTCCGTGAAGTAACTCCCTTGAGGCATCGTCTAAGTAGGGGATTATGGAGAACGACGAAAAGGACCCGTCCGCTCCTCAACCAGGTGTTCGGATCTTTCTGGTCGAGGACAACCCCGATCATGTGTTCATCGCACTGACCGTGATGCGCCAGGTGCTTGGCGACGCGATCGAGATACTTCATGCGCAAAGCGCCCAGGAAGCGATCGACATGATTCCCCACTTCACCGAGTTCGATCGCCCCGACCTCTTCTTCGTAGATCTTCGGTTGCCGGACAACGGCGGCTTCTCCGTGCTCTCGGCCGTTCACTCGAGCGAAGTATGCGCCAGCATCCCGGTCTTCGTGATCACGAGCTCGATGTACGATCGGGATATTGCGCAGAGCTACGAACTCGGCGCGTCGGCCGTGCTGTCGAAGCCGCTTTCGCGGGCCAAGCTGCGCGAGGAACTGACCCGCGTCGGCGCGATTCCTTCCGCCGACCGCCCGATGGTGACGACGACGTATCGCCACTGAGGGTGCGGCGCCTGGGGCGGCGGCTCTCCCTCTTTCTGTCGCTTCCCGTATCGCCTTCCTGAGGGCGCGCTTGCCTTGCGCGCTCTCGCGTAGGATTCTCGGAAGCTGTCTCAGGGGAGGTCTGTCGTGAAGCCGTACACTTTCGACAAGAGCAATGCGCTGATGGAACGCGCGCGCAAGGTCGTTCCCGGCGGAATCTACGGACATCAGAATCCCGCGATGCTGACGCGCGGGGCGTTTCCCTCCTTCTTCGCCCGCGGCGAGGGTTCGCGCATATGGGACGTCGACGGCAATGAGTACATCGACTACATGTGCTCCTACGGTCCCATCGTCCTCGGCCATCGCCATCCCCGCGTCGAGGAAGCCGCCCGCCGCCAGGCCGAGCTGGGCAATTGCTTCAACGCTCCGAGCCCCCTATGGGTTGATCTCGCGGAGTATCTAGTTTCGATCACTCCGTTTGCGGACTGGGCCGTGTTTGCGAAAAACGGTTCGGATGTCTGCACATGGGCGACCGAGGTCGCGCGCCATGCGACCGGCAGAAGGAAGATCGCGATGTGCTCGGGCGCGTATCACGGCACCCACGCATGGTGTACGCCCGCGCCTGCGGGAGTTACGCCCGAAGACCGCGCCAACGTCGTTTACTTCCGCTTCAACGATCTCCAGAGCCTCCGCGACGCGATCGATGAGAACCACGGCGAGGTAGCCGGAGTGATCCTGTCGCCCTTCCGCCACGATGCCGGCTACGATTCCGAGATGCCGGTCGAAGGCTTTCTCGCCGGCGTCCGCGAGCTGTGCGATCGCAACGCGATCGTGTTCATTCTCGATGACGTGCGCGCGGGTTTCCGCCTCCATATGGGCGGTTCGGGAGAGCTGTTCGGAGTTCGCCCCGACCTCACGACCTACTGCAAGGCGATCGCCAACGGCTATCCGCTGTCAGCGTGTCTGGGCCGCGAAAGCCTGCGGCAGGCCGCGATGGAGGTATTCTTCACGGGGTCGTATTTCACGAGCGCGGTGCCGATGGCGGCGGCGCTTGCCTGCCTCAAGGAACTCGAGGCGTCCAACGGGATCGATCGGATGAGGATGATCGGAGAGAAGCTGCGCGATGGCGTGCTCGCGCAGGCGCGTGGCGCGGGTTTCGACGTGACGTGGTCGGGACCGCCCTCGATGCCGTACATGACGTTCAAGGACGATCACGGCCGGCATGATCGGATGAAGCTGTTCGCGGGCGAATGCGCCCGCAACGGCGTCTACCTGGCCCCGCGCCACAACTGGTTCATCTCCGCCGCCCACACGGAAGAGGACGTCGCGCGGACGCTCGAGGTAACCCAACTCGCCTTCGCCGCCGTTCGCCGCCACTTCCCCTGATTCGTCCGGCGGCGCACACGTTCAGATCTCCGGCCATCGATTCCACGGCCGCGCCTGCTCGTAGGCATACGATGCCTGCAGGAGGAGATCCTCGCGATGCCGCTCCGCGACGATCTGAAGCCCGGTGGGCAGCCCCGCGTCCGTCATGCCGGCGCGCACCGACACCGCGGGATGACCGCTCATGTTGAACGGGAACGTGAAGGCGACCGCGCACATGATGTCGCGCAGGGGCTTGCCGTCAATCTCGGAGGGCGGCGGGCCGCCCGCCGCGAACGCCTCGGTGGGAAGCGTCGGCGTGAGCAGCAGGTCGAACCGCTCGAAGATCCTCCGGCACCACTCGTTAAGTTCGTGGCGGCGCCGGTAAGCCGCGCCGTAGTGGCGCCAGGTGATGTGCGCCGCGGTCTCCAGTCCCGACAGGTAGGATCGCCCGAAGTCCGCGCGATGCTTCTCGATCATGTCGTACAGCATCGCATATCCCTGCGTGCCTCCCAGCCTCTGCCAGTCGCGTCCGACGTCCGGAATCTTATCGTCGATGATTGTGAGGTCGTGGCCCATCTCCTTGAAGGTCTGCACGGCCTTGGCGACCTCGCGTGCCACGTCGCGCTGAACCAGTTCGCCGAAGTCGGGATGGAAAGCGATCCGGAGCTTCTTCGGCATCCGATCCAGCATCGCGGCGTAGGAGATTCCGGGATGGGGGAGGGAATTGGGATCCGCCGGATGGTACCCGACGGCCGCGTCCAGGTACATCGCGGCATCGCGCACCGATCGCGCAAGCGGCCCGAGCACGGCCGTATCGTTCCACTGCAGCATCCCGAGCATCGCGTCGCTGGGAATTCTTCCGTTCGACGGCTTTATTCCGAAGCATCCCGTGTAGCAGGCGGGGATTCGGATCGAGCCGCCGCCGTCGGAGCCGGTCGCAAGCGGCACCATCCCGGCCGCGATTGCCGCCGAGCTTCCGCCCGACGACCCGCCCGGGGTGCGCTGCGTGTTCCATGGGTTCCTCGTCACGCCGAACAGGAGGTTTTTCGTGAAGCCGGTGTAGCCGAATTCGGGAGCGTTGGTTTTGCCAATGACGATGGCGCCGGCGGCCTTAAGCCGCGCCACCTGCACCGAATCGGCTTTGGCGACATTGTCGCGAAACGGCTTCGATCCGAAGGTGGTGGGCAGCCCGGCCGCATCCTCGAGATCCTTGACGCCGAGCGGGAGTCCGGCCAGCGGACCCACCTCTTCGCGGCGGGCGATTTTTTCGTCGATCGCCCTGGCCTCGTCCATCGCCTCGTCGGGTCTCATCGCGACGAAGGCGTTGAGTACGGGATTGAGCTTTTCGATTCGCGCGATGGTCGCGGCCATCAGTTCGGCCGCCTTGAGTTCGCGCCGCCGGATCATCGCCGCCAGCTCGTGGGCCGGCTTGAAATGGAGATCGGACATGAACGGAATCCTCCCCAGTGGCTTTGTCGCAACGATTTCTACTACGGTTGGGGCGGAAAGAGGAATGCGCCGGGCGCGGGCGCATTCCGTTTGACTGCCTAACGAGCGTTAGATAACATCCCGATTCGAGGCGGGGCGATCGTCATGAAACACGCGCAGAGAACGCACCGATCCGCAAAGGTTATCCCCTTCACCCGCGGCTCCGACACCCGCGACCGCGTGCTTCAGGTCGCGCTGACGCTGTTCGCCGAACGCGGTTACCGCGGAACCAGCCTCCGCGACATCGCCCGCCGCATCGGGATCAAAGCCCCCTCGCTGCTCCATCACTTTCCCTCCAAGCAGCAGCTTTATCTCGCCGTGCTCGACCGTATCTTCAACGGGATGGAGGATTCGGCGCATTCGATCATGGCGAGCCCCGGCGGCTTCAGGGAGCAGATGCGCAAGGCGATATCCGACTCGATCGATTTCATCGCCCGCGAGCCAGACGCGATGAAGCTTCTATGGAAGGAGTTCGCTGACGAGAGCGGGGTGGGGCGACAGGTGATGAAGCGCCGGCTGCCCCCGCTCAACGCGATCGCGGTCAACTTCATCTTCCGCGGCCAGCGCGACGGTGCGTTTCGCTCCGCGATCGAGCCCTTCAACTTCCTTCAGACCCTGAATTCGGTGATCACGGGCTACTTCACGACCGCGGCGGTCGTGAAGCGGCTATGGAACGTCAACATGTTCGATCCCAAGTCGATCGAGCAGCGCAAGCGCGAGGTCATCGACATGGTCGAACGGACCCTGTTCACGGCCCCGCCCGAAACCCCGTCGGAATCTTCGCGCAAGGAGTAACCATCGCGGCATGAAGTTCGGAACCTTCTACGAACACCAGCTTCCCCGCCCATGGACGCCCGGGGCGGAACTGAAACTATTTCAGGATGCGCTCGACCAGGTCGAACTCGCCGACCGCCTCGGAATCGACCACATGTGGGAAGTCGAGCATCACTTTCTCGAAGAGTATGCGCATTCGTCGGCGCCCGAGATCTTTTTGGCGGCGTGCAGTCAGCGCACCTCGCGGATCAGGTTGGGTCACGGGATCGTGCTGCTGCCGCCGGCCTACAACCACCCGGCCCGGGTCGCCGAGCGAATCGCGACGCTAGACCTGGTAAGCAACGGACGCGTGGAGTTCGGCACCGGCGAATCGTCGGCGGAGGCGGAACTTGGCGGCTTTCTAATCCCGCGCGCCGAAAAACGCGACATGTGGATGGAGTCGCTGGGCGCGATCGCGCGGATGTTCGTCGAGGATCCGTTCCTTGGCCACGAGGGCAAGTACTTCCGGATGCCGGTGCGCAACGTGGTGCCGAAGCCGGTCCAGAAACCTCATCCGCCGCTGTGGGTTGCCTGCTCGCGCCGCGAAACCATCCATCTCGCCGCCCGGCTCGGAATCGGCGCGCTTACCTTCGCCTTCGTCACGCCGGACGAGGCGCGCCAGTGGGTCAACGACTACTACACGACGCTCGAGAACGAGTGCGCGCCGATCGGCTACGCCGTCAACCCCAATATCGCGATCGTCACCGGCTTCATGTGCGATAACGACGAGGAGCGCGCCCGCGCGATGGGCGAGGACGGACTCAAGTTCTTCTCCTACGCGCTCGGCCATCATTACGTCTTCGGTCGCCACGAACCCGGCAAGACCAACATCTGGCAAAACTATCGCCGCAACCCGATCAACATTCCCGGCGCGGGCGGCGAAGGCTCATGCATCGGCACCCCCGACCTGATCCGCAAGCGCCTGAGGGATTTCGAGGATGCCGGCGTCGACCAGGTCGTCTTCATCTCCCAGGCCGGCAACAACAAGCACGAGGACATCTGCGCCTCGCTCAACCTGTTCGCCGAGAAGGTGCTGCCCGAATTCAAGGAGCGCGAGGAAAGGCGCGCCCGCGAGAAGGCGGAGCGGATGGCCGCGATTGTCGAAAAGGTGATGAAGCGAAAGAAGGAGCCGCAGGTTCCCAAAACCTCCGAGCCCACGATCATCCAGGCCGGGATGCTTCCCTGAACCGCATCCGCGATCAATGCGAAAAAGGGGCCGCCTCCGGGTTCGGAGGCGGCCCTTTTGTCCTGGTGTGCGGGAAGCGGCCGCGCCGCGGCCCCGGATGGGCGCGGCCGGCTCCCCGTGTCAGATCTGATAAACCCGGGCCACGTTTTCTCCCAATATCGCCCGCTTGCCTGATTCCGTCATCGGCGCCACCAGCCCCTTGAGCTCCTCGAGGTAGTTGCCCGGATGGTCGGGATGCGGATAGTCGCTCGCCCAGAAGAACTTGTCCTCGCCCACGAGCGGCATCAGCGATGCGATCGTGCGTTCGTCCGGGTCGGCCGAAATCCAGCACTGGCGCTTGAAGTAGTACGACGGCTTTTCCTTGAGACGAACCGTGGCGCCCAGCGTGGTGCCGTTGAAGATCGCGTCTCCGCGGTCAAGGAAATACCCGATCCATCCCGCCTGCGCCTCGAGCACCACCACCCTGAGCTTGGGAAATCGATCGAACACGCCGAACTGGAAGAACGTGCCGAAGGCGTGCTGCACGCCCTGCCCGGCGAACAGGTCGTAGTACCAGGCCGCCCACTGGAAGTTGTCGTAGCGATGGTGGATTCCGAAGGAGACCGGCTCGAAGGTCGGATGAATCGCGAGCGGGACGTCGAGATCCTGAGCCGCGGCGAAAACCCGATCGTGTGCGGGATCGCCATGGGGTACCCGCGTGATCGTGAAGGGGCACACGAACGCCCCCTTGCATCCGTCCTTCACCGCGCGTTCGAGCTCGCGCGCGGCCTCGGCGGGATCTCCGAGCGACAGATGGGCGATAGGGATCAGGCGGCCGCCGGAGTCGCGGCAGAAATCCGCGATCCATCGGTTGTAAGCGCGGCAATAGGCGGCTGACAGCTCCGCGTCGAAAAGCTCCGCTTCCCACAAAAGCCCAATCGTCGGATACAGGATCGCCTTCGCCATCCCCTCCTGATCGAGCAGTTGCAGCCGCTCCTTCATGTCCATCGTCCCGAACGCCGCTCCCTTGAGGTAGGTGTCCTCCGGCTTCGGCTGGACCGCGCGGACGTCCTCGGGCCGCGTGCCTTCGCCGCGCATCGCCGCCTCGCGAAGCCGCTTTGCCTCCTCGACCCGCTTGCCCATCCCGCCCAGGGAGCCGAGCACGCCGGGTTGCGTCATCTTCGCCCGTTTGCGGTCGATCTCGAGGTACTCGAAGCCGTCGTCTCCGACCCGAATCCTCATCGCGCGGTCGCGATACCTGGGATCAATGTACTTCTCCCAGAGATCGGGAGGTTCGAGGATATGCCCGTCGCAGTCGATAACCAGTGATTCGCTCTTCATGTGTTCTCCCCAGGCCGTTGAGTTACAGGATTGCGATTGGATTTACCGGCGATGCGGTGCCGCGCTCGAGGATGAGCGGGCACATCGAGAACATGAACTCGTAGCGCCCCTCGCGCGCGCATGCCTGCGACAGCGCGTCGAAATCAGCGTTGTCGATCAGATGAATTCCCATGATTACCAGCGTTCCGACGTGAATCGGCAGCGGATGCTCGGGATCGCCGCTTGGAACCACGTCGCTCACGCTGTCGGAGCCGAGCACGGCGATGCGCCGTTCGTGAAGCCACGCAAGGCAGCTCGTGTCCAGGCCGGGGAGTCCGACCCGCATCGGGTCCCATCCTCCCTTAGCCTTGCGGCGCGCGGATCTTCCGGTGCGGATCAGGAGCACGTCGCCTTCCTCGACGCGCACGCCGTGCGCCCGCTCGGCGGCATCGAGCTCCTCGGCAAAGATCCGGTCCCCGGGCTCCATCCACTCGATCCCGCGCAGGCGCGGGATGTCGAGCAGCACGCCCCGGCTTATGATGCCTTCGCGGGCGACGTCGATCGCGCATCGCTTCGCCCCGTGCGATCCCACTTCGGCGGCATCGAACCCGTTGTACATCCTGCCCTTGTGGAAGACGTGGCAGAGCGCGTCGATATGGGTATTGGCCATCCCGTGCGGCGCGATCGCGAAATAATCCCCGGCGTACGGCAGGGGCATCTCGTGAGAATCGAATCCGGCCTGCACCATCAGATGCGTCACCGGGGTGGGATTGTCAGCCGCGGCGATCGTCGCGAGCGGCAGCGCAAGCGACACCGTCTGGCCGGTTTTGACGAGCTTCGCGGCGGCGGCCCGTTTCGCGTCCGTGATGAAATTGAGTGCGCCGCGCTGATCCTCCTTGCCCCAGCGCCCCCAGTTGCTCAGCTTTTCGAACAGTGCGGTCACTTCAGCCGACGACAGTCGATTCGCCATTGGGCTCCGCTCCTTGAGGTGATCGCCCGCTGTATAGCACAAGCGCGCGGGAGGGGAATAACTGAACGATCGGTATGTGCCGGGGGCGTGTGATGGGTTCGTCGTGCCCTCCGCCACTCTCCGCTCCCCGCGTTTGCGGCGCTTGCGGATGACCCGTCAGGGGTGCCGATGAGCCTGCCTCCGACCGCGGTCGGAATGATGACCGGCGGATGGGCCGATGCACAGCGCGCGTGCATCGGGTCGGCACCCCTCCTATCCCGTCGCCGCATCCCATGCGGCACCCGATTTGCTCCCAGGAATGACCCATGAAGAAGGTCGAAGCCATCATCAAGCCGTTCACCCTCGATGCCGTCCGCGCGGAACTCGAACGCGTCGGAATCAGCGGTCTTACCACCTACGAGGTCAAGGGATTCGGACGCCAGAAGGGCCGCACCGAGCTCTACCGCGGCTCCGAATACATCATCGATTTCAAGCCAAAAATAAAACTGGAAGTGATCATCCGCGACGACCAGGCCGAGGCGGTCGTCGATGCGATCATGAGGCGCGCCCGCACCGGCAGAATCGGCGACGGCAAAATCTATGTCTCCGAAATCCTCGACGTCATCCGCATCCGCACCGACGAACACGGCGAAGCCGCCGTCTGACCCCTCCTTTCTCTCGATTACACCGGACCAGTCCTGAGTATCGGCAGCCCGTTCGGATGACCATCCGATAGGCGATTGCCTGACGGCCGGGCATTGCACTGCCCAGCAGTTTTCCTGCTGATTACCATTTCATTCCGTTTTTGCCTCGCTTCCGATGGCATCCTTCTTGCGCATGACCCGGCAGCGGTCAGTCGTTCGGCTATCCATACAACCAAGGAATGAGGGCCGGCTGAGTCAGCGGAACCCGAGGAGGAACGATGCCAGAAAAGTCCGAAGTCAAGATGGTGCCGTCACTGGGACTTACCGGCGTGACGGTCAATGCGATGGCGCTGATCGCGCCGGGAGCCTTCCTGTGGATCACCTTCGTCCAGCAGGCAGGCTATGCCTACCCGTCCGGTCTTGCGATGTGGGCGGGAATCTTCGTGGCCCTGATGCTGGCGTATGCGACCGCGGTCTCATACGCGGAGCTCGCCAAGCTGTATCCCGGCGCGGGCAGCTCCTATTTCTTTGCCGAGCAGGCCTTTCTCGGCAAAACCCACGCCTATCGATTCGCCCGCATCGCCAAGTTCGTCATCGGATGGTCATCGCATCTTTACTACTGGGTCTATCCCGGCGTGATGGTGGCGACGATGGGCATCCTGATCGGCTATATCGTGGGCTCCGTCGCTCCCGACACGATGAACGCCGCGATCCCAGGGCCGGTGTTCATGGCGATGGTGGCGATCGTGTTCGCCTTCGCCGTCGCTTTTATTGCTTTTCGCGGCGTCAACGGCTCGACGATGGTGAATATCGCGATCAACGGGATCCAGATCGCCGCGCTGCTCTTTTTCGCGGCGCTCGCCATCTCCTACCGGCTCGGCCATTCCGACGGTTCCACCGCGATGGCGTTGGACGGCGCCTCCAAGGTGATTCACTACGGAGCCACGGGAGATACTCCCTCGCACGCAACTGCGTTCTCCGTCATCCTGCCGCACAACTTCAGTTGGACGATGCTGCAGGCGACGATCGCGATTTTGCTTCTCGTCGGCTTCGAATCCGTGACCGCTCTCGGTGAGGAGGCGAAGAACCCGACTCGCGACATCCCGCGCGGCGTGCTCCTCTCCCTCACCATCCAGGGTCTCTTCTGCTACCTGATCGAGTACTTCGCGGCGAATTATTTCCTCAACAGCGCCTACAGCCTCGCCGATGCGAAAGGCTCGGCGGCTCCGGTCGGCGACATGATGAGGATCGTGGGCAACGCGATGCTCGGCGGGCACGGCCAGGCTTTCATGCTGGTGGAGGCGCTTACGGTCTTCCTGGCGCTTATCGGCACGACCCTGAGCTGCATCAACACCGGTGCGCGGGTAACCTACGCGATGGGCCGCGACGAGGAGGTGCCCGAACATTTCGGTCTGCTCCATGGCCGCAACCTCACTCCCCATCGCGCCATCTGGACCCTCGCAATCATCTCCGCCGTGCTGGGCGCCTACGCGGCCCTGTTCTACTTCGCCGGCGGCGCCGCACCCGACGACAAGACCATCGCAAGCCTCCCTCATAACATTTGGTATTCGCTCGGGATGAGTTCGAATGCGGCGCTTTCCTCGATGCCGAACGGACTGCTGCTGGTCACCCTTACCTCGAACTTCGGAACCTTCCTGCTCTACGGTCTGACCAACATCATCTGTATAGTCGCCTTCCGCGAGCATCATATGTTCCACGGCTTCAAGCACGTGGTGGTGCCCGTCTTCGGCGCGATAGCGAACTTCTCCTGCCTCGCGTTCTACATCATCGGCCCCCTCGAAGGCCTCGGCAGTGTGAAGGAGCCCCTGCTTGCGGTCGCAATCTCGGCGGTCTGGGGCATCTACGGAGCGGTGTACTTCATCCGCAACTCCAGGCGGCGCGGCAAGGAAACGATCCTAGTCGCAAAGCCGGCGTAGTTCGAAAAGAGGTCCCACGCGATCATCCGGCGGGCGGCGCGATGCCGCCCGCCGCTTCATTCGATACGCTTATGAAGGCAATCGCGGCTGCACGAATATCGTTGCCGTTGTCGCGCGCGATGCGCCCGCGCGCCCGGGCGCATCATGCCCGCGTGCAGGGCACCTGCCTTGGCGCGATGCAGGGTCGCGGCGCCGCCGACAGAACAATCCTGCCTTTTGCGCGGCATCCTTCTTGCCCTATCGCCCGATCAAACATCGCGTATCGCCCGCGCCGTCTAATGACTCTCCCACGCGGAGCGATACAGAAAGGAGATGGTTTTGGTCGCCGCGCCGGCATAGGGAGCCATGCCGGTGAAATAACCCCCTGGGGAGCGGGCGGCTTCGACGCGCCGCTCGCTCCCTGCCCGTTTTTTCAATTCCATCTTCGTCGAGCGCGATGGAGAGTTCGCCTTGTCTGACGCGCTCGACCGCCCCTTCGACATAGCAGTCCTCTCCGATGTCGGCACCAACCGGCCCGACAACGAGGACTCGTGCGCGTATATCGTCGATGGCGACGCCTCGGTCGTCTTCGCCGTTGCGGACGGGATGGGCGGTTACGAGGGCGGCGAGGTGGCAAGCGAGATGGCGGTGCGGACCACGCTCGAACGATGGCGCGAAAGTCCGGTCGAATGGGGTCCGTCCAAGCGGCTTGCTCGCGCCGTCCAGCACGCCAACATCGAGATACACAACCGCGCCCTCACCGTCCCGGAATTGCGGATGATGGGCACGACGCTCACCGCCGTCGCAATCGAGCAGGGGATGATGTCGGCGGTGCACGTCGGCGACTGCCGCCTCTATCTCATCCGCAATCGCAGGGTCGTCCAGCTCACGAAGGATCACACCGTGACGGGCGAGCGCGTCAGGATGGGCCTGCTGAGCGAGGACTCCGCCCGCTTCCATCCCGAGCGCTCGGTTCTCACCCGCAACATCGGCCATGAACTCATCGTTGCCGTCGATCGCATCGCGCTTCCTCTGGTTCGCGACGACCGCGTGCTTCTATGCAGCGACGGTCTTTACAACGTGCTGCGCGAGCCGGAAATCGAGGAGATCATTCGGGGAAAGGAGTGCGCCGCCGCCTGCCGCGAGCTGATCGATGCGGCCAACGACCGCGGCACCGCCGACAATCTCACCGCGGCCCTGTTTCACATGATCGCCGATACCGGCCTCGACCCCGCGCCGGCCGGATGGTGGCGCAGGCTGCGCGCAATTCTGGGCCGATAATGTTCGTAACAAGGCGAGTTGCCCGGCTTGAGGGGCGATGTTAACGTCCGCCGCCGGACCCCTACCCCTCCAACGGCATATCCCATGCGCGAGGTCAGCGTCGGCGAAAACCTGGATCAGTTCAAGCTCACCGAGGTGATCGCCCGCAGCGGGATGGCCTCGATCTTCAAGGCTATCGACGAGCTCTCCGGACAGGTCGTCGCAATCAAGGTCCCCTATCTCCAGTTCGAAAGCGACGTGATCTTCTACGGACGCTTTCAGCGCGAGGAGGAGGTCCTGCGCCGCCTCGACCATCCCAATATCATCCGCGTCGTCACCCCCAGGCGGAAAAGCCGGATGTACATCGCGATGGAGTTCGTCGAGGGGATCTCGCTTCGCGAACTGATCCGCCGCGAGCAGCCGATGAGTCCCGAACGGGCCCTCGCGCTCGCCTGCCAAATCGCCGAAGCTCTCGTCTATATGCATTCCCAAGGCGTCGTGCATCGCGACCTCAAGCCCGAGAACATCCTCGTCACCCACGACGGCATCGTGAAGATTATGGACTTCGGCATCGCCCTCGATGAGCAGGCGCGGCGGCTGACGTGGTCCGGCCTCTCCTCCACCATCGGCACCCCCGACTACATGGCGCCCGAGCAGGTCAGCGGCCGCCGCGGCGATGCCCGCACGGACATCTATTCGCTGGGGGTGATCCTGTACGAGATGATGACGGGTGCGCTCCCATACGTAGGCGCCAACGTGTACGGCATGATGCGCGCGAAGACCAGCGAGGATCCCCAGCCGCCGACGCGCCATCGCCCCGACCTCGACCCGCGAATCGAAGAGATCATCCTCCATGCCATCGAGCGCTCGCCGCGAAACCGCTATCGCAACGCGGAGGAGATGCTCGCGGAGATGCGCGCGCCCGAGCAGGTGGTGCTGACCGGCCGCGCACTCAGGCTCCATCCAAGGAGCCTGCGCGCGCAGAAGATTCGCCGCGCGCTCGCGATCACCGGCTTCTTCATCTCACTCGCCGCCTTCTTCGCGTTCCTCATATGGCTCGCAAATCGCTACCCAGCCGCTCCCGCCGCGCCGCGCAAGTCTTACCGAGGGGAGGTCAAGTGATGCCCGAAAGCGGAGTTTCGTTGGACCAGTCGCTCAATCTCGCCTGGGTGCTCGTCGCAGCGTTTCTCGTGATGTTCATGCAGGCGGGTTTCGCGATGCTCGAGACCGGCTTCACCCGCGCCAAGAACGCGACCAACACGATGGCAATGAACCTCGTCATCTATCCCATCGGGGTCATCGGCTTCTGGCTCACCGGCTATGCCTTGATGATGGGCGGGGTGGGGCGATGGGCGTCGCTGGGCGCAGCCCAAATCGCCCATCGCGAGTTCTCCATCACCATCGCCGGCTGCTCCTTCGGATTGATCGGATTCTCGAAGTTCGCGCTCGCCGCCGTGGCCCGCGATCCCGCGAGCCTCGCGATGTTCCTGTTCGCCGTCGTCTTCATGGATACGGCAGCCACCATCCCGACGGGCGCGATGGCGGAGCGATGGAAGTTCGCCGCCTTCGTCATCTACGGGTTTTTCATGTCGATGTTCCTGTACCCGCTCTTCGGCAACTGGGTGTGGGGCGGAGGATGGCTCTCCCAACTCGGCGTCAATATCGGGCTCGGACACGGCGTGGTCGATTTTGCCGGCTCCACCGTAGTGCACATGACCGGAGGGGTAACCGCGCTGGCAGGTTCCATCATCCTGGGACCACGCATCGGCAAGTTCCGGCGCGACGGCGCGATCGGCGCCCTGCCCGGGCATAATCTGCCGATGGCGGTGATTGGGACTCTGGTGCTGGCGTTTGGATGGTTCGGCTTCAACACCGGCTCGGCGCTTGCCGCCACCGACCCGCGTATCGGGGTGATCGCAGTCAACACCGTGCTTGCCTCGTCGGCGGGCGCATTGAGCGCGCTTTTCTATCTGTGGCATCGCTTCCGCAAGCCCGATATCGCGATGGCCTGCAACGGATTGCTGGGCGGCCTCGTTTCCATCACCGCCCCCTGCGCGTTCGTCGGCCCGCAGACGGCGGTCCTTATCGGTCTCGTCGGCGGACTGGTCGTGGTATGGACCGTTCTGCTGCTGGAGCGCACCTTTCGAATCGACGATCCCGTCGGCGCGATCCCCGTTCACGGCGCGTGCGGCATATGGGGCGCGCTGGCGCTCGGGATCTTCGCCGATGGCTCCTACGGGGACGGATGGAACGGAGTGGCGGGGCCGGTCCGGGGACTGCTCTTCGGAGACCCGGGCCAGTTCGCCGCGCAACTGGTCGGAATCGCCGCCAACCTGATCGTGGTATTTGGACTTGCCTTTCTCTTCTTTATGATCGTCGAGCGAACCATCGGGAACCGCGTGATGGCCGAGGTCGAATGGTCGGGACTCGATGCGCTGGAGATGGGAAGCGATGCATACCCGCATATGTGATCGCGCGACGACGGGGAATTGAGGGCACTTTCTTCGAACCTAAAGCGGGGCCCCGCGACCGCATCGCGCCACCCCCCGGCCCTGCCGGTCGTGGGACTTGCCGCGATGCTGCTTGCGACTCTCTCCAGCAGCGCCTTCGCGCAGGTCGGCCAGCGCAATTTCTACTCGGCGCTGGTCACCGCGGGCGCGGACCCCTCCGATGACCTCACGCTGTCGCCGGGTTGGGTCACGATCAACGACTCGCTCCAGGCCGCCTTCAGCGCCACTTTGGAAAAAGAGATCACCGAGAACTTCAGCATCCTTATCGGCAATGCAATCAGCGATGCGTCCCGGCGGCGCGTTCAAACCAGCAGCGGCGTCGACAACATCGAAATCCTCCCCAAGTACGCCTTCTATACGAACCCCGAACATGAGTTTCGGTTGTCTATTGCAGTGGACGTCTACGCGCCGACCGGCGATGTGCAGGCGGGCGCGGGCGGCCATTGGCGCGGCGGCCCGATGCTGCTTGCCGAAAAGGGCGCGGGGGATCTTCCCAACCGCGGCTTCCTCCACTATCTGCGCCCGTTCGGAATCCAGATGGATGCGGAATATCTGCCGCGATGGACCGGCGAGCAATCCGACATCGTCGCCTTCGATACCGCCTTGAGCTACCAGTTCGACTACCTGGACGACCCGGTCTTTCCCTTCCCCGCCAGCTCGCTGCTTAAGCCGCTCGTGCTTTTCAACGAATTCAACTACCAGCAGACGGCCTTTGGCGAGGCCGGCCTCACCCCGCCCGACTGGCGCGTCACCCCCGGCATCGCCTGGATGACCCCCGACTACCAGCTAGCCGTCGGCACCCAACTGGGCATCAACGACACCGGCGCCGCCGCCTGCCATTCCACCGCGATGTTCCAGCTCGACATCTTCTTCGACCAGTTCATCCCCCAACTCGGCCCGCTGTTCTAGATGACCACCTCTCCCGATGGGGAGAGGCATCAGAGTATCGGGAGAGGTCGCGCCGAAGGCGCGGGTGAGGGACCGCAGATGAAAGATTCTGGATCTGGCTGGCAGGGTCAGGCCCGGGTGTGCATCGTACCCTGCGCGCCGCCGCGACCGATGCGGAGCGCAGTCCGCTACCGCGGCTGCGCCGCCGCGGGATTAACGGGAAAGTTATGCTGCGGCCCATGCGGCGTACTCGAAACAATCGCCAGTCATCTTTAAAATCGGTCCCTCACCCGGCGCTTCGCGCCGGTCTCTCCCGATAGGGAGAGGCATCAAGCAGAGGGACCGCGGATGAAGAATTCCGAATTCAATCCCGAAACCCCGCCTATCCTGGCCAGAGACCGCGCCAGAGCGCTGGCCTGACCCACACCGACGCGGCGCGAAAACTGTGGGCGCGCCTGCGCAACCGCCAAATCAAGGGTACCAAGTTCCGCCGCCAGGAGCCCATCGAACCCTACGTTGCCGACTTCTTCTGCCTCGAGGCGCGCCTGATAATCGAGCTGGACGGCGGCCAGCATGACGAACAGACACAACGCGAAGCCGACGAGCGCCGCACACAATATCTCAAGGCGCAGGGCTACAAGGTGCTCCGATTCTGGAACAATGAGGTGCTGGAAAACCTCGATGGCGTCCTCGAAGCAATCGCCGGGCATCTGTAAGGTCGGTGCCTCACCCGGCGCTTCGCGCCGGCTTCTCCCGACAGGGAGAGGCAACAAGTGTCGGCGGAAGTTGCGCCGAAGACGCGAGTAGGGAACGCAGATGAAGAATCCGGGACCTGAATTGCAGCCCCGAGCGCGCTCGCGCCATCCCCGCAGAGTCGTGCGCATCGCCCTGCCCCTGGCGGCCCTCCTGATGGCGGCCGCTTTGGAGGCGCATCCGCGATGCGCACTCGCGCTGGACAGCGCTCCCGTCGGCGACCGCGAACACATCGCCGAGCCCTGGTATATCGCCGGCTCCCAGCGCCATATGGCATCGATCTTCCCAAGCCGCGTGGTCCGCCGCTCCGGCCCCGTCCTCATCCTCCCGCGCACGCCGCGCGATCTATCAGCAGTTTCCTACGAATGGAACGGTCGAAGGCACAGCCTCGATGAACTCCTCGCGCGCACCTACACCGCCGGCTTCCTGGTGATAAAGGACGGAAACATCGTCGATGAGCGGTACTTCGGCGGCGCCGACGAAAACTCCTCCTTCACGTCGTGGTCGATGGCCAAGTCGGTCACCTCGACCCTCGTCGGCATAGCGATTGCCGAGGGGAGGATCTCGGGCGTCGATGCCCCGGTCTCCGGCTACATCCCCGAACTTGCGGGATCGGGCTACGATGGCGTTCCGATTCGCGACCTGCTTGATATGTCCTCCGGCGTCGATTTCTCCGAGGTCTACATCAACCCCGAGTCAACCGTGGAGAAGATGTGGTGGGAGGCGATGGTGCGGGAGACGCGGCGCCTGAACGACTTCGCCGTCTCCATTCGCCGCGCCGAACCGCCGGGCACCCGCTTCGCCTATCGCTCGCTGGACACCCAGGTGCTCGGGTGGATGCTCACGCGGGTTGCGGGAAAGCCGCTCGCCGACTACCTGTCCGAAGAGATCTGGGCGCCGCTCGGGATGGAGCACGATGCCGCATGGCTGACCGACCGCGCCGGGCCGGACGGGATGGAGGCGGCATACTGCTGCCTCAACGCTTCGCTTCGCGACTACGGCCGCTTCGGCCTGATGATTCTGAATCGAGGCCGGTTGAATGGAAGGGAAATTGCGCCGGAGCGATGGATCCGCGAGGCGACCCGCCCCGCGGCGGCGCCGATGGAATTCGGCCGCCTATACCCGGCCTACCCACTCGGCTACGGCTACCAATGGTGGCTCCTGCCCGGCCCCGACCACGTCTTCGCCGCCGCCGGCATCAACTTCCAGTTCATCTACATAAACCCCGCGGCCAACCTGGTAATCGTAAAAGCCAGCGCCTTCCCCACGCCATGGAACACGCCGCTGGAGCTTGAAACCTACGCCGCCTTTGCAGCCATCGGCCAATTCCTGACGGCCAAGTGAGTGTTCAAGACTCCCGCGCCTGCGTGAGTGATCTGAATCGTCGCGCCAGGTTCGCGTTATCGCACCTTGGGCGTTGCTGAGACCTATAGGGAGCGCTGGCCTTTGTCGTGCCGGATCAAAGACGGGAAGTCATGCCGCAGCTTAGGTGGCATCCTCCGAACAATTGCCAGGCATCTGTAGGGGCGGTCCCTCACCCGGCGCTTCGCGCCGGCCTCTCCCGACAGGGAGAGGCACGAGAGTCGCGATCGCAATGCATTTGAATGGGGGCCATTAGCGGGGCTGATGGTGCCTTTGGAATTGCGGTTGGGGTTGGGGGGCGGTTGCGGAGTTGTTGGACTTAGGTGGGCTGGGGCCGAATCCTGAAGGGGCTTGAGAGGGGGAATGGCTTTGATTTTTCGACGGGGCGGGCGCGGAAGTGAATAGAATTTTGTTTTAGAAGGAATTTTCCTCATTAATCCTTGACTTGCTCCTGTCTTTCCCATTATCTTCGGTGTCTCCAGCGAGGATTTTCCTTATGAAATTAGGCGGCGATTCTCCGGAACTCGACGCGATCGATTTGCAGATCCTCTCTATCCTGCAATCCAACGGCCGCATCCCGCATACCAAGCTGGCCGACCAGGTCGGCCTTTCCGCTCCCTCTGTAATCGAACGCGTCAAAAAGCTCGAAGACGGCGGGTTTATCTCGGGCTACTATGCCGCTCTTGATGCGCGGCGGCTCGGCAAGGATGTCACCGCCTTCATCGGTGTCTCTATCGCTCATCCCAAAACCATCGGCCTCTTCGAGCAGACTGTCGATCTTCTTGAAGACGTCCTCGAATGCCATCACGTGACCGGCCAGCACACGATTCTCCTGAAGGTCAAAACCGAGAATACCGCTTCGCTCGAACGGCTCATCAGCTCGATCCGTTCGATCGAGGGGGTGGCGCGGACGGAGACGATGGTGGTGCTGTCGACCCATACCGAGCGCAACACGATCGCGGTGCATTCGGGCGAGGAGCCCGCGGTGGAGGCCCAGAACGGCCACACCCGGCGCCATCGCCACACCGCGCGCGGCGCGCTCATCGATTCGAGGCGGGCATAGAGCGATGCACAACCGCGACAGGATTCCAGCTCCCGAAGGACTCTACAATCCGGCGCACGAGCACGACGCATGCGGCGTCGGCTTCGTGGTGGACATGAAGGGGCGCCGCTCGCACGATATTGTGCTCAAGGCGCTCCAGGTCCTCGACAATTTGACCCATCGCGGAGCCTGCGGATGCGATCCGCGCACGGGCGACGGTGCCGGGATTCTTACCCAGATTCCCCACGAATTCTTCCGGCGCGAGGCGCGCCTTATCGGATTCGATCTTCCCGAGCCGGGCGCGTACGGCGTGGGCCAGGTCTTTTTGCCGCTCGATCCCGACAAGCGCGCGGCCTGCGAGGCGACCTTCGAACAGATCGTGCGCGAGGAAGGGCAGAAGATCCTCGGATGGCGCACGGTACCGGTGGTGGAGAGCGAATGCGGCGACATAGCGCGGCGGGGGATGCCGGCGATTCGCCAGGTTTTTATCGAGCGGGGCAGCGGAATCGCGGATATCGAGGCGCTGGAGCGCAAGCTCTACGTGATCCGCAAGCGGGCGTTCAACACGGTGGAATCGCTGGGGCTGTTTCCGCCCGAGCTGTTCTACTTCTGCTCGCTCTCCGCGCTGACGATCGTTTACAAGGGCCAGCTCATCTCCCATCAGATTCCCCGGTTCTTTCCGGACCTGCTGGATCCCGATTTCTCCACCGCGCTCGCGATGGTGCATCAGCGGTTCTCTACCAACACTTTCCCGAGCTGGGACCGCGCCCATCCGTACCGCTTCCTGTCGCACAACGGCGAGATCAACACGCTGCGCGGGAACGAGAACTGGATGCATGCGCGGCAGATGATGTTCGAATCGCCGCTGTTCGGTGACGATATCAAGAAGCTGCTGCCGATAATCGAGCCGACCCTTGCCGACTCCGGCAAGTTCGACAACACCCTCGAACTCCTGGTCCGGACCGGGCGATCGATCCCGCACGCCGTGATGATGATGATTCCGGAGGCATGGCAGAACGACACGCAGATGGCGCCGGCGAAGCGCGCCTTCTACGAGTTCCATTCGTGCATGATGGAGCCGTGGGACGGGCCGGCTTCGATCGCCTTTACCGACGGAATCCGAATCGGCGCGGTGCTCGACCGCAACGGGCTCAGGCCCTCGCGCTACACGGTGACGCGCGATGGGCTGGTGGTGATGGCATCGGAGACAGGCGTCCTCGACATTCCGCCCGAGCAGATTGCCCACAAGGGCCGCCTGCAGCCGGGAAAGATGTTCCTCGTGGACACCTCGCTCGGGCGTATCGTCGATGACGAGGAAATCAAGCAGGGGTTCGCATCGCGCCAGCCGTATCGCGAATGGCTCGATCGGAACCTCGTCAAGCTCGAGCAGCTCCCCGAGCCGCCGAGCGCGCCCGCGGTCGCTGGATTCGAGGGATGGGACCTGCTCAAGCAGCAGCAGGTCTTCGGCTACACCGTCGAGGATCTCAAGCTGATCCTTGCGCCGATGGCGGTGAACGGGCAGGAGCCGGTCGGCTCGATGGGCACGGACACGCCGCTGGCGGTGCTGTCCGACCGCTCGCCGCTGCTGTTCAACTACTTCAAGCAGCTCTTCGCGCAGGTCACCAATCCTCCCATCGATCCGATCCGCGAGGAGCTGGTGACTTCCGCCGAAACCACCATCGGCTCCGAGCAGAACCTGTTCGAGGAGTCTCCGCTCCATTGCCGGCAACTGCGGCTCAAGCAACCGATTCTCACAAACGACGAGCTGGAGAAGATAAAGCGCCTGTCGGCGCCGGGGCTTCGGACGATCACGCTGTCGACGCTGTTCGACGTGCGCGATGGAGAGGCGGGGCTTCGCCGGGCGCTCGACGATCTCTGCGCGGCGGCATCGCGAGCGATCGCCGACGGCTACACGATTATCGTGCTCTCCGACCGCGGGGTTGATTCCGAGCACGCGCCCATCCCGAGCCTGCTCGCCACCGCCGCCGTGCATCATCATCTGATCCGCGAGGGCACGCGCACGCGATGCGGACTGGTGGTGGAATCGGGCGAGCCGCGCGAGGCGATGCATTTCTGCCTGCTGGTCGGCTACGGCGCGGGAGCGGTGAATCCGTATCTGGCCTACGCGACGCTTGCCGGGATGATCGAGGACGGCCGCCTCAAGGACATCGACGAGGAGACCGCCGTCCACAACTTCATCAAGGCCGTCACCAAGAGCATGATCAAGGTCGCCTCCAAGATGGGGATCTCGACGCTGCAGAGCTATCGGGGCGCGCAGATCTTCGAGGCGATCGGTCTTAACCGCGAGGTGATCGACAAGTATTTCACGTGGACCGCCTCGCGCGTGGGCGGCGTGGGGCTGGACGCGATCGCGAAGGAGAGCGCCTCTCGGCATCGCCATGCCTTCGCGATCCAGCCGAATCTGGACGGCGAGCTCGACGTGGGCGGGCAGTACCAGTGGCGCCGGCGCGGCGAGTACCACATGTACAACCCGAACACCATCGCCAAGCTCCAGCATTCGGTGCGCTCGGGCAACTACCGCCTGTTCAAGGAGTACACGCGGCTGGTCGATGAACACAGCCGCAACCTCGCCACCCTGCGAAGCCTGCTCAAGTTCCGCCACATCCGGCCCCCGGTGCCGATCGAGGAGGTCGAACCGGCATCCGAGATCGTAAAGCGCTTCAAGACCGGAGCGATGTCGTTCGGGTCGATCAGCAAGGAGGCCCACGAAACGCTTGCGATCGCGATGAACCGAATCGGCGGCAAGAGCAACACGGGAGAGGGCGGCGAGGATCCCGAGCGCTTCAAGCCCGATCCCAACGGCGATTGGCGGCGCAGCGCGATCAAGCAGGTGGCATCGGCGCGCTTCGGCGTGACCAGTCATTACCTCGTCAACGCCGACGAACTGCAGATCAAGATGGCGCAGGGGGCCAAGCCCGGCGAGGGAGGCCAGCTTCCCGGCCACAAGGTCGATGAAGTAATCGCGAGGATCCGCTACTCGACGCCGGGCGTCGGGCTCATCTCGCCGCCGCCCCATCACGATATCTACTCGATCGAGGACCTCGCCCAGCTCATCCACGATCTCAAGAACGCGAACAACCGCGCGCGCATCAGCGTCAAGCTGGTCGCCGAGGTCGGCGTCGGCACCATCGCGGCCGGCGTCGCCAAGGCCAAGGCCGACGTGGTGCTGATTAGCGGCTACGACGGCGGCACGGGCGCCTCGCCGATCCAATCGATCAAGCACGCGGGCATCCCGTGGGAACTGGGCCTTGCCGAGACCCAGCAGATCCTGGTGATGAACGGGCTTAGAGGCCGTATAAGGGTCGAGACTGACGGCCAGCTCAAGACGGGGCGCGATGTGGCGATCGCTGCGCTGCTCGGCGCCGAGGAATTCGGCTTCGCCAGCGCCGCCCTGGTCGCCTCGGGATGCATCATGATGCGGGTGTGCCATCTCAACACCTGCCCGGTCGGAATCGCGACCCAGGATCCCGAGCTGCGCAAGCGCTTCGAGGGCAAGCCCGAGCACGTCGTGAACTTCATGATGTTCATCGCGGAGGAGCTCCGCGAATACATGGCGGCTCTCGGCTTCCGGACGGTGGACGAGATGGTGGGGCATGTGGAGTGCCTCGATGCGAACGAGGCGATTCGCCATTGGAAGGCGCGCCACGTCGACCTCTCCAGCATCCTCCATCGCCCCGAAGTGGGCCCCGACGAGCCGCTGCATTGCGTGGAGTCGCAGGACCACGGCCTCGACAAGGCGCTCGACAACGAGTTGATCGAGCTCGCGCGCGATGCGCTGGAGCATCGCAAACCCGTCGAGATCCGGATGCCGATTCGCAACGTGAACCGGACGGTGGGGACGATGCTGTCGGCGGAGGTGTCGCGCCGCTACGGGGCGGAGGGCCTGCCCCCGCATACGATCACCATCCGCCTCAAAGGCTCTGCCGGGCAGAGCTTCGGCGCGTGGCTTGCCCCCGGAATCGCGCTTCATCTTGAGGGCGATGCGAACGACTACTGCGGCAAGGGGCTGTCCGGCGGCTTCATGGCGGTGCGCCCGCCGCAGGAGGCGACCTTCAAGGCCGAGGAGAACATCCTGATCGGCAACGTGGCGTTGTACGGCGCGACCGGCGGCGAGGCATTCTTCCGCGGCGTTGCGGGCGAACGCTTCGCCGTGCGCAACAGCGGCGCCCACGCCGTGGTGGAAGGGGTCGGCGATCACGGATGCGAATACATGACGCGGGGGCTCGTGGTGGTGCTGGGCCGCACCGGCCGCAACTTTGCCGCCGGGATGTCAGGCGGAATCGCCTTCGTGCTCGACGAGGACGGCTCCTTCGCATCGCGATGCAATATGGGGATGGTCGAGCTGGGCGCGGTCAGGGAACCCGACGACCTCAAGCAGCTCCATTCCCTCATCGCGCGTCATCGCCAGTACACCGGCAGCGCCGTCGCGGAGCGAATCCTCAAGGACTGGGATTCGTATTCGCAGAAGTTCGTCAAGGTGCTGCCCACGGAGTATCGCCGGGTGCTCGAACGCCAGCATCTGGGCGCGAGCAACGACATGGCGCGGCTGGCCGCGGTCTAGGCCGCATCGCGGCTTCCCGCCCGGGCGCGGACCGCGCCGGCGATGAGATCGGCGGAACCGGAGGAGATCGGAAGAGGAGATTCGGACTCAGATGGGAAAGATCACGGGCTTCATGGAGATCAAGCGCGAGACGCCGTCCCGGCGCCCCGTCGCCGAACGCCTCAAGGACTGGCGCGAGTTCGATCTCAAGCTGCCCGAAGAGAAGCTCAAGGCGCAGGGCGCCCGATGCATGGATTGCGGCATCCCGTTCTGTCACAAGGGATGCCCCCTCGGGAACATCATCCCCGACTGGAACGACATGATCTATCGGGGGCGATGGCGCGACGCGATCGATCGGCTCCACTCCACGAACAACTTCCCGGAATTCACCGGACGGGTATGTCCCGCGCCGTGCGAGGAGGCCTGCGTCCTCAATATCCGCAACGAACCCGTCACCATCAAGCTCATCGAGAAGACGATCATCGATCACGCCTGGGACGAGGGATGGGTGGTGCCGCAGCCGGCCGTCCGCCCGACGGGCAAGCGGGTTGCCGTGGTCGGTTCCGGTCCTGCGGGGCTTGCCTGCGCGCAGCAGCTCGCGCGCGCCGGCCATGACGTGACCGTATACGAGCGGTCGGATCGCGTGGGCGGCCTGCTCACCTACGGAATTCCCGACTTCAAGCTCGAAAAGCGTTACGTTATGAGGCGCGTCGAGCAGATGAAGGCGGAGGGCGTGAAGTTCGTCACCAACTGTCGCGTCGGCTTCGATATTCACGCCGACGAACTGCGGGCCAGGCACGACGCGATCTGCCTTACGATGGGCGCGACGAAGCCGCGCGACCTGCCGATTCCGGGGCGCGACCTCAAGGGCATCCATTTCGCGATGGAGTTCCTGCCCCAGCAGAACAAGCGCAACTTCGGAGACACGGTGGACCCGGCCGTCTCGATCACCGCCGCCGGCAAGCGCGTCGTCATCCTCGGCGGCGGCGACACGGGCTCCGACTGCCTTGGCACCTCCAACCGTCAGGGCGCGCTCAGCGTGCATCAGTTCGAGCTGCTGCCGATGCCGCCCGAGAGCCGGACGCCGGAGATGCCATGGCCGGACTGGCCGATGATCCTGCGCACTTCCAGCTCACACGAGGAAGGCGTGATCCGCGACTGGAGCATCAACACCAAGCGCTTCATCGGCGAGAACGGCCGCGTGACGAAGCTGCACGCCGTGCGCCTCAACTGGAAGCGCGACGGCGGGCGGATGGTGATGGAGGAAGTGCCGGGCAGCGACTTCGAGCTCGACTGCGATCTCGTCCTGCTCGCGCTCGGATTCCTCGGACCTGAACCGGAAGGGATAATCGGCGAACTGGGCCTGAAGCTCGATGCCCGCGGCAATATCGCGACCGATAACTACCAGTCGAGCGTGCCCGGCGTCTTCGCCGCGGGCGACGCGCGCCGCGGGCAGTCGCTCGTGGTGTGGGCGATATGGGAAGGGCGCGAGTGCGCCCGCGCCTGCGACGCGTACCTGATGGGCGAGACCTTCCTGCCGGCAAGTCCCGAGCTTTAGGGTCGCGCGCCGCCGCACCCTCGGGCCGCGGCGGAACGAAAAAAGCGAAGCCGCGCGCGGCGGAGACCAGGGATGTACACCCGATCGGCCGCTTTTTACGACGCGATCTACTCGTTTAAGAACTACGCGGCCGAGGCCGCGATGATCGATTCGATCATCCGGACAAGGAAGCTGTCGTCCGGAAACCGGCTGCTCGACGTGGCGTGCGGCACGGGACGCCATATCCAGGAGCTGCGTGCGCGCGGCTACGATGCGGACGGCGTGGACCTGGACGAAAACCTTCTTGAGATCGCCCGCGCGCGCAACCCCGGCGCCCCGTTCCATCTCGCGGACATGACCGATTTCGATCTCGGATCGACCTACGATGTGGTCACGTGTCTGTTCAGCGCGATCGGTTACGTGGTGACGGTGGAACGGCTGCGGCGTGCGATTTCCAGCCTCGCGCGGCATCTCTCACCCGGCGGCGTCGTACTCGTCGAGCCGTGGTTCTCGCCCGAGGCGCCGCTCGATCCGCTAAGCCAGATGTCGGTTGATCTTCCGAACCTGAAGGTCGCGAGGATCGTCGCGACCCAGACAATCGGCAACCGGTACGTGGCGCATTTTCATTATCTGATTGGAAAGCCCGGCGGCGTTGATTATCTCGTCGAACGCCACGAACTGGGTCTTTTCACGCGCGACGAGTACCGCGCGGCGTTCGAGGCCGCGGGAGTTGAAGCCGCTCTCGATCCCAAGGGTCTCATCGGACGCGGCCTGTGGATCGGAATCAAACGACCCGGATGAAAGGAGCGTGGAAGATGGTTCGGCTGTACGATTATCTGCCTTCCGGCAACGGCTACAAGGTCCGCCTTCTGCTCACGCAGCTTGCGATTCCTTTCGAACGGATCGAGATGGACATCATCAAGGGCGAGACGCGCACACCGGACTTCCTGGGCAAGTTCCCCAACGGCAGGATTCCCGCGGTCGAACTCGAAGACGGCCGCCTGCTGTTCGAGTCGAACGCGATCATGAGCTACTTCGCGGAAGGAACTCCGATGCTCCCCGCGGATCGCTACGAGCGCGCGCAGGCGCTTCAATGGATGTTCTTCGAGCAGTACAGCCACGAACCGTATATAGCGGTCGCGCGGTTCTTTGCGATGCATCCGGAGTTCAAGGACGAGCGGCGCGCCGGACTGCCGCGCCTGATGAAGCTCGGCTACGACGCGCTCGCCGTGATGGAGGGTCATCTCGTGCGGCGCGAATGGTTCGCCGGAAACCGCTACTCGATCTCCGACATCGCGCTGTACGCCTACACCCACGTCGCGCACGAGGGCGGCTTCGACCTCGCCCGCTATCCGGCGATTCGCGGATGGCTCAATCGGGTGCGCTCGGAGCCCCGGCACATCCCGATCACCCAGGAGTAGGCGAGCGCAGGCCCATCGCGTCGAGCCGGCGGATTACCCATCCGATTCGATCTTCGCCCCAGAACGGCTCGCCCTCGACGATGAAGGTGGGCACACCGAAGATCCGGTCCGAGTCGGCTTCGGCGAAGCATCGGTCGAGTTCGGCGCGAGCCTGGGTTTCCGCGTAGGCGGTGAAGCCCGCCGGATCGCATCCTGACTCGGCGAGAACCGCGTTGATCGCGCCGCGATCCTCGACGTCGAGTTCGCGGCGCCAGAAGCGTTCGAACACGCGCGCCGAGTACTCGTGGAATCTGCCGCATCGCGCGGCGTAGAGCCCGCCGTAGAACGCAAGGCGGCAACTGAAGATCTTCGTGGGCGGATGGATGCTCAGTCCGCGTTCGCGAGCGATCCGCCGCGCATCGAGGTACAGGTAGCGCACCTTGCGCCGGTCCGCTTCCGGATTGTCGAGCGGCCCGTACACCCGGCGGATATTGATTCCATAGGGGATGAAGCGGACGCGCACGCGATGCGAGGTTTCGAGCGCCCGCGCGGGTTCGTAGGCGAGATACGAATAGGGGCTGGTGTAGGCGAAGTAGAGTTTGACCTCGACCGGATTCATCGCGCCGCGTCCGAGGAGCCGGCTTGTGCGCCTTCGAGCGCCATCGCGACGAACTCCGCGAGATGGATCACGCGGGTCTTGGATTTGCGGCGGCGTAGCTCGGCGCCGATTTGAAACTCGCATCCGGGATTCGCGAGCACGACATAGTCGGCGCCGGTCGCCTCGATGTTGTCGGCCTTGCGCCGCGCGAGCATCCGGGCCATCTCCGGCTCGGTCAGGTTGTAGCTGCCCGCCGATCCGCAGCACATGTCCGACTCGGGCAACTCGACGATCGTAACGCCGGGAATTGACCTGAGAAGCTCGCGCGGGCCCTCGCGCACGCCGAGCCCGTGGACGAGATGGCAGGCGTCGTGAAACGTCACCGTGCATTTCATCTCGCGGAGGCGGGGCCGCGCGCCCGCGAGCATCAGCGAGCTCACGTCGCGAACCTTCGCGGAAACCTGCAGCGCCGCCTCCGCCAGCTCCGGATCGCCGCGCAGCAGATGCCCGTACTCGGCGATCGCCGTCGAGCAACCCGACGCCGCCGACACGATCGCATCGACGCCCGAGTCGGCGAGTATTCTCACGTTGCGGCGGGCGAAGGCGAGCGCGCGCTCGCGGTTTCCGCAATGCAGATCGAGCGCGCCGCAGCATACCGTCTCGCCAAGGCGCACCACGCGGTAGCCTGCGGCCGCGAGCACGCGCTCGCACGCGTCATTGTCCGAATCGGCGACGACCTGCGCGACGCATCCGCGATGGACCGCGACGACGAGCGCATCCGCGGCGCCCGCGACGGGCGCGTGCGCGCGCGCCCCGCGCCCGTTCAGCGGCGGCAGCAGGTCGAGCCAATCGCGCATCGCGCGCGGCATCAGGGCAGCAAGCGCGGGCCGCAATCCCGCCCGCTCCACGAGCCTGAGCGGCGCGAGCAGGAGCCGCATTCGCGCGGGAAAGGGGAAGATCGCGCTTACCGCCGCGCGGCGAAATCGGTCTACAAACCCGCGCTGATGCTTCTGCTCTACGAACGCCCGTGCATCCTCGATCAGCCGTCCATACTTGACGCCCGAGGGACACGCCGT
>Ga0070741_10002058_pt1 | contig 56197 bp, 64 predicted proteins | sample Coa_R1_4_FD_66440 | JGI IMG/M metagenome (GOLD analysis project Ga0070741, IMG submission 66440) | Surface soil microbial communities from Centralia Pennsylvania, which are recovering from an underground coalmine fire - Coalmine... | ecosystem: Environmental > Terrestrial > Soil > Unclassified ... | reverse complement strand
CCGTTCGATCTCGACGTGATCGGCCAGAACCTGTCGCATCTGCTCGCGGTCCAGCGCGCGCTTGCCGAGCCCGCCGGATCGCTGTCTGCGCCCGGCAAATTTGACGGCGTGACGCGGCTGATGGTCTGGCGCGGCGGCAGCCAGCCGCTGGTCGTGCTGGTCGGCAAGCCCTGGACCAACGTGCTCAAACTGTGGCGGGTCGAGGCGACGCGGATCGGCGCAATCATCCTGGCGCTGATCGCCTTCGTGCTGGCGGTGACGCTGTTTCTGGCGCGCGAGATCAGCCGCCGCGCCTCCGCCGAGGACAAGCTCGAGGAACTGGCGACCACGGACCCGCTGACGGGCCTGAAGAACCGCCGCAGATTCGACGCGGCCATGGACGCTGAGTGGCGCCGCGCGATGCGGCAGCGCACCGCGCTGTCGCTCTTGATGATCGATGCCGACCACTTCAAGGCCTACAACGACACCTTCGGCCACCAGGCCGGCGACCAGGTGCTGGTCGGGATCGCGATCTGCATCACCGACTCGGTGAAGCGAGCCGGCGACTGCGCCGCGCGTTATGGCGGCGAGGAATTCGCGGTGTTGCTGCCCGGCACCAATGCGGCCGACGCGCTGAAGGTGGCAGAGACCGTCCGCATGAAGGTGATAGGCTGGGCGGACGATTCCATGCAATCGACGGTCAGCATCGGCATTGCGAGCGCAGTGCCCAACGCCGGCTCGGACTGGCCGCAGCTGGTGCACGCCGCCGACAAGGCGCTCTATGCCGCCAAGGCCGCAGGCCGCAACCGCTGTGTGCTGGCGGAAGCGCCGGCGCTGTCGCTGGTGGCTTAATCTACCAACTCAACTCGTCATCTCTCCAGATACTTCTTCATCTCCGCGCGCAAGGCCTCGCGCAGGTCGGGACGCGCCATGCCGTAGGCGACGTTGGCGCGCAGGAAGCCGGCCTTCGAGCCGCAATCGTGCCGCTCGCCGGCGAACTCCACGCCATAGAATTGCTGCGACTTTGCCAGGCCGATCATGGCGTCGGTGAGCTGGATCTCGCCGCCGGCGCCGCGCTCCTGCCTCTCCAGGATCTTGAAAATCTCCGGCTGCAGGATGTAGCGGCCGGTGATCGAGAAATTCGATGGCGCCGTGCCCTTGGCCGGCTTCTCGACCATGCCGTCGACCTCGAACACGCCTTTCGCCAGACGTTTGCCGATGCCGCAGATGCCGTAGTTTTGGGTCTGATCAACAGGCACTTCCTGCACCGCCAGCAAATTGGACTTGTCGCCGAGGCTGGAAGCCGCGGCGATCATCTGCGCCAGACAGCCCGGCGTGTTGAGCACCAGCTCGTCCGGCAGCAGCACCGCGAACGGCTCGCGGCCTACGATGTCGCGCGCGCACCAGACCGCATGGCCCAGGCCAAGCGGCGCCTGCTGGCGAGTGAAGCTGACGGCGCCGGCCTCGGGCTGATCGCGCGCCAGAATTTCCTGCTCGGCCTTCTTGCCGCGCTCGGCCAGCGTGCTGTCGAGCTCGAACATGCGATCGAAATGATCCTCGATCACGCCCTTGTTGCGGCCGGTGACGAAGACGAAGTGCTCGATCCCCGCTTCGCGCGCCTCGTCGACCACGTATTGGATCAGCGGCTTGTCGACGATGGTCAACATTTCCTTCGGCATCGCCTTGGTGGCGGGCAGGACGCGGGTGCCGAGGCCGGCGACGGGGAGGACGGCTTTGCGGATTTTCATGGGTTCGGTCGGGTGAGTTCAGAGACGGGTTGCCGTTGGTAGCCGGTTTTGCGGCGGTCCACAAAGGCGGTCGACGGCGGCTGACGTTAAAGCTTCGATCTTGTTAAACTTCTGGAAACCGCTGACGGGCCTCCTGAATGCCCAAATTCCGGGGCAACGGGTCTACTATGACAAAGGAACCAATGGTACGGGGATTGGCCGCTGCGGCGCTGCTGCTGGCTGGCATGCTCTCGTCCGCCCCTGCCCTTGCCCAGTCCCAAAGCCAATCCCAAGGCAACGGCCTGTCCAGCCTGTTCGGCGGCATTTTCTCCGGGCCGAAACCCGATGCCTCCGCACTGCAGCCGCAACAAGGGACGCCCGGCACGACGGGGCCGCTTCCGTGGAGCGGCGAGGACGGCGCATCAGGCCATCCGCTGATGACCGCAAGCGCGATCCGGCAGGCCGCGGCGAATTTCAACAATTGCGTCGCCGGGATGTGGCCCGACGCCGCACGGCGTGGCATCAGCGAGGATAATTTCCGGCGCTTCACTGCGGGGCTCACGCCCGACCTGCGGCTGATGGATTTGATGGATGCGCAGCCGGAGTTCACCAAGTCGATCTGGGATTATCTCGACATCCTCGTGAACGACGATCGCCTCGCCAAGGGCAAGGAGATCCTCGCGAAATACAGGGCGCAGTTCGACGCCACCGAGAGAGCCTATGGCGTCGATCGCTATACGGTGGCCGCGATCTGGGGCATCGAGTCCAACTACTCGACCCAGATGGGCGACCGCAACGTGGTGAATTCGACCGCGACGCTCGCCTGCGTCGGCCGGCGGCAGGGCTATTTCAAGGATGAATTCCTCACCGCGCTCGAAATCCTCAATCGCGGCGATCTCAGGCCCGAGCAGATGCGCGGCTCATGGGCCGGCGCGTTCGGGCCGACGCAGTTCATGCCGACCGCGTTCAAGCGTTACGCCGTCGATGCCGATGGCGACGGCCGCCGCGACGTGGTCGACGATCCCGCCGACCTGATCGCATCCACCGCGAACAATCTGAAGAAGGACGGCTGGCAAACCGGCCAGACCTGGGGCTACGAGGTCTCGGTGCCGAAGGGTTTCAACTACATGCTGGCCGACCGCGCCAGGCCGATGACCTTCGCGCAATGGCAGCATCTCGGTGTGGTGCGCGCCAACAACCAGCCGTTCCCGCATCCGAACGACAAGGCCTATCTCTTGGCGCCGGCCGGCGCCGAAGGACCGGGCTTCCTGATGATGCAGAATTTCCGCGTCATCATGAAATACAACCCGGCGGAAGCCTATGCGCTGGCGATCGGCCACTTCGCCGATCGACTGCGCGGCGGACAGCCCTTCGTGCAGCCCTGGCCGCGCCAGGAGCGCGAATTGACCCGGGCCGAGCGGCTGGAACTGCAGCAATTGCTGGCCCAGCGCGGCTTCTACAGGGGCGTGCCGGACGGCCAGTTCGGCGGCGAGACAAGGCAGGCGCTGCGCAACTTCCAGGCCTCGATCGGCGCGCCCGCGGACGGATTCGCAACCGCCGGCGTGCTGGAACAGCTGCGCGGCCGATAAACGTGCGGTTTTTGGGCACGAAAGTAACCCTTAAACAGTTGAATTCGCTACCGGCCTTGATCGGTGCTGCGGCCGCCCGATTTATCGGGTAGAAACTGCCTGCTTGCGGCCCGATTTCCGTTATATGTCAGAGCCTGTTTCGCACCGTCCGAGCGCAATGTTCAAAGAAACCCGCTTCATCAAACTCATCACCGAACCCGGCCCGTTGATCGTGCTGGGGGTGACGATTGCGCTCCTGGTCGGGATCGTGGGACCGGCCTACGCGCAATTCTTCAACTTCGGTGGGCCTCCGTCGCGGTCGCGTGGCGGCGGCGGATGGTTCGGCAGCGACTTCTTCGCGCCATTCCAGCCCCAGGCGCCCAAGCGGGTCTATCAGGATTTCTCCAAGGCTCCGCCGCCCGAGAAGCGGGAAGGCACGCCCGAGCGCAATGTGATGGTGATGGGCGACGGCATGGCCGACTGGCTCGCCTACGGCCTCGAGGATGCCTATGTCGAGCAGCCCGACATGGGCGTGATCCGCAAGGCCAAGAACACCTCGGGCCTGATCAAGTATCAGCCCAAGGGTGAGCCCGCGGATTGGGCCGCGGCCGCCAAGGGCATCCTTGCCGCCGAGAAACCCGACGTCGTCGTGGTCATGCTCGGCATCAACGACCGCGTCGCGATCCGCGAGCCGGTGTCGGAAAAATCGGACAAGGACAAAGACAAGGATAAGGACAAGGCCGCCGACAAGAAGAGCGACCGCAAGGACGCACGCAAGGAGAAGGGTGCGCCCGAGAAGCCGAAATCCGACGAAGCCGCGGCCAAGCCCGACAACAAGGCGGATGCCGAGTTGCCGCAGGACGATGCCGAGAACGAGCCGGTGCCGGCGGTGACGCCGGAGAAGACCGCGCGCTCGCCGAACGGCCTCTATGAATTCCGCGACGAGCGCTGGGTCGAGCTCTACTCGAAGAAGATCGAGGACATGATCGCGGTGGTGAAGTCGAAGGGCGTCCCCGTGATCTGGGTCGGCCTGCCGGCGATCCGCGGCGGCAACGGCCCCAAGGACATGCTGTTCCTGGATTCGCTCTATCGCGAGGCCGCCGGCAAGGCCGGCATCACCTATGTCGATGTCTGGGACGGGTTCGTGGACGAGCGCGGCCTGTTCATGCAGAAGGGCCCCGACTTCGAAGGCCAGCCCCGACAGCTGCGCTCCTGGGATGGCGTCTATTTCACCAAATACGGCGCGCGCAAGCTTGCCCATTATGTCGAGCGCGAGATCACGCGCCTGCTCGCGACGCGTTCGGCGCCGATCGCGCTGCCGCAGGAGCCTGCGACGCCTGACGCCAACGCGGTGCCGGGCCAGCCCGCACCGCGGCCGTTGGCCGGACCGATCATGCCGCTGGTTGCGGCCAGCGTGAACTCCGATCAGTTACTCGGCGGTCCCGGCACGCGGCCCGCTGCGGTCGATGCGCTCGCCGCGCGCACGCTGGTGAAGGGCGAGGCGCTTTCGCCGCCGGCTGGACGCGCCGACGATTTCATGTGGCCGCGCCGCGAAGTCGGCCGCGAACCGGCCAAGGGTGACGTGCCGGTTGCGAACGCCACGCCGGGCGCACCGGGAGCCGTGCCCGGCGCGCCGGGCACGGCGCCGAATGCGGCGCTCGCGCCGCCGAAACCGGCGCCAGCGAAAAGGCCGGTGCAGACCAGTCCGTTCGGCAATTTCTTCGGCTTCGGCAATTCGCCGCCGCCGCGCCAGGCGCCGGCGCCGCGCGCCCCGCGTCCGCCGGCTCCGGTCGGACAACGCGCAGCAGTTCAGTAGACTTTATCAAGCTAGACCCTCATGGTGAGAGGTGCGAAGCACCGTCTCGAACCATGAGGCCACGATCGAGCCTCATCCTTCGAGACGCATCGCTTCGCGATGCTCCTCAGGATGAGGGACAGCTACAGGATCAATCCGCCATCCACGATGATGGTCTGCCCCACGATGTAGGACGACAACGGCGAGGCCAGGAATAGCGCCGCGCCGGCCATGTCTTGCGGCGTGCCGAGCCGCCGCAGCGGAATCCGCGACAACGCGCCTTCCAGCCGTTTCGGATTCGATGTCGTGACTTTCGTCATCTTGGTGTCGACCAGGCCCGGCGCGATGCCGTTGACACGGATGTCATCCGCCGCGAAGGCCTCGCCGAGCGTGCGCGTCAGCCCCATCGCGCCGGTCTTCGAGGCGTTATAGGCGGGATTGCCCATGGTCGAGTGATAGGCCGCGGTCGAGCTGACGATGATCAGCGAGCCCTTCGCCTGCTTGAGCATCGCATGAAACTTCGTCGCGCAGGCCATCAGGCTCATCAGATTGACCTCGAGCACCTTGCGAAAACCGTCCATCTCGAACTCGCCGCGGCGATAGATCACCGCGCCCTGTGCGAGCACCAGCACGTCGAGCCTGTCGAAGCCGGGCTTGAATGTCTCGATCGCGCCGGCGTCGCTGACGTCGAGCCTGGCATAGTCGAGGCCGTCGAGATGCGAGCCTTCCTCCGGTGAATAGTCCGAGGCCGAGGCGCGCGTGCCGCAGACGGTGACGCGCGCCCCATGCGCGCGAAACGCCTGCGCGATGCCGTTGCCGATGCCGGAGGAGCCGCCGACCACCAGGACCTGCTTGTTGCCGAAATCGAGCTCGTTCATCGCCCTTCCCTCTTTTGTTTGTCTGGTCTTAGGATGGCTGCGAGGCTTGTCAATCGAGGAAATGTGCATGCCCGAATTCAAGCAACTCAGCCGCTCGGTGAAGGGATTGACCGTGCTCATCACGGGTGCAGCGAGCGGCATGGGCCGCGCCACCGCGCGTGTATTCGCGGCCGAAGGCGCCAATGTCGCGGTGACGGATGTGAGCGCCGATGGCATCGAGGCCGTCGCCGACGAGATCACTGCGAGCGGCGGCACCGCGAACGCATGGCGACTCGATGTTGCCGATCCCAAGGCGATCGACGCCGTGGTCGGCGAGATCGCCGCGCATTTCGGCGCGCTCGATATCATCGTCAACAATGCCGGCATCTCGGTGCGCGTAGCGATCGACGATCCCACCTATGAGGATGCCTGGGCCAAGGCGATCGCGGTGATGCTGACGGCGCATCCGCGCATCATTCGCGCGGCGCTGCCGCATTTGCGCAAGTCGAAATGCCCGCGCATCGTCAATATCGCTTCCACCGAGGCGCTGGGCGCCACCGCGCTGCACAGCCCCTACTCCGCGGCCAAGGGCGGCGTCGCCAGCCTGACGCGCTCGCTCGCGGTCGAGCTCGGCCGCGAAGGCATCACCGTCAACTGCATCTGCCCCGGGCCGATCCGCACTGCTATTACCGACCGCATCTCCGAAGAGCACAAGACCATCTATGCCAGGCGCCGCACCGCGCTCGGCCGCTACGGCGACGCGGAAGAGGTCGCGCACATGACGCTCAGCCTGTGCCTGCCGGCGGCCTCGTTCCTGACCGGCGCCGTCATCCCCGTGGACGGCGGGCTGATGGCGCGCAATGCGTAAGGCAGGCATGCCGCGTCTAGCGGTCCGATTCCAACATTCGCACCCCATCGCAGCAAGCACGTTTGCGAATGTTGGAATCAAAGGACCACTAGCAAAATATTGATTGCAGTGGAGCTTTGGATTTGACGTTCGCTTTGCGAATGCGCGGCATGTTTGTAGCGAACGTCAAATCCGCTCCACTGCCCGTTGACACTGTCCCGTGCGGGAGTAGCTTTGGGCACAAATCAGGCGGGAAGCCGCACCAAATCTCCAGGAGAAAACGCCATGGCGATCGCGATCCGGCAGATCCACAAGCACTTTGTGGGTGAGGTTTCGGGCGTGGATTTGCGGCAACCGCTGACCAAAGACGAGGCGGCCACGATCGAAGCCGGCATGGACAAATATGCCGTGCTGGTGTTCCACGGCCAGGACATCACGGACGACCAGCAGATGGCGTTCGCGCTGAATTTCGGCCAGCGCGAGAACCCGCGCGGCGGCAACATCACCAAGAAGCAGGATTACCGGTTGGGCTCGGCCGGACTCAACGACGTCTCCAATCTCGGCAAGGACGGCAAGCCGCTGCCTAAGGATTCGCGCACGCATCTGTTCAATCTCGGCAACTGCCTGTGGCATTCCGACTCGTCGTTCCGCGCCATCCCCGCGAAATTTTCGCTGCTGTCGGCGCGCGTGGTGAACCCGAAGGGCGGCAACACCGAGTTTGCCGACATGCGCGCGGCCTACGATGCGCTCGACGACGAGACCAAGGCCGAGATCGAAGATCTGATCTGCGAGCATTCGCTGATGTATTCGCGAGGCTCGCTCGGCTTCCTCGACTATACCGACGAGGAAAAGGAGCTGTTCAAGCCGGTGCTGCAGCGCCTGGTGCGGACACACCCGGTGCACAAGCGCAAGTCGCTGTACCTGTCATCGCATGCCGGCAAGGTACAGGGTATGAGCGTGCCGGAAGGCCGGCTGCTGCTACGCGATCTCACCGAGCACGCCACGCAGCCCGAGTTCGTCTACGTCCACAAATGGACGCTCCATGACCTCGTGATGTGGGACAACCGCCAGACCATGCATCGCGTGCGCCGCTACGACCAGTCGCAGCCGCGCGACATGCGCCGCGCCACGGTCGCCGGCACGATGCCGACCGTGCCGCAGGAGGCGGCGGAGCGGCAACTGGCGGCGCAGCAGGCCGCGGAGTAGCTCACTCGTCATGCGCGGGCTTGACCCGCGCATCCATCGACTTCGCAAAAATCTCTTTGAAAGATGGATGGCCGGGTCAAGCCCGATCATGACGATCGGAACTACGCGTGCCCCGCGTCGTTGGACAGCATGCCGGGGTCGATGCCGATCTTGCGCAAGGCGCGCGCGTATTTGTCGTCGACATCGTCGCCGAACACCAGATCGGGGTCGGCGTCGCAATGCAGCCAGCCATTGCCCTGGATTTCGTTCTCGAGCTGGCCCGGCCCCCAACCGGCGTAGCCGAGCGCCAGGATGGCGTGCTTCGGCCCCTTGCCGTTGGCGATCGCCTTGAGGATGTCCACCGTCGCGGTCAGGCAAATCTGGTCATCGATCGGCAGCGTGGCGTTGGCGAGATAGAAGTCGCTGGAATGCAGCACGAAGCCGCGGCCGGTATCGACCGGACCGCCGCTCAGGACCTTCATGGTCTCGGCGCTCTCCGGCAGCTTGATCTGGTCGGCCTTCTTGATGATGTTGAGCTGCGCGAGCAACTCCGGGAAATCGATGCTGCCCGCCGGGCGGTTCACCATGATGCCCATCGCGCCCTCGGAGGAGTGTGCGCACATATAGATGACGGACCGTTCGAAGCGGGGATCGCCCATCACGGGCATCGCGATCAGGAGCTGGCCGTCGAGATAGCTCTCCTTGGCCGAATTGTCGCCGACGCCGGCTTCCTTGCGGCGAACCTCGCCCGGTTTTTTGCCTTCAGGGTCCATCCGCGAAGCACTCTGGTTTTGGGTCATATCCTGATATTGGCCGACCCTTGTGTCAATCAAGCCTGAAGGCTGGCGGTCACAAGCAATTCAATGGTTTGGCCGGATGCCAACCTGTAAAGACGCTTCATGACAATCATGGTTCCCCCGCGCGCCGCGCTCGCCGCCCTGTTCATCTTCGCCTTGTCGGCCGAAGTCCGTGCCGAGGATGCCTCGCCCTGGCAGAAGGACAGCCATTCCCAACTGCGGCTGCTTGCGGGCTCGCGCAGCGGCAGCGTGCTGCTCGGCGGCATTGCCATCCAGCTGCAGGGGGGATGGCACACCTACTGGCGCAGTCCCGGCGATTCCGGCGTGCCGCCGCGGTTCGATTTCTCGAAGTCGGACAATGTCGAGGCGGTGACGGTTTTGTGGCCGGCGCCGCAAAAGTTCGACGACGGCGCGGGCGGCGTCTCGCTCGGCTATCACGATCAGATCGTGCTGCCGCTGCGCATCGTCGCCAAAAGCGTCGACAAGCCGATCACGCTGCGCGCGGCGATCGATTATGCGGTGTGCGAGAAGATCTGCATTCCCGTGCAGGCCAATGCGGAGCTCACCTTCTCCAGCGTCGCCTCGACCGAGGACAGTGCGCTGTTCGCGGCGCTCGACACGGTTCCAAAACCCGCCAATGTCGGCGATCCCAATCCGCTGACCATCCGCGATGTCAAGCGCGAGGGCAAAGCGCAAGTGCTGGTCGACGTGGTGACGCCGGATGCGCACAACGTGAACCTGTTCGTCGAGGGACCGACGCCGGACTGGGGCCTGCCGGTGCCCAAAGCCGTGGAGCACAGCCCGCCGGGGGTGAAGCGCTTCTCGTTCCAGCTCGATGGCGTGCCGCCGGGCGTCAATCCGGACGGCGCGGCGCTGAAGCTGACCCTGGTCGGCGCCGACCGGTCGTATGAATTCAATATCAATCTGGATTGACGCTGTCCCGAGCGCGAGCAACGTGCTCGCTGCACCCTCTCCCCTAAGGGGAGGTGCACCGAGTTCGCGTCGACGTTGACGCCACCGTCCAACCAAATCTTAACGAATGGTTGATAGATCGGAGCCTCGCCGCCCGCGTGCGGCATCGCATCCGGATTCCACGTGGCTTCCATCGACGCCGAACCCGCCCACGCCCTGCCATCCGGCATTTTCGCGCGGCTGAAGGCGCGCCTCGGCGGCGGCAGCAACGAGGCGTCGCTGACGCGCAAGCTCGCCGGCACCATCTTCGTCATTCGCGTGCTCAGCGCGGGGCTCGCCTATCTCTCGCAGATCCTGCTGGCGCGCTGGATGGGCGGTTCCGACTACGGCGTCTATGTCTATGTCTGGACCTGGGTGCTGCTGCTCGGCAGCATGATGGATTTCGGCATCTCGGCCTCCGCGCAGAAGATCATTCCGGAATACCGCACGAGCGGCGAGCACGCGCTGCTGCGCGGCTTCCTCTCCGGCAGCCGCTGGATGACCTTTGCGGTTGCGGCCGCGATCTCTCTGCTGCTTGCAGGCCTCGTCAAGCTGCTGTCGCCATGGATCGAGAGCGGCGCCGTCGTGCCGCTCTATATCGGCTGCGCCACGCTGCCGCCCTTCGTCGTCGCCAACACCCAGGACGGCATCGCGCGCTCGCACGACTGGATGCGGCTCGGCCTGATGCCGCAATTCATCGTGCGCCAGGCGCTGATCATCGGCTTCACTTTCGGCCTGTTCGCGCTCGGCTTCAATCTCGGCGCCACTGCCGCGATGCTCGCCAGCGCGGGCGCGGTATGGTTTGCGATGATCGGTCAGATGATCGTGCTCAATCGCCGCCTTGCTTCGCATGTCGAGGCCGGACCGAAGACTTACGACGTCCGGGGCTGGCTTGCGATCTCGCTGCCGATCCTGCTGGTGGAAAGCTTCTACCTGCTGTTGTCCTACACCGACGTGCTGGTGCTGCAGCAGTTCCGCTCCTCCGAGGAGGTCGGCGTGTATTTCGCCGTGGTGAAGACGCTGGCGCTGGTGTCGTTCATCCATTACGCGATGTCGGCGACGACGGCGCATCGCTTCGCCGAATACAACGCGCTCGGCGACAAGGCGCGGCTGGAGGCCTATGTCGCGCATGCCATCAACTGGACGTTCTGGCCGTCGCTGGCGGCGACCATCGTCCTGCTTGCGCTCGGCAAGCCGCTGCTGTGGCTGTTTGGTCCGCGATTCGTGATCGGCTACGACATCATGTTCGTCGCCGCCGTCGGTCTCGTGGTGCGCGCGGCGATCGGCCCGGTCGAGCGGCTGCTCAACATGCTCGGCCACCAGCACATCTGCGCGCTCGCCTATGCGCTCGCCTTCGTCATGAACGTCGTGCTCTGCGTCGCGCTGGTGCCGCGCTTCGGCGGCCATGGCGCAGCCGCGGCAACCTCGTTGTCGCTGACCTTCGAAACCGTGCTGTTGTTCTGGATCGTGCGCCGCCGGCTCGGTTTGCACGTGCTGGCGTTCGGGAAGTAACCCCACACCGCTCGATGTTCCTGCATTTTCATTGCCCAGAACGGGCAAATGGATTGTGGCTATTTCTTAGTCAAATCAGAGAGAACGGCGATTCCGTTCGGCGTGCGCGGGATGGGTAAAATCTCCACCGGAACCTGTTGCGGGGCTGAAACATTCTTATTTCCGGGTATGCATTGCAGCGGAAAGTGCAGCGCCATTAGATAACCCCGGATGTCACTGCAAATCGTGTGTACATGATCGATCCGCTTTATGTCGCATCGGGATTCGGCGTCGGCCTGCTTGTCGGGATGACAGGCGTGGGCGGCGGCTCGCTGATGACCCCGCTGCTGATTCTCCTGTTTGGCATTCATCCTTCGACCGCCGTTGGCACCGACCTGCTTTATGCCGCCGCCACCAAGACCGGCGGCAGCATCGTGCATGGTTGGTCGCGCAGCATTCACTGGCCCGCCGTGATCCGGCTCGCCTGCGGCAGCATTCCCGCCGCCATGTTGACGCTGCTCGTGATGTGGCAGCTGGGCTTGAGCTCCGCCTCACAGCGCAGCCTGGTCAACCTGGTGCTGTGCTTCGCGCTGCTGCTCACCGCGACCGCGCTGATCTTCCGCAAGTCGATCATGGAGCGCTACCGCCGCCGGCTTGAGAATGTCGACGAGCGCACGACGACGGTTTTGACCGTCATCGTCGGCGTCGCGCTCGGCGTGCTCGTGTCCATTTCATCCGTGGGCGCCGGCGCGGTCGGCGTCACCGCGCTGCTGCTGCTCTACCCGCGCCTGCCGATGGCCAGGATCGTCGGCTCCGACATCGTCCATGCGGTGCCCCTGACGCTGGTCGCCGGCGCCGGCCATTGGGCGCTCGGCTCGGTCGACTGGCACCTGATGGGCGTGCTGCTGATGGGCTCGCTGCCCGGCATCGTCATCGGCAGCTGGAGCGCGGTGCGCGTGCCCGAAACGGTGCTGCGCGTGGCGCTCGCCGCGGTGCTGATCGTGGTGGCCGGCAAGATCGGCTCGGAGGAGCTGCGTACGCCGATGTTGTTCACGACAGCGGCGAGCACCGCGGGGCGTTGACTGATCCACCTCTCCCCGTTCTTTACGGGGAGAGGTCGAAGCCGAAGCGTAGCGAAGGCTTCGGGTGAGGGGCGAGGCGACCTCTCACACGCGCAAGAATACTGAAGACTGCGAATCTGAGAAAGTTGATCAAATCAGTTTAGCGGCGTGCATTGCCCCTCACCCGCTCGCTCCGGCGCGCAACTGCGCCGCCGGGCTCGCGACCTCTCCCCGTGAAGAACGGGGAGAGGTGAAGAAGGCCTACTCCGCGGTCCAGCCGCCGTCGATCGAGAGATTGGCGCCGGTGATCTGCGCGGCATCGTCGCTGCACAGGAACAGCGCGAGTGCTGCCACCTGCTCCGAGGTGACGAACTCCTTGGTCGGTTGCGCCGCCAGCAGCACGTCCTTGATGACCTGTTCCTTGGTCAGGTTGCGCGCTTTCATGGTGTCGGGAATCTGGTGCTCGACCAAAGGCGTCCAGACATAACCCGGCGAGATGCAGTTGCAGGTGATCTTGTGTTGGGCAACCTCCAGCGCCACGGTCTTGGTCAGGCCGGCGATGCCGTGTTTGGCCGAGACATAGGCCGACTTGAAGGGCGAGGCGACCAGCGAATGCGCGGACGCGGTGTTGATGATGCGACCCCAGCCGCGCTTCTTCATGCCGGGCACCGCGGCGCGGATGCCGTGGAACGCCGAGGACAGATTGATGGCGATGATGGCATCCCATTTCTCGATCGGGAATTCCTCGATCGGCGAGACGAACTGGATGCCGGCATTGTTGACGAGGATGTCGACCGAGCCGAAGCTCTTCTCGCCGGTCGCGATCATGTCGGCGATCTCGGCGGGCTTGGTCATGTCGGCAGATGAATAGACCGCCTTGACCTTGTAGTCGGTCTCGATCGCCGAGCGTTCCTTCTCGATATCGGCGGGCGCGCCGAAGCCGTTGATCACGACGTTGGCGCCTTCTTTCGCGAAAGCGCGCGCATATGCGAGCCCGATGCCGCTGGTCGAGCCGGTCACCACCGCATTCCTGCCTGTCAAAGTACCCATATCGTCGTCACTCCTGCTTTCCGGTTGGGGTTTCGCGTTCATCCCCCGTGAGATCGTAAGTCACCATGGTTTCCCCGGACTGCGGCCGTTCCAGCCACTCCTTGTGACGCATCGACAAATGCACGTCGCGCACGCCGGCGCTCCAGTGCTCGACCATGGCGACATGCGAGAAATCGTAGTCCTTGGAATTGGTCTCGTAGTTCTTGCTCTTGTAGATGAGATGCACGACCGTGACGGTGTTCTCCCTCGCGGCCTTGCGCAGGAACTCGACGGAAGGATCGTGCTGCAGATCGTCCGGCAGCTTGCTGATGAGATCGCGCACCGCCTTGCGGGCGTTGCGGATCTGCCGGTTCTTGTCGGTGTTCATCCGGGTTCGGCTGGAATAGCGGATGTCCTTTTCGCGCTCGGCCGCTTCCAGCAGCGTCTCCGGCAACAGCCCGCGCGCGCTGAACAGATCGACCTGGAAGATCAGGAGATCGCGGCCGGTCTCGACGTCCAGGACATAGTCGAGCGGGGTGTTGGAGGCGATGCCGCCATCCCAGTAATATTCGCCGTCGATCAGCACCGCGGGAAAGCCGGGCGGCAACGCTCCGGAGGCCATGATGTGCTCAGGGCCGATCAGCTTGCCCTGCCGCTTGAATTCGACATTGTCGAAATAGCGGAAATTGCCCGAGGTGATGCCGACGGCGCCGACGCTGAGCCGGCATTTCAGGTCGTTGATGCGGTCGAAGTCGACCAGCCGCTCCAGCGTCTTCTTCAAGGGCGCGGTATCGTAGTAGCTCACCGCCTGCGGGCTGCCTTGCGGCCACAGCGGCGCGGGCGGAATCCGCGGCGTGAAGAAGCCGGGCACGCCGAAGGTCGCGACGATGGCCGCGCTGGTCTCGTTGAACAGCGAGCGGTTGCGGTCGCCCTTCAGCACCGGATTCCAGGACACCGGTTTCGACACCATCTCCCAGAATTCCTTGAGGCGATCGACCCGGTTGCGGGCGTCATTGCCGGCGATGATCGCGGCATTGATGGCGCCGATCGAGATGCCGGCGACCCACTCCGGCTCGAAGCCGGCGGCGCACAGCGCCTGGAACGCGCCGGCCTGATAGGAGCCGAGCGCGCCGCCGCCCTGCAGCACCAGAACGCGCTGGGCCTGCGCAGGCGTCGCCGTATGATCAGGATGCGTGTCGTCCATCATGGCAATGATGCGGATATGTCGGCGGAAGAGCTGCGTCAGTTCACGATAGCGTCAACAGATGCGCGGGAGAGCGCTCGTTGAAATCCTCAGCGCTCAGTTGACGCCAAAATCAGGGTCCAGAAAACCTTGTATTTTGTATTAGGAGCATAGCTTGCGGCTATGCCCAATTTTGTGACACCGCTTTTGAGCATATTTGCCTTGTGCGGCGGCGAGTCGCGCCAACCGGAAAAGGCTTCCGCCAGCGTGTGATAGCCGGCCGAGACGTTCTCGACCGCAACCGTGGCCGGGTAACCGGCGCCCGCGAGCCGCTTCGCCAGCGGCGCGCGCACGTCATGGTCGAGCTTGTTCTTGTCCGCCATCGCCTGCGACTGCGTCTCCGCGAGCCGCATCAGCTCGGTATCGACGGTGACCGCGCCAAGGCCGTTATTCCCGCGATATTGCGAGATCATCGAGGCGGCGGCGATGGGATCGAGCCGCGCGCCTGATGTGGTCATGTCGACATACATCGCAGGCGTCTCGATCGGCGCCTCCGATGCACAAGCTGCAAGCAATAATGTTACAGATATCGCGGCCGCCGCGCGCAAAGACATCATGAGCCCCAGAATCAGCGGCCGTTGTTGCATACCAACCGTGGCTGAAAGGTGAACGCCAAGGCGGATTCGGCGACCATTCCGGGCAGATTTGGGTATTGTTCGGCATTAAATTCGCCCACACACCCCTGCACGGAGCCGAGAATGCGGGTCGCGTTGCTATCCGACCTCCACGGCAACGACGTGGCATTTCGTGCCGTTCTTGCTGACATACGGAAACAGGGCGCCGATCAGATCGTCTGTCTGGGCGACATCGCCACCCTGGGTGCGCAACCCCAACGAACGGTCGAACTTCTGCTCGAATTAAATTGCCCGTGCATCATGGGCAATCACGACGCGTTCCTGTTGAAGCCCGAACTTCTGAAGGCCTACACGAGCGCCGCCGCCGTCATCGACTCCGTGAACTGGTGCAGAGAACAATTATCGAGAGAGGCGCTCGTGTATTTCGCCACTTTCAAACCGATCCTGGAAATGCCGCTCGGTCCGAATTCGACGCTGCTGCTCTACCACGGGTCTCCACGCTCGAATATGGAAGACATCCTTGCAACCACGCCGCCAGAGCAATTGGATGTGCTGCTGGGAGAGCGACGCGCAACCGTGATGGCCGGCGGGCACACGCATCTGCAGATGCTGCGGCAGCATCGAGGTGGTCTGGTGTTGAACGCGGGCAGTGTCGGGATGCCCTTCAAGGAATATGTTGCGGGAGGCCGTCCGACCCTCCTTGCTCATGCGGAATATGCCGTCGTCGAGCAGACAGGTGATGTGGTCAGCGTCGCCCTGCATCGGGTGCCGGTCGACAGGAGGGCGTTGCAAAACAGCGTCGCCGAATCAGGCAATCCGCTGCGCGAGTGGTTGCTTCAGCAATACGCCTGACGGCTATCGGACAATCGAGCCGCGATCCTAACCGCTTTGCATCGTATGGATGCCGCATTCCGTCTTGGGACGGCCGCGCCAGCGCCCGGCGCGCTCGTCCTCATCGGGCGAAGTGCGGCTGGTGCAGGGCATGCAGCCGACCGAGCGATAGCCGGAGGCGGCCAGGGGATGCGGCGGAAGATTGGCGCTCGCAAAGATCGCCTCGATCTGCTCGCGCGAGACGTTGGCGAAAGGATTGAATTTCAGCCGCGCGCCGTCCTGCTCGACCACGGCGATGTCGGATCGAAGGCCGCCCTGGAAACGCTTGCGGCCATTGATCCAGGCCTCGAACGGCTTCAGCGCGCGCTGCAGCGGCTCCACTTTGCGGATGCGGCAGCAGGCGTCGGGATTGTTGAACCAGAGATCGCGCTCGGGATCCTCGCGCGACAGCGTCTCTTCCAACGGCTTGATCGAACGCACGTCGCGCAGGCCCAGCTTGTCGATCAGCGTGTCGCGATAGGCCAGCGTCTCCTCGAACAGCCAGCCGGTGTCGAGAAAGATCACGGGAATCGCCGGATCGACATCCGCCATCACCTTCAGCAGCGCCGCTGATTGCGTGCCGAAGGAGGACACCAGCGCAAGCCTCTCGCGGCCGACAGCCTTCAGCGCCGCTGCGATGATATCCTGCGGCGAGGCGTCGCGCAGCGCGCGGTCAAGCGCGTCCGCCTGCGGGAGAACATCGCGTTCAGGCGCGATATGGGGCGCGAGTACATTCACAGGCCGGCACTCTCGGAATGGCGCAACTGCATGCGCCGATGCAGCGCGGTGAGCTTTCCGTCGCCGGTCGGCTGATAGAACACCGAATAACGCTGCACCGTCTGCGCGAACGCTTCGGCATCCGCCTGCTTCTTCACGTCGAAGGCGTCGAAGCCCGCGCGCAGCATGAACACGAACTGGTCGCGCAGCACCTGGCCGGTGGCGCGCAGCTCGCCGCGGTAGCCGTAACGCTCGCGCAGCAGGCGCGCCTGGCTGTAGGCGCGGCCGTCGCGGAAGGTCGGAAACACCAGCGCGACCGCGGCAAGGCGATCGAGATACGGCACGAGGTCGTCGACGTCGCGGCTGTTCGGCCAGATCACGCCGACCTTGCCGCGTTTCAGCAGCGCCTCGGGATTCTCGAGAAAGCGCGCAGCCGAGACCAGCAAGCAGCCTTCGGGGAGTTCCGCGCCATCGGCGACGTGCGCGAAGCGGTCGCCAACGATCTTTCCGCCCTTAACGAGTGGCATAGACGCGTTCCCTGAACGGTTCGACGCCGAGCCGCTTCACCGTGTCGACGAAAAGCTCCTCCGGCGTGGCGCGCAACGCAAGATAGGCTTCCACGATGTCCTCGATCACGTCGGCGACCTCATCGTATTTCACGGAAGGCCCGATCAAAGTACCAAGTTCGGCCTTCTCGTCGGCGCGGCCGCCGATGGTGATCTGATAGACCTCCTCGCCGTTCTTCTCGACGCCGAGGATACCGATATGGCCGACATGGTGGTGGCCGCAGGCATTGATGCAGCCGGAGATGTTGATGTGCAGCCTGCCGATCAGCTCGGCGGTGTCGTGATTGGCGAAGCGCCGCGTCAGCTCCTGCGCGATCGGGATCGAGCGCGCATTCGCCAGCGAGCAGTAGTCCAGCCCCGGGCAGGCGATGATGTCGGAGACGAGATTGACGTTCGGCGTGGCCAGCCCGAGCTTGTCCAGCGCCTTCCACAGATCAGGCAGATCGTGCTTGGCGACATGCGGCAGCGCCAGGTTCTGCTCATGGCCGACGCGGATTTCGCCGAAGGAATATTTGTCGGCGAGATCGGCCAGCGCATCCATCTGGTCGGCGGTGGCATCGCCCGGAGGTCCGCCCACCGGCTTCAGCGAAATGGTGACGATGGAATAGCCCTGCACCTTGTGGGTGGCGACCGAGTTCTTGCGCCAGCGCTCGAACGCGGGATCGGCCGACGCCTGCTTCAGCTCGTCCGGCATGTGCGGGAGCTTTTGGTATTTCGGATAGAAGAAGCGGGCGCGGATGTCCTCGACCACGTCGTCGTCGAGCTTGAGCGCGCCGTCGCGCATCTGCTGCCACTCTTCCTCGACTTCGGCGGCGAATTTCTCGACGCCGAGCTCGTGCACCAGGATCTTGATGCGCGCCTTGTAGATGTTGTCGCGGCGGCCGTACTGGTTGTAGACGCGCATGATCGCTTCGACATAGCTCAGCAAATCGCGGCCATGGACGAACGGCTTGATGGTCTTGCCGATGAAGGGCGTGCGGCCGAGGCCGCCGCCAACCAGCACCTCGAAGCCGGTCTCGCTCTGCGCGTTCTTGTGCAGCCGTAAGCCGATGTCGTGGATCTTGATCGCGGAGCGATCGTGCGCCGAGGCCGTGATCGCGAATTTGAACTTGCGCGGCAGGAAGGAAAATTCCGGATGCAGCGTGGTGTATTGGCGCAGGATTTCCGCCCAGATGCGGGGGTCCTCGATCTCGCCGGGCGCGACGCCCGCCCACTGGTCCGAGGTGACGTTGCGGGTGTTGTTGCCGGAGGTCTGCATCGCATGGATGCCGACCTCGGCGAGATCGGCGAGCGCGTCGGGTAGCTCGGCGAGCTTGATCCAGTTGAACTGGATGTTCTGCCGCGTGGTGAAATGGCCGTAGCCGCGGTCGTAGCGGCGCGCCACATGGGCGAGCCGTCGCAACTGCTGCGACGACAGCGTGCCGTAGGGAATGGCGACGCGGAACATATAGGCATGAAGCTGCAAATAGACGCCGTTCTGCAGCCGCAGCATCTTGAACTCGTCCTCGGTGAGCTCGCCGGACAGGCGCCGCTTCACCTGGTCGCGAAATTCCGCGACACGCTCGTTGACCAGCGTGCGGTCGATCTCGTCATACGCGTACATGGCAAAATGCCCTTAAACTTGCACCGGCAGACCGAGCGTCTGCGCCGGCAGGCCGATGGTGACGCCGGAACGGCGGATCTGCTCGCGCAGATTGCCCGGCTCGACCTTGCCGCTCTCGCTGACGAGGACCGGCGCGATATAGGGGCCGACCGCGCCGACATCGTCGGCGGTGGATTCGGCAAGCAACGCGCGCGCGTCGTCGCTGCTGCGGACGATCGCGGCATCGTCGAGCTCCGCCGACCAGCCCTGCTGCGCGGTGCGATAGATCACGGCGCCGTCCCAGGTGCGGTTGGCGGTGACGATCGAGGGGCCCGTGATCTTGATTTTCTTCTGTTCGAGCGGGGAGGTCATTCGGCTGCTTCCAACAAGTGAGAGATGAGGGACGAGGGGTTTTGGCGGCGCCAGGGCGCGGAATGCGCGACGACGTCGCCGATGACGAGAATCGCCGGCCCGCCCTGAACCTGTTCGACCAGCGCGGGCAATTGATCGAGCGTGCCGACGGCAGCCCTGGCATCGTCGCGGGTGACGCGGGCGAACACGCCGGCGGGCGTCTCGGGCGAGCGGCCTGCGGCGAGCAGGCCCTCGCGCACCGAAGGCGCGGAAGTCAGGCCCATGTAAACCACGAGGGTGGCCCTGGGATCGTTAAGCGTCGACCAGTCGATGCTGCCGGTGTCATCGGCCTGGTGCGCGGTGACGAAGGTGATGCGCCGCGCCTGGTCGCGGTAGGTCAGTGGTATCTCGAACTCGGCGCCGGCACCCAAAGCTGCGGTGATGCCCGGAACGATCGAATAGGCAACGCGCGCGTCGCGCAGCGCCTCGACCTCTTCGCCGCCGCGGCCGAACACGAAGGCGTCGCCGCCCTTCAGCCGCACCACGCGCTTGCCAGACCTCGCCGCCTCGATCAGCAGGCCGTTGATGGCGTCCTGGCCGATGCCCGGCCTGCCGGCGCGGCGGCCGACCGGCACGCGCGGCGCGTCGCGGCGGATGCGCTCTAGAATTTCCGATGAAACCAGCTCGTCGTGGAAGACGATATCGGCGTCCTGCAGCGCGCGCAGCGCCTTGATCGTGAGCAGATCGGGATCGCCGGGGCCGGCGCCGACAATCGTGACGCGGCCTTCGCCGCCGGCATAGACGGCCGGATCGTGAATCGCCTCCAGCGCGGCCTCCGCATCATCCCTGTGACCGGAGAGCACGAGCGCGCCGATCGGCCCATCGATCACGCGTTCCCAGAAGCGGCGGCGCTGCGAGGCTTCGGGAATGCGCGCATGAATGGTTTTGCGGAAACGGCCGATGAATTTGGCGAGATCGCCGATCCGCGCCGGCAACATTGCCTCGATCTTCTCGCGCAGGCGCCGTGCGATCACGGGCGAGGTGCCGCCGGTGCCGATTGCGACCACGACGTCGCCGCGGTCGACGATCGCCGGGAAAATGAATGTGGAATGCGCGATATCGTCCATGACATTGACGGGCAGACCGAGCGACTTTGCGCGAAGCGCCATCGCGACACCGATATCGCCTGCGCCCGCGCAAAAGACAGCGACGACGCCTGCGAGATCGGCGGTGAGCGGATCGCCCTTGGCGAAATCGATGCGTGCGAGCTGGGCCGGCTCCAAACCATGCGCGTCATGCGCGGGAGATGTCGCGTACCAGCGGATGCGCGCGCCGGCTGCGGCGAGAATGCGCAGCTTCGCCAGCGCAAGTTCGCCGGCGCCGACCAGGACGGCCGGGCCAGTTTGCAAATCGAGGAAGACCGGCAGATAGCGCATTCCAAAGCTCGCTTTCCCACTTCGGGGTTGACTGAAATTATTTTCTCTCTAAGTGTCTTGCAACCCTCAGAAAGAGAAAATTATTTCTTCTCTTTTGCTGATGGCAGATGGAATTTTCGCCTCCCAACGCCGAGCTCGACGCCATGCATGTTCTCACCACCCAAACCGCCAAGGACCGGCTGCGCGAGGCGCCGCTCTTCCAAGCATCTTCCGTGCCGCAAATTCTCTCCGATCCACCGTCGATGGATCACCTCGACGCGCTGGAGGCGCAGAGCATCTACATCCTGCGCGAGGCCTTCGCGCGGCTGAAGAAGCTCGCGCTGCTGTGGTCGCTCGGCAAGGATTCCAACGTGATGATCTGGCTCGCGCGCAAGGCCTTCTTCGGCCGCGTGCCGTTTCCGGCGATGCATGTCGACACCGGCAAGAAGTTTCCGGAGATGTACGCCTTCCGCGACACTTACGGAAAGGAATGGGGGCTCGATCTGCGCATCGAGCCATGCCCGCCGATCGATGCGGTCGATCCGACATTGCCGCCGGCGGCGCGTTCAGCCGCGCGCAAGACCGAAGGGTTGAAGATGGCGCTGGCCAAGCACGGCTTCGATGGATTGATCGCGGGCATCCGCCGCGACGAGGAAGCGACGCGCGCCAAGGAGCGCGTGTTCTCGCCGCGCGGTCTCGAGGGCGGATGGGACGTGCGCGACCAGCCGCCGGAGTTCTGGGACCACTTCAACGCCTCGCCGCCGCCGGGCGCGCATCTGCGCATCCATCCGATCCTGCATTGGACCGAGGCCGATATCTGGGCCTATACGCGCCGCGAGAACATTCCGATCATCCCGCTTTATCTGGCGAAAGACGGCAAGCGCTACCGCTCGCTGGGCGATGCCGACATCACCTTCCCGGTCACATCGCACGCAGCGAACATCGACGAGATCCTGGCCGAGCTCGAGCAGACCAAGGTGCCGGAGCGCGCGGGCCGCGCGCTCGACCACGAGACCGAGGACGCTTTCGAGCGGCTTCGCGTCGCCGGCTATCTCTAAGAGGGCGGCGCGATGAACATGATCGTCACCAATCCGGTTTCCACGACGCCCAACGGCACGACGAGGCCGCAGGTCCGCATCGTCATCGTCGGCCATGTCGATCACGGCAAATCGACCCTGGTCGGCCGCCTCCTGCACGAGACCGGGAGCCTGCCCGAGGGCAAGCTCGAGATGCTGAAAGCGGTCAGCGCACGGCGCGGCATGCCGTTCGAATGGTCGTTCCTGCTCGATGCGCTGCAGACCGAGCGCGACCAGGGCATCACCATCGACACCACGCAAATCCGCTTCCGGACGGGATCGCGCGACATCGTGCTGATCGACGCGCCCGGCCACGCCGAATTCCTGCGCAACATGATCACCGGCGCCTCGCAGGCCGATGGCGCGGTGCTGATCATCGATGCGCTGGAAGGCGTGCGCGACCAGACCCGCCGCCACGGCTATCTGCTGCATCTATTGGGCATCAAGCAGGTCGCGGTAGTCGTCAACAAGATGGATCGCGTCGAATTCTCCCGGGCGCGCTTCGATGAAATCAGCGCCGAGATTTCCTCGCATCTGACCGGGCTCGGCGTGACGCCATCGGCCATCATTCCGATTTCCGCGCGCGATGGCGATGGCGTCGCCGTGTGCACGCCTCGCATCGGCTGGTACGATGGCCCGACCGTGGTCGAAGCGCTGGATGCGCTGGAGCCGGCGTGGCCGCTTGAAGCGCTCGCACTGCGCCTGCCGGTGCAGGCGATCTACAAGTTCGACGACCGCCGCATTGTCGCTGGCCGTATCGAGTCCGGTCATCTTGCCGCCGGTGATGAGATCGTGATCATGCCGGCCGGCAAGATCGCGAAGATCAGGACGGTCGAGAGCTGGCCGGTGACGCCGCTTGCGGGCAAGCACGGCGCCGGCCGCTCGGTCGGCATCACACTCGACCGCGAGCTCTTCATCGAGCGCGGCGACATCGTCGCGCATGCAGGGCAAAGCCCGCGCGATACGCGGCGGCTGCGCGCACGGATTTTCTGGCTGCATGAGAAGCCGCTCGCCAGGGGCGACCGGATCCTGGTCCGGCTGGGCACGCGCGAGGCGCGCGCCAGCGTGGTTGCGATCGAGAAGGCGATCGATCCCGGCGCACTGTCGAACGCGGAGAACAGCGCGATCGCGCGCAACCATGTCGGCGAGATCGACATCTCGCTGGCGCAGCCGATCGCCGCGGATGCTTACGCCGACAATCCGCGCACGGGACGGCTGGTGATCGAGGTCAATGGCCGTATCGCCGGCGGCGGGCTGGTGCTGTCGGTCGATGCCGGCCAGCGCGCTGTCCCGGTCGACATCGTGCCCGTGGAGTCCGCGCTACGGCCGGACGAGCGCTCGGCGCGCTATCGCCACAACGGCGCAGTGGTCTGGCTCACCGGCTTGCCCGCGTCCGGCAAGTCGACCTTGGCACGCGCGCTGGAGCGCCGGCTGTTCTCCCGCGGTGGCTCGCCGATCCTGCTCGACGGCGACACCTTGCGCGCAGGCCTCAACGGCGATCTCGGCTTCTCCGCCGAAGATCGCGCCGAGAACATCCGCCGGCTCGCCGAGATGGCAGCACATCTGGCGAGGAACGGACACATTGCGATCGTCGCTGCCGTCTCGCCCTCGCGCGAGGACCGCGCCGCGGCGCGCCGCATCGCCGACCGCCTGTTCCGCGAGGTCTATGTCGCCACGCCCGCCGAAATCTGCGAGCAGCGCGATCCCAAGGGCCATTACGCCAAGGCGCGCGCCGGAGCGCTCGCCTCTTTCACCGGCATCAACAATGAGTACCAGCCGCCGCTGCAAAGCGAGCTCACGCTCGACACCTCAGCACGTTCGGTCGCGGACGCCACCGAGGCGATCGAGGGAATGCTGGGCAAAACTGGCGTGCTGTTCGACGAGTTGGTCGATCTGGCTGCGAATATCTGAGCACCGTCGTCGCCCGCGCAGGCGGGCGGCCCAGTATTCCAGAGGCGGTTGAATTTCGCCGATAAGCTGCCGCGTACTGGATGCCCCGTCTTCGCGGGGCATGACACCCGAATAGGCAGAAAAGCCGCAGCCAAAGCCCTTCTCAGACCGCTATCTGATAGCTAAAAGGCCGCGGAACCTTGCCGCTTGCGGCGCTGTTTTATGCTGTCCCAGCCCATCGCCACGGCATCCCAACGAGAGAGATATGAAGCGTATCGAAGCCCACGGATTGAAGATTGCCCCCCTGCTGCACGACTTCATCGCCAAGGAGGCGACGCCGAAGACCGGGATTACGCCGGACGCGTTCTGGGCAGGACTTGCCGCTATCGTCAGGGACCTCGGACCGAAGAACCGCGAACTGTTGAAGGTGCGCGATACCCTGCAAGCCAGGATCGACGACTGGCATCGCGCCAACAAGGGCAAGAAGTTCGACGTCAACGCCTATACCGCCTTCCTGAAGGAGATCGGCTATCTGCAACCGGAGCCGGCAACGCACAAGGTCGAGACCGCCAATGTCGACGAGGAGATCGGCAAGATCTGCGGTCCGCAGCTGGTCGTGCCGTTGACCAATGCGCGTTACGCGCTCAACGCCGCGAATGCGCGCTGGGGTTCGCTCTATGACGCCTTCTACGGCACCGACGCGATCCCGCATGATCCGAGCGAGAGCGGAAAGGGCTATAACAAGGCGCGCGGCGACAAGGTGATCGCCAAGGCCAAGACCTTTCTCGACGCCGCCGCGCCGCTTGCGACCGCAAGCCACACCGATGTCACCTCCTACAGCGTGATCGCCGGCCAGCTCTCGGCGAAGCTGAAGAGCGGCAACGCCACCGGGTTGAAGAACGCCGCCCAATTCGCGGGCTATCAGGGCAGCGCGGACGCGCCGCGCGCGATCCTGCTGGCGAACAACGGGCTGCACGTCGATGTCCAGATCGACCGCAAACATCCGATCGGCAAGGACGATGCCGCCGGCGTCGCCGACATCATGATGGAGGCCGCGGTCTCCACCATCCTCGACATGGAGGACAGCGTCGCCGCCGTCGATGCCGAGGACAAGGTGCTGGTCTATCGCAACACGCTCGGCCTGATGAACGGCACGCTGTCGGCCGATTTCGAGAAGGGCGGCAAGACCATGACGCGCGCGCTCAATGCCGACCGCGTCTACCGGACGCCCGCCGGCGGCGAGCTCAAGCTGCATGGCCGCAGCCTCTTGCTGATGCGCAATGTCGGCCATCACATGTTCACCGACGCCGTGCTCGACGACAAGGGTGAGGAGATTCCGGAAGGGATTCTCGATGCCGCTGTCGCCGGTCTGCTCGCAATCCACGACCTCAAGGGCAACTCGAAGGTCAGGAACAGCCGCACCGGCTCGGTCTATATCGTCAAGCCGAAGATGCACGGCCCCGACGAGGTGTCCTTGACCTGCGACATCTTCAGCCGCGTCGAAAAGATGCTCGGCCTGCCCGCCGACACCATGAAGGTCGGCATCATGGACGAGGAGCGCCGCACCACGGTCAACCTCAAGGCCTGCATCCAGCGCGCCTCGAAGCGCATCATGTTCATCAACACCGGCTTCCTCGATCGCACCGGCGACGAGATCCATACGTCGATGGAAGCGGGGCCGATGATCCGCAAGAATGACATGAAGGCGCAGCCCTGGATCAAGGCCTACGAGGACTGGAACGTCGACATGGGCCTGATCGATGGTCTGCCCGGCCACGCGCAGATCGGCAAGGGCATGTGGGCGGCGCCCGACAAGATGGCGGACATGTTGGCGCAGAAGATCGGCCACCCGCAGGCCGGCGCGACCACGGCCTGGGTGCCCTCGCCGACCGCGGCGACGCTGCACGCGCTGCATTACCATCAGTTCAATGTGCTGGCGCGCCAGCAGGAGCTGACGAAAGGCGGTCAGCGCGCAAAACTCTCCGACATCCTCACGATCCCGGTGTCGCAATCGAACTGGGCGCCGGATGACGTCAGGCAGGAGATCGACAACAACTGCCAGGGCATCCTCGGCTATGTCGTGCGCTGGATCGACCAGGGCGTCGGCTGCTCCAAGGTGCCCGATATCCATGACGTCGGGCTGATGGAAGACCGCGCCACCTTGCGCATCTCGAGCCAGCATCTGGCGAACTGGCTGCATCAGGGCGTCATCACCAAAGATCAGGTGATGGAATCGCTGAAGCGCATGGCGGTCGTCGTCGACAAGCAGAATGCCGGCGACAAGCTCTACAAGCCGATGGCGCCCTCCTTCGACAGCGTCGCCTTCAAGGCGGCCTGCGATCTCGTCTTCAAGGGACGCGACCAGCCGAACGGCTACACCGAGTACATCCTCACCGCGCGGCGCCGGGAAGCCAAGGCCGCGGGCTGATACCAAAAGCCACAGGAACGTTCCCGCCATTCATCCGTTGGCTTCACTCAACCGCGAAGGAGATGGCAATGGATTGGAACAGGCTCGAAGGCAACTGGAAGCAATTCAAGGGCTCGGCCAAGGAAAAATGGGGCAAGCTCACCGATGACGATCTCAACGTGATCGAGGGCCGCCGCGATCAGCTCGAAGGCAAGCTGCAGCAGCGCTACGGCTATGCCAAGGATCAGGTCCGCAAGGACGTGGACGACTGGTTCAACACGCTGAAGTGAGTCGGCGCGATGCAAGAAGCCCCGGCCGCAAGCCGGGGCTTTTTTTCATGCGCCCCGTCAGAACACCGCGATGTATTTCAACAGCGAAAGCACGCCGAGGATGATGACGATCACGCGGCAGATCTGCTTGGCGCGGCCATCGACCGGGAGCATGTTGATCAAATAGAGAATGAGGATGACGACGAGGAAAGTGACGAGCGCACCGACGATCATTGCAAGCCCCCTGATGTTTTCACGCTGCACAAAACGCGTTGTTCGCGCTGCGGTTCCGCGCCGGGAACCCCGAGGTTACGCCAAGGCAGCCGATTGAACCAGTCGCATCTGGAGCGAAAATCGCGACGATACGCTTACTCCCTGGCCACCACGGGCATGTGCTTGAAGCGCGCGCGTATCTTGTCCGGCAGCGGCGTGAAGTTGGCTTCCGCGTGCCTGCCGCCTTCGGGATTGGCGACCACGAGCCCGTTGGCGCCGGCCACGATGTCGCCCTTGCGCAGGGTCGGATCGTTCTCGACCGGGACCGATGCAAGGCCCGCCTGGTCCTTGCCGGTACAGGTGCAGCCCGCGACCGCCTCGGTGCGATAACGGAAGGCGTTCGGCAGCTGCGAGTAAGCCTTGCCCGACGCGGTCACGGCATGATCGATATTGTTGCCGTAGACCACTTCGGTGTTGCCGGCCGGGCAGAGGCTGTTGCACGAAGCCTGCCGGCTCTGTTCGTCCGTTCCCGAGGCCGGGAAATGGCGGCCGTCGCAGCTGCGCACGCACCAGGCCGGACCGCCGTAACTGACGCGGGCGCGCGGCGCGTCCTCCTGATTGGAATCATCGCCGAAGGGCACCGCGATGGGCGGCGGACGGTGCATCCGGCCGCCGATCATTCCGAAGAAGTTGGAGAAGAAATCGCCGCCCTGCGCCGGAAGCGGCAGACTGCAGCCGATCACCAGCGCAACGCAGGCGCTTGCGCCCGTGCCCGATCTCATGCGCATGGCGGACTCCTGAAGCCTTTCGGTATCATTCAACGCGCGAGGCGGCCGGAATGTTCGAGGCCTGCCGGCCGGAGGGCAGGTGCCTTGCGGCCGGATGCAGCGGAGGACCGGCGGGATCGCGGGCCAGGATCGGCGCGTTTTTCGGCAGCACCACCACTTTGGTTCCAACGTCCACCCGGCTGAACAGGTCGCTGACATCCTCATTGGTCAGGCGGATACAGCCCGATGAGACGAACTTGCCGATGGTGGTGGGGTCGTTGGTGCCGTGGATGCGGTATTCGCTGGAGCCGAGATACATGGCGCGGGCGCCGAGCGGATTGCCGGGACCGCCGGCGACAAAGCGCGGCAGATAGGGCTGGCGCGCGATCATCTCGGACGGCGGATACCAGTCGGGCCATTCCGCCTTGCGGCTGATGGTCTGGATGCCGGACCAGGTGAAGCCCTGGCGTCCGACACCGACGCCGTAGCGGATCGCGCGTCCGCCGCCGAGCACGAGATAAAGCACGGTGTGGCCGGTATCGATGATGATGGTGCCCGGCGCCTCGCGCGTGTCGAAGTTCACGACCTGGCGGCGCAGGCGCTCCGGCAAGACGCTGTCCTCGCTCTCGGCGGCGGCATCGTTGCCGACATAGCCCTGCGGGAAGGCACTCTGGTCCTGCGGTGCGTAACCGAGCGACTGTGCGCCGGCTGCGCTTGCGAAGCCGGATGCGAGCAAAAATGCGCCCGCGAAGACGAGCGTATGGGAGACGCGCGGCTGCGGCCGGCGCGAGGACGCGAAAATCTGTGTCATGTGCTGCCCCATCGGGATGTGCATCGGGTGATGCGATTATTCCCAGAACGCAGATCGGGCTCAGACGGTTCCCTGCGCGCTCGCGTCGTACACGCATCTGTCAAGCACGCCGCCCATCACGAGGCCGCAATGGAACTTTCGCAGAGCGGGGCGGGTTAGGCCGCCAGTCGGTTCGGAGGGCGCGGCTTCGCGACCGCAGGCCCTTATGGCAGGGGAGAACTGGTCGGTGCGTGCCTTGTCGAGCGAACGTCTGTCAGGTGAACGCCTGCATTCCGACACGATCGGCTCGCCGGTCCCCGAACGCCCGGGCGAGCAGCCGCCGGTCATCCGGCGCGCCGAAGTCGTGGCCTTCGCGCTGGTCGGGCTTCTGGTGATTTGCATCGTCGCCGTTCTCTATTTTGCCAAAGCCTTCTTCCTTCCGGTGGTGCTTGCCTTCACGGTCGGCACAATGCTGTCGCCGGCCGCCAGCTTTCTCGAGCGCTACAAAATTCCCCGCGCCATCGGCGCAATCCTGATCGTGGCCGCGGTGGCCGCCGCCATGATCTTCATGATCGGCCTGATCTCCTCACCGCTGATGGATTGGAGCGCGCACCTGCCCGAGCTCGCGGCGCGGCTGAAAGACAAGCTGCATGTGTTCGACCGGCCGCTCGCGCTCTGGCGGGAGCTTCAAACCATGGTCGGCGGGTCCGATACATTGACGTCCTTTCAGCTTCCGAAGCTCGACTGGGTGGTGCAGCCAGCGGTCGAGTTTCTTTCGCCGACCTTCACGGAAGGTCTGCTGTTCTTCGCAACCCTTGTGCTGTTCGTCGCCAGCTGGCGGGATCTGCGCCGCGCGCTGATCATGAATTTCGGCGACCGCGACGCGCGCCTGCGAACGCTGCGCATCCTCAACGAGATCGAGACCCATCTCGGCAATTACCTGCTCACGGTCACGCTGATCAACACCGGCGTCGGCATCGCAACGGGCATTGTCTGCGCGATTGCGCATATGCCCAACCCCGCGGGCCTTGGCGCGCTGGCGGCCACGTTGAACTTCATCCCCATCATAGGGCCGGTGGCGATGTTCGCAGTTCTCGCCGGTGTCGGCATCATCGCGCTGCCGACGCTGGGTGCCGGACTGGTGGCGCCGATGGCGTTCGTCGGCATCGCGTTCCTGGAAGGACATTTTGTCACGCCGACCATCATCGGCCGCAGGCTGGCGCTGAACGCGCTCGCGGTCTTCCTCGGGCTTGCGTTCTGGACCTGGCTCTGGGGCCCGATGGGCGCTTTCCTGTCGTCGCCGCTTCTGATCGTGGCGCTGATCCTGAAGGAGCATCTATGGCCTGTGGAAGGGCCGCAATTGCCCCAGGCATAGCGGTTTCAACCATCGGAACTTCGGCAGCGACGGGGCGTTTTCCCTGGGAAGAATTGGGAGCGTTCGATGAGCAATGGTGAAGCTGCCATGAAAGACATGACCGACAATGCCACCTATGAACGCCTGGAGAAGGATGTCTCAGCCGTGAAAGACGATATCGCAGCCCTGACCGACCAGATTACCGACGCGCTCAACACCTTTGCCGGTACGGCTAAAAAGCAGGCGCGTCGCGGCTACAAGGAGGCGCGCGCACAGGTGGATTCGGCGCTGGACGATGCATCCGACCGCGGCAGCGCGATGCTGAGCGCGGCGCAGGATGCAGCAGTCTCGCTCGAGGACACGCTGGAAGACATGATCGTGCAGCGCCCGCTCGCGACAGTCGGCCTCGCGCTCGGTCTCGGCTTCCTGATCGGCGTAACCTGGCGTCGGTAGCACACGACGGAAAAACAGGAGAGCAGCGATGGTCTCCAGAACTGCGCAGAGACGAGCGAAACGCAAGCCCACGCTCGTGGGCCAATGGCGGCGATGGTGGGCAGCGGTTGCCTTCGTCGACGCACTTTACAGGGCGAGGCGGGCGGATGTTCCAGCGCATCATCGATGACGTGAAGCTGTCGATCGGCACGAGCGTGCGGCAGACCTCGCTCGCGGCGATGGCGGCAGTGGCGCTGTTGATCACCACCTCGTTCCTGTGCGCGGCGGCCTTCGTCGCCGTGCTCAACCGCTACGGCCTGATCGAAGCGTGCCTTGCGGGCGCCGGATTATTCTTCATCGTCACGCTGATTGCCGCCGGCACCTACATGGTCCGCAAGCGCCGGATCGAGCGGGAGGCAAAGCAGCACGCCAAATCCGCCGCGAAGGCCATGTTGGCGGATCCGATGGTGGTGGCGGCCGGGCTGCAGGTCGTGCGCGCGATCGGCGTCAAGCGGTTGATCCCGCTGCTGGCGGTCGGCGGCCTGGCTCTTGGCCTGCTCGCAGGCCGCAATGCAACAGCGGGCGATCAGGCGCCCGCCGAATAACCGGACATTTCAATTTGCTCAGGTGATACAGCGGCCCGGCTGCAGGCGCTTGGCGATCTCGGTCAACACGCTGACGGAGGGCTCGCAGGCAACCGTGTTCTTGCTCTCGTTGGCGCGCAGGAACAGCGGCGCCGGCGGCGTGCTGCGGGCCTGATGGGAGAGCGGCACCCGCACCAGCACGGAGGTATCCGGGACCCTGTCGACGTGAATGGAGATGGTCCGGGTGGCGACCGTCGCTTCCGGAAGCACGGCCTCGCGGTCGGCCTTGGCGGCGCGGTTGACGGTGGGTGCAGCCGGATCGCCCGGCGTGGCCAGCCCCACCGTCAGGTCGTGGCCGGAGGCAAATTGCACGGCGCCCAACGTCAGTGAGACGGCGAGCGCGGCGAGAATTCCCGTTACTTTCTGTGACATGGCCTGGTCCCTCGCCCCGGAGGCGAACGGTGACTCAAGTTAGTCGCGGCAGGGGAGTTCTTGGTCGGGCCGATCACATAACCGTGTGCGAAAAAATTTTAACCGGCTCGGAACGACTTTTTTCGTCAGGAGTCATCCCGGCAGCCGGTTATTCCCCCCTGCCCCATTGACCGGCGATGTAGGGCGCGACCGTGGTGATGCCGGTCGCGCCTTACTTTTTTTGCGGGAATTTGAGGCTCTCGGCTTTAGCCGCCCCACCTTCCGCCCCACCTCAAACTGGTAGAATTAGGCGCCGGAGCCGGCATCCGGAATGCTGTTGATTTGAATTTGTAGCAGCCGGTCCAAGTAATCTTTCATTTGCTGCAGGTCTCTCGCGTTCGGGTCGGTGGCCGCTGCTTTATCGGCGACGCGGATCGCAGCTTCGTAGTCAGGCCTCGTCATCATGATCTGATCGATCACGGTCGTGGTACCAGGCAACATGACGCCCAGCCGAGCGTTCAGACAAGCATAGGCAAAAGCACGTGCAGTCCGACCATTGCCATTTTTAAATGGATGAATCCAGTTGACGCGCCAAAGGGCAAAAGCCGCGGCATCAAGCGCGTCGCCCACGCGCCAAATGTGATGCAGTTCCTCAAAGAATGCGTCCATGAGGCCTTGAACATCCTCATGTGGCGGCGGCTGATACACCACTTCGCCAGTGCTCATATTCGCAATGTGAACAGGGCCGTCGCGATAGGCACCCGGCGCCACCAGCAGAAAGAGCGTACCCGTTCGGTGCAGTTCTTTGAACGCGGCTTCGTTGGGTACGTGGGGAAGCTGGCCTGGTTGATTGAAGTTGATCAGGAAGGTGACGAGCGCTTCCAGGACATTAATGGTGTTTGCTGCGTTGAGCTGCTCAATGTGATGAGCCGCCGGCCCGTTGATCAGTTCCCAATTGCTGTCGAGCATTCTGCTGGCCAAAACAAAAACGCCCAGCGAACCTGCCGGGCGTTTCCATTAGGAGTTGTCGCGAAAGAACTGTCAACCGCCTTTGTCGTCGGCGGTTTCGCGACCCTCGTTCTGATCGAGGAAGCTCGACACCTCATCGCGGGTGAGGGTCGAGTTCTTCGACCTCAGGCCCATAATCAGGCTCACGCGCTGCGCGCGGCGTTCGGCCGGCGTGACGCGGTGCTGACGGGCCTTCTGAGCAATCTGCTCAAGCGTCAGTGTCTGTGCCATGGTAACTCCCCTGTCGGCAGCGCCGGTATCATCCCGTTGAATCAACAACATTTTATGAAGACTTTCGTTCCGTACGGGCGTGTACGGCTCCGCTGCGACCGCATGATATGCATATTCGGGCAGGGCGCGACAAGCCTGTGGATGAAGTTTAACCATGCCGCACCTGCAACCTTGGGGCAACGTTAGTTAGGCCATCCTCTTGAGACGCTTCGCAATCTTCGCGATGGTCGCGCGACTGCAACCGGTTACGCTCTGGATCTCGCCCCACGACTGTTTGGCCGTGAGCATCCGGCCAATCGCTGCATTGCGGTCGACGTCCTCCAGCCGGCCCTTGTAACGGCCCTCTGCCTTCGCCTTCGCCTGGCCTTGCGCCTGCCGGCGGCGCCGATCGCCGTAATCCTTGCGCGCCACGGCCGCGAGCATGTCCAGCAGCATGCCGTTGATCGCTTCGAACATGCGCCCGGTGAACTCGTCGCCGGCGCTGGTCGCCATCATCCAGGACGTCGGCAGGTCCAGTGCCACGACCCGCACGCGCCGCGCGGTCATACCGATTTGAGGCCGCATGTGCGTGGCCATGTCGGATTAGGACGTCCTTTTCGCCGCTTGGCCGCCCGTCGGTCCGCGAAGCCTTACCAACCCTTTCGCAGCCAACTCCTTCAGCATGTCTTGGATCAGAGAGCGCGCGATCTCGGCTCTGTTCGCTCCGTACATCTTTGATGGAAGCAAATCCATCATAGTTTCAATAACTTCGTCGGGGAGGGTGATTGAAAATGAGGTGCTACCGGGTGCGCTGGTCATGGTACTCTCGACAATGTCTTGGCAATGCAAGGACATTGTCCTAGATTGATTCGCGAAAAGCGAATCGACTTAGCGGTTGCGGTTTGCTTGGATAAAAAGAAGGGGCCCCGCCTTACGGCGGAGCCCCAGGTCAGGACGAGTACCGGGTGTCGGAATCGAACCGAGCGTCTCCAGCTTAACGGGCAGGCGCTTTTGCCAATAAGCTATCCCGGCATCGCCCTCCGAAGCTGCGCTAACAGCCTCTGGTGATCCGCCCGTCCCGCAAGGGGCGGGCGAATCATTTTCGGATATACCATGTGCGATGGGACGGAGTCCGGAACCTGCAGCGCGCGTCCACGGATTGTGGGATCGCCCCTAGCGATGACATACCGATCCGCCGCGCCACCCATAGATTTTAGCGCTTACTGCATGCCGGTTGAGGTGCGATCATGAGGGCCATGGCCGCCGCCCGCATCATCTACCCGCCGATGTCCGGCCGCGATCGTCGGCACTTCAGCCGCGAGCTACGCAAGGGCGAACAGGAGCACGCGCGTCTCGTTCGCGAAGCAGAGGCCGCCTATGCCGCGGCCGATCGCCAGCTAGCAGACGCGCACCGCCTTGATTGCCTGCCTGGTCGGCGAGACTGTTCATCGGCGGGCCTGATGAACCGTCACCAACGATCGCCGACGCCGTGCACGGCGGGGTTCCCCTACTCGAGGCGCAATACCGGCACTGTACCCATCGCGAGATAGTCGACCTTGCGGAGGTCGTCTGGCCCCGTGACCGCCAAATCCACACGCTCAAGCGGGCGTTATACTGCCGACGCTGCCAGGCCCAATACCGGAAGAAACGCCGGCCGGCGCTCACGGGCTTGCGCATGCGGGAGTTGCCCGGGCCGGCGGCACCGGCCGCGGCGGCGCGCTGAGGCAAGGAACGAACATTGCCGCCGACGATTGAGTCGCCCGCGTGCTGGGAGTTTGCATAATGAGTCGTTCGCCTTCGATCGTGCCGGAAGCCGTCGATCTTGACGTTCACCTGGTGTTGGATGACTTCGGCGCCCTCGGCCGCGCATGGCCAGAGACCGATGAAGCGGAGATCGATCGGGAAACGGTGATAGTCAGCCTTCTCGACGGGCAGTATGCCAACCCGGTTCGCGTGATTGCCTTCAACACTGTCGAAGGATGGTCGCGCGACGTGTCGGAAGATATTGCCGATGAGCTCGTGCTGCGGCTTGCCAGCATTGATGAGGACGGTCGCTGAGCCTTTGTCCGAGGAGAAGGACTAGGATTCTCAGTATTGGCCGCCTATCTTGCGGGCCATGAGGTTTGAGTTTTGCCTGCCCACAAGGGGCACCGCAGTCCCCGCCGCGCCCGAGTGGTTCCATGAAGTGAAATACGACGGCTACCGTCTCCGCGTGGAGCGCGACGGCAAGCGCGTGCGGCTGATCACCAAGGGCGGCTACGATTGGACAAAGCGCTTCCCGTGGATCGTCGAGGCCGCGCTCAAGAACCGCCAGAGCCGTTTTGTAATCGATCGGCGAGGCTGTGATCCTAGGCATCGACGGCCGCTCAGATTTCAACGCGCTGCATTCCAACCGTCAGAATAGCGAAGTCCAGCTTTGCGCGTTCGACGTGCTGGCGATCGGCAGTGACGATCTCCGCGCCCTGCCTCTCTCCATGCGCAAGACTAACCTCGAGCGGCTGTTGCGCGGCCGGCCGGATGGCATTTTCGTCAACCCGTTTGAGATTGGCGCGATCGGTCCCGACTTGTTTCGCGCGGCCTGCTACATGGGCTTGGAAGGGTTGGTGTCAAAACGCAGCAATCGGCCCTACCGTGGCGGTCGATCGAAAGATTGGATCAAGGTGAAGGACCGCAGCCATGCGGCGATGGTGAGGGAGTTTTGATGGGCTACAAGCGAGGCGCGAAAGACGACATTGCAAACCGCCTCCCATTGCCGACGCGCTATCAGGAGCCGGATATCAATAGCGGCACGCCTTGGTCGGAGATGGCCTTGGAAGATTTGCGCGCGGCTCGGGATGCTGGCGACGATCTCGAAGAGCTGAGCCGATATCTCTGCCGAGATTGGGAAAAGGTTGCAGCGAAGTGCAAGGAACTAGGACTCGATCTGGTCTATCAGTCGCGAAAGCGGCTTGAGCGGGAAAAGAAGCGGAAACGGGAAGAGAAGGATGACCGTCTGGATTTACGTAGATAGCTGCTATGGGATCGGGGACACAGACCATGTAAAGGTCTTCGCCACAGCGGATGCAGCGCGCGCTTGGTTTGAAGAACACGATCCTGAGGGTGTGGCGTTCGAGTATCCCGTGTTGAAAGAGGCCGCCAACTGAGGCGGCCTTTACTTCTCGCTCGTCCGCGTTTTCGAATACTCGACGTAGCGGTTGGTCTGGTTGGCTACTGCGAACTGCCGGATGGGACAATTCTACAATCAGAAGATCCAAGGGTACCGGGTCATACGGTCCCTTCGACAGCCGGACGCATCGAGTGCCCACGTACTGATCGGAAATGTCAATAAGGTGCGCAGCTCCGGCCGGGGGTGTGGTAGACGGAGTCGCGACCGCAACCCGGAGCTTCGACTTGCCCGCTCCCGTCGTAAGACTGCCCTACCAATTCAACGGGCTCTCACTATCTAAGCTCGCCGCGGACTTAGCGGCGCACGCGGCCACGGGGTGGCCTCCCGAAGTCATCATCGATTTCGGGAACCTTGGGTTCGTGCGCCCGGCTGGAATCGTGTTCCTGAGCAACATGTTCGCCTGGATGTCGGCTCACAAAACCAAAATCACTTTGACAAGCGTCAATGGTCCTGGCGACGCCGTCCGCTTTCTTGATGACGCGCTGTTCTTCGAACAACACTGCGGTGCCAAGCTCCGAGCTGACGCAGCACCGCGAGCGACCACGCGTCCCATGATGCGCATAGCGCATGAAAACTGTCACGACTGGCTGGAGGCTGATTTGCTGCCCTGGCTTGCGAACCGTTTGTCGATCACAAAGGCATCGCTTTACGCGTTCAAAAACTGCGTGGCCGAGCTTTTCAACAACATCCAGGATCACACGCAGCTTGAGATCGGCACAATTTGTGCTCAGCATTTTCCGAAGGAGTCCCGGGTGTATATCTCGCTGTCTGACATGGGCCATGGCATCCCGACCGTTGTCCGAACCAAAGAAGCGAAGCTTTCAGACGCAGCCGCGATCATCAAAGCCACAGAGGCCGGCTTTACAACCAAGTCAGTGCCGGGCAACCAAGGCATCGGACTGGATTACCTATTAACTACGGTCGTGGATCGAAACGGCGGAACGGTCTCATTCTACTCGTCCAATGCTATTGTGCGCTTTGGCCACGCCGGAAGACGCGGCCCTCTTGTCGTCCCCAACGTCGGATTTTGCCCAGGTACGACTATCGACATTGTTCTCAGAACCGATACGATTGAACATCTTCCTGAGGAGCGGGAGGACTTGCAATGGTAGCCGTTAGAGTGAAAATCGCAGACGTTTCTGGCCGCGCCGACACTGCGGCGCAAGGTAAGACGGCCTTCCGTGCAATTTCTGACGCGCTCAAATCAGGCGTCGTCGAAATTGACTTCCACGGCATTACCACTGCCACTTCTTCGTTCGCAAATATAGCTTTCGTCGAGCTCTTATCAACGTGGAAGCTCGACGAGCTCAAACGACGCTTGCGGATCGTGAACTCGACCAGGCAAATAAACGAGATGATCAAATCGCGCCTCGAGCGAGAAGGAAAGCGTCGGGCGGCTTGAACAACTGCGCCTCCGCTGACAAGCCTGGAGTTCAAAATCTCAGACGGCCGCAATGGCCAGGCTGGCATTGCCACCTTGATCGCGCTTCCCCAATCAGCGGCGGCGGGCGACGCTGGGCGAAAGGGTAGTCATTTAATGCGCGCGACCCCCGTCGCGTCGATTTTGTAAGCGATGACGTCGCCGCCAATAGACATCAACTCGGGAATTTCGACCGAGGCCAGTTTGGCCGCCTCGATCAAATTGATCGCAAGGTCGGACGCTACCTCCGCACCAACGTCAGAAATCGTCGCCGCAGATTGAATCTGTTCAAAACTTTTCGGTAAGTACCGATTGCCCGCACCTGACATAACGTGCTGAGCAAATGTTTCTGTATCCCCGAAGTGGGGATAATCGGGTCGATCGGCATCCTTAAATTTCAAATCGGCGCCAAGTTTAACCTCGATCTTCAAGTCATCGGTTAGGTTGAATTGGAGAGCCCGAACGTAGCTTGTGGCTGTAGCAGGATCGAAGGCCCCCACGACAATTTGGAACATGGTTTTGCCGGCGAACTGTTGCACAAATCCTGGATTCTGTTGCGCTGCTTCGATGATGGCTACGTTGATGTGGTCCGCAAGCGCTTTCAGATCAAGCAACCAAATGGGCTGCTTCATTTCCTCCAGGTACTTGAGAGTCAGGGCTTTAGCGTCGAAGAAGATAATGCCGTTCTTCTTTAGATCGCCGCATGGATCGTTGGGCCAAAGCGGATATCGGGCAGATATCCATTCTGAGGTGCCGGTCCCAGCTACGATAGTCAACGGTGGCGCTGTCGGCACCATTAACTTGACACTAAAGTCACAGCGCGCGCCCAACGTTGTAAAGCGGCTGTCGGCTGCAACAAGCAGCGCGTTCTTGGCAGGCACAAAGGAGACGAGCGTTCCTTGCGCTCCAACGGGCAACGTTGCCTGGTCAATGGGTAAAATGAACAAGGCGGTCACGATGGGTAAAATGATTATGTCAGATCGAAGCAAGAACAGGGTTGTCCCACTTAGGAATCGAGTGAGACGATCATGCCAAAAGAGCCGGAGGTTTCAACCACGATTTGGACGCGCGCGCACCAAGGAATCGAAACGCTGTTGAAACCTCGAAGTCTACGCATCGGTCATCAGGCTACACTCGACACCGTCAGGTTAGTGCCGGGAATGCTGGTTCCCGACTTGCCGTTGAGCGCCTGCGCCAGGCTCGCGATTGCCTTGCCGATATTTGCCGCCTGCGTCGTGTCGTTCTGGACGAGCGCCTGGTACAGGTTGCCCGACAATCCGGCCGCGCTCTGGCCCGCACTGAGCAGGCTCGTCCCCGAGCTGAACAGTTGCGAGGCAACTTGCGAGATCATACCGGCGCGCTGATTGTCGATCTGCGCCAGCGTCGTGGCCAGCGCGGTGTTCTTGGTTGGGTCGGTCGGCAGACCCTGCGCCGCGGCGTTGGAAATCGCTCGGGTCTTGGCATCGTTGATGGCGTTGTCGACTTGCTGCATGTACTGTGGCGGCAGCGTGCCGCTGGTCAGGTACTGCTGCAGCGCCTCGCCGCTCGCCACCATCTGGTTACTGTTGGCCGTGGCCGTAGCGGCATCGGTTGCCAGCGCCTTCTCGTTAGCGGTCTGCTGCTGGCCTTTGAAGATGTTGTATCCGAGCCCAGTCACGCCCAGCGCGGTCGCAATCGGATTCTTTGTCACCGAGTCCAGCGCACTGGTTGCCAGATTCGACGGGCTGAGCTTGTCGAGAAGCTGTGAGATCGAAGGACTCGATGGCGTAGCCGGCGCCTGCAACGGAGCTCCGTTGACTGACGTTGGTCCGGTCGCCCCAGGCACTTGCCCGCTCGCCACAGCAGTCGGATCGGGGGTCGTGGCAACGCCGGACGGCGCCGACACTCCGGACGCATTGGCCGCGGCGGGTTGGAAACCGGACCCGGTGCCGGTGATCGGACTGGTCCCGGTATCGAACACCGAGGCTTTTGCGTTGGCATTGGCGACGTTGCTCGGCAGCTGCGCGCTGGAAGACGGTGTCGCCGTCACGCCTGACGTCCCAAAGCCCGTGGTCGGGGTCGCATTGAGAATGGCATCCAGGCCCGTGGTTGCCGACGGGATCGACGACGTGCCGGATGCGAGGCCGGTTGAAGCCGCCGAGCTCAGTGCAGCGTCGGCGGCAGATCCGAATCCTACACCGGCACCCGGCCCGAGGAGATCGGGCAAAGCAAGCGCAGTGCCCGCGGTCGACAGCACGTCGGGACCGATCCCGGTGCCCGCGGCGGTCAGCGCGTCGAAGGTGCTCTGCCCTAGAAAATCAGTCGCGGTGCCGAGCACGGAGGGCCCAGCAACATCAAGCGCGGCAGGCGCAATGGCTTCCGCTGCCGGAGCAACGGCCTCGCCTACGCCGAACAAAGACGGCAAAAAATCACTGAGCCCTACCAGAGCCTCGCCAATCCCGAGATCAGGCATAGCGAACATCCTCCGGTCGCCTGATCAAAGGACGTACGCTCGGATGATTAAGCAGCGCGTTGAGACGCGATGCATCAGCGGTTTGTCGTTCTAAAAGGATCACCACCGTCACTCACAATGGCCTCACTCATGCCGAGAAAAGGCATTCGGGGCTGTTGCGGTGGTACGAGCATTATACGCCGTAGCGTTGAAAAATCAAACGCTTCGCCCTTACTAAAATCCGATCAAACCAGGTTGTCCGCTTTGCCCTCAGCAGCGGAATGGTCAGTTCGTCCCGTCATGACGGGAAAGTGCCAAACAGCAGACCTCATGCCTCCCGGAACACCACGTGGCGGTTGACCAGCCTTAGACGAACTCGAACCGCGCGGTCTCAGGTCCGACGACGAAGTCCGCCGGTCGGTCAATCTTCTGACGTTCATTTGCCTGCTGACTAACCCGTGCCAATTCGATATTCTGCCACCACCGCGCGAGTGCGGTCGAACCCGGGGCAAGACATTGTCAATGTCGGTAAAAAAGCCCGCAAAACGAGAGAATAGAAATATCTGGGGCTGGCTACGCGATCCAGAAAATCGCGCTGTACTTGCATTGGCTGGCGGTGTGATTGCCGCCGCATGGATCCTTTACGGCTGGATTTTCAAAGAGATCATCACTCCGAGAGTACAAGAACAAAACACGGTCCAGCAATTGATGAACTACGTTTGTGGTCGTGAAGTTCTACTTTCAAATTTCTCCGATTTTGAAATGCAAGCAGCAGTGCATAGCTCCGTCAGAGACATCAGAAATCAACTCTTGGATACGCTTCAGAAACTCCCAGCAGGTTCGGCCGCTATTGAACCAATCCAGAGCATGCAGAGAGCTACTGGGAAGTTCATGGAAAACCCAAAAAACTTTCGCGGACCAAACGGTGTCGCATCTGGCCCGATGGTAGACGCAATTCTTAAGCTTAGGGCTGTCTTTTCAGAGAACGCATCGAAGCTCGTGAAAATATACCAACTGAAGGACAATTGCGATCTATCGGCTGGGCTGCACCTTGAGCCTTCGAATTCGGCTGTCACGGAGCCGAGGAACTGACGGGCATGGAGAGCTAGCAATCGAGCACTGCAACGACGACCGCATTGGGTCAATCGCGCCGCTTTCGCGCTGGGCCGCCCGCCCCGCAGACTAATGAATTACCTGTCCGCCGCGAGGAATTTGATCATACCGGCTACCATTGTGCCAGCCGAATGGACTTCCATAGGTCAGCATCGGGTCAAACTCGGAAATGTTCCGCGCAGAGCAGACGTTTTCCGCTCCTCACCCAAGAACGGACGTTGCGCAGGCAGGCCGCCATATCGGCTTCGTGCCAATAGCGTCACTTTCGTGGGTAGCAATAGTCGTCAACAAAAAGCCGCCCGAAGGCGATTCTCAATTTCAATTTGGTTGGCCGGTCAGGCCGCCCTTAACGCTGGCTTCGACTTCCGGCGATACGCCATGAAGCCAATGCCTGCGAAGCCAAGAAGCATCATGGCCCATGTGGAGGGTTCGGGGACGGCTTCGGTCAACGTGTCGAGCGTGCCGAACACGTAATCGACCCCGGTTGCAGTATTGTTAGGATCGATAAAATAAAACGTTAGTTCGTTGCGTGCGAAGTTGCTTATGACCGGCGGAATCGGGGGAAGGGCATCCCTAGCGAGCGGGGTTGAATTGGCTGTAGGCGACGTTGTCCAAAGGTCCAATGAAAAAGCATTGTAGGCAAGCCCGTTTACACTCAGTCCGTTTCCTTGTGTTTCCGCTACTCTGTACTGATCCCTAAAGGCGTTGGGGGCGAGGACAAGGTTATAAAAAACGTTAAATGAAAAGCCTGCTCCGCTAGAAGTAAAGCTGCCTGCGCTCACCGTATAGGCGAGGTCGGAATTATAGATGCCCACATTTGGATCGCCGCCCGGATCAGTGTTAGGGGCCGTCGTATCAAATGTGTAACTGCCCGTAATTGAATTTCCCACCGCAAATGACCCCGACAAATTCGGATCGACCGAATTCACTGTCCCAGTAAAATTGAAGGTCACTGTTGAACCCTGTGCGCTATCGCATCCTGCTACGAAAGCGACAATGATTGCCAACATTGAGCTTCGCATAATGACCTTCCCCCAAAATACTAGGATACCCAATTCCCTATCAGGTAGTAAGTCAATCCGGTTTCGCGGCTTCGCTAAGTGAAAACGGCACTAAAACGCGCCCCCCGCAAGACCGTTCGCCGTCTGAGATCGGCTCGCGTGCGCACACTGTCCAACGGATGCGATGTGATCGAGTATGTTGGGGCGCGCGTCACGTCCGCTATGACGCTTATGGCGGACTCAAGTCGGACGTCGCGCCATGTCCGAGATGTGCCAGACAGCGACACGCGCGGCGATCTGCATCTAATTTTCCGCACGGGCTAACCCGATTTGGAAGTTGACCGCAATTCTGATGCAACTTTGATTTTACGTGCGAGTCGCGGGGCGAAACTGGGACGCAAACTGAAGCAGTTCCTCGTTAAGCGCATCGCGGTCCGGAGCGAAATGCGCAGCTCGATGGCAATTTGGATAGAGCGCGACACAGGTCCACACCCGGTCGCTTTTCTCCGCGCCGAGAATGTGATGAACATCCAAGAAACCAACATACCGGCGGTCGTCCGAGCATGACGAGCGTTCGCAACCACCCGTTGCCCGCCGGACAACTTCCCGCCTTACCGCTGGGTCACGCTTCACACCAGATTTCTTGCTGACTAAACGAGGCCCGCCATCGCTTCCCAATAAAGATAGGTCGATGTCGAAATCGTCATAAGTATCATCAGACGCTATCGTAGAGATTTCGGAAACAATTTGCAATTTCGCAATATCAAGGACACCGGGCCAGTTCCAAAGCACATTAGGAATTTGCTGCGCTGATGGTGTACGTGTATCTATGAGATAGATGGTCGGACTCTTACCGTTCTCGTTTATGTTTTTCTTTATCCTGCCAAGCTTTCCCTCGGCGATGAGCCTCGCGCAGACTTCGCGCTGACCCTTCCAGATTGGAACGAGAGACTCCGTCGGTATCAAAGCCGCACTATCGATTTCACCATCATCGCTTTGGACTAACAGGGTATGGGAAACACCCTTTGACCTGTCGCGCTGCTCGATGGATTGCAACGTCTTGTCCCAATCGTCATTGATCAGTTTCGCACGAAGTTGGGCAGCGGAATACCATCTTTCCCCCTCACCCCTATGCCGCCGCCAGCAAAGCCGGACGTGTATTTTTAATTGGTTGTTCACGGCTTGGAACTTGCTGCCATCGATGGCGATGCTCGCGGTCGCGAGAAGGCCCATCTCACGGCAGAGCTCGACGAACCGCGCGCAGACCTTGCGTAGCGCCAGGCCGTTGTCCTTGCGGAAGTCGGCAATCGTCTTGTGATCGGGAGCGAGCCGGCCCAGCAGCCACATGACCTCGACATTGCGTCCGGCTTCTCGTTCGAGGCGCCGGCTCGAGTGCACCCGATTCAGATAGCCGTAGATGTACAGCTTCAGCAGAACCGAGGGATGATACGAAGGCCGACCAGTCGCCGCCGGTTCAACCCCTTCGAAGTTCATCTCGGCCAAATCCAGAGCATCGACAAACACGTCGATCACGCGAACAGGGTTGCTCTCGACAACGAAATCATCAAGGCATTCGGGCAAAAGCATCCATTGCCCACGTCTGCCTCCTCAACGAAGCGCCTCATCAATTCCCCCTAGAATCACGGGAGAATCATAACAGCGGCACGCCGTTTTTACACAGCCAGGGTCAAAAGCAGAAGTCAGCCCGTCTGAACGACATGTCCGGTCTGCCCCTGAGAGCAGACGTCACGAGGATTGATCGGGATGTCTGCTAGGTGCCATTTCCGGACTCATTCACTGCAGCATTTCATTCGATGGCTTCATCAGCGAGCGCCAGCAGCTTCGGAGGTATTTCAAGGCCAAGGGTCTTGGCGGTTTTGAGGTTCAGCACGAACTCGACTTTGGTCGGTTGCAGGACTGGCAAATCAGCAGGCTGCATACCCTTGAGAATCCTTCCAACATAAATACCCGTTTGCCGAAAGGCATCGCGCAGATTAGCACCGTAACTCATTAGCCCGCCCGCCACTACATACTGACTTAGCGGATACATTGCAGGTATCGCGTAGCGTGCTGCCAGCGCAACGATTTGATCTTGGCGGCTAATCAAAAAACCATCGGCAGTAACCACAATCGCGCCGATCCGGCGTTCAGCCAATGTCTCAAAGCTGGCGTCGATTTCTCGCTCGTCCCTCCCCGGAAGGGCGACAACATCAAGACCGATGACGCGTGCCGCAGCCCGCAAATCTTCCAGCTGGTGCTCTGTGTTGGGATTCGTCAAATTCGCGAGTGCACCAATCGTGGTCACCCTAGGGACAAGCTCGTGCAACAATTCTAGATTTTTGGTCTCCAAAAGGGTGAACATCGGAGCAACGCCGGTCACGTTGCCCACTGGTCGATTGATGCTCGATACCAATCCGGACTTGATCGGATCGCTTCCGCTTAAGAAAACGATAGGAATTGTTTGTGTAGCTGCCTTCGCCGCGAGGGCTGCTGGAAGAAAGTTAGCGGCAATGACTGCGACGTTATCCGCTACCAGTTCTGCCGCAAGCGTGGGCAATCGATCATACTTACCGTTAGCAGCACGATCTTCGATGCTGACCGATTGAATATCGATGCCGGCCTCGCTCAGACCTCTTTTGAAAGCATCCGTATTGAGTAACGGCTCCGAAAACCCTTGATGGAGAAATCCTATCTTAGACGTCTGCCGCTGCGCGCGCACAGGGTGATGTACGAGGAAGGTCAAGCCACCCAGCAGGCTGATGAACTCGCGACGCTTCCATCGATCAAAAGGCATCTGCAGTCCCGGCAACAATCAACCAAAAGCTTATCTCATTTATGGGGTTAAAGTTAGACCTGCCCGGCGGGGTCGTCGCTAGGTGATATGACCGCTTCGGGTCGCGTCGTTTTGGGCGCTGGCCCGCCTTCCGAATTACTTCCAACAGCGGACATCGCGGGACCGGCTCGGATTGGCAGCTTTGTGCCAGAAGCTGACTACTTTGCTGCGGGCTGCGAGGCCCAACTACTGGGATGTTGCCCGGGGCGCTGCGGCAGGACAGCGATAAGCAATACGATGGCGGCGAGGATAACCGCGGAAGCTAGGGGCCGGCTGAGGGCAAGCCCGCCGTGGCTTGTCGGCTTGTCGAGAAAATCGCCAACCGTTGCCCCAAGAGGGCGCGTCAAGATGAATGCGGCCCAGAAAAGCAACACCCGTGAGATGGTGGTCCAGAAGTAAAGCGCAGCAAGCACGACGAGTCCCGCACCAAACAGGAGAGCGCCACCATTATACCCCAGACCGGTGTCGTCCGCGATCCAGTCACCTAGAGCAGTGCCTAAGGTTTGGGAGAACGTGATCGTAATCCAATAGAACAGCTCGGCCTTGGGAGACGTCACCGAATCGACGTTCACCGTGCCCAGAGTGAAGTACCAAACACCAAGGGAGCACAGGACGCAGGCCAGCAAGATGGATGAGCCTCCTAGATAGCCGATGCCGAGCGAGCGATCGAAAAAATCCGCCATAGCGGTGCCTACCGTCGTAGAAGCCACAATGGCCAGCCAGTAGACCCAAGCCTTGAACTTCGTCGTCGAAATCTGAGCGATGACTGCTGCAACAAAAAGGGCCAGAAATATTGCTGTCCCTATCAGATAGCCACCGTTCTGAGCATTCTGATCTGCATGAAGCCAACTCATGGTGACGGCATCGCCGCCAGTTTCTCCCAACGTTGTGGCAAGGATCTTGATCACCCAGAAGCCGAGTGTGACGGCAGGTACTTTGCTGAGAACATTCTCTTCGCGGAACATGGCTACTCACACCTTCGAACCTGGTTGCCGTGCAAAATAGAACGCCCCAAGCATGCGGATGTACGCGTTCCCGAAACCAAATCACGACGATGTGTTAGGGCCGCACTGGGTCAAACCCGGAAATACTCGCTGCGAGCAGATGTTTTCCGCTACGCATCCGATAGCAGACATCGCGCAATTATAAGTACGCGTCCGAGTTGGAAGCTCTGTCGCAGGCCAAAATTCCAAGCAAGCAGCCCCCGGGGCGACTTCTTCTCTAGCGACCTTTCAGCCATCTAGGTGAGACATACCAAATCGCAAAGCCGCAGAAGGCGCCTAGGGAAAGGTAGGCCAAAAAAGTGGAATGCGCGGCCAACGCAACAGCGATAGCCGTGCCCACAGCAAGCGCCAAGACCACAAGCGCCGCACCCCAAAAGATCGCTACAAGCCAGCCGACCACACCAGCGCAAATTGCAGCAGGAAACCATCCGAGTCCCAGCCCCAGGACGAACCCGTAGGTCATTGCGCAGTAGATCCACGTCGCAACGAAAGTAATAGCGCCGACCGCTATGCCGAAAACAGCGCCGAGCCCGGCGTAAGCAAGGCCTACCGTCTGCTTGGTTGAGAGTCCTGTTGGATTATCTGACATCCTGTCCTCTCCAGATTTCATCGTCGATCAAGCTTGTCGGCCTAACGGCTCTTGCCGCTCGACTTCGCTGTTAACGATTGCTGCGTCACGCTTCGGCGTTCGATCAAGCTCGGATCGCTTTCAGGGCCATCGTAAGCTTTGACAAAATCGGTCAGCGCAAAGACGTATCGTAACACTCCACCATCCCCGTCAGTTGCTTGCAACGTCATTGAGCGTGCTGCGCGCATTTTGGTGATGACGTCTGAATCCGTGTAGTCCGCCATGCAGCCAACGGTCTGCTTGCACGAAACAAAGTCAACTGATTGCCCGTTTGCTGTCTTCCCATCGAACAGTATGCGTGTCCCCGTTTCCCGGTTCACGGTCACAGGGAAAGTCAGCCTCAAGAACTCCGCCTCTCCATACGGCTGGACAACGACGGCAGCGACCAGAGCTTTGCCATCTACGCTCTTCGCATCTTTTCCTACGAAACACGCGCTTCGAGTCGAGACTGACTTGCAAAATTTGACCCAGGGGGAAAACGCAACCGCGGTACCGTCTGGCAAACGCTGCACTTCCTCTGCTGCGGCCGTTGAAATGAAAAGGGCCGTCAAGATGCTCGATGCAATAGCTCGCACAGGCTCCCCTCCGCTCTTCTAACAGTCTTGCATTCTGCAATAGTTACTCAAATTTTTTGGCGGAGGGTTAGCTGAGCCACCCCTAAAACACTGGTCGCGCTGGGCCGTCGACTTTCCGCGCGAGTAGCCGGTGTCCTAAACCATCGGCATCCCAGCATGGGTTACGACGTCCTCGCTCGATGTGCATTATAATACGTCGCAATTAATTGCACACCCTGTCCGACTAAGCCCATGTCAGAAGACGTGCGGCGCCTGGTGGGACGGAATGTGAAGCGGCTGCGGATTGATGCCGGCCTTTCTCAGGCCAGGCTCGCTGAACGCATGGGCGTCGATCGTGCGTACGTCAGCGGGCTCGAGCTGGGCCAGCGCAACCCCACCGTCGTCACGCTGTGGCACCTTGGCCAAGCTCTTGGCGTCAAGCTCGTGTCCTTCTTTGCCGAGGCAAAGCCGCCTGGCCGCAGTCGCCTCCGGTCCGGACGCAAGAACTGACCAACGCGGAGAAGGGCAGCGGATTGTTGTGCCGCTTTACCCCCTTGCCGGTTGTGCCGCATCAGAATTTGTAGTATTTTCCTCGGATAAAACTACAAACCGAATTTAAGGCCATGTCTGAGCAAGAAAAACGCCAGCGAAAACCCGCGATAGGTTACACGCGCACCAGCTCCGCCGCCAATGTGGGCGAGGACAAGGACTCGGTCGCCCGCCAGCGCAAGGCGATCCAAACCTACGCTAACCGCGCCGGTCACCGCATCGTTGAGTGGTTTGACGATCCGGCCGTCAAAGGGGACGACGCCGTCGATAGTCGACCGGGCTTTGCCGCGGCGCTAGAGCGGATCGCCGGCAATGGCGTGCGGACGATTATTGTCGAGACAGCGAACCGCTTCGCTCGCGATCTGATTGTGCAAGAGACGGGTTTCCGGCGGCTGCAGCTTGACGGCATCACGTTGATTGCCGCCGACAAGCCCGACTCATTCGTTGATGACACGCCAACCGCCATCCTGGTGCGGCAGATCCTTGGCGCAGTCGCCCAATTCGACAAAGCGATGACGGTGGCGAAGCTGCGCGGGGCGCGCGAGCGCAAGCGTCGCAAGACTGGCGCCCGCGTGGAGGGTCGCAAAACTCTTGCCGAGAGCCATCCTGAAGCCGTTGCGATGGCCCGCCAGATACGCGAGCAGCAGCCCCGGGTTTCGCTGCGTGAGATCAGCACTACGCTCGCGGCAGCCGGCCTTGTCACAAAACCTGGGAAGGGTAAGAAGCGGCCCGGCGGTCTGCCTTACTCGCCTTCAGCCGTGGCCTCAATGCTCGGCTGATCGAGCCGAATTAGAGTGCGCACAGTCTTTGTCGCGCAATGACGGCATTGGCAGGATGATCACCATGCCTCGATCACATTCACGTGAGAAGTTTACGCTAATCAGCATTCATAGTTTCAAAAAATTGCACGGTGCAAGACCTGAGCGCGAAATGAAGACGTAGCTTGCTGATGCGTCTGCCAAATAGGTGGGATCGATGTGTCGTTTCGTTTTCAACTGGTGAGTAAAGAACATCATACAACATCGTTCAAAATCTGCCGAGCGTTTAGCAATCACTGCTCTGAAAATGATCGGATAGCTCCGAGCAACGCTCTCGAGGGGTCGGTCAAGAACTGCTTCCCCGCTCGCATCTGCTTCTCCTACCATCGTCTTCACACACGTTCTTATCGGGATACTCCCGAACGACTGCGGAGCCGATCATGCCCCTTGCTTGGACAATAGAAGAAGCCTGCGTGGAAGCGTGCGCCGGCCGAAGCACTATCTACGACGCGATAAAGAATCGTGAGCTTCGCGCCGTGAAGCGCGGTCGACGTACCCTCATTCTCGATGAGGACCTGCGTCCGTGGGTCAAGAATCTTCCCCCACTTGAGCCCGGCAAACCCAACCAAGATGAGCGCAGCGCGGCATGAAAATGGAAAACCCCCGCCGGGGCGGAAACCCGGCAGGGGCGGTTGTAAAAGTCATTCAGCAAAACGACAATAACGCACCGCCCTCAAAGTTTCAACCGCGCAACGAGTCCGCCCGGAGCGACGCTCGGGCCCTTGAAGCTGCTGTGGCGCGAGACAAAGCATTCTTCGCGAGGCATCCGTTTCTGCGAACATACCGCCGCGAGCTTATGCCCGACGAGTTTCCTCCGTCGTTAATTCCAGTTCCGCAAGGCTGCAAGCTTCAAGAGCTTGTCGAAGTCAGGCGCATTGGCGCGAACCTGCGCACACGCACCGTTTTGATGGCAATAATTGCCCGTGAGGGCGAGTGACCCAGTAATGTTGGCTTCTAAGCAATCGACCCTCCAAGTCGCGATTGAATATGTTCGCCGCGGCTGGAGGGTCGTTCCGATCCCACCGGGCACCAAGGCTCCGAAGATAAATGGTTGGCCTTCGCTGCACATCACAGCGGATCAAGTCCCTCAGTATTTCGATCGTACCTGCAACATTGGTGTGATTCTCACCAACGTCTTCGTCGATCTAGATTTGGACTGTCTTGAGGCGATAGACCTCGCGCCGGAGGTGTTGCCCGTAACGACGGCGATCTTCGGCCGTGAGAGCAAAAGAGAGTCTCACTGGTTGTACACCGTCAAGGGAGACATCACGACAGCGAAGTTCGTGGATCCGTTAAATGGAAAAATGCTCCTGGAACTGCGCGCTAACGGCCTTCAAACCGTTTTCCCGGGATCGATCCACCCTAGCGGCGAGCCGGTTGAATGGGACGACCACCGAGAACCTTCAATCGTCGAAGGGGCATGGCTCCTAAAATCAATCAAACTGCTCGCCGCGCTTAGCCTAGGGAAGCGTTACTGCAACGAGGTCGTGGATGAAGCGAGCCTACTCAACGTTTTAGAAAAGCTCGATCAACGGATCGCTGATCAGATTCGTAACTGGCTCGACTTGCAACCGAATGCGAATGGGGCTCCCTCTCTCCATCACAACAACGGCGCTTTTTTGTCTGGGCCGCTGCCGACGCACCTGGTAGATCGACCAATCAAGTCGATAAACCTCGACCATCTCAACCCGACGTTTCGGCCGGAGCCAATCTTAGCCGGCTGCGCGCAGATGCAGCGACTCCGCGACGACGCCGCGAACCAAAGCCGAGATAGCTGGTGGCACTGCCTAGGCACGCTTGCCTTTTGTGAGGGAGGAGACCCGATCGCTCATCAACTATCGAGCGGTCATCCAAAATATAGTTTCGCCGAGACCCAACGCGAGCTCGACGGGTGGCGCGCAAAAGCTGACGGCGCATCGCTTTGCGAAACCTTCGATCGTAAGAGTCCCGGCGTTTGCGGCACCTGCCCACATCGCGGAAAGATCAACTCTCCGATCATTCTGGGAATCAGTCAACCAACTGTCACGCCGGCGACGAACGGCGCGAGGCCAGCTAGCGCTGTTCCTTCTCTGACTCCGAACATTCTGTTTCAGGTCCCAACTGGACCTAATCCGTCGCAAAAGCAAAAAGCGCCCGGGCCTAAGGAGAAACTCCTCCGGATTGGATCGTCCGCAGAACTTTGGCACGATAAGGACCGCGTCGCATATGCCACCGTCGCTGCGAAGGGACATCGTGAAAATTTCGCGGTAAAAAGTCAGGCGTTCCGCGACTGGCTTCTCGATGAATATGGAAAACGACATCGGTTCTCGCTCGACGGAGAATCCTATCCGGATTCCGTGGGTGAGCAGCAGATAAAGGATGCAATCAACTCCTTAGCCGCGAAAGCAAGGAGTGGTCCCGAATACCAACCTGCGGTTCGAGTCGCTGAGGAAGGGACGCGCATATACATTGATCTGGGTACGCACGATTGGAGTGCTGCCGAGATCTCGGCTGACGGCTGGCAAATCGTTTCGGCACATCCAGTAAGGTTCCTCCGCCCCGCCGGCTTGCTACCTTTGCCAGTTCCGCTACGCGGTGGCGACATTCGAGAACTGCGACATTTTCTGAATGTGACCGACAATGATTTTGTCTTGATCGTTGCCTGGTTGCTCGGGGCGTTCCGGCCGATCGGTCCCTATCCTATCTTGATTGTAAATGGCCAGCACGGGTCTGGAAAATCGGTACTATGCCGCTTGTTGCGACAGTCAGTTGATCCAAATAGCGCTGCGCTGCGCGGTTACCCAAAAGACGAGCGCGATTTGTTGTTAGCTGCAAAGAACGGATGGGTTCTCGTTCTCGACAATCTGTCCGGCTTGAAAGGGGACCTTTCTGACATTCTTTGTCGTATAGCGACGAAGGCCGCATTCAGCACACGCCGTCTTTACTCCGATGATGAGGAAATTCTAATTGAGGTGTGGCGACCCATACTCCTCAACGGTATCCCGCCGTTGGCTGCCCGGGGCGATTTGGCGAGTCGGTCGATTGTGCTCGAGCTGCCAACACTTCCTGAATCAGACCGGCGGTCTGAACAAGAATTCTGGTCGGCGTTCGATGGAGCAGCGCCGCGTCTCCTGGGAGCGCTTCTCAACGGTGTAAGCGGTGCGCTGCGAAACCTCCATTCTGTAAAATTGCAAACGCGAATGATGGATTTTGCCAACTGGGCAGAGGCGGGTTGGAGGTCCTTTGGTCTCCCACCAGGTGTGTTTGAAGATATCTATGCACAAAACGGCGCGCAGGCAGGAGAGGACGCTTTGGACGCTGATCCTCTGGCGCTCTCCATACTCAAGCTTACGGAGAGCAAGCCCGGGTGGACCGGAACCGCCACGGAGCTGTTGTCGGCCCTCATGCCGCATGCTCCGGGAGGCGAACGAGACCGGTATTGGCCAAAGGATGCAACCCGATTGAGAGGAAATCTCAATCGTTTATCACCACTTCTTCGACAACGAGGTCTCGAGATCGAGTTTACCCGGGAGCGCAATTCCGGCCGTAACCGTCTTATCTCTTTTCGAAAAATAGATAAGAAATAGCGTCCATAGCGTCCATAGCGTCCACAACCCCGTGAATCTAGGCCGTCGCAGATACTTAACTCTGGACGCTCGAAAGCGATCGACCGTCCTGTTGCGTCCGCGCACCTCCTGACTTTGACAGCGCTGCGAACGTTGTGGACGCTTCGGCTGGACGCTAGACCCCTCGGCTTTGCACTCAGAGTTGACGCCCCATATGATCGAAAGCACACAACGATCATGCGCTGGAGCTTCCATGTCTGTCGGTTGCGCTACCGTAACATCACCGCGCTTCGAACGCCGGGCGCCGCCTGGTCGGCACGATCTGCTGTTCAAGGTCGTGTTCGGCACCGATGGCGCAGCGGCCCGGCATTACCGGACCACCCGGATGACCGTCTGGCGCTGGCGGCACGACAAGTCGCCGCTACCCAAAGCAGTGTCCGATGACCTCGCCGGCCTTGTTCAAAAGAAGGTCGAGGAAGCCCACCAGGCACAGAACGAACTGAAATACTTCCTGGCTGAGCCGCCCAAGCCGCCGCGCCCACTGTCGGGCTGCACCGCGAAATACGCGCGAAGAGACAAGCGCCCATGGTAGGCACTTAAAAGCGCCGTCGAATTTTATTTTCTGCTCTCGAGCAGGGACTTCTTTGCACATTGTGCAGAACGGCCGACGAGAAGGAGTACGGCAGGGGCGCCGAAGGCCCCCGCCCTCACCCATTTCTCCAAAGACCAGAGCTCAGGCCGCCCTTAGCTTTTCCGCCGCCGCTGCGGCGAGCGTCGACAAAACGACGTCGTCGTCGAAAGCGTCAGGCGTGCGTGCTTTTACTTCACCGATAAATACCAGCTTTGCGAGCAAGCCTTGCAACGTCGTTGGCGCGGTTCTAGCAACCGCGTCATAGGATGCCAGAACGGTCGAAGCGGGGCCGTCGAAGTAAGCATCGGGATGTTTGGCGCAAGCCGCATCAAAGGCCTCCTTTGTCTTTCGGGAGGCCTGGATTTTCGAAAGGATAGGGTCCGACTTTTGCACGCGATTAGTTTTAGCCATATTGCGATCTCCCCTCGTTCAGGAACCAAGGCTTTCCCCCAGTTCTATTTTGTGATAACCCAAATTCATGGGAAAGTCAATTCGTGTTATCACAAAAAAGAAGCGGGGCCGGCCGGTCACGACTGGCAAGGGCACCTTGATTGGGGTCCGATTGTTGGATGCACCATTGGCGTCTTTAGATGACTGGATTCATCAACAGCGAGAGGCCGACTTGTCGAGACCTGAGGCCATTCGGCGCCTGGTCGAGATCGGGCTCACGGTGAAGACGAAAGCGAAGCCGAAACAAATGCCGATCGAACGCGCGACTCGCGCGCGAGAACTGGCTGCGAAGGCGATCGAAAAGGTGAGCGATCCGTCTGCATCGTCCGAGGAACGCATGCGACGGCGCCGGCGCCTGACAAGGGGGCCCCTGGAATTTCGCGATGAACGTGTCGATTTGCCTGAAACGAAGCGCGTCAAATGAGTGAGCTTGAGCCCACGCCCGAGCTTCCGGATAACACGGCGATTCCCGAAGTCCGATTTCCGCCGCGTATGAAGGATGCGCTGCTCGCCGCAGGCCTTAAGACCGTCGGCGAAGTGCGCGAGACGTCGGATCAAACATTGTTGGCGCTGCCCGACTTGGGAAAGGCTTCTGTTGCGCAGGTTCGCGAGATGTTGGGTCTGCCATCGACCGATGGCGTAAGGCCCAGCGGCAAGAAGCAATCCTAAGCCTTCAGTCTGAAGGCGTCCCAAGCCCTCACGGCGGCTTTCGCTCGCTGCCCAGCGCCTCTCCACCAGCCGAACGATCTGCTAGGATGGTTCAGCGCAGGAGATTCGCATGATCTGGCTCTTAAGCGGAGTGCTCGTGATTGCGTTGATTTTTATTTTAGTCCGTGTGAGCACGTGGTTTCTGTTCAGAGGGGACGTAAACGCCCATTAAGGCGTGTCCGCGGGGCAGCCCTCTGCCTCGGAGCGTTCGCACTTTTGTCCAATCGCGAAAATTAACGCGGGGTTAACCACCGAGACCTAGCCTCGGGGGGCCGGGTGACACCCATCGTCGAGGTGAAGCTCATGGAAGCCCAGAAGATTGCAGTCGACGCCGTCGTGGCGCTCACCGATTGCGACCGAGAGAAGGTCGCGGCTTTCGTGCGTCGGCTTTATCTCGCTGGCGTCAGGGACCCCAAGCGGCTGACATTCAAAGGTCTGCAAGCGCTAGCTCGTACTTGATTGGTAACCCTGGCCGAGTACGATCCGGAAGGCGTGGCGTTCGAATATCCCGCAATGAAAGAAGCTGCCAACTGAGCCGGCCTTTCTCACTTCCGTCTTTTCTCTCTAGCAAGTTCGACTATGAATCGCTCAAGTGCACGCTTGCCTGCTAACTCTGCCAATGCTTGCGACTGATAACCACCTGCGCCTAGTTTCACACCCATCGGTTCGCTTCGTCGCCTTATCTCCCAGCGCCACGGGAAGGGACGTGCCCCAGTATCAAAGGTAGCAATGTAATAATCTGGCTCCGTTGCCATCAGCGTATCACTGGTCCGGGTTCTTACACCCACCTTCATGCTGCTCCTGATTTGCGAAAGTGCCAAGCCCTCACGGGCGACTTTCGCGCGTCTCCCCCATTGATATCGCCTCATAGTTGCGCTTGGATGGCTATGGGTCGGGGATCCAATCATGCGGAAGCTAGGAATTGTGGCGCTGTGCGTCGTTCTGGGCGGCTGTGGCACCACCTCTCAAGAAGCAGCGCAGCGGCTAGGCGCTTACTACATCGGCAAGAGCACCGATTTGTTGGTCAAAGACTTCGGGCCCCCGGGGTCGACTTACAAACTGCAATCAGGCGAGTTGTCCATGATTTGGCAACTCGATGCCGTTACCAGCATTCGCGGAGACGATAGTCGAGCTACCGCGCGCACCAGGTACTGCAAGGTGTCTGTGATCGCTGATCTCCGAGGCACAGTAACCGATCTCAAGACCGAAGACGCGGACTCGATTTATGGCAGCATCTGTGCACTGCGGCTCGGTATTCAGCATCAAGGCTGAAGGCCGCTGCGCCTCTCTTCGTTTCACTAGCCCCGGCCCGGACCATGCACCGTCCGCGCCGCATTGAGTTTGCTGTTGCTGCCGTCCCGCTCACAGGCTGGGTGTTCTGGCGCTGGCTGGGTTGCCGCGTCGACGGCTAGCGGAATGAATGGGCCTATCTGCCGCAGCACCCCTAATGTGGCGTCGGTGTAGAATCCAAAATTCCAATACTGATCGGCCGCAAATGCTGCCTATGCGGCCGTATTATATTGGAAACCGCACCATCGACCTGCAGTAGCTCCGCACCGTTCCCGCCCCCAAAGGGATTGATGATTTGCGTGCGCGCCAGATCGGCGGAATCATGGGGGATGATTGCTCTCACGCGCCGCAGAACTGATGATCCGCACCGCCAAGGTTGGCACGTCTACTGTGCCGACGTGCGCGTAGGCTGGATAGGTGAACGGGCCGGCGTCCCAAAGACTGGCGATCAGTGGGGCTGGAGCTGCGGCTTTTATCCGGGCCTACATCCGGGACAGCATCGGTACGGAACTGCGGCAACATTTGAGGCCGCCCGCGTCGGCTTTGAGGCTGATTGGAAAGTCCTCTTGCCGGAGATGCCCCAGGGGGCTTTCGACGAATGGCGCCGAGCTCAAGCCCTTCTCGCCTGGAAATACCGGATGTGGGAAAGTGGCTGCAGATTGCCGACTCAGATGACGAGCGACCGATCGCAATGCTACTGCGGCGCTGAAATCGACAACGCAAGCGTGAGAGAACACGTCGCTGCGGAGCATATGACTTGAACAAATACGTCCAGCCACGCCCCTACGCCGATCCGGAAGCCGCCATGCGCAAGCTGCTGGAGATCGCCAGCACGGTCGAGCCGGTGCAGGACGGCAGGATCCATATCGAGAAGATCAATTGGCCGATGCTTACCGAACACAAGGCCACGCCGGCGGAATACAAGGCCGGGCTCCAGCTCGCGGTCGCGCGCGGCCTGTTGTTCCTGCACGAGAGCGGAACCTATGTGAAATTCACGCAGGCTGGTGCCGAGCTATTCGCCTAATCGATTCGCGATTTCCGCTGCCCTGACTATGTTGCTGTTTACAGCCAGTGGAGTTTGCGTGACATGCCGATGGAGTTTTACAGGGGCCGGCCGCTGGCGCCGGACGAGCTCGAAGCCATCCGCCAACAGATAGAGGACTTCGACACTATCGAGGCAATTGATCCTGAGATACGAGGGATCGTCGAGCGCAATTGGCCGCATCTGGTGGCAAAGCTGCCGCGGGAGGACGAGATTAGGCCATAGCCATGCCCCGCAAGCCAATCGATATCCCGCCGGCCGCTGCGAAGGCGTTCATGCGCGCCCTGAAGGCGTTCTTCAAAGAGAAAGACCTGCATAAGCGTGACCGGATCGCGGGCGACCAGATGCGCGCCCTTTGGGAGCATCAACGGGCCGGTGACAAGCGAGTCAATATTCTGGACGTGAAAGAGCTATTCCTAGCGATGAAGGATGACGCATGACCGTCTGGATTTATGTCGACACCAGCAAGCAGGTTGGTAACGTCGACCATCTGAAGGTGTTCGAAAGCGAGTCTGCTGCGAATGCATGGTTTGCCGTGCATGATCCAGGGCGTGGCGTTTGAGTATCCCGTAATGAAAGAGGCCGCCAACTGAGGCGGCCTCTCTCTTTGACATTACTTTTTCTCGGGCCGCATCACGTAAAAGCCCGCGACCCCGACGACGATAACGAGGCCGATAATTCCAATGGTGTAGGCATCCATGGATCGCTCCTCTCTAGCTAGAGCAGACGATACCCAGCACGCCCGGTGTTTCGGCGTATTGCGTTAAATCAAACCGTGCGGTTCACGTTGACCGCAGGTCAGAAGGGCGATGCGCCGCAAGCCGCTGCGCTGATCGAGGGACTATCCGCCGGGGTCGTCATGGCCGACACAGCCTATGACGCCGATCACTTCCGCAAGACCATCGCAGCCAAAGGCGCGCTTGCCGTCATCCCCAACAATCCGTCACGTGCGCTCAAATATCCACTCGACAAGCATCTCTACGCCCAGCGCCATCTC
>Ga0070741_10002057_pt1 | contig 56232 bp, 60 predicted proteins | sample Coa_R1_4_FD_66440 | JGI IMG/M metagenome (GOLD analysis project Ga0070741, IMG submission 66440) | Surface soil microbial communities from Centralia Pennsylvania, which are recovering from an underground coalmine fire - Coalmine... | ecosystem: Environmental > Terrestrial > Soil > Unclassified ... | reverse complement strand
TCAACGGTTAGCTCTTCGTTTTCCTTTCTGTTGAGCCACCAGTAACAGTGCTCACAGTGTAAATTACACACGTTTATGATATCAGCGGAGCCATAAAGCGGACTTTTTTTATTGAAAAATTTGTACATTGCATACTTTGTAAACAAATGGAAATATGCCGGAGTCTCATTTACTATTTGGCCAAACCCTCTTCCCATAATTTCCATTAGGATCTTACATTAACATGTGAACATCGTACTTAAGAGTTGATCAGTAGGTTTAGAGAATCATTTACAATAGCGAGTCGGTACTTTCTGTGCTTTCATGTTTCTTACCAGTCTTTAGTATAGTCGCCTGAGAACATGTTTCCAATTCGTTCGATGATATCAGATGTGCCGCCGTCTGGTCCCCAAGTTACCATGAGTAGGTACTGGTCCCCAACAGGCATTGTCAGACGCCTAAGCTTCTCATAGACGGCAAGAACATATTGGCCCTTGCCAATATTTGGCTCAAATGTTCTGCGAGTTTTCCATGCATTTGCAGAATAACGCAGTGTATCTTTTGTGGATTTTTCGTCAAGAAATGGTGTGGTATCTTTACGTATCGATGTTTTAATCTCGTTTCCTTCCAGATCAAAAATGGTTGCATATCTTATGTGGTTGTCGGTATGCATGATGTTTTCCAGAATTCTTTCTATAGACATGTAATAATATAACAAAAGAGATACAAAAGGAATTCTAAATGCAGTCAGATATGAGATTTATTTCAAGCATCTAGAACAAATCAAGAAAAATGTTTTTTGATATTTGCGACCTCGATTTTAATCCAATCACAAAACATCTTCCAAGTTTGATCATCGGTATCAGGCCATTGAAAGAAGGTAAACATTACACCAGTAGAATTTTCTGAGAAAGGTATTACTCGTAAATATGCAGGCCTCATACGATTTTCTGTAGGTCCTGCGTAAATGTCAACAAGTCCTGCTTGTTTGTTTACATCATACTTTATGAAAACCTCACCTATTGGTGTAACTGCTTTGTGTTTTCCGTCAGATACAATTAATTTTTGGACAAATTTTGTGCTCCATTTTGGAAGATTTTCAATGTTGGATAAAAACTGTAATACTGTATCACTTGGTATTGAGACCACACAAGTTTCAGTGACAGAATTCATGATACTGCTCAGTTTTTGGTTTTAATTAAATTGTTTTTGTTTTTTCTAATTTTAGATTTGTAACTAACCAATGTTCTGTCATGCTTAATAGTAAGGAAGACGTATATTATACAATGAACATCTATGATAAAAAATCAGTCCGTTGCTCCAAGTGTGACAGATTCATAGGTGAGATAGATTATGACGCCGTGGTTACTTTGCCAAAATGTGGCAGGTGTGCCAATCCCACGCCTGAAGGTGACGACAAGGTGCAGTATATAGTCAGTAAATATAACAAAAATCCCAAAAGCTTGACTCCAAGGACAGACTAAAAACATCATCCAACGTTTACATCTCATCAGGGTTCTTACTGGAAGTTATATCAGATTTAGTGATTTTAGATTATGGACAGTGTACAATTTTTTTCTTGTCAAAGAAAACTTGATTTTTCTTAACTGTTATAGTGATAGATTTATCAAAACAGATCTTGCGTTTTTCTCTATGATTGTGCAATGTAATAGATGGTGTTCCTCGGTAGCTTGGAGGTACAAAAAAGAACCTAGTGCCACGTTCATTACTTTGCTTTTCCTCCCAGCAGCTAGGATCCATTTCTATATCAGTAAATGGTAGGCTGTCAGGCTCTGGGGCGCTCAACATACCATGATACGATTTCAGTAGAATTAAACATTACAGAACTGAAAACCATATTTTGTTACCAGACGTGAAAATCATCAAACCAATTCATATGCTTGTATGATACCACATCTAGTGATTGAGCCAGATAAGGAAGATCCTAGTACCAATGGATGGTTCTAAAAACTCGCTTCGTGCATTTGGAAAAGCAGTTCATCTTGCACAAGAACATGAGGCCTCGTTAATTGTATTACATGTTAGACCCAGTACCAGATCATCAAAAAAGATACGGAAAGAGGCGCTAAAGGAGTTGTCCTTTTTTGACGTAACAAGAGAAGCCGCACAAAAAAGAAAGATACCATTTACTGAGAGAGTCATTGCAGGGGATCCTGCACATGCGATTGTGCAGTATTCCCAAACACATGGAATTGATCTAATAGTTATAGGTGCAAGGGGCCTTAGTAAATTCAAGAAAATTTTTGTTGGGAGTGTATCAGATTATGTGTTGAGTAAAGCAAAGACTGCAGTAATGCTGGTAAAATGACAATATACATCTGATTATTTTTTTTTTTGGTAAATGATTAGGTTTTTCCAATGTATTTTACATTTTGAAATAATACAGGCTTCCTAATGGATAGCTTGTTCTAAGACCTGTAGGAATATTGTGTATACTTTCTTGATGTACTAGCCTAATCCTTCCCTTGTAAGATATCAACTTTCTCTAAAAATTCTTCATTGCCACCCATCTTACGTAGAACTATTGCTATTGCATCAGTTTTTAACTTAAAACAAATCTAAATGGCCTATTTTTCTGAGAACTTTTCCCAGAGCCTTTGAATTTTCTGGTCCATGGTGAATTTCTCAATCTTGCAAGCAATTTCTCCATCCTTGAATTTTATGTCAATTCCTGAGACAAGACTCTTGTAATAGCTCTCATCAAGGCCTTCCAAAGTTCGTATAACCTTGGTTTTTTTTACCAATCCAAGTGTTTCCAGATTTTTTATTTTTCTATATGTAGTAGAAGTTGGTATTCCAAGATTATCTGAAATTTCTTGTGCACTCATTTCATTTTTTGACAATGTTGAGAGTATCTTTCTGCTATATTCATCGCCTAAAATGGATAGTATTTCGTCATTCTCAGCCATTTTTTTCAGCTTTTCTTGACTGCCATAATTAATACAATAAAGCCAGCTATCTCAAATCCTTCCTCAATTATCTTTCGTAGGTTATCATTGTTAAGAAATGCAAATGCATATTCCATAACTGTCTCTCCCAAGACCAATAGTGTGAAACCTATTGCAAGAAGAATCATGGGCTTATACTTTGTTCTTTTGAACGCTTTAGCCGAGAAAAAGACTAGCAAAAACCCAACGATCAAGTGTGCTGCAAGTATTACGTATTGAAGTATCGGAGACTCTGACATTTCTTACTAGTTTTACAAATATGCCTTCTTATAGTCTTATGTTGACACGACTAATTCTTCGTGTTAATCATCATGTCCATTGTCATGATGCTGGTTTTTGTTTTCGTTGTTGTGTTTACCATGGTCATCATCTTCAGAGTCATTATAACTAGTCTGGTTATTGTTTTGAGATAATTGTCCAGTGTTGCCATTGATATTTGATATTATACTTTCAAGATGAGATACTCGGATTTCAAGGGCATTGTTTTTATCTTGTAGAGTTGTAATCTGGTTTTCAAGTCCGGTTATCTTGGCAAGTATGTTTTGTATTTGTGAAATCAACTGCAAAATAGGATTTGTTCCAGGTGATGGGTTTGGATTTATTTTGTTTACTGTGATCACAACTGTAGCTATGTTGCTATCAGACACGCTATCATTTGCTTTATAGGTAAATGTGTCTGTTCCATAAAAGTTCGTGTTTGGAACATAGGTAAATGTTCCGTTTGAATTCAAACCAAGTGATCCATTTGAGACAGATGAGACCAATATTGCAGAAAGCGTGTTTCCGTCAATATCAGTATCATTTGCAAGTACACCGTGTCCTGATATGACAAGAGTAGAGTTTTCGTTTACAGAATATGCGTCGTTTGTTGCCACTGGCGCATGATTGATTTGTTTTACAGTTATGGTTACATTAGCAATGTTGCTGTTAAGACTGCCATCATTTACTATATACCTAAAAGTATCAATTCCGTGAAAATCAAGATCTGGAACGTAGATGAAACTACCATTTGTCTCAAGTAGCAAAGTTCCATTTTTTACATTTGAGACTAGGCCTACGCTTAGAATTTTTCCTGCTGCACCTGTATCGTTTGCCAAGAGCCCTGGCGCTGCAATATTGAGCAATGTATTTTCGTTAATCATATAAGAGTCATTTGAAGCAATAGGAGATGTCACTGCAAAAGAATAAGTCGTGGTAGAAAACGCAAGAGATACCACAAGTGCAATTATTCCAAATGTAAGCACTTTTCTTTTCATTGGAGGTCTTTTTATTGTAAGTGCATATAACTATCAAGTAGAACTTATCAGCGGTATTTCTGAGTAATATTCAAGTACTATATATTGGATATTTTCTGAACAAAAGATAAAAATAATTTTTAAAAATAATGTCGGTATTCCTAAGCTGCCGTCATTGTGGTATTAGGAATAATCTTTACTTGGATCTTGCCATTGCTAAAACAGGATATGATTCCCTTGACTTTGCTCTTGTATAGAAAATATTTTTTTCCATCCTCGTTAATCATGCCTGATATCGACAAGAGTTTGTGGTCGTGCAACTGTTGAACTCTACGGTAAGCAGTGCTAATTGGTATGTTGCAATCTTGGCTTAGTTGCTTTGCTGACTTTGGACATTCAACTGTAGAATCTAGTATTGTTCTGCAATACTTGTCTGCTTGGATTTCAAGAAGAAAGTCCCTTGTTGCTTCCTCTTCCACCTGTTTTCCATGTTGTAATACTTGCATAGGTGAGTATACTGACAACAGCATATAATCAGCAGGACTGCTTTGCACGGCATTGCATACAATCCTGTATAATGTTCCAAACCAAGCGTGATAATCGATTCTACTTTTTATTAATTGATATCATAATACTAGTTCATGGCAGAATTTTGTGAAAACTGTGACAAGTTAATGAGAAGATGGGATGCAACACATTGTTCTGAAGAATGCCTACTTGAGAGCATCAAAAACAGCAGGTCATTTCATGGAGGAGATTGTATTGAAAAAACGATACAAGACATGAGAAATAAGAAATGTTATGACATTAATTTGCTTGAGCAGCTAAAGTAGTCCATAATGGCTAAATTTTATAACAAAGAAAGACCATAATTATGTATGAAAAAAGAGTTTTGCCACTTTTGCAAAGAAGGGGGCAAGAAATGCGTTGAGGTCGATACACAGCAACAAGTATACATGGAAATGTTTCATGTCACATGCGCAAAGTGTGGAAGGCCACTGATTTCCTAAATTATTTTTTCATATGCAAAAATAATTACCTTATGAACAAAAGCGTCATAATATAGTCCATAGTGCATGCTGAGCTAGATCCGTTCTGTTCGGTTATTCTTTGTCAGGTAGCTCTAAAGACCAGTGCAATGAACCCTATTAGGACACCAGCCCAGATAAGGCCAGTTCCTTCCCAAAAAGCAAGGGCATTGTTTCCGCCGCCATAACCACCACTTTGTGGGCTTATCACAAATATGGTGACAAGGCAAGCTGTCAACATCACTGCTACGGCAATTGGCAGATACTCATCATGTTTTCTTGTCGTACCAAATGTACCCGTATGTGTAGACATTGATCTTACAATACACAAATCTTAGATATACGGATTGCTTGAAAAATAGGAACTAGTAAATGAACATGTCGACTAGATCTTTCAAATTAAAAATAATTATTCTGGTTGCGGCAACCTTGGTTTTTGTTCCTGTGACATACTTATGGCACTCTGCACTGTCCGGATATCATTGTGAAGCGAAGGAATCAGACATCGTTTCTACAAATGCCATGGATTCTAAATGTACATATCAAACCAGCTTTCACTGGATTGCGTTTTATAGCATAAATGGAATTATTTATGGAATACCATTTCTTACATTAGTCTTAAAAAGACATAGTGAATAATTGTAAAAATAAATCTCATAGATCTTAAGAAAATTCTGGTAATCTTTAATTTTTTGTCTTACATTACAAGCCTATGAAATATTTGCTGTTGATTTCGTTACTTTTGCCTGCACAGGCATACGCGTTTACAACTGGACAAAATGCCACAACCGTGATTGGTCATACAGATTTTTTTACGGTAGGAACCATTCACAGCGATACTACCAGAAATACACTTTATTTTCCTGAGGGGATTGCTTTTGATAAATCGGGAAACATGTGGGTTGCAGATACTGGGTTTAATCGTATACTAGAGTACGTTCCACCATTTACCAATGGAGAAAATGCATCCGTTGTTATAGGACAGAAAGATTTTGCTTCATCTCAAGCCAGTTTATCACCTACGGGTCTTAACCAGCCTTATGGATTGACCTTTGACAAGGATGGAAACATGTGGGTTGCAGATACAAACAACAACAGAATAGTAGAATTCACCGCTCCGTTTACAGATGGGAAATCTACATCACTTGTGATTGGTTCACCTAGTTTTAACAAGGGAATATATCCAACATCTGCAAGCTCACTTGCAGCGCCATATGGACTTGCATTTGACAAACAAGGAAACCTTTGGGTAGTAGACTATTATGATAATAGGATACTAGAGTACATTCCACCATTTAAAAATGGCATGAACGCGACACTTGTCTTGGGCCAATACAGTTTTACTGATAATTCCGATGGTACCTCTTCCAGTAATCTCAATTTACCATCTTCGATAGCGTTTGATTCAAGTGGAAACTTGTGGGTTACTGACAGCCTCAATAATAGAGTCATGGAATTCAGATATCCTTTTTCAAATCACGAGTCTGCAAGCCTTGTGATTGGGCAAAAGATCCTAACTACAAATCAGCCTGGGATAACAAATGATACATTAAACACTCCCTATGGAATAACATTTGATCCCAGTGGAAACTTGTGGGTTACTGATGGCAACAATGCACGCGTATTGGAATATGTTCCCCCTTTTACAAATGGACAGCCTGCATCAGTCGTACTAGGGCAACAAAATTTTCTAGGCATGCATATGGGAACTTCAGCAGACATCCTTTCCGAACCATATGACGCAAAATTTGATAATTCGGGTAATTTGTGGGTAGCAGACACTGCAAACAACAGAGTGGTTGAGTTTAAGACAACTACAGTTCCAGAGTTTGGTCTAGCTGGAATTGTTCTTGCTGCATCCATGTCTGTACTAGTAATTGTTTCTGCAAAGACCAGATAAGATAATTTCAAATCAGACATGATAACAGACTCATTTTTTGATTAATACAACTAGAATCACATTTTAGATGATAGAACTAATCTAAAAATCAAATGTGAAAATCATGATCAACCTTTTATCTATTGGAGTTGCATATGTACTTGGGCGTAACAGCCGACTCGGAAAAAATCAAGAACTCTTTGGAGGGTTTGGTTTTTAGGATAGCGGGTGACCACAAGGATCACAACGGTCTTAATCCAAGAAGGTCTACGCCCTTTTTCATTATGAGATTTTTACTGTATAAAATACATGAATTCTGCACGTAAACATAACATTAGCTTTGCCTACTGCAAAAAAACCTTCGTATTGTTTGCGAATTATTAATTAGGAAAATTTGACCTATAATAGACCCCGTGGAAGACGATGTCTTTAGCAAGTGTAAGTTAGTTACTTGCATAAAAGGTCCTGTTGTAACTGATAACAATACTGGCGAAGTTCTTTGTGGTAGCTGCGGCCAAGTTTTGGTAGAAAAGATAAACAGCATGGGATTGGATGCTCGTTCCTTTGATCTTGAACAGTTTAACGAAAAAAGCAGAACTGGAGCCAAATCAAGCCTTGCAATACACGATAAGGGACTTGCCACAACCATAGGAGTGTCAGACAAGGATGCATCTGGAAATTATCTGTCAGGATACATGAAAAACACATTCCATAGACTTCGAATCTGGGACAAACGCAGCAAGTCAGAAGGAAACGACAGAAACTTGAGGCGTGCGTTTACTCTGCTTGACATGATAAAATCACAGCTGGTACTTCCTGACAATGTAGTTGAAGAGGCTGCATATATTTACAGGAAAGCAATTGCAAAAAAACTTACACGTGGCAGGGGAATTGATCCTATTTTATGTGCATCCATTTATGCATCATGTAGAAAAAACAACACACCTAGAACATTACGAGATATTGCAAAAGCTGGAAATCTTAGCAGAGGTGATCTTGCTTGTGCGTTTAGAATTATGATTAAAAGTCTAGATCTAAAAATAGACCCCTACGACCCGGTAGAGTTTGTTACTAGGATATGTAGTGAGATTGACGCAAGTGAAAAAACAAGAAGAGTTGCCTTGAATCTAGTATCAAGAGCAGAAGAAAATGGATTTGCCACTGGAAAAAACCCCATGTCACTTGTTGCAGCGGCAATTTACGTGGCATGCTGTATTACCAGAGAAGATAAGACTCAGATTGAGATTGCAAAAGCATGTGGAGTAAGTAATGTTGCTGTAAGAAACTTGGCTTTGTTTTTTAAAAAAGTCGGAAGAGATTTGAAATAATCATAACAAGAACAAAAGGCAGCTGATATGTACATTACTTCAGATGGTGTTTGTGTCATTCCATTTTTGATTCATCAACAACAAAGTGCTTCATTATAGAAAGCACGTATGCCGAGGTACGAATGTCACTATAATTTGTATGAATAAATCGTAGTTTTTCATGTAACGATAATGCTTTGGTCCAGATCTGGCGTGCTGTTGAGCGCTCTATTGCCCATAGGGAACCATGTGATGTTGATACCATTATTCTTCCACCAGAATATTTTGCCTCAAAGATGTTAGATTGGGCTACAAACTTTTTTGGCGTTGTAAGTGTTGTTGCTACCAGATTCCAAAACTCGTCAAACTTCATTGTGTATGACATTATCAATCTTTGATTTAACTAGTACTGTAAAGCTTAACTAGAAACCTCCTTTTTCTGAATTGAGTTTTGGCTAGCAAAAAACTATCTGAGTTTTTCTTGATCGTGATAAGTATTTTCTGCGTTGCGTTTTCTGAAAATTTTCAAGTTAGTATAAATTGCAAAAGAAAATAGAATATATGCCCATATGTATGGAATATCGATTGGATGACCAGTATAGTACATGTTTCCAAGGGTTAGATACAAATAGCCAAAATCAGATACAACAAAAGATAGCGTACCAAATAGTAATAGGGTCCAAGAAAAATTCACCTCACCTTTGAAAAAAAGACTTATTCCTATTACTGCAGGCACCAAAGAGATTGCATCGGCTATAGGATAACTTGCATCCAGTGCTTTCTCATAATTATTTAATTCAGAATCATTTTCAATGGTAAGATACAAAGTTGGGAACAATATAACAAGAGAAACCAATACTGCAGAAATCAACATTTTTTTTGTAATAGAATCCTTGAAAGGTTTAAGGTAGAAAATTAAAAATGCGTAATACAGTGGATATCCTGCCATCCAGAAGAAATCAGCCATAGAAGGCCATGGTTTTGTATTGTATACCAACTCATCAATCATCCATATTCGTTCTGCGATAAACCACAAGCCCACACATATTGCAAAAAATATCCATGCCTTACCGTGATTGCCTTTTATTCCATGTTTTCTAATTGCCAGCATAGATAGAACTACAACTGCACTTGTTACCAGTAAATTAATCCAGTCTGAAGCAAGTGTTGCTGGGTTTTCCCCAAATAGATTTGCAATAACAATCACAAAAGATGTCAGCAATAATGAAATCAACAGATATTTTGTCTTTAATTTTTCGAGAGTATTCATAATATCTATTCACTCATAGCAGCAAGAAATTCTGCAATAGGTCTTTGATTAGCAAACTCTGCAAGGTTTTTTTCAATTGATTTTATTATAGAGTCATGTGACCTGCCAAATACTTGGTTGAGTACATCCTTGAGGTATTCAGGATGTTCAAGGCAATCCATAAAATAGCATTTATGTTTTGCATACAGCCTATTTCCGACCTCTTCTACCATGGCATTACCAATTTCAAGCAGAGCTGTTTCTATTGCTAAACTCACCAATGCCCTCTTTGCAGTCTCGGAATCAAAATTAATCATCTAATGCATACCCTATTGTGAACCGTGCACCTTCTTATGATTTAAAAATTCCTACGCTGACATTCGTATCAAGTCTTTTAAGATTCGAAATTCTTCTAAGATTAACATTACATTAGGCATGATCAAAATCAAAAGAGCATATGAAAAACCATCAAAAGATGATGGATATAGAATCCTAGTGGATAGACTCTGGCCAAGGGGAGTCAGTAAAAGCAAAGCAGGAATCGATTCATGGTTAAAAGAGATAGCACCAAGCAATGAACTTAGAAAATGGTTTTCTCATGATGTGGAAAAATGGAATGAATTTAAGAAAAGATACCACATGGAACTAAAAAATCAAAGAAAGACTCTACAGAAGATAAAAGAGATCGAAAAACAAAACGGTACCATAACTCTGGTTTATGCGGCCAGCGATGACAGGCATAACAATGCAGTGTTTCTTTTAGATGAGCTGAAAAAACTGTAAAGACAGAGACCCTGATTGAACAATTTACGTGGATGATATATACAAGGTCATGTATAACTCAGGTACTAATTTTGATTGGTTATGAATAAGATTACAAAAAAAGCTCTAGAACTTCACAATAAACTTCATGGAAAGATAGTCATCACAGGAAAGATTCACAAATTAAGACCTGGTGAAATTAAGCTAATTTACACGCCAGGAGTTGCTGCAGTATGCGAAGAAATTTATCGTCACCCTGAAAAAAAATATGATCTTACTTCCAAGGGAAACAATGTTGCAATAGTAACTGATGGTACAAGGATACTTGGTTTGGGAAACATTGGACCAAATGCTGCATTACCTGTAATGGAAGGAAAGGCAGTTTTGTACAGAGAATTTGGAGGTGTGAATGCCTTTCCCATATGTCTTAATGTGACAAAAAAAGAAGAAATCATTTCTGCTATTTTGGCAATAGAGCCTGCTTTTGGAGCCATAAATTTAGAAGATATCGAATCGCCCAAGGTGTTGGAGATTTCAAAAGAACTTGAAAAATCTCTTTCAATTCCTGTGTTTCATGATGACAGACATGGGACTTCGGTTGTGGTTCTTGCCGCACTGATTAATTCGTTAAAGCTTGTCAAAAAACAACTTGATTCGGTTAGAATCATAGTGGCAGGCGCTGGCTCTGCAGGATATGGCATAGCAAAACTGCTCACTTCGTCAGGGTGTAAAAACATCATCGTGACAGATTCCAACGGTGCAATATATCATGGAAGACAAGAAAACATGAACGAATACAAAGAAGAGCTTGCTAAAATAACCAATTTAAAAAAAGAAACCGGTTTAATTCACGATGTGCTGAAAAAATCAGACGTCTTTATCGGTGTGTCAGGCAAAAAGAACTTGGTAAATCCGGGTTTGATAAAAAAGATGAATAGAGATCCAATAATATTTGCCCTGACAAATCCTGATCCAGAAATAAAACCTGGAATTGCAAAAAGTGCAGGTGCAAGAATAGTTGCAACGGGTAGTTATCTGTATCACAATAAAGTCAACAATGCGCTGGTGTTTCCTCACCTTATGAGAGTAATACTTGACCGAAAGATCACAAAGATAACTCCAGATTTGCTTCTTGCAACAGCAAGGGCCATCGCAGATACCGTATCAAAAAAAGATCTTTCATATGATAATATTATTCCTGATACGTACGATAAACAAATCCAGAAGAATATTTTCAAAGCAGTATCAAGACTGCGTTTGAAATAATCTGTTTATCAAAAAACAGGTTGCTAAAAACCTTGCGTATAAATCCTACTAATTTATTTTGACGTTATGTTATTTGTTAGACATTTGTGTTTTGATTTTGGCGTCAGCTTGAATTTTTGGACACAACATGATCAAAAGATTTGATATTGTAAATTATAATTTCAAATAAAAACGAAAAAAAAATGAAAACTGCGCTAGTACTTGCGACAATGATATCATCAATCTTGCTTGTTAGTACTGCATATGCACTTGTACCCATGGGAAGTCTGGTCATTACAGTAAATCCAGAAAAAAGCCCGATTGAATCAAACGAGATTCCAGCAATTGTAGGAACTGTCACAAATCAGGCAAGCAAACCAGTTGATAACGCCCAAATCAGTATAAGCACTGCATCTGGAGTTTTCTATACCACAACAGATAGTGATGGTAAGTTTAGATACCAATATCCTGATACTGTCTCACCTGCAGAATACTTGGTAAACATCAAGGCACAAAAAGATGGTTACAGGGTAGGTCTTGGAAGTACGACATTTTTTGTAAGCGGTGTTCCAGCACAATCTCAGTATCATTCTGGTACCATATCAGGAAACAATACCATTCAAGATCCTGTTGCATCTAGCATTCTCAAAAATATAGAAATTGCAAAAAAAATGCAGGCTGAGCAAGATGCAAAAACAAAACAGATTGAAGATGAGAAAAAACTTCAAGAACAACAACGGGCACTTGCTAATCAACAACTTCAGATTGATCTTCAAAACTGGTTTGACCAGCTAAATCCATTTACACCAAGAAATGCATATGCCATGTTTGTTTCACAGATAAATCAAACAGTCCAGTCCATCTTCTGGGGCCAGTTTAACTTTACAGAACAGAAAACAAACAATGGGCTTGCTGCAAGAGATCAGGTGCTTCAAAACGGAGGAACTGCAGACGAGGCAAGAAACGCGTTTATTCAAAATGCTTCTAGTTCTAAAAGCGAGATAGTAGCGGTAAACAAGGATCTGAACATAAAGTACGGTCATGCAGACAAGGACGTTCAGGCAAAATTTGACAAGTATGGGAACATTCCAAGATAGTTTCTTCAATGAATTTCGAACTATTCACATAATGTGATCTTGATCTCTTTTCTTAATTTTTTTATTTTGGAAGTACAAATCTTAAACTATGCCAACTTCTTGTAACGTAATCAGGCCGTTGTCATCAACCAATTCTTTTATTTCAGGAAGAATCTTTTCGAATTTTTGTAGTTCATCAATTGCTTCAATAATAAGTGGCATGTTAACAGATATTCCTTCTACGTGAATGTCAGACTTTCTTACAAAGAAATCAGGTAAGGAAGGAAATCATTGGATGGAGTACCACATCATAATGATATACGTTAGAGTACGAGGAGAAATAGGGAACAAAGATCTTATTGATAGTTGATGATGAAAAGATTCTCGAGTTATCATTTGAGTGTGCTTCCAGCAAGAATTCCATTTGCCCAGTAAAATCCCGTACCACCTGATGGTAAAATGTCATAGGTATAGGTTCCATTGTATGAAACCAGTTCTGTGCTTTTTATTTTAGAGCCATCAATAATGTCTCCTAGAGCTAGTTTACCAAACAATCTTCCATCTGCCGTTGGATGATTCTGAGATACGTATAGTTCTCGGTTATCATCTAAAATGAGATGAACCATCTTGTGCCCTGGAAGAGTTAGAGTCTTTCCAGTCTTTGATATGGTGACAATTTGCTTCTTGCCAGAATCATCTTGTGTAAATACACTCATTCCAACTTTTAGGTCTTTGATGTTGACCCGTCCATTTGGCGTATCAATTACGGTATCTTCAGAAAGGCATATGGGGCATGGTTTGTTGTGATATTCTTTTTTTAGAAACGTTGCAGTATCGTTGTTTATCTTTACAAGTGTCAGCTCAACAGTGCATCCATTGCTTGCAGTGTCACCTATGTGCAGAGTCACTGGCATGCCAACATTTGTTGCAAGTGGATACTCTCTGAAATTTAATCCCTGTATGCTGTCTTGCAGAACCTTTTGCACAAGCAATGGTCCGTCCCTTTGTCCTTCTCTAAGTGTTACAGAAACTCCCGTGTCAAGTGCATGTCCCCATCCTCTTTGTATCAATATTTGTGCAGTTTCTGATGAAGTACATGCTGGGGAGCCATCTTCAGATTTTATAATCAGCACAAAATCTTTTTGGCAGTGTATCTGATCTATTGTCATCCCTAGTCTGAATAACTTGAGGGGAGATTCGTTAGATACTCCAGGTCCTGATGCAACATCTGCAGACATGATTTTGAAATCCCATATGCCGTTCGAATTTGAAACTGGCTCATATGGTATGTCAATTGCAAGTGTTCTGGATTTACCATTTGATGTTATTTGTGTAAAGTTTGCAGGAGCCATGTATTTGTCAGGTTGGTGCATGCCAATCCAAACCCTAAAGCTTGCATCATTTCCATCATACCCTCTTGAATCAATCAATTCTCTTGGAAGTGTAATTACAAACTGTAGCCCTTGAGCTGTTGCGTTAGTTATGTGTACTCGCAATGCTTGACTGTTGACATCAGCTTCCATCCCTACAAGATCTGCAAAACTTTTGTAATTAATAAGAAAGTCTGTACTACCAGCAGTTAATCTGTATGGTTCTGAGACAAATTTGATGTATGACCTATTGCACCAATTTTGCACACAAGTGACAATCTGATACATTCCAGTTTTGGTAAAATTTGCTGTGATCTTTGTACCAAATGTTTCATTATTTACTGGTACGTCAATGCTTTGTATTGTTGTGTTGTTAGGATTTACAACTTGGATTGTAACAGGTTTTGTATAGTTTTCTAGATAGACCTGTCCTTGTACAGTAATTGTATCGTTTTTTTCATAAAACTGACTGTCAGTGGTTGCCACAACTGTTACTCCCGGAGGAGGACCACAGCTAGTTACGCCAACAAGACAGGGTGCAAAGACTTGATTTGATGTACCAATCAGTAAGATAGATACTGAAAAAACAATTATTGAAAGAAACAGAGTTTTCATTCGTCTATTACACCCAGATACGGTTGAGCACAAGTCATACCGATCTTTATCGGTCCTGTATGCGGAAATGATACCGATGTAATCTTACCACGAATAATGGTCCCAACTCTAATTGACTTGTTACTTGAAGTTACAGTTTGATTAATGAAATCTATTTTTGATTTTCCGTCAAGTATTTGTGATTTATGCACATATGCATCAAAGGAACCTATCCTGGCAACCATGTCTGATTCCCTGATTTGACTAACTGATGATGGTATAATTTCTCTGATTTTTGGAATAAAAAGCAGAACATCGAAAATAACAGAATAGGATTTGGTTTTTCCGTCCATGAGTGTTGTGTTTGTAGGAATTACGTTGCCTAGAACCATCACAACTAGCATATCCTCATTCAAAATTCGTGAGTGGTATTTTTCCTTAATAGAGTTAATGACATTCTCATCATTCCACGATTTTATTTCAAATGTTTTGGGTAGTGGAAAACTACCCAGTATGGAAGCTAAGTAGAACAATATTTGTTATTCATTTGCAACCTTTAAAAAATTGGCGATTTCTCTAGGCGATTGTTCTTCCCATCTTTCCGAATCTCATACTGTAAAATGCAATTACCGATATCGTACCAATTAAGAAGATTGGAACTGCAAGTGGAAACTCTGGAACCGCGGAAGAATCGACATTGATAGAAAACGAGGCACTCTCTTTCGGCATCTGCTTGGAGTTGATAGCCGTTACTGATATCACTGCGTCATATTTGCCTGGTACCTTGAATTGGTATAGGATCTTTGCAGTACCTGCAGAGCTATGCGATATAGGGCTTTGATATATGGTACTAGTGTCATTTGTTATAGATACAGCATAGTCAACATTTTGTATGAGCGTTCTGGTATCCTTGTCTTCAAAGCTTAGCTCAAGCGTGACGGGGTTTGATGTTGATGGGTTTGCAGGCTCAGTATAGAGCCCTATTGCGAGACTGCCCTTGTCAGTTATCTTTAGCTGATTCTGTTGTGCATAGCTTGGAATGGAAGATGGGGTATTATCATCATAATACAGTTGTGCATGTGCCGGCATTATCATCACTGTTGAGATCATGACAGCAAACATCAAAATCGGAAGACGTCTCATAGCATCATACACCAAAAATAGGTTAAAACGTTTGATGAAATTCAGGTTTTACCAAAACCTAATCTGTGTTTTGTTCTATTTTTTTGATTTTGAGTACGCGCAAAACAAGCTCAATTGAAAGCCCAAATGCCAACACAGACATTGCAATCACAAGTGGCCAGAAAAAGTCAGGCGGAGAGCCGTTGAAAAATGACGTTCCAGATCCTGCATGTTGGGTTTGGGCCGCAATAGAAACTTTTTCCCGTGCAAGCTTAAGCATCTCTTCAAGTGATGCGCCAGAACCAATTCCTCCGTCACCTGAATATGGTCCTCCTACTGCGTTGTAAAACGGATTGTAGCTTGTATATCCGCCCCCGCCTGTTGCATCTGTAACTCCTTTTGACATGTCAGATACTTGTCCTGTTCCCTGCAGTGATACTGTTGCAAACCAAGATCCTACTGTTGCAATTCCAATTACTCCCAGTCGATAAATTGAGCTAAATGACCTAAACAGTGACTTGCTTGACTTTGTCTTTTCGGAAAACTTGGAAGGAACAATGACAATTGCAAACTTTGTTGCAGAATAGTATTTCATGTCGTGCGATTTTGTGTTCTTGCCAATCTTTGCTATCTCGATTAAATTTACATCCTGCATTTTTTTGACATGGTATCGTACAAGTTGCAGTGAGAATCCTGTTCTTGTTGCAATCTCGTTTGCTGTAAGGGTTTGCTCAAACAATAACTTTAGAATTTTTCTACTTGCATCCGTTATCAGTACTTCTCCTAGTGCCCTTAGTTTATCATCGTCAGTGTCATAGATGCTGACTCGTTCTGCTATTGGTTGTCTTGTGTTTTCTGGAACCATGATAAATATACCATAATAGCTCATTTGTAATATGTAAGACTTTTGATGAAATTCTACTTTCATCAAACGCTAAAAGCAAAATTGCCATATTGTAAATCATGACAGACAAAAAAATCCTGTTGTCAGGCACACTGTTTGCCTTTGTTGCAGCAACAACACTGGCACCGCTTGCTTTTGCACAGACATATCCGCCAAATCCAACAAACCCGATGACACTTGAGGAGACTCTAAAAATTGCCCGGGAAAGAATCAAGGAGGTACAAGATAATCCTGGGCAGGGCTCTGGCACTCCATACCTTGATGTAAACGGGGTACTTGGTGCATCAATAATATCAGGAGCAGTGTTTGGCGGAATCTTTGTCGCGTTTGTTGTAAGAGCAAAGAAAGCAGAGGCACATCTTGCAAAAATGAGATGATGGTCTCTTTCATTTCTATTTTTCTCATCCCAGAACAGCAAGTCTTAATGTTACCTCCTTGTAGTCCATGCCCGAAATCTCCACTTTTGACAGATTGTATACTCCAGAACCACAAGGAGGATTCAAGGTATCAATGTAAGAAAAGTCAGAAGCGTTGACTTGATCTGCTCTATATCCTACTGCTATAGGATAGCGTTCACAGACAAGTCTTGGAATTGACTGATCATAAAAACCAGTGGCGTTTGGAAGAGGCTTGATTACATAAGTTGCCGTAAAGTTTGTACCTATTGGATAGTTTTCAAGATCGATAGAATCCGGTGTGGTTATAATGTCAAAGGAATTTGTATAGTCTTTTCCTGGAGTTATACTAAAAGAGCCACCGTTTTTTTCATAGTGCAGATTACGTATGAAAAGAATTGGTGCAAGCTGGAATACATGCTGGCAATTTGGACCATTACAATCCTTGTAATTTGACGTTATAGTAAAAGTGAGTCTTGCACATGCAGTAGAATTGGATTTTAACAAAAGGACTGGAACAGTATTGAAATGAGATTTGTTTTCTGGAATAGTATTGAAATGAGATTTGTTTTCTGGAATAGTATTGAAATGAGATTTGTTTTCTGGAATAGTATAGAACTCTCCACATTGGTTTTCTGACATTTTATTCCAGTCATGAAATGGCACTGTAGCGAGAGAGATATTTCCAAAGATCATAAGAGCTGCAAGCCCTGCACCTATTCCGGCTGCAGATATTATAATAATGTATAAAGTTTTCATTTCACCTCAAATTCCTTTTTGATTTCATGATTCAAAAATGATGCGTCTATTATGTACTTTGAAGGATCCTTGATTGTTAGTGAGTATGTACCATTTTTGTTTGGATACACATTGTTAAAGAAAGTAGAGCCCATTATGGGACACATGAGAGGCGGGACCTTTTTCTCATACACTATAACCGATGGCTGATTAGATTTGTAAATCGTAATAGATGGCATATCACATGGAATGCCATAACCTACTGCCTTGATTTGGAATTTTATTATTTGGTTAACATTGTAGGTGCCATTGATTCCTATGACTTCAAGATATGCATAGTTTATTGGAAATATTGGATACAGGTGCGGAAGTGTCATGTAGATACCTATGATTGCAACTATCACTATTGCGGCAATTATCAAAAAACGACGAGGTTTCACGCTTGAATTGTACTGGATATGTGTGATTTAAAAAAGTGGTGTAGAATTTCATAGGTTTTCATCATATTCAGTTTTGGAATTTATGTCATCTAATTATGGCACATTGATACTATATGATATGTTAAAAATTGTGTTCTTTCCCTAGTACACTGAAACAAGATGCGGTTTAGTATCATTGTATGTGTAAATTATGTAATTTCCAGCTGGAAGTTGTATTGAATAATGTGCGTTAGCATCAGAAAAGGTTGTTCCTGCAATAGTTATTCCATCACTTGCGTACACGTCTATTTCATAATTCACGCTTTGATTGTGTGATGATCCTAGAGGTCCGCCATAGACATATGCAGATACTACACCTGAAAGTGTTCCATTTTTTTCCATATTGCTTTCCATACCTAGACTGGGTGCTACAATCTCAATCTCTTTTGCACCAAACCCAAATGGGATGGTAAGCATTCTTGCAGTAGTAGATGTGACCTCGGTATGCTTGGTCTCTTGTCCGTCTACAAGTACAACAAACTCTATTCCTAGATTAGAATCCAAAAGTGACTTTGGGATTGTTAACGTAATCTCGCCTTTTTCTGCTACAGATTTGAGAGGCACTATGAGTGATTTGTGTTGTGGATCAAAATTAATAGAAGATGACAGATAATTATTCCATCCGCGTATTACATATGGAATATCATATCTAGTGCCATTTACAAATACCCAAGCTGTTGTTGTAGCATTTTGCAGTATAGTCCAGCCACGGCTTACCAGCTTAAAATACGTCTGCGAAGTTACACATGCAGGCAGATTATTGCTTGCTTTTGTAATCAGCATAAAGCCTTGTTTGCATTGAATATCTTTTGGTGCTATTCCTTTGTTGTATTGCTGCAGCGGTGAAAGTGATCCAAAGGGATTCCAATGGGATGGATTGGTAGAGTTGTTTTCAACAAACCATGTCCCAGATATTGTTACTTCTGTTGTTCCTTGAGGAAAATCAACTTGGACGACTCTTTGATTTTTATCGTTTAATTCTTGTGGTGTAATTCGCATCGGTCCTCCAAGTGATCTAATGTCATAAGTTGAAGCAAAGTATGGTATGTCATCAAGTCCACTTTTTGAATCAATTATTGTGCGTGGAAGCACAACCGTTAGTTGCCCATTAGATGTTGAGTTGATTTCAAACAATAACTCTTTTGCTGGAAGATCCAATAGTGATGCGGTCAGTGTACCATTGACAAGCCTGTATGGAATTTGATATGTTCCATTGTTGCCTTTGAAATATGCAGTATCAAATATAGGAACTGGTAAAGCTTGAGCAGATGTCACCATTATTGTTGACAACGCCAACAAGGCAACTAGTCCAAGATGTAGAGTGTTCATTTTCTAATCCTCACCAGTATTTTTTTTTTTTGGATATAAAAAACCCTACCGCAACAGCAATTATTCCAATAATGACAAAGACGATTGGACTCACATAATAATACGTGATGATTGGTTTTGTCCAGTCTTTTTGTATTGTACCATTATAATATTTCATAATGTCAGGTGACTGACCATATAGATTGTAATAGTACCAGACATCAGAGTTTGCCAAGTAGCCTGAATCTCTTCCGTACTCGTACCATTCCTTGAGAATTTTATTTTGTTCAGCAAAATACATTTCCTGTTTTTTTGATTCCATCCAGACTTTTCCTTTCATGTCATAGAATGCCTTCCAATCGCTCTTGTCACCTAAGATAGGCTTTTGATTTGGGTTTGCGGTATCAATTGCGTCATTGCAAGGCTTGCCAGGAAAATCTTTGTCTTCTAAACACTGAGCAGATACTGCCTGACTCTCATTTATTACAGGAACAGATGATGCAACTTTTAGCAGCTCATCAAGCGATATGTTACCATACATTTCAAGCTGGGATGTACCTTTGTAGAGCAGTATTACTGCAGGAGAAGTAAAAGGCGTGTTGTCTGTCTGCCTTTTTTGCTGTTCAATGGCCACACCTGTCATACCGTTTATGACTATCTCTTGTGCCTCGTTTGATCCCACATATCCAGTCATCCATTTATTGAGATCAAAGGCTGGACTGTTTACCTCATAGTATACCACTATTCCGCCTGAATGGAGAAAATCTATCATGGTAGTGTTTGTTGTAATTTGGACAGGAGAGTAAACTAGTAGCGGTCCTGGAGCAACCTCTGAGAATCCTTGTAACTGGTATCCTTTTGGAAGATATCTTGGCATGCCAAACACATTGCCAGGTATGATTTTGTTTTCTGTTTCATAAAAAGTGTGAAGGTTGGGAAATGCAGCACCTGGCATTGCTTCGCGGAGGGATTGGTCAATCCAATCAAGTCTAGATTCGGGAATGTCATTGCCAATTGCTAGATAGAATCCCCTGGATTTCATTCCAAACGAGTTGTCTTGAGCCAATACGCTGACAAATCCTGTTTGGGTGTCATTGATGCCAGCTGCTGTTATGTGTAGAATAGTTTCATTGGATGAGTGCGGGTATACTGTAAGAGAAGGCGGAGTAAATGAATAAGAGGATACAAAGTTTGCAAGGTTTTCCTCAGGGATCTGTAAATTTACCTGATGTATCTCGTTGTCATTGTTGTATACCATTACATGAATAGACGAGGTTTGATTTGGTTTTATGACAAGAATCTGGTGCGATATTCCGGTTCTATTAAAATCAGTTTTCAAAAATGATATGTCAAATGGTGTAAGAATTATGGATTGGTCTGCATATATCTCACCAAATCCTGATGCTACAAGTACTATTCCTATGATCAAAATGTGAAGAGTTTTCATTTTTTACTAGATACCGATGATCACAAAATGGAAAATTTGTTTTAGCCAGTTTAGTAACTGTTCAAAAATATTTGCAGGAGGATTGTTTTCCACATTTGGTTCCTCGGTTTCTTCGGCTGACATTTGAGGCGATGTTCCCTTTACAAGAAATATGTCGGAACCTAATGGAATGACATCAGAATAAACAACATAGACAGAATTACCAGATATTGCAACCTGCGGGTTTTCTCTTGAATCGCCTGCACTTTGGCTCAAGTTTATCGGATCACTAAATGTATTTCCACCATCATCACTTGAAACAAAAAATGGTGCATGGTTACCATCAGGTGATATGGTATACTTCCATGTAACAAAGACATTCTTTCCAGATACTGCAATATGTGGAAGAGGGATTTCATCATAAGGATTAAGGCTCCAGGTGTTGTTGCTCAGATTAATTGGACTGCTAAATGATATCCCATCAGAGCTTTTTGCAAAGAATATGTCTTTCCAATCATCCCATATGACATACTGGTTTCCGTTCTTGCCAACTTTCCATGGATTATCACTTGCAAGCGAACCAGCTGTTATAAGATATGTTTTGTCAAACGTGTTTCCACTGTCTGTGCTTTTTGCCAGAGTAATTCCATGCTCTTGAACCTCATCTCTCCATAACGCATAGACATTGTTTCCACTTGCATATACATGGGGTTCAGTTGAGCTAAGCCCTCTTGTTCCATTGTTTTCACTTAATTTTTTCACATCAAATGAATTTCCATCGTTATTGCTTTTTGCAATTTTGATATATCCATATGGTGGATCCCGTGAATTATTAAAATAGTCCTGCCATATGACATAGACATTTTTTTCTGATGCTGTGATGCTTGGCAACTGGACAATGTCAGAATTCTCATTATTGCTTATGTTGACTGGCTTGCCAAACAAATTTCCACTATCGTAGCTTTTTGCAACAAAGACATTAACCCAGTTATAGTTTGACACAATCCACATTACATAGACGTTATTTTCAGAAGATGTAATGTGTGGGTACCAGTTAATTGTGGCAGAAGAATATGCATTATCTTGGCTCAAGTTGACAGGTTTTGAGAAGGTCTGTCCTCCGTCTGTGCTTTTTACAAACAAGACATTTGTATTTGCTTGTGTAAGCTTTGTCTCATCACTCCACACAATGTAGACATTATTTCCTGAAACCAGAATTTGTGGTTCATAGGAACGTCCAATGTCATTGCTGACATTGATCTTGTCTGCAAAAGTCTTTCCTCCGTCAGTGCTTTTCTTAAAGTAAATTTCAGAGTTTCCAGGCGAGTAGTCCTCCCATACTGCATAGATGTTGTTTCCAGACACTACAATCTTGGCATTTTGTGCCTTGCCGTCACTGCTTAGATTTACTGGACTGTCAAACTTTACACTTGATTGTTTTTGATGTAATGTATTATTTTGTTGAGATATAACAGGTGTTGTAGTTGTCTGTACAACAGGTTTGTATTCTGTCACTGGTTTTCCCAGTTTTGCAATATAGATTCCATCGTTACCATACCCAAAAATGATATTTTTTCCATCAGTGCTTATTGCAGCACTGACTGGATAACTTCCTCCGTTTGGTATCTCAAATATTTTTTCTTCAAAGCCATCAATTGATTTTATTGAAACGGCTCCTCCTCCACTGTATTGATAACCTTGTACTGACACATACATTTGTCCCAAATGATCAGGGTCACGATATGGATTAAACATGGAAAGATCTGATGTCTTGGTTGTGTTTAACACCTTTCCATTGTAGTCATCAACTACAAGACTGGTTGCAAGTGTATGAGATGTATTGTCCCATTTTTTGGCAACATAGACGATATTGTTATCATGTGTCCAATGGAACTCACCAATTGAATCTGGACTTTGGTTTTCATTTGTGATCTGTACAAGTTTGTTTTCTTTGATATCATATACAAAGAGTCCATAGACTGGAATATTATCAGTATAGTACGCTCCAGACCACAATATCATATCTTCTGATGGTGAAATCTTTGGAGATGTTATTTGTTGAAAATTTTTTCCAGTGTCAATTTTTTGAAGACCTGTGCCATCTGTATGTATAGTCCAGAGCAAGTTAATGTCCTGACCTTTATCATTTGTAGTTCCTGTCGTAAATATTACAAACTTGTTATCACGATCTATGTCAAGGCCTTGACCAAGAGCTGTCATGTTTGCAATCTTTGTTACTTGGGCTGTAAACTCTGGTTCTGTCACATGAAATGATATAGTGTTGCTTTGAATTCTGTACAAAGTTCCATTTGAGACCCACTCTGCCACCGCATATGCATTCCAGTTTCCTCCCATATTTGCATAGAAATTAAAACCGGCAGTTTTGTCAGTACACACATCAGCGTCAAACCACCCGTAAAGTGTAGTCCCGTATGTGTCAGAATTTATTTTTGTGCCGTCTGGTTTTGTAAGATAATACATTACAAGACCGTGTGATGCATCAACAGTAATTCCGGTATATGGGTCAGAAAAACCCTCATGGTTATGCACATTTGGAGTAGGACAGATACTGATGCTTGTTTTTGGATAAGACTGGTATTTTATTTCAGAAGACTCTGGCAATAATTTAAAGTCATATCCTTTTGCCTCTACAATATCGTTTTTCTCCCTTGATACAAAAAATTCTTTTAGATTACCATATTGATTTGTGTCATAACCATCTTTTGATATCAATGTGTAATTTACAACATATTTCCCAAATTGAAAATTGCTGGTAATTGGAAGAGAGAAAGCAACGTTACCATTTTCATCTGTTGTAAAATTTTTTTCAAAAACAGATTTGTTGTCAGGACCCATAATATTTACAGCAAAAAGTCCGCTTGGAGTTTGGCTTTTTCCTGGATTTCCGTCCTTATATGTATTTGACCAGCCATTAAATCTGATAATATCTCCACGATGAAATACTGTACCTTCAAATTGTAAGCTTCCTTGATAGTGAATGTCACCTTGTACAGCATAAGCAAGTCCTATGGTTGGACAAATTACAACTAATAGTAATAATAATAAAATTTTTGAAAACAAGTTATCTAACATGTATGGTATACACTAGTTTAAAAAACTGACGTAGATTTTGTTATTCTAAAAATGGTCATCTTATGTTAACACCAACAGAATACCTGAACGGTAGCATATCATTTTCAATACCGCTTATGACAAGTGGATATGCAGATTCTGTTCTAAAACCTGCTCCAATCAATATTTTAGTGTCAGATATAGAACTATCAGGAGCAAGCGGTGTTGCTGGTGTCACGTTGTTAAAATCAAATGTATAGTTATTGCTAAGCTGAAGTATTGCCTTGAGGTTGGTAATGGGTGTAGTTCCAGTGTTTTTCAATGTCAATTCAATCACAGGTCCTCCAGGGTTTACTGGTGGAACTGATTTGATTGAAACTAACTCTATTGGATGATTTGAAGCAATATTAGGTTCAAAAGCAATCTGTCTTGCCCATCCTCGTTTTGCCAAAATGTTTGCAGTATCTGGTTTTACACATGCTGGCATGTTGTCGTGTGTCTTTATTATTAGATCAAGTCCTTGCTTGCATTGAACATCTGTAGAGTTTGATCCAAGCTGAATTTGTTCTATTGGACTGAACTGGTCCTGTGTTCTTGTAACATTTTTGAGTACAATTCCGTCATAATTTATGATCTCTCTGACCGGTGCATCGCTTGATATTACACCACAGTGAACCGGCATGGATAGCCTAAACAATGTTGAAGGCATGATTTCTGATTCGTTCAATCCCACAACCAGTGAATATTTGCTGCAAGGAAAAATGGGACCAATGCCATATACTCCTTTGATGTTATTTTTTGCAACAATAGTATATGTTACTGTATTATTTTCAAGTAGATTTATTGATTTAGGCTCTGCGTTAATTGTAAGATCTTTTAATGTGAACGGTTCCGTATTTTGCAACCTGCTATCATATACTGCAAATGTGGTATCAAATGTGTCATTCTGCGGGTAATAGACTGCATACTTTATTGTAATTGTGCCAGTTGAGTTTGTTTTCATAAATGGCATCTGAATGGTTATCGGACCCAAATGTCCGCCATATGTAGTGGCATATGCCAGTTGGCTTGACAAAACAAGGACAAGTGCAATTGTGGTAAGATGTAGAGTTTTCATTTTCTAGCTCTGCTGTCCAACTTGATTTCCGATAATTTCAATTTCTTGAGTACCATTTGTAAATGGAATAGTAAAGCTTGATCCGTTTTCTGTAGGCACCAGGTCAACATTTACTTCCCTACCATCAGCTAGAACGGTATGAAAGTCCTTGAATGGTTTATCAGACGGATTAAGATCAGTGATAATTTTTGGAATAATTACCATAAGAGATCCATCACTTACAGTCTGGATTTTTATTATAATAATTCTATTCTGAGGATCGTACTGGAATTCTTTTATTTCTCCGCCAGAAATCTTACTATTCAAAAGGTCTGTTTTTGTGGTAAAAGGACTTGGCGGATATCCCCATCCCAGTGCTAAGAGACGAAATACGGTATTGGTTTTTACGCAAGCCGGGGAATTGTCTTTTGTCTTGAAAATTAGTTGAAGATCATCATTACATGTTACGTCTTTAGGTGCAATGCCTGATTTGAATTGTTTTAATGGTGAATTCAGGATTGATTTGAAAGGAGTACCAATTGGAATCTGATTTTGTGATTTATTTTGTAATTGATTGTTTGTATACGATTTTGGTCCATGATTTATCGTTGTATTTGTAGGTAAGACTTCTTGCCTTGCGTCACTGGATATTGAAATAGTATTTGATATATTTGATTCAGATTTTTTGATTATGGTATCATCGTTTGTCCATATTGACTGGTATTGCTTTGGTAACTTGTCAAGAAGGTTCGTAACTTTAGTCCCGTTAATATCTCCAAGATAAGATAGAATATTGGAATTGCCAACAGTACCATGCCAATATACATTTGGAGTTCCATTTCCAGTCATGAGCACATGTGATTGATCAACAATCTCGGTATCATTGTTCAATGGTCTTTTTGTAAAGCTTTTTCCTGCGTCTGAGCTTGTAGCAAGGAACAATTGCTTATGTGTTTTAGTCTCATATACAAGATACATCTTATCGCCATGTGTAATCAAATTGTTTGAAATAGCCTCTGAGACCAATGTCTTGTTGCCAAAGCTTTTTCCATTGTCATCACTTGAAATAACATATAATCTTGGTATGGCATCAGCACCTTGTCCGTCAAGTTCAGACCACATTACATGAATATCATTCCCAGACACATCCAAATCTGCGGAATTTATCTGCCTGGGGACATCGTACTTTCCTGTCAGATCTATTGGGGCTTCAAATGTTCTTCCATTATCTTGACTTATTGTAAGATATACGATATCGTTGTTGTAAACAAGATTTTCTTGATGTTTTTGAGATAGGATGTAGATGTTGTTCCCTGTCGTTACCATTTTGTCAAGCAAACCTAGTGTAGAATTGCTCATCTTGGTTATGGTTCCATTCAAGTTTTGCAAGTTGAGTTTGGCAAAGGCCTGCAAGGTAGAGTTGTAATACGTATTACCATTGTGGTGTACCGCGATTGGAGAATTCCATGCTACAAGAGCATCATCGCCAGAGATTACAATTTGTGGAAATGAAATATCAAAATCAGTAAACATCTCAACTGGTGCATCAAATGTCTTTCCATAATCATCACTTTTTTCTGCAAACAGATGATAGTTTGGTTTTGTACTCATCAAGGTGCCGTTTACCCAGAATATGTAGACGTTACTTTCAGAGGTTGCAAGATATGCTTCATAGGCATTTTCTGCTGGAAGGAGAACGGGTCTCCTAAAGTGTTGACCGTAATCATCGCTTATTGCAAGTTTCCATCCAGACGGAATACTGTTACCATACTCATTCCATATTATGTATACGTGGTTTTCTGATGCTGCAATAGACGGGCTTTCTTCTTTCATTCCAGGTCCCCACGGGTCTTGGTTTTGGTTCTCATTGAGACGTATTGTATCTGCAAAGGTTGCACCGTTGTCACTACTTGTCCTAAAGTAGATATCCTGTTTTTCTACTGGTCCATCGCTTCTTTGTTGCCATACAACATAGACATGACTTCCTGATGTGGCCGTCTTGATTTCATTAGGATACGAGTCTGCTGATGCAGATTGGTATCCAGATAACAGGAAAACCAGAATTGCTGAAAATACAATTACAGAATCATAAGAATTCATGTTTTAGATTTACTGTACAGGTAGGGTTTAAAAAAGTGGTGTAGAATTTGCCTAGAGTACTCTGTGTTCTATCCCATGTCTGTTGCATCTGTCTTGTTTCCTATTACAATAGGTATTTGTGGCAACTGACTACATCCTCCTGGGACAAAATTCAGCCAGTATGTTCCCTTTGGAATGTTTTCATTTGCAGATATCTTTGCTACAACGGTAACATATTGATCACGATTGACTATCTCTGATTTTTGATTAAACCAAATCATGATTGTAGAATTTGTATCTTGTTTTATTTCCTGACGTGCATCAGGCTGAAAGTAAATGTCAGCACCATTTGTCACATTTATCTTGCTTGGGCTCAATATTGGAGGATAAAGATGGTACGATTCGCTGTAAATGTCATATGTAAAAGAGCCTGAATGTCCAGGTTTCAAGATATAATGTGTTATTCCAGAATGGTCGTAGGTCTCAAACCCTGTTGAATTTACAATTGTAGCATTTGGAAATATGAACGGGCAGCCAAATCCAGGCCCGCTGCTGTATACTCTATCAAATACAGGAATGTATTCTGGTTTTTCGTATGTATTCCATCCATGATGTGTCATTTTTGTCACATGGTTTGGTTTTATGCATGATGTCTTATTTTGATATATCATAAGCTTGAGATCATTGTTACATGTCACAACATCAGGTTTTATCATTGATGATATCTGTTTCAATGGATTTGGTGCTGAAAAATTCCAGCTGTTGTCTACCAGACTCCATGTTCTGGAATCATTGTAGGTGTCAGTCAATGGAGGAGTTGTGATCTTGTATCTGTCAGTGCTGTAATTGTACCCAAATGATATGACAACGTTTCTTGGGTCAGGTATGTATGCCTGTCCTATACCTATCAGAGCATAGGTGCATTTTTGGTGGGGTTGTAGGTCAATCCATTCTTCACTTGAAATTTCGGTTCCTCCAAACCCACTCTGCCCTCTTATGTCAAGTGCATATCCTCTGATCTGGATCTCGTATGATGTGGGATTGTAAAGCTCAAACCACTGGTTTGCAAAAGTATCACCACTTCCAATACATGAATGTTCATGATGCGTCCAAGGTCCGTAAAACTCAGTCTGGGTTATTATCAATGGAGGGTTTTGTGGTGATGGTATTTCTCCTATACTGCCTACTGGGCCATTGCCAGTAAAGTAAAATGTTGTTTTCTCGTATGAAAATGAATCTTGTTGTACCGTAACTGTATAGGTTCCTTTTGATTTCCACAATGGACCCAATATTAAATATGAACCTGAATAATGTCCGGAATTTGGTTCTATTTCGTAGTGTAATACTGGCTGATTGAAAGGATCAAAGATTTGTACTGTTACTGTACCATACTTTACAGCGTTTCCCTCTAGTGTTATTGTATTTCCGTAATCATAGCTTATTCTGTCAGTTTTTACCGTGATAAATCCCGGAAAAGGCCCTGTTATAGAATACTGTCCATAGGATAGATTTGTTCCAAGGATTACAAGCAGAAATGCAATTATTGAAAGATGAAGAGTTTTCATTTTTCAAGCTTTATCTTATAAAATACAACTAATGATGTTATACTGATCAATAGAACTGGAACTGCAAAAGGAAATTCTGGAACTTGTGATTGTAATTGTGATTTGTTTGATATGGCAGTCTCAATATCATATTCTGGATCTGAAGAAGGAATCCTACAGTCAGGATTTGGTTTAAAGTATGAATTATCAACTAACGGAATAAGATGCACTCCATTGTCATCAGAGGCAAAAAGTTGCATCGTACCGTTAGCTCGTTCATCGATTATGATCTTTGAGCCATCAGGAGATCTAAAAATTGGCCAATAATATACTGCATTACCTTCTCTAGTCATTATGAAATCGTTTGAAGGCGAAGATCCTAAAGGACCAACAGCAACAAGCCCTTTACCATCTATGTTTATTCTATACACGAAATCTTCAACACCATTGAATCTTGAAAATGTTATTTTGGAACCATTATCTGAAATCACAGGGTTTTCATAAGAAAAAAGCGATCCATATGTTACAAAGTGCCAATTGGTGCCGTCTGTATTTATTGCAAATATTTTGTCTGTGTGTACATCAACTTCTACACTGTATGCAATTACCTTTCCATTAGCTGATGCTGCTGTCCAAAATTTGTTCTGAGGATCATGTGTAATTTGGAAAAGATGTGTTCCATCAGAATTTATGGAATATATGTTTGCAAATCCATTTGCGTATTTAAGATTAGTACCAAATATTATTTTTGTACTGTTTGGAAATATAGCAATTGCGGAAACAGAATTAGTGCCATTAGTTAGTTGTCTCATGTATGTGCCATCAATATTACTTGCAAAAAGTCGGCTTGTTCCGTTTACGTTAGATGAGAACACAATCATTTTTCCATCCTGTGAGATAATTACAGGTGATGACCTAGATGCGGTCGCTCCTATTTTTGCAAGATTGCCCGTACCATCACTATTTACCGTATATAATGTAAAATTGTCTACATTGGCACTTCCCTCATTTGAGATGAAGGCCACCTTTGATGTGATTTGTGAAAACCCTACCACGTCTTTTTCATTACAATCTGGACCGACGTACATGGCATATGATTTTGTAGAATTAAAAAGTACCATACTGAATACTATTAAAACAGAAATCGCAATTACAAATTTTAAAATTCCCATCGAATTGTACTGGATAAACATACTTTAAAAAATTGGCGTAGGTTTCTTCTAATTATGTACCTTTGGTTCGTATTGCAATTTTAGTTCAATACCTTGAAATTTGTCAGATGGCCAAAAGAATGGATACACATCTGGACATGGAACTTTTTCATTTGAAGTTGTACCAGCTAGCTGATAACTATTTTTTCACAGCATGCCAGTTACACTTGAGGGGTTCTTGTCAAATGGTTCAATTCCCTTACTATTTTAACGCAGATTTGAGCGTAGCCTGAAGAGCTGCAATTTCAGATTTGGTAAGATTGGAGATAATTTGTTCTATCTCAAGTACAAAATTCTTGGTAGCAGTAATCACTTTATCTTGATCGATTTGAATAGTTCTAGTATAATACTGTGCATCTATGCGATCGTCTTTAGATTGTTCCAGATCTTGTATAAACTTAGGTGCAATTTTACCTGAGAATAGATATTTGAATAGCGATATATTACAATCATGTATCTCACATTTTATTCCTATACGTGATAATAGTGCGTATACGGCATCATATCTTGCGTAATAGCTTGCTGCCAGTGCCCAATCATCGATTCCTGCCTTAGCATTTACTTCCATTGACTTTATGGCATTTTTTGATTTCTGCAGGTAAGCTTTTTGCAGTGTAACTGATTCTGCAATTATTTTGATTCCATTTTTTTGTTTTGCACACCATTTGAGATATTTTTTATTTGGATTCATAATATCGCCACATGATATCACAAAATTTGTCTGCTCCCTTAAGTACTATATGGTTGGAAACAACTTCGTTTACCAGGGGATCTTTATCCTTCAAACCACTTTGAAATTTGCTGGGATCTGCAAATTTAATACTAATATCATGACCAACAAGATCTCCTATTTCAAGAATTGTCTTGTTAGTTCTTTTTTGCCCTATAACAAATAGATCTATGTCACTTTCTTTGGTATATCCTCCCTTTACAAAACTACCAAAAAGTATAATCGGGTCATCTATCTGAGAGTCTAATTCTGTCATTATCTTTTTTATCACAAAATTCTTTTGCAGATATCTTATCGTGGTAAAAATTTCTGCTAAAGTTAGATAATATTTGGAAATGATATTGTCTAGATTCATAGTATATTCCTTGTTTTTACCTTTAATTGTACTTGTTAGAATATTCATTTCTTCCAGTTTGTTAAGCTGTGGATAAGTAGTATTCACATCTGTCTTTGTTTTTCTTGCTATTTCCCTCAAATGAAGTGCTTTTTTATAATTATCATTATAGAGAGCTAGGATTCTCAAGGTAGTTTGTGTAATGTTGGTTTTTTCCAACATGTGTTGGATTAATCCAACAATCCACTTAAAGGTATTGTTTTTGATTAGTCAAAGGGGTTTGTCCTATGTTTAGGACATGTGTCCTAGATTTAGGACATGAATGCTTGGCAGTGTATGCTATCCCCCGTACCATCCCCCAATACACCCCGGGGATAGCCCTAGGCTAGCCCCCTTTTTGTCTTCAAATTATTATTGAAAAAAAGTCTGGTTTGAAAAACTAGTATCTTGAGGGGTTTAGGTCAAATGGTTCAGTTCCCTTCAGTTTATGAAATATACTGAGGTGGGTTTGGTCAAATTTGTTTAATACCACATAAACCTAAAGGCCTAATCCACAAGTCTTACTTTTTAACAAGACTACACGTACAATGTATCTTGTAATTGCCCTTCTTTGTTGCCCATTTTAGTAACGGAATGATTGCGTCTCGAAGCTCTCTTCCCCTGCTTGACAAAGAGTATTCCACCCTTGGTGGTATCTCCCTGAAGATTTCTTTTTTGACAAGATCTTCTTTTTCTAAGTCCTTTAGCATTGAAGCAAGAGTTGACGGACTGATTCCCCTCAGCTCTGTCATTAGTTCATTATATCGAAGTGTACCGTGATTTCCTATCTCGTTTATTATCAACAATCCCCACTTCTTGCCAATAGTATCTATTACGCCATCTAGTGGACACAGACATATTGCATTACTTTGCTCTTTCATAGTAACTACTATACTACGAACTTTGTATCTTAAGTACTTTGATTTCTGTAGCTATATCGTGACAGAGACTGTAAAAAAGACAAGAAAGGAATTTTCTCTATCAATTTTTGTTGTCATAATATCAGGTGCCTCTGCAAGCCTAGTCATATTTCCACCACTTGGAATCATTGAATATACCACTTTTACATATGTGGCAATAATTCCCTCAGTTGTTGCAATCTTTTCTGTTGCAATCATATTTAGAAAAAAATTTCCAAGGCTTTCAAACAGAATTTTTGTTGGGATGGCATCAGGTGCTATTGCTACATTTGCACTAGAGGCAATTAGAATTCCCGGATATATGATTCTCAAATGGATGCCAATGGATAGCATGATCTCACTTCCGGGTCTATTGATAACAGGGCAGATTCATTCCCTGATGGAAGTAAAAAAGACAGCAATGTCTTCAGGTCTTCCAATGAATCTGTATCATGCACCACTTGAGCCATTTATTGCAGGAGCCTTGTGGCATTTTTGGAACGGGGCAACATTTGGCATCATATATTCAGTAATAATTGGAAGAGGCAGATGGTGGTATGGTATCATCTGGGCGTCAATCATAGAGATGGGCATGATGTTTGCACCATACTTGATTATAATGAAAGGACCATTTGGTGTAAACTATATGGATGGCTATAACCTGTTTGTAGTAACTATAATAGCACATCTTCTCTTTGGAACCATATTAGGAATATTGGTACAGAGGTGGAAAAGGGATAAGCATTCTATCATTGAAACGGTAGAAAAAAATGAATAAGATAAGATGTGCTGATTGTGGATGTTTTCCTGATGAGTGTAAGAAGAATAAAACAGGCAAAAAATGTCCAAATTGTACTTTGAAAAAATGTTGTTGCTTGAAATAATCTATTTAATATTCTCATAATGAAATAAAAATAAAAGGAAATTTAAATTCCAAGCTTTTGCGATGATCTTTTCACTATTGGTGTAACAACTACTCCAAGTGTTGCACCAAATGCAATGTGAGATACAAGCGATCCTACAAGTATCAGTGGAAAGAGTTTTTGAGTCTCTTGTGTAATCATCTTATCCATTTCTTCCATCTTCATTTTTTCATTCATGGAATCTTTTCCCTGCATTGTTTGGTCTGTCATCATGCCTTGTTGTTCCATCTCTGAGGTGTTACTCATTTGTTCTTGGTTCATTGAATTGTCATGCATCGAAGATTGTCCACTCATGGAATCGCTTTGCGTGCCTCCTTGCGTTGTTTCCATTGGCATCATCTTCATCAAGTCCGTCATATTGGACGGAAGAACTGTCATTGCAATTGGAAGAAAGATTACAACAAAGGCTATAATTCCAGTGGCAATTCCTAAACCTATTCCTTTTCCATATCCTCTTATCTGAAGTTTTTTGGTTGTAATCATTGCACCAAAAGCTACCCCTATTGCAATACTTGTGAGAAAGTGTGCAGTAATTCCCGGACCTAATGCATTTTCATATGACTGCCCAGTGATAAGACCCATTATGATGGCAAAGCAGTTTGCCCCCATTCCTATCTGTATCATCACGATTCCCATTACTCCATACATTACAGCCCCGCCTGCGATTCCTCCCACTATTCCTGCTCCCAGTGCAACTTTTTTTGGATACTGGATAGCTTCCATTGTCATAGTTTGACCAATTCGCAATCAAATGATAAATAGATTGTTCCAATTCTCTTCCAAATCTATTTTTAGAAAACTTGCATTTTTCAACTTTGAATAAAAATAAGTTGTGTTAAAAAGAAAAAATATCTTATGATATCATGTATATGCACAGACTAGGGACATCTCGAAGTTTTCATTTCCTATCGGTATTTTGGCTCATCTATTATAGTAAAATTGGAATTGAGGGTTTGATCATAAAATGAAATTTTCATCATATAATCACCTGTCTTGTTTATTGTAATTGGTCCTCCAAGATCATCGCTTAGCTTGTAAGTCTGGTTGACATATACTGGATAGAGATTCATTTCAGGATCACATAACATGGCAAGGTTATTTCCCTTCCATGTGATATCATGATTTGAGTCAAGTATTGTTATATGTGGATAGTCACAACCTTTTACAAATCCTATAAAATCAATTGAAAAATCGATCTTGTCATCGTTATAGTAGACATTGTGGATATCAGTTACTATCTTGTTTATTGGTCCTGGCATCCATCCCTGCTTTACCATCCTGTATACAGAATCATGTGTCACGCAAGAAGGCATGTTGTTTTCAGACTTTATGACAAGCACTAGATTTGGCTTGCAGCTTACCTGTTCTGGGCTGGTTCCAGACTTTATTTGTAACAGCGGAGAAAAGAATACGTCATCAGAAGGATCTACTTGTATTAATGGGTCAAGGCAGTTTTTTTTGATTTTAAATTCTAAGTTTGGGTTTTGTGGCATTGACTCATAAGGAAATTTCCACAACCCAAGCATTTCATGAGAAGTGCAATCTGGAATTGCCTTGATAGAGTCTGGTGATATGACATAATTTCCATCTTGCTTGTCAAGCATGAGCAAAACCCTGTCACCGACATTAAATTTGGGAGATGAGGGAATGCTGTTACTAATTCCTATTACTGAAACGGTAGAATTGGATTGTTTGTTTTTGACATACTCTTCTACTTGAATGTCATATTGGTAGGTTTCAGAGAAATTTCCAGTGTTTTTCAATGATGTTACTTTGCCAATCAATATAAGATCATTGCTATGATAGACTTGCAATGGGGTTTCTGCAACCAAATGTCCGCTGGCGTATTGCAGTGAACACACAGTAAAAACAAGCGACATTATTAATGTAAAAGATGTTTTCCTGAACAATTCTAATTTTTAGCTAAACTATACAGTTGATAAGTCCTTCTACTCTGTTTTCTATCCAATTTTACTATACAATTTAATCAATAAGATACAGGCTAAATGTTCCAAGTCCTGCAAATATTACTATAACGCCAAACAAGATTATTTGGAATCTTATTTTTGAGATGTATTTTTTTCTAAATACTAGAGTAAGGGCTGCTATGCCTATTCCCATAATGGAAAATGGAACAAGTGTAAATATGTTAAAAAATGTGTGTGAGAATCTTAGCTCAAGTGTAGCTTGTGAGTTGTTTGCAAAAAGCCATAATAGTTCGGTCATGCCAACTACTGCCAGACCTGAAACCAGAATGATTGGAAGATAGAGTGTTTTCATTTTCTTATCTTAAACATGTTCCAACAGAATCTAGAGACCAAGCAATTCCAGTACCTATCGTTATTGGATAATTGTATGCAACGTAATTGGTTCCTGCATTCTCCGCTGGTGTATCAGAAGTGGCTCCGTAAACTACAGGATTTAATCCATAATATCCATCAGATAGATTTTTGGCAAGTACAGAAAAGGTAAAAGTTCCATTTGAATAAGGTGGAATGGTTACAGGTTTTTCCTTGACATTAATTCCATCCAATCTAAGCCATGGTGCATTTTGTATGGCATTGTTGTATGTAATATCCCAATTGCATGGATTAGAGGCTTGCTTGAATCCTGGATTTGTCATAAACTCTGTAATGGTGCTGTCCTTGTAATCAAACCAAAAGTGAACAGGTTTGTCAAAGGTGTGGATGTGCAATGAGAAGGTAACATTCTGGCTAGTTGGCCCTGCATGAACTGAGATGACTGTTGTATTTTGGATATTATAGATTAATTGATCATGAGATATGGTTTTGATATAATAGATTCCTATTCCATCAAGGCCATAAATTTTAGAACTATATGATATGAGGGGGCAGTACATTGTTTTGCTATTCATCCATGGAAAATCATCTAAGACTATTTTTGACTGGTTGTCATATCCAACAGCAAATGGAATTGGCACACAAGAAAATGATACGCCGTAATAGCCAGCTTGCTTTCCTGTTGATATAGTATAAACAACAGTGCTGTTTCCTTTTGCGATTGTATCAGGAGATGCATATGATGTGGTGTCAGATTTTTGTGACAAGTTATTTGCATCAAAGATTTGCATGCTGGCAGGTTTTGGATCATTTGAATTCTCATATTTTACACATATCATTCCAGTAGAGTTTGTTGGCATGTAGAGAACAGGAATATAGCCTGTAGTAATGATGGTACCGTTTGGATAAACTGGACTGGTTGTACTTGGTTTTTGTTCATATGGGATTGTGCATGGAGATATATCGGTAGGAAATATAGGAGGAGTCACTATGTGGTGTTCTTTCCTTGAGGGAATCTCTCCTGGATTTGACCATCCTTGATTTTCTAATTTTTCAACGCTACTTTGTCTCACACATGCAGGAGAAAGATCTTTAGCTTTGATTATGTGAACAAGATCATCGTTACACTCCACATCAAGAGCCGAAATTCCTGATTTGAATTGAATCCTTGGTGGAAGAAAGGAATCAGAATTCTTATCAAGCGTTGCAAAAGGTGGACCACAATTTCTTTCTGAATAGTCAATGCCAGATTCTCCTCTAGGAATGGCTTCGAATGGGCCCAACCCTAGCAATTCATGCCCGTAGCATTTTGGATTGGCTTTGGTTGAATACATTGAGATCATGAACATTCCATCTTCTTTTTCAAGGTAAAGACGAACTCTATCTCCAACTGAAAATTTAGGATCTGGCGGAGGATGACCACCGTTAGGACCTGATCCTACTACAGTAATGGTATCATTTTTCTGCGAGCTCTTAAGATATTGCTCAACTTTGACATGGTAAAAAGTGTAAATGCCTGAGGAATCCATTTCTGCAGATGTTACATTTCCAACTAGGATCATGTCTGAATCTTTGTAAAGTTGAAGTACAGTCATTGGAGAAATTCTTCCCTCTGCCAAGCTTATTGATAAAATCATCATACTAAATGCAATTATGATTATTGCAAGATGGAAAGTTTTCATTTCCTAAATTTCAACCTGTAAAAAATAATTGTTGACATGATAGATATGATAAGAATAATTTGGGCAAAAGGAAATTCAGGACTCTTGGTATGGTCTAAAACTACAAGATCTACTGGCTGTGACCACAAAAATACTCTAGTACATGTGCCGTTTATATCACCTAGCAGTGCCATGACTGCAGATACCGTATAGTTTCCTGGTTTGATGTCTTCAATGTAACCATTCAATGGAAAACTCTTGCTGGCACCCACAGATTGACCAGGCATCACATATGATGATTGGTAGACTGCCCATTCCATTATTGGATTGATTGGGTCTTCCATCATGGAAACAGGAGTCATAGATGTTGTGACATATGTTCCATCCTTGTTGTTTATGACAAGCGAAGAATACACGTAATCATAAAGATTGGTTGACTTGTTTCCAATATTGGCCATAGCTATTGTAACATGAGGGAATTTATCTAAAATTATTTGATGTGTTTTTTGTATTGTGTAATTTGAAGACTGCAAAAGTGTGTTAACTGGGTAATCGTTGTAGATTGTTTGGTTATAATCATTTAGTGTTACTATGAGTTTAGTTCCGTTATAATCAACCATTGTGGTTCTGGTATGGTTTGAGTCAATAGTTGGTACAAAATTGATTGCTACGTGTGTTGTCCAACTGTCCGAGCGACCACTTCCAGGAAATTTCTTTTCCAATTTCGAACATGAATCAGATTGATCTTTTGAAAATACAGGGTTAACTGTAAGATATTCTTGCGCAAATACTTGAGATGTTGAAAGGAGAATAGATGCAAATGATATTAATATTATTGTAAGATGCAGGGTTTTCATTTTTGTACGTTATAATACAGACGGATTCATTATCTGACCCATGAAAAGCACAAGACCTGTCTGCTTGTCATAAATCACAAACACAAATGGGTGGTCTGCTTGGAACGTGTGTTGGTATATTGGCATTGCAGTTGCTGAAATGACAATGCCTGTTGCAGCGGCAGCTTCAGTTCCCTTTTCATCCACCTTTACATAGGCCTGGTGTATAGCAGTACTAATTGAGAGGTCATGATTTCCTGTCATGCCAGAAAAATCTGCCGTATTAGGATCAAACGCGTCCTTGACTCCCATTGAAACAAGTATGTCCTTTAGCGTATATTTTGTATCAAGCTTAAACTTTGGAATATATACCTTGACTGGAGAATCTGCTAGTTTGTTATTCCAGTTGTTGAACTGCTCTTGTGATATTGTACCAAGTGATTGTATACTTCCTTTTGGCAAAATTACAATCATGGACAGTCTGTCTCCCTTGTATGGCATGTCAAGCACTTGAACGGTATTGTCCTCATAATAAGGAAAAGTTGTAAACTGGCTCATCATTGGTACCTTGACCTGAGTGCCGTTAGATGTGGTAAAGTTCTGCTCTTGCGTGTCACTTGGTGCAAACTGGTTAGTCCAGTTTGCTTTAAAGTAAATTGCATTTGTTATAACAGCTCTTGTCAGATAGTTAATTGAACCAGGCGGTAGCAGGTTGGTTATCTTTTGGTTTGTCTTGTTCTCAACCCATGTGTTGATTGTCTTTCTTGAGTTTTCAGAATCGCCTTTTAGATCAAGGCTTGTTATTTCTGCCTTGTAATAGTTTTGTAGCGTATTGGTGTAATCTGGTAAAATGTGATAATCGTTTTGGACCCACCATGCATTTGCTGTATTTAGTTGATAATTGTCAGTTGATGCCAGTTGCTCGTTTTGTGATTTTATTTGGTTTTTTCTCGTGGTATCATCTTGGATAAATCCAAAGACTGACTGTAGCTGTGTTGCAGTGTTTCCTCTGGCACCCTCATATACCATTGAAAATACATCAGAGATACTGTAAGGTGAGAAAAAGATGTTCTTGTCTTGGTTTGACACTTTGGATAAAAATGCAAATGCAAAATTGTTGTTGGCAGAAGCAGGCGATTTCTCTACTGAAAGTATGTTCTGAGTTGGAGAGATTGTTCCCCAGTTTAAGACTACAAGTCTTTGTGCAGTTGATTGCGTGACACATGCGGGATGGTTGTTTTCTGATTTTATTACCACGATATAGTCTTGTTTGCATTTTACATTTTGTGGTGCAACTCCTGCATTGAATTGCTGCAATGGTGATCCAAAATATGCAGGCTGTTTTTGAGACTCGGTTTTATCATGTATCACAAACTGGAATGATTTTGATATGGTCTTGTCAATTCCTGGCTGTCCTGAATCAGTCTGGTTTGGTATGTGATATGAAAATACCACAGTTGCATTTGCTAGTCCTGCCTTTTGTGCCACGTATACAGTACCAGGCTTTGCACTGGTTCCTGTTACTTGAGTTTGAGGATCAACTTGTTTCAACATAGCCGGAGCATAACATTTAGGCTGGCTGTCGTCTTGTTTTGCATGATCATCAAATATTACATCAAATGACACTGTGCAAGGACCACTTACGATATAGATTGGATATGGGGAATTGTTGGATAAAGTTGCGTTGATTGCAAATGTATCTCCTATTGTTATGGTATCTGGAATGGCTTGTAAGTTGAGGATTTCAACACCATCATCTGCGTGAGCTGGTCTTGCGTATGATAGTATGACAAGAACAGATACAATGACAAATCCAATGTGTAAAATCTTCATTTGACATCAGTACTGGATTGGTGCAGCTTAAAAAAACTGGCGTAGGATGAGGCAGTATTAGTACCGCACTTTGTGCCTGAATAAATGGAAATAAATGGTAAATTTCTTGCAAAATCAAATTTTTCAAATATTTAATATCTTTGTTTCATTTTAAGTTGACATGTACATTAGATTGTAACATCATTGGAAGATAGTTCCCACTAGACAAAACCAAAATACAAAAATAAATTTCCTATTTCAGCTTGAAAATTCCGCGCCAGGTTTTCGGTCCTGACCTTACATGAAAGTTCAGGCAACACTTGCATTCATTTTCGATACAGTCCTTTTCGTATACATGACCGCATATTCCACAGTCACAGTGCCTCTGTATCTTTTCTACACTACTCATTTTTTCTCTGTATCATATGGTCATCCGATCTAAAAAACTATTGCATGGTCTACACTATGGTATAATTTTCAAATACAGTATAAAATTGTAAAAAAAGAGTGACGAATGATTTCGTCGCGTATAGTCTCTATGTATTATGACTGACTGATGTATTGGGTTGTTAGTGACAGCCAGCTCACCCCTCGCCGAAGCTTGGGATCTACACTGCTGTTCTATCAAAGCCGTCTTCTGCGGCCACCCTATGTCTTACGACTGGTTGCCTTTTCTCGGGATAGGATTCCTCCTTAGATGCTTTCAGGAGTTAGCCTAAATGGCTTAGCTGCACGGCCTGCCTTATCAGACAACCGTTAAACCAGAGGCCACGCTGCTCTGTTCCTCTCGTACTCGGAGCAACTTCCCCTCAAGCAACCACGCTTCCATCAGGCAGAGTCCGACCTGTCTCACGACGGTCTAAACCCAGCTCATGTTCCCCTTTAATAGGCGAGCAGCCTCACCCTTGGCCCCTGCTGCAGGGCCAGGATGGGAAAAGCCGACATCGAGGTACCAAACCGCGGGGTCGATAGGAGCTCTCGCCCGCGACGAGCCTGTTATCCCTGGGGTAATTTTTCTGTCACCACGAGCCCCCAATAGTGGGGACGTCATGGATCGCTAGGCCCGACTTTCGTCTCTGAATCCCGTGCGTTTGGAGATCCAGTCAGTCCGGTTTTTGGCCTTGCCCTCTTCTACGGATTTCTGACCCGTATGAACCGAACTTTGGGCCCCTTTGATATCTTTTCAAAGGGGTGCCGCCCCAGCCGAACTGCCCACCTGCACCTGTCCCATCATTGCTGATGGTAAGCGGTACGAAGGAAAATGACTGGTGTTACACTTTCGATTCCAACGCCCCCGAAAAGGCGTTAGCATGTCTCCCAGTTACTCTATGCAAATTCCACCATACCGCAAGCACAAGCTGCAGTAAAACTCCACGGGGTCTTCTCTCCCCGATGGAAGATGCTGGACTGTTCGTCCAGCTTATGTGGCTTCACCGGGTTGTAGGCGGGGACAGCGGGGCCCTCGTTGTTCCATTCATGCACGTCGGAACTTACCCGACAAGGCATTTGGCTCACTTCTGTTACTTGAAATGACCTCAATTATTTTTGAAACAAATCGAGGCGAGTTTGCAAATTGCAAACTTCCCTGCATCGCTGCAGGGGTCGGACTATATCTTAATCACTTTATGATTTCTGGCATGTAGTCTCTGAGGATTCTAAAAAACGCGGTTTGACTTTTCTGTTCATTGACCAACAAAGATTTGCAATGTCAGTCAAGTCCTCAAAGGTCAGATGTTTTTTGTTTTCCATTAGTTCTAGTATTTCTCCGAAAATTTCAAGATCTTTTTTCTTTTTTGTTTGCAACGGATGTTGCTTGAAAAATGAAACAATGTTTCTGAGATCTTGTAGTTTTCTTATTCGTAGTTCTTTTCTGGTATCATGATTTGTAACGACTTGACCTGCTTGAAAGAATTGTTGTAATTCTTTTAGTACATATTCGTCACGTTCATGTTGAACAATACGAAATTCGGGGAGTACTTGCCAACCAATAGACATCTGTGGTGATTTTTTTATGGAAACGTGAAAGCAACCTTCGCCATCTACGAATCCGCTCACCCACCGCGCATCTAGTCTTTCCTGCTGATTATCTGCAATCATGGCATTATCAGGTTATTTCAAATCTTAAAAGTTTTGAAAAAACCTAGCCTGATATTCCCAGACTTTCCAGCAAATAGCCAGATTTTACTAAGGCAATCCAAATTAGTTTTACCTTAAGAGAGTCAGAGTTACTCCCGGCGTTTACAGGCCCTTAGCTCAGTTGAACCCAAGTTTTAGGTACCTGCACTGGCCAGGATTCAGTGACTATACAAACGCTTTCGCGCTAGCAGTCACCTGTGTTTTTATTAAACAGTCGGGACCCCCTTGTCACTGCGACCTACGATGGCAATTCTTCATTACCAACGCAGGCATCCCTTATACCAAAGGTACAGGACTATTTTGCCGAGTTCCCTCGCCTACGGTATACCCGATACATCTTAGACTTCTCATCCAGCGCACCTGTGTCGGTTCTCGGTACGATCTTTGCAAATAGCTCACTACGAAATTTTTCATGGTCTCTTGGATTTGAGCAAACTCGACTAACGCCAAGCCATTCCAGCCTCGGGCTAGTTCTCGTCATTACGACACTCCCTAACCCTTGAACTGTTAAACAGAACGATGGTTCTGTATGCCCTATCCGAAAGCGATTTCTAGATTATAACGCATCTGCAAGGTACTTGAATATTAACAAGTTTCCCAATTCAATCAATTCTGTTGAGGTTGATCTTAGGATCGACTAACTCCCGGCTGACGACGCATTGCCGGGAAACCCTTACGCTTACGATGGTGGAGATTCTCACTCCACTATGCTGTTACTGCCGCCAGGATCTGCAATAGGAATCGGTCCACAGGACCTCACGACCCTGCTTCTGCCCAATCCCTACGCCTAACTACCATGTCTTATGTATCCATAAGAATCCGAGGTATCGGTGCTTTGCTTTAGCCCCGTCCATTTTTGGGGCATCAAGGCTCGGCAGGTAAGCTGTTACGCACTTTTTAAAGGATAGCTGCTTCTGAGCTTACCTCCCTGCTGTCTTGGCCTTAATACGCCCTTTAGTTTGACACTTAGCAAAAACTTGGGGACCTTAACCTCAGTCTGGGTTGTCCCCCTCTTGATTACGAGCCTTACGCCACGTAAATCCGTATCCCTGCTTCTTTGGTGCACATCCCTTCGGAGTTTGAAGGGGTAGCGAATGATTTCTCACCCGACATACCCTATCGGTGCTCTACAGGACACGCTGCCTCCACAGAGTCTGTACTACGATACACTTCGTTAGGAACTAGCGATCACCAGACTAGATTGGTTTTTGACCCCTATCCCCAAATCACACAAACAAATTGCACGTTAGAACTGCTTCAGACCTCCATCGGGCTTTCGCCCAACTTCGTCTTGTTCAGGGATAGATCGTCTGGTTTCTAGCCTTGCCGCCATGACTCAACGCACTTTCACACGCTTCTCCTCGTTTATCACTGCGAGAACTTGGTTTCCCTTCGCCTCCATCCTGTTAAGATTTAGGCTTGCCATGACAGTAAGCTCCCTGGCCCGTGTTTCTAGACGGAATACATGACACTGGAGCTAAGAACGCCAGATCTTCAGCTCTATTGCTAGAACCTCCAATCTGACAAAAACTCCTTTGATGCCATGAACGTCTGTAACCAAATGATTTCAGGCACTTTTCACCCCCCTTCCGGGGTACTTTTCAGCTTTCCCTCGCGGTACTACTCCGCTATCGGTCTTGAGAAATATTTAGCCTTAGATGCTACTTTCACCTATATTCATTGCCCACTACCAAGGACAACTACTCTCGATATAGTAAGATCCTCTCCTCTTTTGCTCACAGGGGTTTCACCTCCTTCGCCGGGACATTCCAGTCCACTTAAGCTCGGATTTGTGGATCGTAATACCATATCACACCACATCTCTACCATGTTACCATGGCAGATTCAGTTTGGGCTATTTCCGTTTCGCTCGCCGCTACTTGGGAAATCTCTGTTGATTTCTTTTCCACGTGGTACTCAGATGCTTCACTTCCCACGGTTCGATCTCAACTACCATTGTAATTGAGTATGCTTGCGCATAGGATTCCAATTCGGACATCTTAGGATCAAAGGTCGCTTGCACCTACCCTAAGCTTATCGCAGCTTGCCACGTCCTTCATCTCTTCTCAAGCCAAGCCATCCCTCATTTGGCGTCGGCACATCAGCATATTCAGTCATAATATTACACGACTATACACGACGATCATTGCTAGCCTCCTGGTGGAGTGCCAGCTACGTCCTTCACCGGATAGTTTCCTATCCAGTTGCATCTTTTTTTGTTGAAGAAAGTGTGTATCCACTTTTCCCTATTTTATGTCTAAGGAGGTGATCCGACCGCAGGTTCCCCTACGGTCACCTTGTTACGACTTCTCCCTCGTTGCTAGACTCGTGTTCGATAACGACAATTAATCGTCACCTCGCACAAACCCAACTTCGATGAAGCGACGGGCGGTGTGTGCAAGGAGCAGGGACGTATTCACTGCGCGATTGTGACGCGCGGTTACTAGGGATTCCATATTCGTGAGGGCGAGTTACAGCCCTCAGTCATAACTGAGATAATGTTTAAGGATTGCCTCCGCCTTTCGGTTTCGGAACCCGTTGTCATTATCATTGCAGCCCGCGTGTAGCCCCAGGGTTTCGGGGCATACTGACCTGCCGTGGCCCCCTCCTTCCTCCACTTCAGCAGTGGCGGTCCTCCTAGTTAGCCCAGCTATTCCTGAGAATAGCTGAAGCAACTAGAAGCAGGGATCTCGCTCGTTACCTGACTTAACAGGACACCTCACGGCACGAGCTGGCGACGGCCATGCACCTCCTCTCAGCTTGTCTGGTAAAGTCTTCAGCTTGACCTTCATTCTGCTGTCTCCCCGGGTAAGATTCCTGGCGTTGACTCCAATTGAACCGCAGGCTTCACCCCTTGTGGTGCTCCCCCGCCAATTCCTTTAAGTTTCAGACTTGCGTCCGTACTTCCCAGGCGGCAAACTTAACGGCTTCCCTGCGGCACTGCGTTGGCCATAAACCAACGCATCACCGAGTTTGCATCGTTTACAGCTGGGACTACCCGGGTATCTAATCCGGTTTGCTCCCCCAGCTTTCATCCCTCACCGTCGAACGTGTTCTGGCAGACCGCCTTCGCCACTGGTGGTCCTCAGAGGATCAGAGGATTTTACCCCTACCCACTGAATACCGTCTGCCTCTCCCACTCCCTAGTTTTGTAGTATCTCCAGCAGCCCATCTGTTGAGCAGGTGGATTTAACCGGAGACTTGCAAAACCGGCTACGGATGCTTTAGGCCCAATAAACGTCCTGACCACTCGAGGTGCTGGTATTACCGCGGCGGCTGACACCAGACTTGCCCACCCCTTATTCACCTGTGCTTTTAGGACAAGCAAAAGATTCCTTTAGCAGGAATCACTCGGACTGACCCAGTCGTGCTTTCGCACATTGCTAAGGTTTCTCGCCTGCTGCGCCCCATAGGGCCTGGGTCCGTGTCTCAGTACCCATCTCCGGGCTTCTCCTCTCAGAGCCCGTACCTGTTATAGCCTTGGTGGGCCATTACCTCACCAACAAGCTGATAGGCCGCAGTCCCATCCTGTGGCAGTAAACTGTTTCGACCATAAACCATTCCAGGTATAATGATCTATCGCGGTTTATTCTCAGTTTCCCGAGGTTATCCGCGTCCATAGGTTAGGTTGACTACGTGTTACTGAGCCGTCTGCCTAGTATTGCTACTATGACTCGCATGGCTTAGTACCAATCCGATAGCAGTCAGGTCCGGCAGGATCAACCGGATTCGTTTATCATCTTTGTCGAAGTATTATTTGCAAAGTTTAGACTAATTTTATTGGGAATTGGTGGATTCACACACTTTCTTCAAACTTCAGATAAGACCGTTGGGTCAAACCCACATATTGTATGCGTAACTGGAGGCCTGTGAATCATACAATGGTACATTACCAAACATCATCGCAAGCGCCGCCTTGCTGTTACGTATGCAAAAGAGGAGATCAGGACTAAATAATATAAACCATGCCTAAATCCGATTTTTCTGGCAACTTTTTTTCGATCACTAAATATTATTCCAAAGACCAACTTCTAGCATTGTCTTCTGCAGTTGAAATTTACAAGAAAAAGACCAAGAGATCTTCAGTGCTATTTGAAAAATCAAAAAAACTTCACGTCAATGGTGTAAGTCACAATATCAGATTTTTTGATCCATATCCATTTGTTACAAAGTCTGCAAAAGGCAAGATCCTAGTTGATATTGATGGGAACAGGTATACAGATTATTGGATGGGACATTGGAGTCTCATTTTAGGTCATGCCGCCCCACAAGTTTCAGGCCCTGTAAGAAAACAAGTCTCCTCATGTTGGATGCATGGCACAGTAAATGAAAATACAATAAACTTTTCTGAAATAATTCAAAAGGCAGTTCCGGTGGCTGAAAAGATTCGTTATGTATCATCTGGCACAGAGGCAACAATGTATGCAGTAAGAATTGCACGAGCACATACCCGAAAAAAAATCATTGCAAAAATCGATGGTGGCTGGCACGGATATACCACAGATTTGTTAAAGTCAGTAAACTATCCATTTGAGAAACCAGAAAGTGCTGGTCTGATAGATGACTCCCACATAATTTCTTTGCCATTCAATGACATAACAGCATCAATTCAGATATTGCAGAGGGTAAGAGATAACTTGGCAGGTGTAATAATTGAGCCAGTTTTAGGTGGAGGCGGATGCATTCCCGCAACAAAAGAATACATGATAGAAATACAACAGTTTGTCCATAGCATAAACTCACTTTTTATTTTAGATGAGATTGTTACAGGATTTAGATTCAGATATGGATGTCTTTATCCAACAATGAATTTGGATCCTGATATTGTAACACTTGGAAAAATAGTCGGTGGCGGATTTCCAATTGGTGTAATTTGTGGAAAAGATGAGATAATGAGAATTATTGACACAAGCACTCGTGGTAGAGATGATAGGTCATATGTTGGAGGAGGTACATTTTCTGCAAATCCAATGACAATGACTTCAGGTCGTGCCATGCTTGAACATTTGAAAAAACACTCTGTATCAGTTTACAAAAAAATTGGCGCCCTTGGAGAAAAAGCAAGAAAAGGTCTTGTAAAATCCTTTGATGGAAAAGCCGTAGTTACTGGCATAGGCTCTTTGTTTATGCCACACTTTTTGGCAAACGGCATAACCGAAGTCAAAAACGCATCAGATGCTTCCATGTGTGATACAAAACTGCTTCAGAGGTACCACTTTGAGATGATTGCAAAAGATAGTATATTTTTCCTTCCAGGAAAGCTAGGAGCTATATCATATGTCCATACAGATTCTGATATCAAGGATTTGATAGAAGCTTCAAGTAGATTCGCAGGTCAATTAAATCAATAATCAGATTTATTAACCAAAGATCCAAGAATTTGATTCGTGTACAAGTTAGCCATAATTGCATCAGTTCTTGCATTGGCAATTCCTTTGATTGCCTCATCATATGCTACTACAATTGACATTTCAATCCATACTGGATCATCAGACCCGAACCAGCACTTGACGTTTTATCCCCCTGCATCTACTGCCCATGCAGGAGACACCCTACAGATTGGCAATTCTGATACAGTAACGCATGAAATAGTCTCCGGAGTTCCAAACTCGCCTGATGGCAAGTTTGACAGCGGTGTAATTGGCCAGGGAAAGTATTTTGCATATCAAATAAAGAGCTCAGATATCGGTACACTAAATTTTTACGATAAGAACTATCCTTGGATGATAGGAACTATAGCAGTGCAGAGTACAAGTTCTGACTGGAGAATAATCCATAATGTCGGTGCAGATGTAGGAAATGGTACCAACATGTTTGATGTCCAGTATCAGTCTGTAAAAGATGTTATCAGTTCTGCTATAAAGACAAAGGAAAAGTCAGTCAATTTTGTACTTGTTGGCAAGGCAACGTCTAACAGCACACTTTCATTCAAGTTACCAAAAGGATTGATCACCGGTCCATTTATTGGAGTCTGGCTTGACAACCAAGCAATTACAGGTTATACAATAACTGACGAGGGTGACGACAACTTGGTCAGCATACCAATAACTCCCATGACAGAACAGGTAAGCATTGTTGGTACAACTGTTGTTCCAGAGTTTGGTTCTGTTGCAGCAATAATTCTTGCAGTGTCCATAGTTGCCATAGTTATTGCAACAAGGTTTAGAACAATTCCAAGATTTTAAAACATGGAATGCCCCAAATGTGGCTCACCAATGGACAAGACTGTAAAAGAGTCTGTTACAAAGTATACTTGCTTTTGCTGCAATCATACAATTACTGAGTAATAACACCAATTCACGTTTTGATTATATTGTTTGAGACAAGCCACTGAATCGCTTTTACAAATTCATCGTCGGATACCTGCCCTGATGCCCACCATTCAGCGTTATGTTTTACCCAAGACGGGATTTGCTGTGCTAAACCAGAACCATTCTGGGTCTGCGGAATTTTCATTATTCCATTTTGTATCATGTACTGGATTCCCTTGACAAAATCATAATCACTCAAGGAACCTTCTGACCACCATCTGGCATTATTTTTAATCCATGATGGAATTTCGGGTGGCACTTGCTGGGTTGAATTTTGCATTATAACCGATGATTGTAAAATTTGATTGCCGATAGTGAAACTTGCATAATCAAAATATCCAGACGGATGTATGAATTCAGCCCAATACTTGCCATCATTTTGATACCTATCATTAAGATACAGTGTTGAATTTAACTTTGAAACACTAAAGTAGTCCATTAGATGATTTTCAGAATCAATTACAATAACTGCCCCAACTGTTTGGTTGCCAAAGTTGTTAGTGTCAATTAACAATTTGACCCTATCAGATGGTTGGTAGTTTTGCTTGTCAGTATCCAGTATGTGTATACGTTGGTAACCAGTCTTTTCTGTCACTGGATGATCAAATCCACTATCACCGTAAATTGATTTCATCTCCCAAACATCCAAGGGTGTAATATCATAGTGTGTGACTCCCAAGACGGTAACAGTATCAATCATGATTGATGGCATGTCTTCAATACCCTTGATGATTAGCTGCAATTCTTGATATGGAACAATAAAATGACCAAGGCCTAGTGAGTGGCCTATTTCATGCCTTATTGTTGAATCAAGTTGGGTGCTTGTTGCTACAAAGCCGGTATACTTGGGTTTATTGACATAGCTATAGTAATCTTGATTGTTTTCTGTCCATTCTATTTTTTGCCAATTTGGTTGGATATCATAATAATAGATCTCAATGTTGGTCTTGTTTGTCTCAAAGTTTGGGATTGTTACTCCTGCAGCAACAAATTCAGTGTCTTTGTTTTCAGGCTTTGGCAGATAATGAATTGTGATATCGCATTTGTTATAATCAAATCCTTTTTGCTGTCCAAGGTACACTTTGATCAAATTAATGTTCCATACAGGATGTTTACCAAGACCCTGGTTTAGTTTCTGGTTCCAGTCCAGTACTGCATATTCAGTCTCCTCCAATAGTTGTTGCCCTACCTTTGGAAATTTAGAATCCTGCTGTGGCTCTATTGCACATATTGTCGGGGAGTGATGAACTCTGATTGGCATTTTCAGATAACCATATCCAGGCGCATAAGATTGTCCTATTGCCATAGGTGGAATAAAGATAATAGAAAAAACAAGTGCAAGTGCAAGTAAAGTTTTGATCATTTTATGATTTATCATATCATCATACATAAAGAAGATTCCAGATTCAATCTAGATGTATTTTTAGGATTTTGATTCTACTTGTTCTGCCATAATGTCAAGCTCCGACGTATCTCCAAATTTTTGGTAGGTCAGCTTTTCAAGGGTCTTGATAATGCTTTTTGCAGAACGATATTGTGGAATTTTTGGGTCATTTAGCTCAGCGTACAGCCCAATCCCTTGTATGCCATTCATTTTTGCAAATCCAAGTATTAGTCCATTAAACCCAGTAATGATAGACGCCTGTGGTGTCATCTCAATTCCAAGTTTTCTAACTTGTTCTGCTAACTCAGCTGATGTGGTAGTAACAAAGGTTCTAGGGTTTTTCTCAACTGGTCTTTGGGTGTGAAAACCTCCAAGCGTATAGATGAATCTAGTAGAATATTTTTTTGCCACATTTATCACATCTTGACACAGTACGTTAAGCTCTTCAGTAGATGATGGTTGACCTAGTCCACCTCCAAAGATCATCATATCTTTTGCATATCGATATTCCCACTTTTCCTCTGGGATGTCTATGTAACCACCATTATCAATTACGTATGCAGGATATGATGGAAACACTTCACGAAAGACAGATGTGTTGTGATGAGTATTGATAAAATCAATCACGATGCTCCCTACATCTCCCATGTCTTGCATTGCTGCAATCATCAGAGGTTTTTGGAGATCAGGTTCTTTTTCCTGAATAAACTTCACATTATTTATTGCATCTTTTATGATTAATACCTTAGCATTGTCTTGGAAAATTATAAAATTTCCAATTTTTCATGATCCATCATAACTATGTACATTTTATAGAACTAGTTTGAAGTGTAATTAAATGAAATATACCGTAACAGGACTCACATTACTTGCATCCTTGGCAGCTCTTGCGTTTCTTGTAATAACAAATTCTGGACTTGATTCATGGGATCTAAAATTGTTTGAAAAGATAAACAATCCACAAGGAAATATTCTTGACAAAATCATGGTCGCGCTTACAAAATATGGAAGAGAGTTTGTATGGATTGGAGTTATGGCTTTACTTTTCATATTAGGGAAAAAAGATGCAAGAAGAACTGCAGTATTACTTACCATAACATTTCTTATACTGATACCATCTGGAACAATACTAAAAGATGAGATAAACCGTCATAGGCCCTCAACCCCTGATGAGAAACTCTTGATAAAAGGTGAGAATGACCCTTCATTCCCATCCGGACATGCCACCATAGTTTCTGCAGGCGCGTTTGTTCTGCTTACTAGATTTAATCGAGGAAAGCAGATAATCTTCTCACTTGTCTTGGCAGCAGAGGCAATTCTTGTAATGTATTCTAGAATGTATGTTGGAAATCATTACCCACTTGATGTGCTTGGTGGAATATTTCTTGGGGCAGGTGTAGCGGCAATGGTAATTGCATCCAGCAAATACCTTGAACCGCTATTTTTAAGAATAGACAAGATAGGAATACGATAGTTACAAGATCTATTTGGACAATCTTTTTGACACTATGTTAAAATCATTTATTGGAACTATCTTTATTGTACTAATGGCTGATATGCCAACTGCAATACACAGATTCTCTATATCATGTGCGCTTTTTGCATCAATTATGATTATCCATTCATGTTCAAGCACTGACATGTAAAATCCAATGATTTTGTTCACATGGAATTTTTTTGTGTTTTCTTTGAGCTTCTTTTGTATGTCTAAAAAGATCTTTTTGCTGTTTCTATTGTTTAGTGGGCAAGATTCTGGTGCATGTATTGCAAATACTCCAAATAGCACGTATTAGGTCCCACATGACAATTTTATAAAACTTCACATTTCAAAAAATGCGAGTTATTCTTTATCTAGCTTTAGGGCACATGAGTTTATGCAATATCGTGTTCCTTTAGGTCCCGGACCATCGTCAAATACATGTCCAAGATGTGCGCCACATTTGTTACATGTTACCTCCGTTCTATGCATAAAGTGGCTATTGTCCTCATGCTCTGTCACATGAGAATCTACGGCAGGTTTTGTAAAACTTGGCCACCCAGTACCAGAATCAAACTTGTCGTCAGATTTGAAAAGGATATTCCCACAGCAAATACACTTGTATGTTCCATCATCTTTACAGTCCACATACTCTCCCGTAAAAGGTAACTCTGTGTCTTTTTTTCTTGTAACTCTATACTGCTCAGGGGTAAGCTGTTGTTTCCATTCCTCTTCACTTTTTGAGATTTTTTCTGTCATTTTCGAATTCTCCTTCCTAATTGTATATCTTTGTTCATAATATTATTTACTTTGCATAATTAGATTATTCCAAATCAATTCCAAATTGGCTAGATGAAGATCAATTTATCTCTCTCAAATCTAAATCCTTGGTTTCTGGATTAAATTTTAGACCAGCAAGCACCATAATGCAGCCAATCATTAGATTTAATCCAATTAGGATAGGTTGTGACCAGGATATTCTTGAAGAAATCTCTATTGCCATCAAAGGTGCCCAAGCACCAATAATTAATCCAGAGTTGAAAACAAAACCAGCTGAAGTATTGCGTATTTGAGTTGGAAATCTTTCTGATAAAAAGGCAGGCATTGTTCCAAATCCACTAGTTGCAATCATCACAAGAACCGCACCATAAAATATTCTTTCAATAGAATTAGATGTATGAAATAAACCAATCATCAATGGAATTGCGAGAATTAATGTGGAGGCTGAAAAGATCCCAATTGTTCGTATTCTCCCAATTTTTTGGCTAATCCATCCAGAAAAAATATACCCAATGATAGAAGAAAAGGTAACAGCAGTCATCATTGTTGCGATTTCATATTGATTAAGATGCACATATTCGGATAGAAGTGTTGGCATAAATCCAATTGATGCGTAATATGCATACATCAGTCCAGTTGTAATAATCAAAGCAAGTAAGAATGGTTTTCTGTGTTTTCCAGAAATAACTTTTTTCAGTGGTGTTTTTTCTATAGATTTTTGTTTTAGTTTTTCAGTCCATATCGCAGACTCGCTCATCTTAAGACGCAACAATAGTGCTAACAAGCTTGGTATTATGCCTGTGAAAAACATTATTCGCCATCCCGTTTGAATAAACCCCACATCATGATAGACAGAAGATACAAGCCAGTAAGTTAATGATGCGAGTAAAAATCCAAATGGGAATCCACTCTGGATAAAACCCGATGTAATTCCTCGTGATGGTTTTGGAACAGATTCCATAGATATTACTGCACCACTGCCCCACTCACCACCTGCAAAAAGTCCTTGTGAAATTCTCAAAGTGATCAAAAACATGGGAGCCAAGATTCCGACTGCCTGCCATGTGGGAAGTAGGCCTGTTACAAATGTAGCAATAGAAAATCCTATTATTGTAATTATCATGGCCATTCTTCTTCCAAATTTATCACCAAAAATTCCAAAGAGTGCACCTCCAAGTGGTCTTACTACAAGGGTTATCGCATAAGTTGCAAAGATGGCCAGCAGACTAAGTTTTTGATCTTCGGTTGGAAAAAATAATTGGCTTACCGATGAAATTACAAATAGCATTAAGACTAGATCATATCCATCAAGCGCCCAGCCAAGCCAAGATCCCAAGATAATCATTTTACTGGTTTTGACAGAATTAGTATAATTGCTCATAGTAATGATAAACTATGGATTGTCTTACTTTTAGTTAGATTATAAAATTATCAATAGTGATAATCTTGTCTAAAACCAAGATTTGTGCGTATTTGCTTTAATTTTTCCTTTTAGATCATCGGTTATGTCTTCTGGTTTCATACCATGATCTTTTGTTGCATGGGTTGCACATTGTGCAAATATATCGTCTTGTGTCTTTCCTTTTGCTACAAAGCCACAATCAAATCCAACATCTTTGCATTTGAATTTTAACATGATTTTACTTTCTAGTGCTTAACTATAAAGTTATGTAATATCTAAAACTTAGAATTAGGAATAGATTGTATGAACCTGAAGATTGTCACTGTTCAGTGACATATGAATTTCTGCAATTCGGTTCTTGTATGATGATAATTTTTTGCCGTCTGGTCTTATTGTGCACGTTACATAGAGAAATTTCAGATGTTTGAGCAGACTCAATCTTCGATATACTGTGCTAAGTGGAATACTACATTCTTTACAAATTTCTGTTGCAGTTTTTGAACAATCTTTTGTCACGTTTAGTATTGCTCTTGAATGTTTATCTAAAAGCGTTTGAAGGATCATCTCTTCTTTTGTATCAACTTTGATTCTTAGTGGTGAAAAAATCTGCACAATTATTTGTCTTTTCTAAATCTATTAAATTGGATAGTACACACTGCAATATATCGAAAAATCAATTAGGAATTTAATAAAAAGGAAAAAGGTTTTGGTGTCTAAGCACCAATGGTTTTAGCTAATTCTGCTGCTCTTTCGTCAGTACATAAACAGTGAAGCACTTCCTTTTGTGGAATACTGTTCTTTCCTAACGGAGGTACTGCATCAGATGGGTTTGGCATATCACCTGGTTTGTATCCCAAGTTAAATGGATCACCTGCGACAAAGACTGCACCCGCACCAGTAAATATTGCCGCATAGTCATGATTTACTGCAACATATACACCTGGATTGTCAAATACAACATCTACGGTTGCTCCTTGTGAGCCACCTATTAGCCAAGTTTCAGTTCCCTGGGCTTGTATTCTGTTACCTTGTACCACACGATCTAGTTGTTCACCAACTATGTGGAAGAAGACAGGCATCTGGCCCTCATTTTCTACAAAGAGTCTGTAGTGAACACCTGTATCAACAAACAGTGGATGTGATTGATACTGTTTCAAGTCAGGAGAGTTCCATGGTTGTGCAACAAAGATGTTCTTGTTGGGATCACCTTTGATCAGCTTGTTTATGTCTGCATTTGGTACATATCCGAATGCAAATCCGTTGATGGTTGTTTGTGTTGTATTGTGTAAGAACATTGCAGTTTCGTCAAAGCTACCATCTGCAGTCAAATACAGTTGGTTGAATTCTAACACAAACTCCTTTGCGTCTGGTTCATATCGTAAGTGTTTAACTACGACTTGACCATTTACCGTATCAGTTTTCTGAGTAACAAATGGCGTATAACCATTTAATGGATCAACGATTGTTAATCCATACATGCCAGAAAAGACATGTTGATCCATGCTTGCTACATTAACACCTTCACAATGATACTTGAATTGTCCTGGAGTTTCAGCAATGAATGCAAATGTTTCACTTTGGCCGGGTTTTACGGCACCAAAGTTGGTGGCTGATATTTGTGAAGCATGCAAATCAACGCTGTGTGCAGTAGCCTCAGTCGATGGTACGGTCAATGTGACCTTGATTATATCTCCCTGAGTAACTCGTATAGTAGGTCCTGGTACTTGGCCATTGAAGGTCAATGCGTGGTACTTACCACCTCCCATTATTGGTAAGTCTGCAGCTTGTGCCACAAGGTTTACTTCAACGATTTTTCTTCCTTGAGCTTTCATAGAGTCAAGCTGATCTAGTGGTACTTGAGCAAATGCACCTGAGAATAATGGTACTAAACCTCCAACATCATCAACCTGTTTTATCAGATCAGTACTAAGCTGATTTGGTGTAGACTTGATTGATTCTGTTGCAACAGGACTTTGAGGTACGGTTGCACTAAGCAGAATTACAGCAACTATTGCTGGGATAGCTACGGCCAGCATACTGTATTTCTTCTTCATTGTACGCAAATCTTGCACAAATAGATATAACTCCTGTTCAGATTCTCATCTCGTGAGAAAAACGCTTTTTTGTGTTATTTTTATTTCGTGAGAATCGTATCGCATTTTAAATTAGCATTTTTTGAATACAGTATACTGTGAAGAGGGACTGGCGGATATTGTAATCGTCTGTTCATCATGATTATAATTAACCGCCTCTTCACAAAATCATACTTTAATTCTACGATTTTGAATATTTTTATACAATCTGTCTTTTGAAATGATCATTGGATGCATATCTTGAAGAAGAATTAATTGATCTTCTAACTTTCTGCTTGCAAAACCCTACATCGTCATATATTGACAGCAAAAAACAAAGAGTGCAGGAAATAGGTCATGAACTTTTTTCTGATGGCGGAGTGGACACCATGGAAAACATGTATTTTGTTATAGAGCACAGAATAAAAGAAGAAATTCAAAAAGATCCCAGATCATATCGCTCATGGTGGAACGGTATCTCTGATGAGTGGAAGTATTAGTTATTGAGTTATTGCAACCATTGGTTCTTCTTTTACTGGTTCTTGTAGTTCTTTTCTTGCCCTTGCCAGCACCATCCGCAAGTATTCAATTTCTATCTCATCCATCATTTCACACATGACTTGTGATACCAGATTCTGATACTTAGAGATTACGTATCTTCTGAATCGTTTTTCGGTTTTGGTTTTTTGTTATCAGGGGACCATAGCCTGGCAACTGCCCCCATCATAAAGCCGCCTACAACTACAATAGCAATACCACTCATTATAAGAGCAAATGCCTTTGCAACTGACTTGAGTGTGGCCACATAATGATAATGTAGTACTGTTAATTATGGATTAGCCACAGATGTCGGTCTGCGATTCTCTGTCAATTTTACCTTCTCTGATGATATTAGAAGCAATTCACCTGCCTTAGTGTTTGCAATCTAGCTATTTTCCTGTCATGAATGGATCTTGAACTGCGGTATACTTTATTTTCAAGAACACATCTGATGCGGCTTCAGCATGTGGTACCAGATCCTTTTGTGAAACAACCTCTACCTTCCACTTTCCTACTATTGGGTCAACTG
>Ga0070741_10002056_pt1 | contig 56245 bp, 66 predicted proteins | sample Coa_R1_4_FD_66440 | JGI IMG/M metagenome (GOLD analysis project Ga0070741, IMG submission 66440) | Surface soil microbial communities from Centralia Pennsylvania, which are recovering from an underground coalmine fire - Coalmine... | ecosystem: Environmental > Terrestrial > Soil > Unclassified ... | reverse complement strand
ACTCAGGCACCGATTCAGCGCATAAGTGCGGCATTGCGACACTGGCCGAGAACCATCTTCAGGAATCGGCAAAGACGCGAGAGCGCGATACCGGTCAACGTCTTCCCCGTGAGCTTCTTGGTCATCTTGTCAATTGTCTACGAAACGCTGGGACTGAAACTGTTCAGCAAGCGCGCGCCGGACTCCGCTCGTTCCTTCCTCCAGCCCCGAGCCTTGAATGAGTCGTAAATTGTTTGTGGGCAATCTGCCCTATTCGGTCACGTCCGAGCGTCTGCAAGAAGCCTTCTCCCAGTTCGGCACCGTTACCTCTTCGAAAGTGATCGTGGATCGCGAGACCGGCCGCAGCCGCGGCTTTGCCTTCCTCGAGATGGAAACCGATGACCAGGGCGCTGCAGCGATGCAGGCCATGAACGGATCTCTCCTCGACGGCCGTTCGATCGCCGTCCGTGAAGCCGTCGAGCGCCAGCCCGGCGGGGGTGGCGGCGGATTTGGCGGTGGCGGTGGCGGTGGCGGTCGCGATGGCGGCGGCTTCCGGCCGCGCGGCCCGCGTCCGCCCTATGGCGGCGGCGGTGGTGGCGGCGGCTACGGCGGCGGCGGTGGTGGCGCTTTTACTGCCGGTGGAGGAGGCGGATCATCCTTTGCGTCCGCGGGCGCGGGCGCTGAAGCCTCTTGGGGCGGCGCCGGCGTGGTGGAGTTCAACGTGACTGGCAGCAGCAGCTACTGCTGGGGGCTGACCGACACCACGTCGACTCCCTCGTCCACGAGTTCGTCCACCACGAGTTCGTCGACCACGACCACGCTCCCGGCGAGCACGACGACATCCTCAACGAGGGTCGCGACCACGACGACACTCCCGACCACCACGACGGCATCCTCAACGACCACGACCACCATCAGGCCCACGACGACGACGCAGCCGCCGCCGCCCCATTCGACGGGCGGGTTCATCCTTGACGATTGGTCGGGCATTCATCCGTACAACATCGGCGGTCTGGCACCGCCAGCCATATCTCAGTCCGGTCCGTACTGGCCAGGACAGGATGTGGCGCGCGGCCTCTCCTCGCTCAGCGGCGGCGGCTACGTCGTCGATGACTGGGGTGGCATACACCCCTACGCGACTGGCGGCACCGTCGGCAACCCACACGGCGGGCCTTATTGGCCAGGCCAGGACGTTGTTCGAGGCATCGCAGTACTGCCGAACGGCACCGGGGGCTATGTCCTCGATGACTGGGGCGGCCTGCATCCCTTCGCTGTGGGATCGAACGCGGCCCCACCCACGCCCCTAGGCGGGCCTTATTGGCCAGGCCAGGACGTGGCACGCGGCGTGGCCTTACTGCCCAACGGCGCAGGGGGTTACGTCGTAGACGACTGGGGTGGCCTTCACCCCTTCACGATCCCGGGCTCGGGCGACACCGCGCCGCCCAACCCGATCGACGGTCCCTACTGGCCAGGCCAGAACGTCGTGCGAGGGGTCGCCGTAGATGCAGAAAGCAGCGGCGGCTATGTCCTTGACGACTGGGGCGGCGTGCACCCCTTCTGGCTCCAGGGCGCGACCGCTGCTGTACCGGTGCCAAGCGGCGGCCCGTACTGGCCCGGCCAGGACGTCACCCGCGGCATCAGCGTCGTCCCCTAGGGCCGAATTGGAGCGACTGCAGCGTCGAGCGTCGCCCCCCACCAGCTCCACTGTTGCCTTCACCGGGGCCAACATCCTGCGGTGGTCGGCGTCGGCGTTCGTGCTGATCCTGCTCGGCGCTGGGCTGTGGGTCGTCGGCGGCAGGAGGGGCCGCACGACGCTTTGACAGTCCGCATCGATCCTTCGCCCAGGTAAGACACAGCTTCCGCGGGCAAGCTGGCGGGTCTATGAGCCCGATTGGCCAGCGGCCATGAGCTATTCGGATCCCGCCGCGTGGTCGGCGCCGCCCTTCGACCAGGAGCCCGGGTGGGCGCCCTCGGGTGGGCGGCGCAGCCGGCGGGTGACGGCCGCGGGGGTGGCGGCCCTCATGCTGGTGTCGGGCGGCCTCGGCGCCGGTGCTGCCGCGGCTTTCCGCGACAGCTCCACCACGCCACGGTCGTTCCAGCTCCCGGCCCAGCAGGACCCGGGTCTGCTGGCGCCGTCGCCCGCGTCGCCGCCCACGACCACGGCGAACACGGCGGCGGTCGCGGCCAAGGTCATCCCCGCCGTCGTCGACGTGAACACCCGTCTGTCCCAGGGCGGCCAGGCCGCGGGGACGGGAATGGTGCTGAGCTCGTCGGGGGAGATCCTCACCAACAACCACGTCATCGAGGACGCGACCCAGATCCGCGTCCAGGTGGCCGGCACCGGTCCCAGCTACAGCGCCCACGTCGTCGGCTATGACAAGACCGACGACGTCGCCCTCCTCCAGGCCGAGGGAGCGCCGTCGCTGACGACGGTCAGGACCGGCTCGTCGGCTGCCCTCAACGTGGGCGACGCCGTCATCGCTATCGGCAACGCGCTGGGGCGGGGCGGCACCCCGGCCGTGACCCAGGGCGTCGTGACCGGGCTCAACCAGTCGGTGACCGCGGGCGACGCCATCGGGCCGTCCAACAGCCTCACGGGGATGATCGCCATGAGCGCCCCGCTCCAGGAGGGCGACTCGGGGGGCCCGGTGGTCGACACCACCGGCGCCGTCGTGGGCATGAACACGGCCGCGGCCGGTGGCGGGCGGCGGTCGTCGTCATCGGTCGCCTTCGCCGTGCCCATCGACCGGGCTCTGTCGGTCGTGAACCAGATCCGATCCGGGCAGGGCTCGGCCACCGTCCACATCGGCGGCAAGCGCGCCCTGCTCGGCGTCGTCCTCCAGGACGCGAGCTCGGGCTTCGGCGGCGGGTCGAGGTCGACGGGGCCGGGCGCCGCGGTCTCCTCGGTGCAGCCCGGCGGCCCGGCGGCCGACGCCGGCATCGACGACGGTTCCACCATCGTCGAGCTGGGCGGCACGGCGATCAACCAGGCCAGCGACCTCACCGCCGCCCTCGGCCGCTACCGCCCCGGCGACAAGGTCAGCGTGTCGTGGCTCGACAGCTCGGGCCGGCGCCACACGGCGACAGTGCAGCTGACCGAAGGGCCGCCGTCATGAGCGACGACTTCGATCCCTTCGGCCCCTACGGCCAGTACCGGCCTCGTCCTGACGAGCCGACCGAGGAATTGTCGGAGACGGCGCCGCAGTCGGAGCCGGAGACGGCGCCGCCGTCGGCGTGGGGGCCGCCCGCGCCCGCTCCCGCCGGTCCTTCGCAACCCCAACGGACGCGCGGCGTCGGCGTGGCGTTGGTCGTCGTGCTGTGCCTGTTGTCGGCGGCGGTGGGCGCGGGCATCGTGCTGTCGACGGGCTCGAGTAGCAGCAGCACACCGAAGGCGGCCGCGCCGAGCCCGTCGGGGCCGGGCGCGCAGGGGCCGTCGGGCGGTCCGTCGAAGTCGGCCGACCCCGACGCCGGCGTGCTGCGGGGGCTGGTCGTCCAGCAGGCCGACGTGGGGCCCGCCCAACAGATCGTGCTGATCCCGGGCGGCAACCAGGTGATCGGCCAGACCACCCTCGACCTCTGCAACGGCAACTTCCCGAGCGAGAGCACGCGCTCGGCCCGCCTGCAGGTGATCGAGGGCAACGACCAGGGCCAGGGCGTGCTCAGCACCGAGGCCGTGCTGTACCAAAGCCCGGCGGCGACGGCCAAGGCCTTCGACGAGCTGCGCCACGTCGCCGCCACCTGTCCGTCGACGATCGTGCCCGGCGTCAACGGCGACCCCGACACCCAGACGACGTTCCGGCCGCCGCCGGACGGCTCCTGGCCCCAGACGCCGACGGTCGACCGCCTCGCCTACGACTTCGACTCGACCGACTCGACGGGCCAGACGTCGCACTCGGTCGTCGTGTACCTGAAGCGGGGCCGGGCCTTCCTCGGCGTCTACTTCTTCATGCCCGACGGTCCCCAGTCCCCGGTCGGCGGCCAGACGACGATCCCCGGGATCGTGAACTTCTTCGCCGAGCGCCTCGCCGCCCTGCCGCCCGCGACCGTCAACCGCACGGTCCCGGCGACGACGATCTCCTAGCGGCTCGCCTTGCGGGGCCTCGGGGGCTTCAGCAGCGACCGGAACGACACCGACAGCCAGCGCTCGTAGTCGTCGCCGCTCCAGCCGCGCTCGCCGGTGAGGATCCAGTGCACGTCGGGTGACAGCAGGGCGTACACGACGTCGGCGGCCATCGCCTCGTCGTAGGCGGGGGCGAGGGCCTTGCGCTTGACGAGGGCGGCGACGATGCGGGACTGGCCGGTGTGGCGCTGGCGACGGATCTCGGCCGCCAGCTCGGCGATGTCGGGGTCGACGAGGGCGGCGGTGGCGAGCACCCGTTGCACGGCCGAGGCGCGGTCCATGAGCTGACGGCAGATGTGGGCGAAGGCGTCGAGCATGCGACCGGGGTCGGGCTCGGCCAGCGCGGCCTGCACCTCGGCGCGGTCGCCGAAGGCGACGGGCTGGTCGTCGCCGCCGAAGGAGATGTCGAGCACCGCCTCGAGCAGGGCCCGTTTGGACCCGAACAGGCGGTAGAGGGTCGGCAGGGGGACGCCGGCCGCGTCGGCGATGGCCTCGATCGTCGCGGCCGGGTACCCGTGCTCGACGAACAGCTCCTTGGCCACGGCGACGACGTGGGCCCGTGTCGCCCGCACCTGGGCCTGGCGGCGGGAGTTGTCGTAGGGGCGCTTGACTTTCCCGGCCATATTCGTGATAGTACAACTCTTGTAGTGAGAGTCTAACTATCACGAATAGGAGTTGCGGCCATGGACACCACTGCCAACAAGACGGTCGTCTCGCGTTTCGACGCCATGCTCAACACGGGCGACCTGTCCGACCTCGACGAGCTCTGCAGCCCCGACATGGTCAACCACACGCTTCTGCCGAGCCGGCCCAAGGGCCTCGAGGGCACGCGGCAGTGGCTGTCGACCGAAGGCGAGAAGTTCCGCAACCTGCGGTGGGACGACCTCACGGTCGTGGCCGAGGGCGACCTCGTCGTCCAGTTCGGCGTGCGGGGCGGCACGTGGCCCGGCGCCCCGTTCCGGGGCTTCGACGTGCCCGCCGGCCCCTACACCCGGGACACGGCGTTCATGTACCGCGTCGTCGACGGGCGCATCGTCGAGCGCTGGGGCGTCAACGACCACCTCGCCATGCTGTTGCAGCTGGGCGCCATCGCCGCGCCCGTCGCCGCGCCGGCCCCTTGAACAGGAGCCTCAGTTCACGTCGTCGGCGTAGGGGACCAGGTGGTCGAGGTCCAGTTCGTGGAAGCGCTCGTTCAGCGCCAGGGCGACCACGTCGTGCTGGCCGTCGCCGAACTCGAGGTCCCCGCGCAGGTAGCGCCCGAGGTCGTCTCGGGTCTCGGTGCCGCCCAGGGTGAAGTAGCGGAGCCACAGCTCGTACACCGTGAGCGCCGCGAGCCCGCGGGCGTTGTCGAGGGTGAGACCGTTCACGACACGCCGTCCGCCGAGACCACCGGCCACTCGCCCGTCTCGGCCAGCTCCTGGGCGAGGTCGCGGACCTTGCGGTTGCTTTGCTGGGACATCTGGCGGAGCCGATCGAAGGCTTCGTCGGCGCTGATCTTGAAGCGCTCCATGAGGATGCCCTTGGCCTGGCCGATGATGTCGCGGGTCTCGACGGCCTTGAGCAGGTGCATCACCTGCTCGTGCGCGTCGATGTCGGGCGCGAGGTCCCTGCTTGCACTACTGCCGTCGTTGCTCACGAGCGGCCCCTTTTCCATTGGCGCAAGAGGCGTCCGAGATGGACAGAGAGGCGGTCTGATGACCCGGCTCAGAACGAGGCGACCCGTGCGGGATTCGTTGTCGACGCTACACCCGTTTGGTCGCGCTACGAACCACTTTGGGCTCGCGGGGCCCGGGCCGCTCGGGGTTAGAAGCTGCGGCGCCTGAGGACGGCGGCAGGCGTCTTGAACAGCAGGCCGAGGTCGTGGGTGAAGCTGACCGCCTCGACATAAGCCAAGTCGAGGCCGATGGCATCGGCGATGGGCTGGCTGCGGTAGGGCGAGACCTGCCAGGGGCCGGTGATGCCCGGCTTGACCGCGTGGCGCTGGTGCTGCCACGGCAGGTAGGCCGCCACGACCTGGGGGAGTTCCGGTCGGGGTCCCACCAGGCTCATGTCGCCCCGCACCACGTTGAACAGCTGGGGCAGCTCGTCGAGGCTCGTCTTGCGCAGGAAGCGCCCGAGGCTGGTGTGGCGGGGGTCGTTGGGGTCCTTGTGGGTGACGCGGCGGTCGGTGCCGACGAAGGCCAGGTCCTTGTTGCGGCGGTCGCGGCCCATCGTGCGGAACTTGTAGATGACGAACTCGCGGCCACCGGCGCCGACCCGGCGCTGGCGGTAGAGCACGCCCTTGCCCAGGCTGAGGCGGACGGCGAGGGCGACCATCGCCATGACCGGGAGCAGCACGGCCAGCAGCACCAGGCTGACGACGGCGTCGATGACGGGTTTGACCGTGCGCCGGTAGCGCGTCGACGCGGGCGTGATGACCGGCGCGTCGGTGGACGCCTCGTAGGAGAGCGGTAGCGGGTGGGCAGCGGCCAACATCGCCATAAGTCCCAAATCCTCCCAAAGCCCCCACGAGAGTCGCTATAGGCCATATGGCCGAGTACGAATGCTGCTGGGGTGTGTTCAGCGGCTCTCGCGCTGAGGGTTCGACGCGCGCGAGGCGGTGTCCTTCCCCGCTCCTGGCGAGTTCTTAAAAAAGCAACCCCGGTTTCGCTACACGTTCAGCGCGGCGTCGAGCTGCGTTGGTCGCCGGAGGCGGGACGGGTCGTAGGTCGGCGACAGCGGGCGGGTCATCGCCGGGGCGAACCGGCGCTGGGCGTGGAGGGCGACGCCGCGGGTCCTGCGCTTCGACTGTGTTCGTTGCCGGCGCGTCATCGTCGCCCGGTCCCGGGTGAGCAGGTACCGGTAGAGGCGAGCCGTGTGCCAGGCCAGGTGGACCTGGCAGTAGCAGTACATCGCCGCCCGGTACGCCCAGCCCGCGAGGCGGCGCGCGCGTCCGCCGCCGTTGAGGCGTTCGTAGACGTCGAAGACGACCGTGCGGTGCTCGTACTCCTCGGCCAGGTGCCACTTCCACAGCTCGAGCGACGTGTCGTCGCCGGCCCCGTCGAACAGGGCGTCCATGCCGCCGTCGATCCACGCCGCCGCGGTGGCCGACGCGTAGGCCTCGAAGCCGTCGGAGTACGCGAGCAGGAAGCGCAGTGACTTGTGCTCGAGGAAGTCGTCGAGGGTCGAGGCGAAGCGTTGCTCGTGGGCGGCGATGCCGGGGTAGTGGTCGCGCACCATGCGCAGGGCGGCCGTGTGCATCTTGGCGTGCTGGCCCTCCTGACGCATGAAGACGTCGACGTCGTCGAGGAGCGCCGCGTCGCGCGTGGGGTCGAGCCTCGCTTTCGCCTCGCGCATCACCTTGATGAGGAAGGGTTCGATGTACGCGGGCACGAGGTTGGCGGCGTTGACCAGCTGGGCCGCCTCCGCATTGGGCGCCCAGTGGGGGACGACGTCGGCGAACTCGAAGTCCGGGCGCCGCACCTTCATGGTGCGCGCGTGATGTCGACAGCCGACCGTTTCCCACTGTTCATTTCGGGCATAGTCCAGCGCAGGAGGCCGCTGGGGACCTCGCGTGGGAGGTGGCATGGACCACGAGGAACGTCGACTCAGGGTCCTGCTCGTCGACGACGAGCCGGACATGCTGTTCTTGCTGCAGAGCGTCGTGACCGCCGAGTCCTGGGAGATCGTAGGGAGAGCGACGAACGCGCCCGACGCCATGCGGCTGGCCCAGAAGATCGAGCCCGACGTCGCCATCGTCGACTACCGGATGCCGGGCGAGAGCGGTCTGGAGCTGGCGAGCCGGCTCCGGGCGATGTGGCCGGAGATCGAGATCTTGATGTTCAGCGCCATGGACGTGGGCGCCGAGGCGCTGGCGAGCGGCGACGTCGCCCGCTTCGTCCGCAAGGGCGACCTCCGCAACCTCAAGTCCGTACTCGGCGAGATCCACGCGCGGTTTCAAGAAGAAGGGGGTGCGGCATGACCACCACTGCCGATCCGGCCAGTGGTCCGGCACCGCTCGAGCCGGTGGTCGTCCTCGGGCTCCTCAACTCGATGGCGGTGGTGATCGCCAACGTCGAGACCGTGCTCGCGTCGGACGCCTGCGCCGACGATGCCGAGGCCAGGTCGCTGCTGGAGCGCGCGCTCGCACACGCCCGCATCACCTCCGACGCTCTGGGTCACGCTGTCCGGGCCATGCCGCCCGAGCTGGCCGCCGCCCTCGACGGGTACTGGCGCCCGGATCCCGACTGATCGGGGCAGCACGCAGACGTCAGGCGCGGGCGATGCGGCGCACGCCCACGCTTGACAGGGCGAGGCCGGCGAACATGATCCCCATGGCGACGACCAGCGGGAGGTTGAAGAGTGCTGCCGCGGCCGTCGCGTGCTGCGCGCCGGTCAGGAACGACGGCGCGTAGGCGGCCATCCCGGCCCACCACACGGCACTGGCGACGGTGACGACGACCATCGCGGCGACGAGGGCGAGTGCAAGTCGCGTCTCTGCTTGGAGGGCGCGGGGACTGAGCTCGACGCGGCGACCGACGGCCACCGCCGCCGCCGTCCACATCGCGAGTGAGATGACGCCGAGAGCGGCCCAGCCGAGGAATGCCGCCGAATACACGGCGCTGCCGCCGTTGCGTTGCTGCTCGGAGAGTTGGTGGGCCCACAGCGCCAGCGGAAGAGTGAGGGCCACGGTGGTGGCGCTGAGTGCGATCGCCCGCACGACATGGGGTCGGAACACCGGCCACGCTCCTTCTTGAAGCGCGCGCACGAAGCCGGGGACGGCGATGGCGGCGCCGGCCAGCACGAGCAGGCCGCCGAGGACGCCGAACGCGAGAACGACGTCGTAGGCGACTTGGGGTAGCGGATGAACGCCGGCGGGGACCGCCGCGTTGAAGTGCTCGGATGCCTTCGAGTAGCCGGCGCCCGCAACCATGAATGCCGACCAGGCGACGAGCACGAGGAGCGCGCCCCGACGCAGGTCCGTGTCTCGGGATGTGCTCGGGCCTCGGAGGCCCGCGGTGCGCGCCCGCTCGGCCAGTCCGTGGCGAACGAGCGAGAGCCGGAGTCCGAGGCCAGGACCGCCGCCGCCGACCTCGTCGTCGATGAGGGCGAGCATCTCCTCGCCGTAGCGATCGCGCCACGCGGCCGGGTACCAGCGTAGCAGCCTCGATCGATCGTTCATGCGAGTCCACCGAGCGACAGGCCGAGGCGGCCGGCGGCCACCGACGAGACCGTGTGCATGTCGCGCACGACCTCTTTGAGCGCCGCTTCGCCGGCAGCGGTGAGCCGATACGGACGGCGGCGATCAACGGGCGCGAGGGCCTCGATCAGTCCCTGTTCTTCCAGTCTGGCGATGGCGCCATAGAGGGCGCCCGGGCCGAGCTCGACGCCGGCGAAGGTGGCGATGTCCTTGATCAGGGCGTGTCCGTGCTTGGGACCGTCGGCCAGGCTGGCCAGGATGAGCACCGGCGGGTCGTTCTGGCGACGCAGGGTCGGTCGTTGCCGTGCCATCACCGGCAAGGTACTACGTACGACGTAGTAGTGGCAAGCAGTCGATAAATTCGTCGGGTGAGCGCAGCCCTCGTTGTCCTGGCCTCGTTCCTGGCCAGCACCGTCGAGATGGTCGAGGCCCTCACCATCGTGTTGGCGGTGGGCGTCACGCGCGGGTGGCGCTCGGCGCTGACCGGCGTCGGTGCGGCGTTGGCTGTCTTGGCCGCTGTCATCGTCGTGCTCGGTCCGGCGCTGACGCTGATTCCGATCGACGCCCTGCGAGTGGTCGTCGGCGCGCTGCTGCTGATCTTCGGGCTGCAGTGGCTGCGCAAGGCGATCCTGCGGGCGGCGGGCCTGAAGGCGATCCACGACGAGGACGCCATCTACGCGGAAGAGGTGCGCGAGGCGCGGGAGGCGGGCCCGGAGGAGCGGGCCGGCATCGACTGGTACGCGTTCACCGTCGCCTTCAAGGGCGTGTTGTTGGAGGGCCTCGAGGTCGTGTTCATCGTCGTCACCTTCGGGAGCGCGCAGCACGCCGTCGGCGCCGCCGCGTTGGGAGCCGCGGTCGCGGTCGTGGCCGTCGCCGGCGTCGGCGTGGTGATTCACGCGCCGTTGAGCCGGGTGCCCGAGAACACGCTCAAGTTCGCGGTCGGCGTGATGTTGACGAGCTTCGGCACCTTCTGGGGTGGCGAGGGTGTCGGGGTGCACTGGCCCGGCAACGAGGCGGCGCTGCCGTTCGTGATCGCCTTCTTCGCGGTGGTCGCCGTCGCGTTCGTGTGGGCTGCTCGACGGTTCGGGCCGACGGTCGTTCCGGTGGAGGCGGTGGCGGCGTGAAGCGGCTGCGTGCGTTCGGCGCCTTCTGGTACGACTTCGTCGTCGGTGACGACTGGCGTGTCGCCGTCGGTGTCGTCGTCCTGCTGGGGCTCACCGCGCTGGTCGCCGATCACTCGGTGCCGGCGTGGTGGCTGCTGCCGCTCGGCGTTACCGCGATCCTCGCCGGATCGCTGTGGCGGGTGGTGCGGCTACGCCGGTGACTCGCCGGTGCCGGCGAGCATGGCTTCGACGTGGCCCACGCTGACGCCGAAGATGTCAGCGATCTCGTCGAGCCTCGCGCCCTCTTTCTGCAAGCACCGCGCCTCTTCACGGCGGAAGCGGTTGGTGACCTCGGCCAACAGAGCGATGTGCCGGTGCACGATCTCGCTCATCAACGGCCGCTCCTCGGTCGACAGCACCTGCCGCCACGTGTAGCCCTGCCCGCGGAGGCTCTCGATCTGGTTCGTGCGGTCGATGGCGTGGCGCAGGAATTCGTCGGTCGTGCCGAGGGCCGCTCGCAGGGCGTGCAGGGCCTCGAGGGCAGGGTCCTCTGCCATCGCCCAACCCTACGACCCGACCGGTCAGTCCGTCTGGACCTCGGCGCCGCACTCGGGGCAGCGGTACGGGCGCTTCTTGGCCATCGCCCGCCGCACGGCGGTGATGATCGGCGGGAACGTCACCTTGGGGAGCTCACGGGTGGCTTCGACGGTGCCGTGCGTCGGGCAGTCGCCGTGGATGGTCTGGGTCTCGGTGGCCATGGTTCGTCTCCTTGCTGTTCTCGAATGTTGTCTGTTGTCGACCACTCGGTTCTTTGCGCGTCTTTCGTTGTCTGACACCAGAAGACGCGCAAAGAACGAGAGAGAGAGGATTCGGTCAGCGGCCCAGCGGGAGCCAGCTGAAGCGGCGGAGGGCGATGAGTAGACCGGCGACGCCCCAGGCGGCGACGATCAACAGGTCGGTGACGGCGAAGCCCGAACCGCTCGTGTGCGGGTTGTACGCCGTAAGCAGGGCCGCAGCCAGGTGGCGGACGGGGAAGACCGAGGCCACGTCGACCAGCCAGTGGGGCAGGTCGCTGACGGCGAGGAAGATGCCGGAGATGAAGTACAGCGGCAGCATCACCGCTTGGGTGATCGGCTGGGCCGCGTCCTGGTCGTGGATGATCGACGCCAGCGCATAGCCCAAGCAGCAGAACGAAAGGGCGCCGACCACGACGGTCACGGCGAGGGCCGGAGCGGTGCGGGCGGGAATGTCGGCGCCGTAGAACACCCAGCCGATGACGAGCAGGACGACGGCCATGCCGAGGGCGGTGACGACAGCGGTGAAGGCGCGGCCGCCGATGATGGCCGACGCGGGCACGGGCGTCGCCCGCCGCCGCTTGAGTACGCCGGACTCGCGCTGGGCGGTGATGGAGATGACGAGGTTGATGAACGAAGCGGCGATGATGCCCAGGGCGATGATGCCGGGCACGAAGTAGACGGAGGCGTCGATCCGGCCGCCCGCCACCTTGATGGGGCTGGCCTTGCCGCCGATCACCGACGCGAGGATCACCAAGAACAGCACCGGCAGGGCCAACGTGAAGAAGCGTGACTGCGGGTTGCGCAGGAAGGCGCGTAGGTCGTAACGGAACTGGTGGAACGTCATGGCGATCATCGGACGGTCCCTTCGGTCGAAGTGGTGAGCATGAGATAGACGTCCTCGAGCGTGGGCCGGCGGACGTCGAGGTCGGGAAGGTCGATCCTGCGGCCGAGGGCCCAGTCGGCGAGCATCTGGGTGTGCACCAGCGGGCTTTCACTGCGAAGCACAGTGGTGCCCGCCGCGCCCTGCTCGGCGAGGGGGCGCAGCCCGGCGGGCAGGTTGCGGGCGGTGACGCCGGACGGGAGCGTGAACCGGATCGTGGCCGTCATCCGGTCCCGGCCGCCGAGCGTCGCCGGCGTGCCTTCGGCCACGATGCGTCCGGCGACGATGACGGCGATGCGGTCGGCCAGGTACTCGGCCTCGTCCATGTAGTGCGTCGTGAGGAACACGGTCTTGCCCAGGTCGCGCAGCCCGGCGATGACGTCCCACGCGGCGCGGCGGGCCGAGGGGTCGAAGCCGGTGGTGGGCTCGTCGAGGAAGATCAGCTCGGGGTCGCCGATGAGGGCGAGGGCGACGTCGAGGCGGCGCCGCTGGCCGCCCGAGAGGTCGGCCGCCTGCTCGTTGGTCTTCGGCGTCAGCCCGACGAGGTCGATGGTCTCAGCGACGTTGCGGGGCGCCCGGTAGTAGCCGGCGTAGAGCTCGACGCACTCGCGGACGGACAGCCCGGGCTCGGGCTCGGAGTCCTGCAGGACCACGCCGACGCGGTTGCGCCAGGCGCCGCCCGCGTGCGCGGGGTCGACGCCGAGGACGCTGACGTCGCCCGCGCTGCGGGTCCGGAACCCCTCGAGGATCTCGACGGTCGTGGTCTTGCCCGCCCCGTTGGGGCCGAGGAAGGCGACGATCTCGCCGGCATGGACGTCGAGGTCGATGCCCCGCACGGCCTGGTATCGGCCGTAGCGCTTCTCGAGCCCGCGGACGCTGATCGCCGGCTCTCCGTGCGCCAGGACGCTCCTGCTGTCGACGGCGGTTTGGGTGCTGGTCATGGCTTGATCGTGCGCCTGATTGGCGCGCCGGTCATCGGCGCCGCGGTGGAACCTCGACTCCACCCGTGGGTGGAGGTCGCGGGCTCGACGAATCCACCCGTGCGGCGGCGACAGCGCAGATACACGGCCGTACAGTTCTGGCCATGAGCCCCGACTCAGTCGGCACGCTCGGTGCGGGGGAAGAGGCGCCGCCGGTGACGCCCCGGTGGATCCGTCCGGTCGCCATCTTCGCAGTCGGCTTCGTCATTACGACTGCGTTTCAGACCCAGCCGGGGCCGGGCCTCCGCGGTGCGCACTTGGTGGTGACCGTCGCCCTCGTGGTGCTCACGGTCGCAGCGATCGCCGGCATGCGTCTTCAGGATGCTCCACCGCACGTCCTGACGCCGATGTTCGCCGCCATGGCCATCGCCTCAGCAGTGCTCGTGGGGGTTCAGCCCAACGGCCCCGGCTTCCTCGGCGTCTTTCCGGCCGTCAGCGCCGCCGCTTTGCGGCTGCCCAATCGACACAGCGCCGTCGTGCTTGGTGTGGCCGTCGTCTCCCTCGCTGTCGGCTGGACGCTCGGCGGCCAAGCCTCTGTGGATGGCATCGTCCTGAACGAGCTGGGTGTGCTCGCCATGTACATCCTCTCGATGTTCGCCCGGCGGTATCGGGAGAGCAACGAGCGCTCCGAACGTCTCATCGTCGAGCTCGAGGAGAGTCGGGGCGCGCTGGCCGAGGCCGCGGCGTTGGGTGAACGCCAGCGCCTCGCCCGTGAGATGCACGACGTCCTCGCCCACTCACTGTCGGGGCTCGTGCTCAACCTCGAGAGCGCGCGGCTGTTGGCCGAGCGCGATTCCGTCGACCCCGAAGTGGTGGCGACGATCGACCGGGCCCACCACCTCGCCAAGACCGGTCTGCAGGAGGCGCGTCGCGCCATCAGCATGTTGCGCGGCGACGAACTGCCCGGACCGCAACGCCTGGCCGCGCTGGCCGCCGAGTTCGAGGACGACAGCGGCGTGAAGTGCACGTTGGACGTCACCGGTAGCGAGCGCGAGTTGGACAGCGACGGCCGCCTCACGCTGTATCGGGTCGCGCAAGAGGCGCTCACCAATACGCGCAAGCACGCGCGGGCCCAGCGAGTGGAGCTGCACCTCGCGTACGAGGTGGATGGCACGCGGCTGACCATCGAGGACGTCGGCGCGAACGGTGACGGTCGTCCGCCACCGGGTGACGGCACCGGCTATGGCCTCACCGGCATGCGCGAGCGCGCCGCGTTGCTCGGTGGCACGCTGACCGCCGAGCCCACCGACGCCGGGTTCCGCGTCGAGCTGTGGGTGCCGGCGTGACGGTGGCTGCTATCCGTGTGCTCATAGCCGACGATCAGCGCGTCGTCCGCGAGGGCCTCGGCACCCTGCTCGGGTTGCTCGACGGCGTCGAGGTCGTAGGCACGGCCGCCAACGGCGACGAGGTCGTCGCCCTCGCCGGAGAGCTACGCCCCGATGTCGTCCTCATGGACCTGCGCATGCCCGGCTGTGACGGCGTGGAGGCGACGCGGCAGTTGCGCGCGAACGACCCGGACATCAAGGTGCTGATGCTCACGACCTACGCCGACGACCGTTCGGTCATCGACGCGTTGCGCGCCGGTGCGCGCGGCTACCTGACCAAAGACGCCGGCGCCGAGGAGATCCGCGGCGCACTGATGCAGGTCACCAGCGGCGGCGCCGCACTCGACCCCGCCGTGCAGCATCACCTCATCGACGCGATCACCGACGGGCCAGCGAACGAGGACACGGTCCAGCTCCCCGACGGCCTCACCGCCCGGGAGGTCGAGGTGCTGCAACTCATCGCCGACGGACTGTCGAACGCCGAGATCGCGGCCCAGCTCGTCGTAAACGAGACCACGGTCAAGAGCCACATCAACCACCTCTTCGCCAAGACCGGCGTCCGCGACCGCGCCCAAGCCGTGAAGTACGCCTACGACCACGGCCTCAAATGAACCGCCCCCCCCAAAACCTCTCCAAGTCGCGATTTCGCGGGCGCACCAAGGCACAAACTCGGGCGAATCTCAGAACTTGGAGAGGTTTTGGGAGGTTTTGGAGCCTCAGTCGATGCGGCCTAAGCCGCGGAGCCAGTCGACGAGTTGGGTGAGGCCGTCGTCGAGGCCGGCGGGGTCGTAGCCGAGGCGTTCGCTGGTCGGCGTCACCGGGCCGCGGGGTGGGCGCTCGCTTTCGAGGGCGGCGAGGGCGATGGCGACCAGCGTGGGGCCGAACTCCTCGGCGAGGCCGTCGGGGTCGGTGCGGGGGTCGAGGTCTTCGACGTGGTGGTCGACGCCGGCGATGGCACAGACGCGGTTGCAGCACTCGGCGGTGCTGATCGAATCGCCCGGTCGACCCTCGAGCCAGTAGCGCTCTCCTGAGACGCCCTTGTCGAGAGCGGCGATCGAGCCGCGGGCGACGTCTTCGCCGAGCACCCAGCTCACGGGGAACCGGAGATACCGCTTCACCCGTCCGCGCAGAGCGGCGAGCAGCACGCGGTTGAAGCTGGTGCGGGCGAGGGCGCGGTCGGGGACGGGACCCGGTCCGAAGATGGCGCCGGGATGGCAGGTGACGATGTCCTGGCCTGCGTCGGCGCGGGCGTGAGCTTCGAGGAAGGCGGCCAGCTTGGTGATCGTGTACGGGTCCTCGGGCGGATTCTCGAGGACGGGCGCCTCTTCCATGGGCACGCCCGCCGAGTTGTCAAGGAACGTGCCCGTGCTCAAGGCGACGACGCGGCGCATACCCAACGCTTCGGCGGCGTCGAACACGTTGGTGGCGCCGACGACGTTGACGGCACGGAACTCGTCGAGGTCCTGGCTGGCGCCGCCGAGCAGGGCCGCACTGTGGATGGCGGCCTCGCATCCGTCGGCCGCGCGCTTCACGGCGCCGGCGTCGGTGATGTCGCCCTCGACGAGCTCGACGCCCATCTCCGCGAGCGGCACCGCGTCGGCCGGCGAACGGACGATGGCGCGCACGTCGTCGCCGCGCTCTCGCAGCAGCTTGCAGATGTTCGACCCGGCGAGGCCCGTGGCGCCGGTGACGAAGATCGTGCTCACGTGTGCGCGGTGTCGACCTGGTCGGGCGAGTACGGGAGCGCGGGCTTGTCGGTGCCGAAGACGTCGAGGGTGTGGATGAAGCGGTGCACGCCCATCGTCTCCGCGCAGCTGAACCCGAGCTCGATGATCTGCGCGGTGGTGAACACCTTGGCGAGGCGCCGGTAGAAGTCGGCGTCGATGGCGTGGTGGTCGGCGGACAGAAGGTCGAGGAACTCGATGGCCATCGCCTCCTGCTCGGTCAGCTCGCCGGCGCCGACGCCGAGCAGGCAGGCGACGTCCTCGTCGGTGATCGAGTCGTGCTTGCGCGACTGCATGCACGGCTGGCACTCACCGAGCTGCGCGCTGCGGATGCGGATCAGCTCGAGGATGCGACCGCCGAGCAGGCTGCCGCCTCCCCGCGCCGTGCGCTTCTGGTGGATCGAGAGGAGCTGGCTGGTCTGGTAGGCGAAGATCTGCAGCGGCACCGGGGTGGCGTACAGCCCCTCGGCGACGCCGTCCTCGATGATCCGCCTTGGCTCCTCGGCCAGCTGGTCGGTGGGGATGGGTTCGATCACGGGCACGGCGCGGTCTTACCACTGCGCCGTGACAAGCGCCCGCCGGGTCAGTCGGTGGGTGCGGCCGACGTCAGGGGTTCGGGGGCGGTGCGGCAGACCTGGTCGAGGAGGACGAGGTTGCCGCCGGTGCGGCCCCGCATGAGGTCCTGGAGGGCGCCGCCGACGAGGCGGACCTGGCGCTGCGCGCTGCCGATGAGGGCGACGCACTCGTCCTCACCGAGGTCCTCGGTCTTGCGGCGCAAGAGCTCGAGGGCGATGTCGATGCTGCCGACGGGGGAGAGCAGGGCGTGGGCGGTGGTGGCCAGCGCGTCGTCCAGCTCGCGCTCGGCCCAGGGCGGACGGCCGGGCGCCGGCTCGTCGATGGGCTGGCCTATCAGACCGGTCGCGATGCGCCCACCGACGGGCAGCGACAGGGGCAGTGACTGGGGCCGGGCGAGGACGAAGCCCTGGGCGCGCGACACGCCCGCGGCTTGCAGGGCGGCCAGCTCGTTGGTCGTCTCCGCCCCCTCGGCGATGACGACGGCGCCGATCTCCCCGGCGAAGATCACCAGCGCGGTGGCGAGGGCCAGGCGTGCCGGGTCCTCGTTGATGTGCTGGGTGATGGACATGTCCATCTTGATGATGTCGGGGCGCAGGCGCAGCACGTGCCGGAACGTGGCGTAGCCGGCACCGGCGTCGTCGACCGCGAGCTTCACGCCCGTCGCCCGCAGCTTGTCCAGGGCCTGGCGGGTGACGCCGTAGTTGGTGACCGGCGCGTGCTCGGTGATCTCGAGTACGAGGCGCTCGGTCGGCACGCCCGGCGCGCACACCACCTCGATGAGGCGCGGGTCGAGCAGGGTCGACGGTGACACGTTCAGCGACAGGTACCCGTCCGGCAGACCGGGGAGGTCCTCGAGCGCGGTGCGGATGATCGCCAGGTCGAGCTCGACGGCGAGGCCCAGGGCCTCACACTCCTGGAACCACCGCGTCGGCGGGCGTCCGTCCCGGAACCGGGACAGGGCTTCGACGCCGACGACTCGACCACCCTCCAGGTCGACGATCGGTTGGTACACGAGTTGAAAGGCCTGGGCCTCGATGGCCAGGGCCACAGCAGTCATGCGGGGCTCCCCATGCTCCACGCGCTTCGCTCCTGGGTCTAGAAGCTGTTGCAGCTCTCCTGATGCTTGCAGCTATGTCCGATTCAGGTGTTTCGTCAGCTTATTCCCACTTTGGGAAAAGCGCAAACAGCGTTTACGCGGCCACAGAATGTGTTGGACGAGGTGGCCGAAACCGCTAGGGTGATTGCTGGACAAATCGGCCGGGATTGACAAATCCTTCCTATCGGCCCCAAAATACTCATCGTCCGCGGTTACGCGAATACAAATGGTGGTGCGGACCGGTAGAACAGGCCCTGCTGGGAGGCGAGCATGAGACGGTGCTGGGTCGTCTTGCTCGAAGTACAGACTCGGGCGGAGCTCGGCTTGGAGACGGTCGAGACCGTGCTCGCCCAGCTTGCCGACCGCTATCCGAGCGCGCTGTACGCGTCGGACCGGTGCGCGGTGCAGTTCCTCGTCGAGGACGTCGACGGGCCCGACGACGCGCTCGTCGAAGCCATCGGGGTGTGGCGGCGGGCCGCGGCCGATGTGGGCTTCCCCCACGGCGACGTCGTGCGCACCGAGGTGAAGACCCCGGCCGAGCTGGTCGCCGAGTTCGAAGACGAAGAAGAGGAGATGGCCCCCGCCCGTCTCCCCGCCGACCAGAAGGCGCTGGCCTCGGCCTACGAGGCCACCCGTCGGCTGCTGCGCTCGAGCTCGCCGCGCGAGGCCGTGTCGGTGCTGTCGGCCCTCGTCCGCCAGCTGGGCGGCACCACCGTGCGCCCCCGGCCCGGCGACCCCCGCACGCTCGACTACGACCTCTCCCTCGGCGTCGGCGAGCCGATGGTCGCGGCCGCCGAGCCCTACAGCGTCGCCCGCCTGTGCCTCGAGGAGGTCCTGCCCGCGGCGGCCGAGGACGCCCGGCGCATGGCGGGCCTGTTGCGGGCCGCGACCGAACCCCTTGGCGACGACGTGTTCGCCGACCTCGACCGGTCGTGAGCGTGACGGTGCGGCCCGGGCGTTAGCCGGGCGAGCCGCTCGTCATCTGCTCGGCGATGCGCTCCACCTCGGTGCGCTGGAAGCGCCGGTGACCCCCCAGGGTCACGATGCAGGCGATGCGGCCCTCGTGGGCCCAGCGGTTCACGGTCTTGGGCGACACATGGAGCATGCGTGCCACTTCGCCTGGTGTCAGGTATTCCGGCTGCGACTGCGACTCGGCCACGAAACGCCTCTCCCTCCGGTTTTCCTCCGGTTCTCCCCGAGGGCATCTTACTCCACCTGGATCACTTGAACACGTCAAATCTTCCGAGTCGGCCAAGTTGCCTGGTGTCCGAATCGGGCGTATCATCCGTTTTGAGGACACTGAAGGTCACCGAAGGAGCACTCGCCGTGACGCCGATCGACGCCGTCCTCTTCGACCTGGACGACACCCTCTTCGACCAGCGCCTCTGGCTGGAGGGTGGCTGGGGCAGCGTGGCCGCCGTCGCCTCCTCGCGCTACGGCGTCGACCGCGTGCAACTGCTCGACGCCCTGCTGGCCGTCGCGGCCGAGGGCTCCGACGGCGGGCGCATCATCGACCTGGCGCTGGCTCGCATCGGCGTCACCGGCGTTCCCGTCGCCCCGCTCGTCGACGTCTTCCGCGCGTACCGCCCGCCGATGCTGCTGCCGTTCCCCGGCGTCGGCATGGCCCTGCGGCGGCTGCGGTCCCGCGTCCCGCTCGGCCTCGTCACCGACGGCGACCCGCGCGTCCAGTCAGCCAAGCTGACCGCGCTCGATGTCAGCGACGCCTTCCGCGTCGTCGTGTTCTCCGATGAGCTGGCGCCGGCGCGCGCCGCTCGCAAGCCCGACCCCGCGCCCTTCCTTCGCGCCGCGTCGGTGCTCGGGGTGTCACCGCGCGCCACCGTTGTCGTCGGCGATGGCCCCGACACCGACGTGTGCGGCGCCCACGCGGCGGGCATGCGCGCCGTGCGCGTGCGCACCGGCGAGCACAAGCACGTCGAGAGCCGCGAGCAGCCGTGGCACGACGTCCCCAGCGCGGTGTCGGCCGCCGTGTTGTTGGAGGAGGAACTGCGCGGCCAGGCCGTCTCTTCCGCCGTTCTCGAGGTGGATAACCGGCTGTGGGAGCGTTATTCACCTCGAGAACGGCGTGGTGCGGACCAGAGGGCGCGATGACGTCGTGGGTGGTCGCCCTCGAGGTGGGTGAGGACCCCGACGGGCCGGCGCTCGACGCGGCGGCGATGGCTCGGCGCATGGAGGCCGTGGGCGACATCCGGCCCACCGCGTACGGCAAGGGCCAGCGGCGGCACTCATTCTTGCTGCGCATGGACGGCCAGACCGCGACCGACGCCGTCGTGTCGGCCATCAGCCGCTTCCACGAGTCGTCGGTCGGCGGCGCCCTGATCGGCGCGCGCGTCGTGCGGCCCGCGGACGGTGCGCCATTGCGTGCGGCCACGACGGTGGCTGCACCGGTGACTGCGCCTGCGCCCGCGTTGCGGCCCAAGGTGGTGGCCGTCGCCGTGGCCGTGCTCGTCGTCGGTGCCGGGCTCATCGCCGTCGGCGGACGCAGCAGCGGCGTCGTGAAGGGCGCGCCGCCCAGGACGGTCCAGCTGCCCCCGAACCTGTTGACCAACGCGTCGTTCGAAGACGGCTCGGCCGTCACCGGTCTGGCGCGCGGTCTGACCGGGTGGGGCGACCTGCGCCCGGCCCTCGTCGCCGAGCCCGTGCACGGCGGCGACCGAGCCCAGCTGCTGCAGGTGGGACCGGGCCAGCGGGGTGCGGCCTGGTTCGACGTCGGCGCCGTCGGCGGTGTCACCTACGTGCAGTCGGCGTGGATCGACGTGCAGCACCTCGACCCAGGTGGCCGCGTCGACCTCCTCCTTGCCTGGTTCGGGCCGGGCGAAAACCTGCTCAGTTACGAGGCGGTGCCCGTCGCCGCAGATGGCGCGGGCTTCGTGGCCTGCCGCCAGACGTTGACGGCCCCGGCGGGGACGGCCCGGGCCCGCTTCCTCGTCAAGCTCACCGGGGGCGGCACGGCGGTGGTAGACGACGCCGCCCTGCGCCCGTCCGTGCGACCGGCGGCTACGTAACAGCTTCGCAACGCCTATTGCCAAAAGTGCTCAATCCGCGCTCTGTGCCGACCGACATCTGCTCCATGACCGCCATCGGGGAGCGGCTGGATGAGGCCGTACGGCTGCGGCAGATCATCGAGACCCAGCGCGTCATCAACGCCGCCATCCTCGACCCCGATGAAGTGATGCGCGTCGTCGCCGAGCGGGCCCAGCTGCTGACGTGCGCGACGGCCGGCGTCGTCGAGCTCGTCGAGGGCGACGAGATGGTCTACCGGGCGGCCAGCGGGACCGCCGCCGAGAGCCTCGGCCTGCGCCTCGACGTCGGCACCAGCCTGTCGGGGATGTGCGTGCGCATGGGCGAGACGCTGCAGTGCGAGGACACCGACGCCGATCCCCGCGTCGATCGGGAGGCCTGCCGCCGCATCGGCGCGCGCTCGATGGTCGTGGCGCCGCTGATCCACCGCGGCGAGGCGGTCGGCGTGCTCAAGGTGCTGTCGCCCGCGCCGGCCGCGTTCAACGCCGACGACATCGACACCCTCGAGCTCCTCGCCGGCTTCATTGCCACCTCGTTGATCAACGCCGCCGCCCACGCCGAGGAGACCGAGCGCGCGTTGCACGACTCGTTGACCGGGCTGCCCAACCGCGTGCTGCTGCTCGACCGTCTGGACCATGCGTTGCGTGCGGCCAAGCGCCACGCCTCACCCCTGGCGGTGTTCTTCCTCGACCTCGACGGCTTCAAGGGCGTCAACGACACCCACGGTCACGCTGTCGGCGACGGCCTGCTCTGTCTGGTCGCCGCCTATCTGCGCGCCGCCATGCGCACGAGCGACACCGTCGCCCGTTACGGCGGCGACGAGTTCGTCGTCGTCTGCGAGAACGCGTCGCCGCGTGCCGAAGTCGAGATCCGAGAACGCATCGACGGCGCCGTGGCGCGCGCCACCAGCGCCGTCGGCAGCGGCTCCGACGTCACCGCCAGCGTGGGCGTGGCGTGGAGCTCCGACGGCAACACCACTCCCGCCGCCCTGCTCGAGAAGGCGGACGCGTCGATGTACGAGACCAAGCGCACCCGCAGCCCCCGCTAACTCTTCGGGTTTGCGCGATCCGTCGCCTATACGACGACAGATCGCGCAAACACCGCTAGAAGGTCTTCGGCGCGCACTGGCCTGAGCGGGCGCCGTTGACGGTGTTGGGCTGGTTGTCGTTGCCCGGCGCCGGGGTGTTGCCGGTGCAGGTGAGCGAGCCGCCGATGTGATTGGCCTCGATCTCGGGTCCATCCTCGATCGAGGTCAACGGACCCGAGTTGTTGGTGAAGCGCACGTTGGCACCGACCTGGTTGGCGCCCAGTTCGGTGTTCGCGGTGTTGGCGTTGAGGGTCACACCGTTGCCGATGGTGTTGCCTGCGCAACCCGGCGAGCCGTCGTCGCCGGCGTCACCGACGAGGACCGGACCGGTGCTGTTGGAAATGGTGACCGACCCGCCGATCGACGACCCGCAGATGGTGATGCTGTTCGCCCCGCTGGCGTTGAGGTTGCCGGTGACGTGCTCGTTGGTCAGCACGACCGATGCACCCGCGGGCACGGTGAGGTTGCCCCCGACGCTGCCGCCCGAGACACAGGTGACCCCCGAGGAGGGCGCGGTCATCGAGCCGGTGCTCCCCGCGCTCGTGTGGTCGCAGGCCACGGTGGTCATGGCCGTCGACGAGTTGTTGTCGGAGTTGCTGTCGCCGTTGGCCGAGACCGTGGCCGTGTTGGACACGCTGCCCGTCATGGTCGACGCGATGTGCTCGGTGACGGTGAAGGCCTGCGCACCGTCGGCGGGCGCCAGCGACGACCTAGAGCAACTGAGTGTTCCTGTGGAGCCGACCGTCGGGTCGACGCAAGTCCAGCCGCTGGGGTGGGTCTCGGACACGAACGTCGTGCCCGCCGGTGTGGGATCGGACAGCGACACGTTCGTCGCCGCCGCGCCACCGACGTTGGACACCGAGATGCTGTAGGTGACGTTCGTCCCGGGCGCTGCTGACGTGGGGCCGGTCTTGGCGACCGCGACGTCGGCGGGCAGCGGGACCGTGTAGGTGATGATCACGGATCCGTCAGCCGCGTTCCCGGCGCCTTGGGTCGAACCCGACGTGGTACCGGCCGTCTGCAGGCTCGGCGCCACGAAGCCCGACCCACCGCCGCCGCCGCAGCCCAAGAACGCGCCGCCGCCGACATAGCCGCCTCCGCCCCCACCGCCGCCGCCCGACGTGTCGTCAGAGCCGTTCAGGTGCTGCTGGCTGCCGCTCGTCAGCTGCTGGCCGCCACCCTCGGCTGTGGAGCCCTGGCAGCCGCCGTCGGCGCCGGCAGTCCCTCCGCCATTGCCTCCATTGTTGCCGGACCCGGCGCCGCCGCCGCCGCCCGCGGCGAGCAGCCAGCTGCTGACGTCGTTCGTGACCGGCGCGGTTGCGACGACCGAGGCGCCCCCGCCCCCGCCGCCTGCCAAGCAGAGGCTGAGCACGGGAACGCAGTTGAGACCGCCGGCGCCTCCGCCCGGCGCCCCACCGCTACCGCCGCTCGCAAAGGTGTTGCCCCCGATGCCGAAGCCACCGGCGGATCCGACGGCGACGTTGTAGGTCGAGCCAGGCGTCACGCTGATGTTGCTGGCGGTGGTCTCGCCGCCCACACCAGGCATGGCGAAGCTCGGGCTCGCGGGCCCACCCCCGGCGCCCTTCAGGTCGAAGCTCGCCGAGGTCACGCCCGTCGGGACCGTCCAGAAGTCGTTGATGCCGACCGGGCAGGTGACCGTCGCCGTTCCCGCGGTCACGACCGGGTCCGAGCACTGCGTGGGCGCCGCGTAGGTGATGACCACCTCGCCGTCGCCGGAGCGGACGCCGTTTGTCATGCCAAAGCCGGAGGGCGTGAAGCCCGAGCCACCGCCGCCCCCGCCGCCGGCGTTGAATGCCGCCGCGCCTCCGCCGCCGCCGAACCGGCCACCGCCACCGCCGCCACCGGCGAGGTTCGTAACCGACCCATCGTTGTCGAGGTTGCCCCCGGCGCCGCCCACGCCCAGGTCGCCATTGCTTCCCGCGCCGACACCTGCCGTCGAGCCGTGGCCGCCGCCGGTCTGGGTGCCCCCGCCGCCCTGATAGCCGTTGCAGACACTGGCGTCGCCGCCCGTTGTGCCACCGCCGGTGCCGCCGTCGCAGACGGTGAAGGCGGTCGAGTCCTCGCCGTTGCCGGCGCCGCCGCCTCCACCGGCGATGACGACCCGGTCGCTCAGGTCGGTCCCACCCCGGCGGATGTCGGATGCGCCGCCGCCGCCACCACCGCCGAAGTTGGCGGGGCTTTGACCGGTCGCCGCGCCCCCGGCGCCACCGCCGTTGAACCCGCCGCTCGCGGGGTCGCCCGCCGCGGGCCGTCCGCCCACGTTGACCTGCAGCGTCTCACCGGGTGTGACGGGAATGCTGGCCTTCGCCTCACCACCGAGGCCCCCGGGAGTGCCGTCCCGGGACACCCCGCCCTGGGCGCCGAAGAGGTCGACGGTGGCCTGGGTGACGCCCGCGGGCACCGTCCAGGTCTGGGCGGTGCCGGTGAAGGTGCACGTCACGGTGGCCGTTGTTCCGGTCACCACCGGATCGGGGCACGGCGTGGACACCGCCGCGATGGCGGGTGCCGGAGCGGCCGTGCCGAGCGTCGCCAACACCATGGCGACCAGACTCAGGGCGCCGAAGAGCGCGGTCTTCCTCATTGCTGTGTCCTCCCCCTCGGCGGCCCCAGCTGGCCTGCCGCGCGCCCGAACCTATGGCCCGCGCCGCCCGGCAGCAACGCAACTCGTCTTGCGCGCGGCTACGGGGCCGGGTTCTTGGTGGCGCGCAGCTCGCTCAGGAGGTCGACGAGCTGGGAGAAGTTGCCCTTGGCGACGAAGCGGTCGACGTCACGGCGGGCCACCGCTTCGTCGGCCAGGTGGGGCAGCGCGGAATAGATGACGACGACGCACTGCGGACAGAAGGCCTTGATCCGCGTGGCGGTCTCGAAGCCGTCCATGCCCGGCATCATGTAGTCGACGATGGCGACGTCGGGGCCAATGGCCACGGCCACCCTCTCCGCGTCGGCGCCCGACGACGCCAGGCCCACGACGTCGATGTTGCGGTTCGTGAGCATGGCCTCGAGCATGACGAGGACATCGTCGTCGTCATCGACGAGCAGAACCCGAAGCGGCCGTGGTGGCTTCATGCATGCTGTGACGGAGACGGAACGGTGCATCCCGACGCTGCTGTCGGCTCAACCGCACCCGTACCCACCGGGTGCGCCCCCAATCTTTGCCGCTCGCCCCGCAAGGGGCGAATCGACAGAAACCGCCGCAAAAATCCGTACCCTCAAGCGTTCTGGGGACGAGAATCGACGCTGAGCGTCGATTCTCGTCACGAGAACGGGTCTGGGGCGCCTCCGGACCGCTACAGCTGGAGGGTGTCGGGGGCGTCGGCCCGGTCGGCAGCACTGGCGGGCAGGCCGCGGACGAGGTTGTGGAGCACGTGGCCGATGTGGTGGGCCTGGCGTTCGGCGGCGGCGACGAGGGCGGCCGAGTCGGTGAGGTCGATGCGGTCCGAGCGCTGCCGCAGCAGGGCCAGCGCGCTCTCGATGGCGCCGACGGCGCTGAGCAGGCTGTGGGCGGTGACGCTGATGGCGGCCCCGGGGTCGTCGGGCACGGTCTCGCCGGGCGCGTGCACGCCTTGGAGCAGGGCGTCGAGGTCGAGGGGCGTGTAGTCGGGCGGCTCGACGGGCAGCGACTGCGGGAGCGCGAGCACGAAGCCCTGGCCACGGTGGATGCCGGCGAGCCGCAGCGCCCGCACCTCGCCGTCGGTCTCCACACCCTCGGCCACGACGGTGGCGCCGACCTCGCCGGCGAAGATGGCCAGGGCCATGGCGAGCGCGCGGCGGGCGGGGTCGACGTCGACGCCGCGCGTCAACGATCGGTCCATCTTGATGATGTCGGGCCGCAGACTGAGGATGTGGCGGAAGCTCGCCCAGCCGGCGCCGGCGTCGTCGACGGCGAGTCGCACGCCCTTCTCGCGCAGCGACTCGATGACCTCCGAGGCCTGGCGGTAGTCGGGGATGCGGGCGTGCTCGGTGATCTCGACGACGAGGCGGCGGTGGGGGACGTCCGCCGACATCAGCAGCGCCTGCAGCGCGCGGTCGCCGATCGTCGCCGCGCTGAGGTTGAGCGCGAGGTAGCCGCCGGGGAGATGGTGGAAGTCCTCGAGGGCGCGTTCGACGATGGCCAAGTCGAGCGGCGCCGCCAGGCCGAGCTCTTCGAAGGTGCGGAAGCGGTGCTCGGTGGGCGCCCCGTCGTCGAAGCGGCAGAGGGCTTCGACGCCGGCGATGTCGCCGGTGTCCAGATGGACGATCGGTTGGTAGACGAGGTGGAAGCCCCGGCCCTCGACGACGGCCTCGACCGCCTCGCGGTCACTGGCGCGACGCGGCTCCATCGACTGGCTCCGTGCCCACCTGTCGCTCACTGCAAACCCGCTTTGTAGAACAGGTTGAGCTCGGACCACGCCTGGTCGCAGTAATCGCTGCGCACTTTGAACGAACCGGATTGTTGGCCGCGGACGAAGTCGTCCTCGGCCTCGTTGGCCTCGCTGTCACCGCGCCCCAAGCGCCACCCCTTCTCCGGCCACTGCGTCACTGCAAATCGTACGAACTCCCGGATGGTTATGGGAACCGCGAACACCCCGTGGTGCACACCGTCGGTGGAGACACCCTGATCGGACACCGCATACGTGCGGTCAGGCAGCGGGAGATCGGCGGGCACCCAAGTGATGTTCTGCGCTGCGGGCGGCGGTACCTGCCGGCAGTTCTTTGCGGTCGTCGATGTGGCTGTCGGCGCCGCCTTCGGCTTCGAGCTTCCGCACGCGGCCAACAAAGTCGTAGCCACGAGCGGTGCCAGCAGGTAGACAATGGACGCCGAACGATTGGGGGAGGGGCGCATGGGACTGGGGCGCACGATCAGGTTCGCGTCGGCGGCGGTGGGAATTGCCGCAATGGCGGTGTTCGTCCTGCCATCGCCGGCAGCCTACGGGGCGACGATCAACGTCTCACCGGGGCAGTCGATCCAAGCGGCAGTGAACGCCGCCCACGCGGGCGACACCATCAACGTGGCCGCGGGCACCTACCACGAGAGCGTCGAGATCACGAAGAGCCTCAGCGTCATCGGCGCCGGCCAGGGCGCCACGATCCTCGTGCCGCCATCGTCGCCGCCTCGGACGCAGTCGGGCTTCTGTTTCGACCCGAAGGCTCCGACGGAGTTCAACGGGATGTGCATCCATGGCGCGGTCGACTCCAAGGGCAACGTGACGTCGCCGGTCGGCGCCGTGCGCGTCAGTGGGTTCACGGTGAAGAACTTCAACGGCGTCGGCGTCCTCTTCTTCGGCGCTTCGTCGCCACACGTCGACCACAACACGTTCCTCAACAACAGTGACTACGGCACCACCGCGTTTGTGTCGACCAACGACTTCTTCGACAGCAACATCTCGAACAAGAACGGTGAGGCCGGGATCTACGTCGGCGACTCGCCCCACGCGGACGCGACCGTCACCAACAACGAGGCCAACAACAACGCCAACTTCGGCATCTTCGTGCGCGACGCCAGTGGGCCGGGGATGATCGCCAACAACCTGGTGCGCGGTAACTGCGGCGGGATCCTGTTCCTCTACGACGGCACCGGCCCCGTCCCCTCGACCTGGCAGGCGTCGGGCAACCAGGCTTCCGCGAACGACGCCGTGTGCTCGCCCGAGGGCGGGCCGCCGGCCGGCGGGATCGGCATCGGCGTGGCCGGCGTAAACAGTGTCAACGTGCACGACAACCTCGTCACGAACAATGTGGCGTCCGGCCCCGTGCAGCTCACGGGCGGCGTGATCGTCGCGTTCGGTGCCAGCCACACGACCGTCACCAGGAACCAGATCACGAGGAACGCCCCCGATATCTCCTGGGACAAGACGGGTACGGCCAACAGCTTCACCGGGAATCTCTGCAAGACGTCGGTGCCGAGCGGCCTCTGCTGACGGCGCGGGGGCCTTCCGGGCCTAAAACCGCGAGTCCCTCACGCCGATGAAATACGCAGGAGGGTGCAAAACGTTGCCTTACTGTGAGGACCCGGGCCGGATGGCGTGCCGGTCGGAAGGCGGTTGATGCAGCGGCTCAGCAGAGGACAGGGTGGTGCGCGGCTGGTCGTGTTCTTGGCCGCCGTCGCCTGCGTGGTCGGCGTCGCCGCCCTGCCCGCGGCCGCGGCCGACACCACCCCGCCCACGCTCGTCTCCTTCGCCCGCACGACCGCGGCGTCGGTGAGCCCGGGCCAGGCCGTGACCCTGTCGTACACGGCGACCGACGACTCCTCGGGCGTCCGCAACGTCGTCTTCCACTTCACCGACGTCCTCGGTAACGACCGGGTCTTCACGGGCGGCGGCGGCGGTCCCTCCTCGGTCAGCCTCACCGTCGACAGCTCGTGGACGTCGGGGAACTACCGACTCGACGAGATCGACGCCACCGACAACTCGGGCAACACGGCGAAGTACATCTACGGGGCGACGTCGTTCAACCTCGACAGCGCCGACTTCACCGTCACCGGCACGTCCGCCACGGTGAAGCCGACGGTGCGCGGCGTCCTCGACCGCACCGGGCTGGCGCCGACGGCGTGGCTCCCGGTCGTCAACAGCTACGTCGTGCAGGCCAACTGGGCCGACCTGCAGCCCGCCCAGGGCGGACCGATCACGCCCAACAACGTGATCGACCAGGCCATCGCCCAAGCCCGCACCATGAACGCTCAGAACCGGGGGAACTCGGCACAGCCGCCGGTCAGCCTGAAGCTGCGCGTCTTCGCCGGCGACGACGCGCCGGACTGGGCCAAGAACCTCGATGGCGCACCGGTATCGGTGGCGGACGCCAACGGCAGCGGCTACAAGACCGTCGGTCGCTTCTGGACCACGAACTTCGCCACGGCCTACCAGGACTTCATGACCAAGCTGGCGGCGTTGTACGACGGCGTGCCCGAGGTGCGCGACGTCGTCATCTCGCGCTGCACGCTGACCACGGCCGAGCCGTTCCTGCGCATGACCAGTGACCAGACGTCGGTCAACAACCTGATCGCGGCCGGGTTCACCACCGCCGCGGACCACACCTGTCAGCAGCAAGAGACCGACGTCCACAACACCGTGTGGCAGCGCACGACGAGCAGCACCGCGTTCACGCCGTACCAGCAGATCAATCCGACGGGCACCACCAAGGTCGACGAGACGTGGACCGAGACGATGATCAACTACTGCCGCTCGGCGTTGGGTTCGCGGTGCGTGCTGGAGAGCAACTCGATCAAGGACCCGTCGGTGGCCCGGGGGCCGAGCTACGGGCCGATGTACACCAAGATCAAGTCGATGGGGCCGCCCATCGCCTATCAGACGGCGTCCCCTAACAACGGGCTGACCAGTCTGTGCAACACCCTGGGCTGGGCCGTCTCGCAGGGAGCGGGCGCGGTGGAGTTGCCGCAGGCCTACGTGCGTGACGGCGTGTCGACGCCGGCAGGGATGGCGTCCTACGACACGGCCCTCGAGGGCGCGCTGCCGGCCGACACCGACACGCCGAGCACTCCCGGAGCCTTCAGCGGCTCGGTGAGCGGCCCGTCGTCAGTGTCGCTGGCGTGGAACCCGTCGTCAGACGCCGGGTATGGGGTCGCGTGCTACACGATCACGCGCGGGGGAGCGTTCCTGACCACGACGATGAACACGTCGTTCGTCGACACGAGCGCGGCCACGACGACCCCGACGACCTACACGATCACCGCCGTCGACGGCGCCGGCCACACCAGCGGCGCGGCGTCGGTGACCGTTCCGCAGTCGGCGCCCAACCCGCCGTCGGCGCCCACTGGCTTCACGGCGACCGGCTCGTGCAGCGGTGTGTTGCTGTCGTGGGGGCCGCCGAGCAGTGACGGCGGCTCGGCGATCGTCCGGTACAACATCTACAAGGGCGGCTGGGGCTCGGAGACGTTCTTCACGTCGACGACGGCCACGTCCTACAACGACAACAGCGGCCCGCAGTGGGCGTTCAACTACTACCGGGTGACCGCCGTGAACGCGGCCGGTGGCGAGAGCCCGCCGAGCTCTGACGCGGGCGGGTCGATGTCTTGTCCGCCGCCGTCGTCGACCACGACCGTGCCGACGACTTCCACGACGTCGACGTCGACGACGACGACCACGACGACGCTGCCGCCGACCACGACCACGTCGACATCGACCACGACGACCACTCGTCCCACCACGACGACCACCAGGCCGACGACCACCACATCGCCGTCGACGACCACGTCGACCTCGACCACTACGACGACAAGGCCGACAACGACTACGTCCCCGTCGACGACCTCGACCACTCGGGCGACGACGACCACGTCGACCACTTCGACAACTCGGCCGCCGACTACGACGACGACGATCAAGGCCAGCCAGCCGTCGGCGCCGTCGAGCCCGACGCTCACCAGCCAGTGCACCGGTGCGCTGCTCACGTGGGGTCCGCCGGGCAGCAACGGCGGGGCGCCGATCACGGCCTACAAGATCTATCGGGGCTCGTGGGGAGCCGAGACGTTCCTGACCACCGTGCCGGCGACGCAGACGTCGTTCAACGACACGATGGGCGGCACGTGGACGTGGAACTACTACAGAGTGACCGCCGTCAACGCCGCCGGTCTCGAGGGTCCGTTCTCGAGCCCCGACGTCGGCGGGTACAAGACCTGCTGACATAGAGCACGGTTATCGTCGACGGCGATGACAGTCGTGAAGATCAACGCCATCACCGTGCCCGAGGACGCCGGCGACGAGCTGGCCCGCCGCTTCGCGGCACGGGCAGGAGCCGTCGACGGCCAGGACGGCTTCGAGGGCTTCGAGCTCCTGCGGCCCACCGACGGCCGCACGCAGTGGCTCGTCGTCACGCGCTGGCGGGACGACGACGCCTTCAACGCATGGGTGAGCTCGCCCGCGTTCGCCCACGGTCACGCAGGTGCTGACAAGCCGTCACCGCACGGCGGACCGGTGTCTGTCGGCTCCGAGCTGTGGGCCTACGAAGTAGCGGGAGGCTCCGCCCGGGAGTAATCCCCTCCACCGTTTGGCCGCACCTTTTGCGCATATCGGCCAAATGGCCGATACCGAGGGAAGCAACGATCCATGAAGATCGCGCCCGCATGGACGGGGGCGCTCTCTCAGTTTCACCCGGTCGAGGTGAGGGAACCTGCTTTATCGATGCGCCCGATGTGCCGATGAGGACATCATGCGCATGAGGACCCGGTTTTCCGGGCGCACGGCGGTTCGGTCGCGGCGGTGGGCAGCAGCGCTGGTTGTGGTGGCGACTACGGTCGCGCTGGTGCCGGCGTTCACCGGACGAGCCACGAGCGCCCCGGCTCGCAAGATCTCGGCGTGGATTCCCAACTGGGATCAGACCCGCGCCTACAACTCCTTCCTCGCCAACGCCGACCTGTACGACGAGGCCCTGCCCTACTGGTACGAGATGCAGACGGCGACGTCGATCACGCCGTACTGGCAGGCGGAGGACCCGACGGTCATCCAGGGCATCAAGTCCAAGGGCGTTCGCATCGTGCCGACCGTCGCCAACGCCTTCGACGGCACCCGCGTGACGACGATGCTGAGCACCACCGCCAAGCGCACCGCGCACGTGACGACGCTCGTCAACCTGGTGATGAACAAGGGTTATGACGGCATCGACATCGACTACGAGAACATGCCGGCCACGGCGCGCACCAACTTCACCAAGTTCATCACCCAGCTCGCGAGCGCGTTGCATGCCAAGGGCAAGGTGCTCGACGTCGCCGTGTACGCGAAGACGTCCGAGCCGGGGACTTGGGACGGCCCGCAGTCCGAGGACTACGCCGCCCTCGGCAAGGTCGTCGACCGCCTGCAGCTGATGACCTACGACTACCACTGGGACACCAGTGACGCCGGCCCGATCGCGCCGCTGGCGTGGGTCGATCAGGTGGCCGCGTTCGCGGCGTCGGTCGTGCCGCCGTCCAAGATCGAGCTCGGCATCAACCTGTACGGGTACGACTGGGTTGGGACTACCGGCACCACCAAGATGTGGGACGAGATGGAGGCGACGCGGACCGCCAACGGCGCCACCCGGAACTGGGACGCCACCGCCGCCGAACCGTGGTTCTCCTACACGGCTTCGGGCACGGCGCACACCGCGTGGTACGGCGACAGCCAGTCGGTGAGCGCGCGCCTCGCCATCGTCGACAAGTACAACCTGGCCGGCCCGGCGTTCTGGCGCCTGGGTGGCGAGGATCCCGGGGTGTGGCCCACCGTCCGCAACCGCTGGTCGCCGACGTCACCGACGACGTCGCCGACGTCTACTTCGACGACGACCCCGTCCACGACGTCTACATCGACGTCGACGTCGACGACGACGACCGTTCCGCCGACGACAACGTCGACCACTTCCACGACGCTTCCGCCGCCGACCACGTCGTCGACAACCTCATCGACAACGTCGTCAACGACATCGACGACCCGCCCGCCGACGACGACGACCGTGCCCGCGACTCAGCGCCCCGCAGCCCCGGGCAACCTGCATGTGGTGAGCACCGCCGGCGGCATCACGTTGGCTTGGGACCCGGTGTCGGGTCCCGTGCAGAACTATCTGGTGTGCCGCGGTTCGTGGGGCGCTGAGGTCTGCATGTGGACCACGACGGCGACGACGTTCCAAGACACGTCGGCCGCCATGTGGACCTTCTATTACTACCGAGTGGCAGCAGTGAACAGCGCCGGTCAAGGCCCGTACACGGCCGACGTCGGCGGCATGCGCAACGGCTAAGCCGCGGCGTCAGCCAAGTGTGAGAGGTCGGGCAGGGCGTGGTGCCGCTGCTTGCGGCCGCGCCCCTTGCTCTTGCGGTTGTCCCGACCCCAAACGGTCGCGGCTGCACCGGCGGCGATGCTCGCGAAGCCGGCGATGGCGAGGGGCAGCGTGCCCGGGCCAACGCCGGTGAAGGCGAGCGCGCCGGCGCCGGTGGCACCGCCGACGCCGGGTCCGAGCCCGACGGCGGCGAAGTGGACCCCGCCGACGCTGACGCCCCCTCCGGGGAGCCCGCTGAGGGCAGTGTTCGGTGAACACATTGTGGTTCGTCCTCCTGGTGATGCTTGGTGGTGCTTGGTGATGCCTGTTGTCTCAGGCGGTTTGGTAGCGAGCCGGCGAGACCCAACGACACGACTCACTGGTCGGTTGCCGGATCGCCTTGACCAGCGCGTGCATGAAGTTCACGCGCATGAGCCAGTCGACGGCTAGCAGGGCGGGAGCGAGAGGGATGAGGCGCCACTCCCGAAGGAAGACGGCGCCGATCGCGGCCCACGCGAAGTACCCGGCGACGTAGATCGCGAGCAGGTGGACGGGATTGGTGCCCGTGCCGAGCGCGCCGAACACCAGCAGCGCGGGCCAGAGGGCGACGTAGAGGACCCAGTCGAGAATGACCCCGAGGTAGGCGACGTCGAAGACGGTGGCGCGCCGTCCGATCTTGTGGCCGGCGATGCCCTGCATGGTCCCCCACAGCCAGCGCAGGTTCTGGCGGTACCAGTCGCGCAGCGTCGTCGGGTCCTGGACCCATGCGACAGCGCGGGGCGCGTACACGATGCGACCCAGACGGCGCCGGTGCGTCTCGAGCGTCCAGAACGTGTCGTCGACGATGTACGGCGTGTTTTCACTTGCGACCTGCGCGAGCAGCGCGCTGCGGTACAGCGAGTTGGAGCCGGAGATGCAGTTCATGACGTTGAGCGCCGACTGCCCTCGACGAATGAAGATCTGGTACTTCCAGTAGCCGAACGCCCGGGCCGCGACCCACGGGTTCCACCGCACGGCGGGCGTCCAGTCCGACATCGTCTTGCCGACGACGATGCTGACGCCGGCGGTCATGCGTCGCAGGCACTGGGAGATGAAGTTCGGCGCGAGGCGCGTGTCGTCGTCGATGACGGCGACGGTCTCGAACCGGTCGGGGATGGCGAAGTGGTTGAGCGCCTTCGCGATGGCCGCGGGCTTGCCGACGTTCTCGGTGAGCTCGAGCACCTCGGCTCCGGCTTGGCGGGCCAGCGTGGCGGTGTCGTCGGTGCTGGCGTCGGAGACGACGTACACGGGGCACTGGGCCCGCACCGCTGAGACCGTCGACGCCAACTGGGCGCCGCCGTTGCGACTGGAGATGAGGATGCACGAGGGCCGCTTTCCGTGCTCGGCCGCGTCGTCGACGGCGGTGGAACGCTTCGCCGCCTTGCTGGCGGAACGCCGGGTGAGGCGCGTCAGAAGCAAGAGGAGCAGCGCTCCCAAGAGCATTGACGCCTGCTGTTGCGCAAGCGTCACTGAACGTGACCCTTTGGCCATTTCTCCATCTCCCCTGTACAAATTGTCCTTCAGCGCAACGGGTGTTCGGCCGCGCGACGTCAAAACTCCCAGGTCAGACGCCTTTGGTGTTGCCCGCCTACTTCTAAGTTCGGTCGCTTTCGTCTAAATAGACGACTGCGCCGCCCTCACTACCCGTGGTCAAAATTTCGTAAACGGAAAATCCACAAAAATTTTCGGGAAGCGCGGAAAAGCCACAAGGTGGACGGGTTTCCGGGGTGGCGGAGTGCTGGCACGGGGCGGGGGGAGGACGCCTCCGCCCCGTGGCTTGGTCCACGTGTGAACCGCGTCGAGGCCCCAAGGCCCCCCAGCAAGGCCAACAGCATCGCACCAATTGTCGGGCGGTGCTTGCCCGGAGGTCAGACGATCGTGAACCCCGTCTGGCACCTCTCCACGTTGCCGACGAGCACGTCGACGGCGACGGTGCCGGGGAGCTCGTTGGGGGGAACGTTGATGTTGACCTGGGCTTCGCCCGAGCCGGTCGTCTTGGCCTTGTAGGTCGCGTCGCCGCTGGCGAAGTGGGCGGTGACGCCGACGTTGGCGTTGTGAAGGTCGGAGCTGACCTCCACGGTGTCGTGCTCGCCAGGCTGCACGGTCGACTCGGTCATGACCGCGGTGCACGCCGGTGTTGTCGTTGTCGTGGAGCGCCGCGTTGTCGTCGGCGGCGACGCCGATGCCGGGTTGGTCCCGGGCGTCGTGAAGTTCGGGGTCGCGCCGGTGCTGGCCGCGTTCACCTGCTCCTGTTGGGGTATCGGAGCAGGGACGAGGTCCGTTGGAGTCGTCGTTGCGTCGGCGAGCGTCGGCGCCGTGGGTGCCGGCCCCTGCGGCCCGGGCTGCGCCTGCGCGCCCGGCGACGGCTGCGCCGCGCCCGCGGCAACAGTGCCCGTGCTGCGGCTGTCGACCTTGACCGCGCCGACGATGCCAGTCGTGAGCGTGATGGCGATGACCGCCGCCAACACGACCATCACCGCACGCTGCAGGGTTGGGGAAGCGTCGCCCATAGCGCCTCTAAAGCGTGCCACCGACAACGCCCAGAGTCAGTTCGCGGCGGGCGCAGCATCATCGACGGTGCGTCCCCGGCACCACCTAGGCTCGCCTGGGGGTGTAGCTCAACTGGTAGAGCAACGGTCTTTTAAATCGTTGGCAGCGGGTTCGAGGCCCGCCACCCCCACCAGCCAAGTTCTTTGCGCGTTTTTGTGCGTAGGAGGCGGGTAAACGCGCAAAGAACTGAGGGGTGCGAGACTCTCGGCGTGTTCGATGTCGATGAGTTGATTGGTGAATGCCGGGCGGCGGTCGACCAGGGCGAGCCGCATCGGGCTGTGCGGGAGATTCTCGAGCGGGCGGTGAGCGATGCCACTGCTGTCGGCGATGCGCTGCGGCCGCGGCTGGGAGGGCTGAACGTCCTCTACAACGCGCCCGACCTGACCGTGCTGCACGTGGTGTGGGCGCCGGGGATGATCCTCTTTCCCCACGACCATCTGATGTGGGCGGCGATCGGCATCTACGCCGGCCAGGAGGACAACACCTTCTACCGGCGCAACCCCGAGCAGCCGACGAGCGTGACCTCCACCGGCGGCAAGGAGCTGAAGGTCGGCGACGTCCTCGTGCTCGGCAAGGACGCCATCCACGGTGTCGCCAACCCGCTCACCAAGATCACCGCCGCCATCCACGTCTACGGCGGCGACTTCGTGAAGCAGCCCCGCAGCGTGTGGGGCCCGGGTCCCCTTGAAGAGCGGCCCTATGACTTCGAGGTCATCCAGTCCCAGTTCGCCGAGGCCAACGCGGCCGCCGGCCTCACCGCGGAGGCAGACGCATGAGCCCGATCCCCCACGCCTCCTTCGGCCGCAGCGTCCACCAGAGCAGCCGGGTCATCTTCGGGGCCGCCGCCTTCTGGGCCATGCCCGACGAGAAGGCGGCCGCCGTTCTCGACAACGTCCTCGCGGCCGGCGTCAACCACATCGACACCGCCGCCGCGTACGGCGACTCCGAACTCCGACTCGCCCCCTGGCTCAAGACCCATCGCAACGAGGTCTTCCTCGCCACCAAGACCGGCGACCGAGACGGCGACGGCGCCCGCCGCAGCCTCGAGCGTTCGCTCGAACGGCTGGGCGTCGACCATGTCGACCTCATCCAGCTCCACAACCTGGTCGAGGACCACGAGTGGGACGAGGCCTTCCGCCCCGACGGCGCCGTCGACGCGTTGGCCAGGGCCAAGGAAGAAGGCCTCACCCACTTCGTCGGCGTCACCGGCCACGGCCTGCGCATCGCCGGCATGCACGCCCGCAGCCTCGAGCGCTACGACTTCGACTCGGTCCTCCTGCCGTACAACTACGCCCTGCTCCAGAACGTCAACTACCGCCGCGACGTCGAGGCCCTGCTCGAAACGTGTGAGCAACGCCGCGTCGCGGTGCAGACCATCAAGGCCGTCGCCCGCCGTCGTTGGCGCGACGAAGGCAGTCCGCATTTCAGCTGGTACGAGCCGCTGGCCGACGAGGGCGCCATCAGCCGCGCCGTCCGCTACGTGCTCTCCAACGAGCAGCTCTTCCTCAACACGTCGAGCGACGCCCGCCTCGTGCAGCCCACCCTCGACGCTGCGGCGGCCCACAACGCAACCCAGCGCCCCAGCGACGACGAGATGCAGGCCGACATGGTCGCCCAGGGCATCGAACCGCTCTTCGACGGCGCCGACTTGGAACGCATCTGACCGAGAAAACCTGGGATGTTGTCGTTGTCGGGGGCGGGCACAACGGGCTGACGGCGGCCGCGTACCTCGCTAACGCGGGACTGGAGACGCTCGTTCTCGAGCGACGTGACCGCGTCGGCGGCGCGTGCACGCTCGAGACACCGTTCGACGACGAGCGCTGGGTCGTCAGCCCGTGTGCGTATGTCGTCGGCTTGCTCGACCAACTCATTGTCGACGAACTGGAGCTCCGCCGCCACGGCTACCGCGTGCATCCTGTCGACCCACACCTCTGGTGCCCGTTCGAGGACGACACCGCGTTCACCATGTGGCATGACGACCGGCGCACGGCCGAGTCGATCAAAAGCCTCAGCCCCGGCGACGTCGACGGGTTCTTCGCGTACAGCGACCTCTTCGGCCGCATCCGCCGCGCTCTCCGACACGAAACAAGAGACGTCTGGGTCGGCGACGCGCCGGACCGAGACGAGATCGAAGCCCTGCTGCACCACGACGCCGAACTCATCGACATCGTCTTCGACGCGGCCATCGCCGACGTCGTCGAACGGTACGTCAGCGACGAACGCCTGCGCACCGCTCTGCACGGCCAAGGCTGCATCGGCACCAACGCGGGGCCACGCGAGAAGGGCACCGCTGCCGTCCACCTCATGCACGCCATGGGCACCCTCGAAGGCGCCCCCGGCGCGTGGGGCTACGTCCACGGCGGCATGGGCAGCATCTCCTTCGCGCTCGCCGAAGCCGCACGACAAGCGGGCGCCCACATCCGCACCGACGCGCCCGTGGCCGTCATCGAGCCAGAAGAGGGCGTCGTCCTAGAAGGCGGCGACGTCATCCACGCCCGCACGGTCATCTCCAACGCCGACCCCAAGCGCACGCTCGCCCTGCTCAAAGACAACGACGTCCCCGCAGGCTTCAAGCAACGCGTCGACGAATGGAAGTGCGAGAGCCCCGTCCTCAAGATCAACTGCGCGCTGTCACGGCTCCCGAGGTTCGAAGCCGCGGCCGAGAACAACGACAACGACTCCGCGCCTCACCGCGGCATGGTCACCATCAGCACCGGCGTCGACGCCACCCAAGCGGCGTTCGAGCAGAGCAAGCGGGGTGAGCCCGCGCCGCATTGGTGCGAGCTGTACTTCCACACCGCCTACGACGACTCCATCGCCCCGCCCGGGGGGCAGACCATGAGCGTGTTCGCCCAGTTCGTGCCCGGCACGCTGAGCAACGGCGACTGGGACACACGACGAGACGAGATCGCCGACCTGGCCCTCGACGCCATCGCCCGCTTCGCCCCCGACGTCCACGACGTCATCGAGCACCGACAGGTGCTGGCGCCGCCGGACGTCGAAGCACGCATCGGCCTCACCGGCGGCCACATCTTCCAGGGCGAGTGCCTGCCCGGCCAGATGTGGGACCGGCGGTTCGCGCCGCGCACCCCGATCGCCGGCCTCTATCTCTGTGGCGCCGCGACCCATCCCGGCGGCAGCGTCATCGGCCTCAACGGCCGCAATGCCGCGATGGTGGTGCTGGCCGACGCCGCCCGCTGACGGCGCCCGCCCGCGCTAACCGTGCGGCTTGTGCCCGTTGGTGCTGACGAGAGCGGGCCACTCGCCGGTCTCGGCGAGCTCGGCCGCGATGTCGCGAACCTTGCGGTTCTGCCTCTGCGAGGCCGTCCGTAACTCCTCGAACGCCTGCTCCGCCGTCATGTGGAGCCGTTCCATGAGGATGCCTTTCGCTTGGCCGATGACATCCCGGCTGAGCAACGCCTCCTCGAGCCCCGCGATCTTGTCGGTCAGGGCCTGGACCAGATCGGCTGTCGCGTCGGTCCCCTCGGGTTGGTGTCCCATCCTCCCTCCGCTGGCTATCGGTGAACGACGAACAGCATCTCCATCGTTCCGCCGCCGATAAACGAACGAGTCTTGCGTCCTCAAATTTATTCGGTCGGAGAGCTCCCCGCACGGGGTGACAACGGCCGTTGTCAGAAAATTTAAGAAAGGCGGAAATGCCGATTTGCCGAGGACGCAGGGGACGTCCTCGGCAAACCGACCGGCGTCCCCCGTTAGGCCGCCGTGAGGTGGGCGCCCAGGGTGACGGCCAGCTCGTCGGTTGCGAGCAGCACCCGGTAGCCCCGAAGTTCGCCGGCGTAGACCGACGCGCTCACCCGAGGCGACGGCACCGGCCCGCCGACGACGACGGTGTCGACGCTGAACCCGCGTAGCAGGGCGTCCAGCGGCGTGGCGTCGAAGGCACCCCCGTGGGTCAGGGCGATGGCCATCTCGCTCGGCCCCAGGGTCTGGACGCCGCCGGCGTCCAGCAGTTCGATGTCGAGTTCAGAGGCAGCCGCGGACCCGGAGTCCGCCGCCGCCGTGTCCACAACGTGGACGACCGGCAGGCCAGCGCTACAGAACGCGGCCGCCAGACCGCGCAGCGCGCCAAGATCCGGGCTCCTGCCCGCGTCGACGGTGACGAAGGCCATGGCGTCGGACACGCATCCACCTCCCGTTGCCCCAGTGATCTGTCCATCCGAGGGAACGACAGTCCTCACAATCCCTTACGGAATTGGAGAAGGAGAACGGGTTCTCGGTAGAGAAATTAGTTGTCCACGCACAGAGCAAGCTGGCGTGGGGCCAGGTGGGGGGAAGCTGCCTGTGGCTTTACGAGCCGACGACGTCGACCTTGAACGGGATGCCGCGCTCGTCGAGCGATTCCAGACGGGCGACGAGCAGGCCTTCGCCGACCTCTACCAGCGCTACTTCGGCCGCCTTCGCCGCTTCTGTCAGCGCCGGCTGAACGATCCCCACGACGCCGAAGAGGCTGCCCAAGAGGCACTCGTCAAGGCCTACAAGGCGCTGCCGACCTTCGGTGGCGACCGCCACTTCTATCCCTGGCTGCGCGTCATCGCCGCCAACGTCTGTAACGACCGGTGCAAGCGCAAGCAGGTGGCCGCCCCGCCCGACCCCGACGGCGGCGACGTCGTCGTCGACTCGGTGTTCGACGCCCTCGACCGGGCCTTCGTGCGCGCTGCGCTGCGCGAGCTCAACCCCCGCCACCGGACCGCGCTCTCCCTCTGGGCCGAAGGCCATCCCAGCCGCCACATCGCCGAGCAGCTCGGCTGCAGCACGGGCGCCGTCGACGTCACCCTGCACCGCGCCCGCCAGTCCTTCAAGGCCCGCTTCCTCGCGCTGACCAACGAGGGCAAGCTCGGCGTGCTGGGCATCGGGTTCGCTCCCGCCATCGCCCGCTTCGCCCACCGCTGGCGGGCCCGCATCGTCACCCGGGTCGGCGAGCACTCCGACCTGGCCTCGCCGCTGGTCGCCAAGCTGGCTGCCGGCGCAATCGCTTTCACCGTCGTTGGCGGTGCCGTCGCCACTGCAGGCTCCCCCCCACATGTGTCGCCGACGGCACCGCCGACCTCGATCGTCCAGGTCCAGACCGCGCCGGTGAGCGCGTCGACCCCGCTGTCGTCGACGCCCACGACTTCGTCGACGAAGGCGGCCTCGACGGCCACCCCGGCAGCGTCGACCGCGACCGCGCCGGCCAAGCCTGCCCGGCAGGCGCGTGACAAAGAGCCGTTCGGCGGCGCCGTTCCCGGCGTGATGACGCCGGAGGACGCCGAGCAGAAGAGCGCGAACGCGCCGATCAAGGTCCCGCTGCTCGGCGGCTCACTCAACGTCGATCCTCGCCCGGTGACCGACAGCGTCGGTCGCCGTGTATCCGAACTCGGAGGCAAGTCACAGTGAAGAGGCGCATCGCAGCTGTCGCTCTAGGACTCGCGCTCGCCGGATTTGTTGCACCCGCGGCCATGGCTTCCCAGCCCGCGCCGAAGGTCAACGTGACCGCGTACCCGATCTGTTACACGCGGGTCCCGCTGCTGAACATCGGGATCTGCATTCCCTGGAATCTCTAGATGAGACCTAGGCGCGGCCCCCGGGGGAGGGCCGTCGCTGTTGTTCTCCTCGTCGCCTCGGCGCTTGGGGTGCCCGCCGCGGCACGCGCCGCACTCGATGTCGGCTCGGCCGTGCAGGCCCTGCCGCTCGAGCTGCCGGTGTGCCCGAACGTGCTGCCCGGCACCGTGCGGTGCACGTCGGTGCTGTTGACCGACCAGCGCGCGTGGTCGGCGGCCGTGGCAGCGAGTCCCAACGTCGGCGGCGTTCTCGGCCTGCTGACGACGACGACCGTTCGTCGCAAGACCACAACGACTACGGCCAAGCCGACGACCACGAGCTCGACGAGCACGACCAAGCCGTCGACGACGACCACGAGTACCAGCACAAGCACAACGCTGGCGACCACGACGACGACAACGTCCGGGACCCATCGGGGCTTCGGTCCCGCCGACCTGCGCGCCGCGTACGGCCTGACGTCAGCGGCATCGACCGGCGGCAGCGGCCAGACCGTCGCCATCGTCGACCCTTATGACCACCCCAACGCCGAGGCCGACCTCGGCGTCTACCGCTCGTACTACGGCCTGCCCGCGTGCACGACCGCCAACGGCTGCTTCCGCAAGGTCGACGAGCGCGGCGGCACCGCCTACCCGGCCGGCAACGCCACGTGGGACCAGGAGATCGCCCTCGACATCGAGATGGTCTCCGCCGCCTGCCCGAACTGCCACATCCTCCTGGTCGAAGCCGACTCCGTCGCCGACAGCGACATCAACGCCGCCGAGAACAAAGCGGCCGCCCTCGGCGCGGCGGCCATCTCCAACAGCTTCGTCGCCCCCGACACGGCCGACGACAGCGCGTTCCACCATGCGGGCGTGGCCATCACCGCCGCCAGCGGTGACGACGCCCAGGTCAACTTCCCGGCGTCGTCGAACGGCGTGACGGCCGTCGGCGGCACCACGCTCACCAAGGCCACCAACACCCGCGGCTGGACCGAGACGGCGTGGAGCGGCAGCGGCAGCGGCTGTGCCAACTACGCGGCCAAGCCGAGCTGGCAGCACGACTCCGGCTGCGGCCGCCGCACGATCGCCGACGTCGCCGCCGTCGCCGACCCCAAGACCGGCGTCGCCGCCTACGACAGCGTCGACGACGGTGCGGGCCACCACGGCTGGCTGGTGTTCGGCGGCACGAGCGTCGGCGCCCCGCTGGTCGCCGGCATCTACGCGCTCGCCGGCAACGCGAGCACCGCCGGCCCCGGCTATCCGTACGCGCACACGACCGCGCTCAACGACATCACGTCGGGCAGCACGAGCTCGTGCGGGACGTATTTGTGCAACGCCGGTCCCGGCTACGACGCCCCCACCGGTCTCGGCACGCCCAACGGCACCGGCGCCTTCTGACCAACCCCACCGGTAGGCTCGCCGCTCATGGACGCGGACGAGGCACGGCGGCGGCTCGAGGCGGAGCGTGATCGCCTCACTGCGGTGAAGAGCGACTTCGACGTCGAGAACCTCACCGAAGAGTCCGAGGACGAGAACCTCAGCGAGCTCTCCGCCGTCGACCAGCACCAGGCCGACGTCGGCACCGAGACCTTCGAGCGCGAGAAGGACCTGTCGATCCTCGAACAGGTCGACGCCGAGCTGGCCGACGTCGAGTACGCGCTCAAGCGCCTCGACGACGGCACCTACGGCACGTGCGAGGTCGACGGCAAGCCCATCCCCGAGGAGCGCCTCGAGGCCATGCCCGCGGCGCGGCTGTGCCTGGAGCACCAAGCCGAGGCCGAGCGCGAGGCGGCCCGGACCCGGCCCGAGTAGCTCCAATGCGCAGGGCGGCAAAGGCGGGGCTGGCGGGTCTCGGCTTCGGCGCGGTCGGCGCCGCCGGCGCGAGCGCGTTCCTCTCCGACGCCGACCGCCGCAACCAGCTCGAACGCCAGCTGCGGGTGTGGCGCCTCACCGCCCGGCGCAGCCTGCACTGGGGCATCTTCTACCTGCGCGGACGTCGAGCTGACGAAGCCAAGCGGGCCGAGCTCGAAGAGAAGTTCGCCATCAAGACGGCCCAGGACGTCGCCGAGGTCCTGGGCGGCATGAAGGGCGCCATCATGAAGGCGGGTCAGATGATCTCCTTCGTGGCCGAGGGCCTGCCGCCCGAGGCCCAGGCCGCCCTCGCCACCCTGCAGGCCGAGGTGCCGCCGATGGCGCCGAGTCTCGCTGAGTCCGTCGTCCGCCAAGAGCTCGGCGACGACCCGCAGAAGCTGTTCCTGGACTGGAACCCTGAGCCTGTTGCGGCCGCGTCCATCGGCCAGGTCCACAAGGCGGTGCTCCACGACGGCCGTGAGGTCGCGGTCAAGGTGCAGTACCCGGGCATCGACAAGGCCATCAAGGGCGACCTCGACAACGCCGAGATGCTCTACGGCCTGTTCGCCTCGTTCGCCCTGAAGAACATGGACGTGAAGGCGTTGGTCGACGAGCTGCGGGCCCGCATGGCCGACGAGCTCGACTACCGGTTGGAAGCCACGCTCCAGCAGGAGTTCGCCGACCGCTATCGCGGCCACCCGTTCATCCACGTCCCCGACGTCGTGTTCGAGCGAAGCGGCCAGCGGGTGATCACCAGCGAATGGGTCGACGGGCTGACGTGGGCCCAGTTCGAGGAGCAGGCCTCCGACGCCGACAAGCAGCACGCCAGCGAGATCCTGTTCCGCTTCGCCGAGGGCTCGATCTGGCACCACCGCGTGTTCAACGGCGACCCCCACCCCGGCAACTACCGCTTCCGCCTCGGGGGGCCGGTGACGTTTCTCGACTTCGGCTTGGTGAAGCGGTGGGGACCCGGCGAGCTCGAGGGTCTGGCGCCCACGCTGGACGCTGCCCTCGCCCAGGATCCCGAGGCCATGGAGCGGGCGATGATCGCAGCGGGCTTCTTGCCCGCCCGGCACACGCTCACAGCGCAGCGCCTCTACGACTACGTCAGCACGCCGTGGGTTCCGTTCCAGCAGGACTACTTCGAGTACTCCCGCGAGTTCGTCGGCAAGACCATCGAGAAGATGCTCGACATCCAGGGCGAGTACGGCGACGTCATCCGCCAGCTCAACATGCCGCCGTCCTACGTGATCCTGGACCGCGTCGTGTGGGGTCTGTCAGCGCTCTGGGGCCGCATGCACGCGCGCGGCAACTGGCGCGCCTTGCTCGCCGAGTACCGCAAGGGTGAACCCCCGTCGACCGAGCTCGGCAAGATCGAAGAAGAGTGGCGGAAAGAGAAGGCTGAGGCTGACCGCTGACCACTGGCTAACACCGCGGCAGCACGGCGAAGTTCCTATGGCTCGGCATCACGAGCGGCGCGGCAAAGTGAGGTCGTGCCCGCCCGCCGTTTCGGGATCGTTGCCGGCTATTCAGCAGCCATTGCAGTCGTCGGGGCTGTTGGCGGAGACCGACGAACCCCGTTGGCTGACCGTGCCGAAGTTCTGGATGCCGCCGCCTTGAATGCCTGCAGTGTTGCCCGACACCGTCGAACTCCTGAGGTCCACGAAGCCGACGTTGAAGATGCCGCCACCCTCGCCGCCGGCGCTGTTGCCGACGATCGTGGAGCTTCTCACCTCGACATTGTTGAAGGCGAAGATGCCGCCACCCACCCGGTCAGCTGTGTTGCCCGACACCGTCGAACTGCGCAGCACCGTGTTGCCGAGGTTGTAGATGCCGCCGCCGTCGCCCGCATGGTTGCTCGAGACGGTGGAGCCGTTGAGCGTCACGCCGCCGGTGTTGTCGATGCCGCCGCCGGTGCCGGTCCCGCTGTCCCCGTTGTTCGACACCCTGGAGCTGTTGAGTGTCAGCGAGCCGGCGTTGAAGATGCCGCCGCCGGAACGTGCGGTGTTCCCCGACACGATCGAGTCCGTGAGTGTCAGGTTGGCGTCGTTGAAGATGCCGCCACCCTGACCGCCGTTCCCGTTCTGGATGGTGAGGTATTCAACGACGGCCGTGACGTTGCGGGCGATGGTCAGGACGGTGCCGGTGTGGTTGCCGTCCAGCACCGCGTTCTCGCCAACCAGCGTCAGGTTGGTCGGCACGGTGAAGTTCCCGGTGCAGGTGCCGTAGATGAGAATCGTGGATCCCGATGGGGCGCTGTTGAGTGCGGCCTGCAGGTCGTCCGTCCCGGTCGGGGGGCAGTGAACCGACGTGCTCGCCATCGCCGACGGGGCGCCCGCCAGTGTGAGGCCCAGCGCCACCAGCGCCGCGGCCGCGAAAATCGCCGTCCTCTTCATGAGTCCTCCTCGTTGACAGCGGAACGGCGACCGTACAGCGCGCAACTTCTGTTGCGGATAGCGCCTTGGCGCCGATAGTCGTCGACTGGGCGCGGAAGTATCCGCTCGCGCCGCGCTGGGGGCGCTCGCAGTTGGTGTCGTTGCGCGCGGCGGACGGGGTGCCGATCTCCGCTGCTCGTTTGGATGGACCCGCGGACGCACCGATGGTCGTGGTCCTGCTGCACGGTTTCCTGAACTCGTCGCGGTCGCCGGTGGTGCACGCGTTCGCGCACGAGCTGGCCTCGCGCGTGCACGTCGTCGTCCCCGACCTCCGTGGCCACGGCCGCTCGGGCGGACGGGTGACCCTCGGCGCCCTCGAGCCCTTGGACGTCGACGCCGCCGTGCGGTTTGCGCAGCGCGTCTGGCCAGGCCTGCCGGTCGTCACCGTCGGCACCAGCCTCGGCGGTGTGGCCGTGCTCCGACACGCCGGGTTGATCGGCGGCGTCGCCGGCACTGTCGCCATCAGCGCCCCCGCCTACTTCGACCCTGACACGCGCGAGGGCGCGCGCCGGCTCATGCGGTTCGTCAACTCCCGCGCCGGCCGTCAGGTCGCGGCCCGCTTGCTTCGCACGCGTGTCGGCCTGCTCCCGCCCGTCGAGGACATGACCGCCGCGGTTGCCGCCATCGCCCCCGCCTTCACCATCGTCGTCCACGACCCCGACGAGGGCTTCTTCGGCGAGGAACACGCCCGCACCATCTACGACGCCGCCCGCGAGCCCAAGGATCTGTGGCTCCTGCGGGGCGGCGGCCACGGCGGCGACCTCCTCACACCCGACTTAGCCGCCCGCATACTCACCGCAGTAGCTTCCCCCTGACTTCTGGCGGAGGAGGAGGCTTCTATGGCGCTGCCCGTCGACAAGCTGGGCAAGAAGTACGACGAGCAAACGGCCACACTCGATCCCGACCGGGTGAAGGCTTACGCGGCGGCGACGAACGACGACAACGAGGCGTATACGTCAGGCAAGTACGCGCCGCCGGTGTTCGGCGTTGTCCCCACGTGGGACGGGATGCTGCTCGCCGCGGCCGACATCGTGCCGCCCGAGGCCATGCCGTTCATCGTGCACGGTGAGCAGGACATGCACTTCCACCAGCCGCTCGTCCCGGGCCAGACGTTGAAGACGCAGTCGGAGGCGTACGCCATCCGCGTCGGCCGCTCGGGAACACGCTTCACCAACCGCGTGGTCAGCAAGGACGAGAACGGACAGGACATCCTCGAGCAGTACAACACCGTGTTCATCCGCGGGATGAGTGACGGCGAGAGCGGCGGCCCGGACAAGCCCGACCACTCCTTCGACGAGTCTCTGCGCGACAAGAAGGTCGCCGAGTTCACCGTCCACGTCGACGACGACCAGACCTACCGCTACCGCGACGCGTCGGGCGACCAGATGCCGATCCATGTCGACGACGCCTTCGCCAAGAGCGTCGGCCTGCCCGGGATCATCGTCCACGGGCTGTGCACGATGGCGATGACCAGTCAGGCGATCGTGAAGTCGGTGGCCGGCGGCGACCCGGCTCGGCTCAAGCGGCTGGCCGTGCGCTTCTCCAAGCCCGTGTTCCCCGGTAAGGACGTCGTGACCACGATCTACGACGCCGGCACGCGCGACGGGCGACACGTCTACGCCTTCGAGGCCACGAGCAACGGCGACACCGTCATCAAGGACGGCCTCGCCGAGGTGGCAGAAGGCAGCTAACGCCGGACCGATGGCAGTCGTCCGGCTGTTCGCGTCAGCGCGGGAGGCGGCCGGCCTCTCCGTCGACCGCATCGACGGCCAGACGGTCGGCGAGGTCCTCGACGAGGCGCGCCGGCGCTACGGCGAGCAATTCGCGGCCGTGCTCACGCACTCACGCGTGTGGGTGAACGGTGCGCCGGCGGACGTGCGCGCCCAGCTGCGCGAAGGCGACGTGGTGGCGGTGCTGCCGCCGGTGTCGGGCGGGTCCGACACGATCGCGACCCCCCGCCCGCCCGAGCCCCCGGCGCGGCCCCCGCTGGAAGAGCCGCTGCCGTTCACCAAGCCCGAGTCGGACAAGTCGGCATCGGGCTGGTTCCGGCCCCCCGAGATCGACGACATCGAAGGCTCGCTCGCCCGTCTGCCGACGCCGGCGGCCTCGGCCTCAGCCGCAGCCTCGGAAGCTGCATCGCTGAACGGCAACCGCAGAACGGCGGCCGCTCCCATCGAGCGCGAGCCGCTGACCGTCGTCCCCGACACCGACATGCCCCACGTGCGTCTGGGACTGGCGTGGATCACGGTGACCATCGCCGCCACCGTGGGCGGGAGCACCACGCTTGGACTGTGGATGTCGGTGATGGCCGCCGTCGCCGCCATCCAGGTCACCAAAGCCTGGATGGAGCGCCACGAGCGACCGGTGAGCTACGTCGCCGTGGCCGGCGCCGCGGCCTTGCCGCTGGCCGCGATCGGTGGCCTCGACACCGTCACCGGCATCCTCGTGCTGGCCGTTGTGGTGACGATGGTGGCGAGGGTCAGCAACACGACGAAGGCGCCGTCGCGCGACGTCGCCCTCACGTTGATGATCATCGTGCCCATCGGCATGGCGTGCGCGGCACCGGTCCTGCTGCGCAACCTCAGCCTGGCCGCGCCTCTCGCCGTGTTTGCCTTCGCGGCTGCCCACGACATGGGCGCCTATCTCGTCGGCACCGGTGCGGGCAACGACTGGGAAGGCCCGGTGGCCGGCGTGGCCGCCATCTTCTGCGTCACCTTGTTCGTCGCCGTGCTCGTGCCGGCGTTTGGCGCCGGCGGCCCATTCTTGCTCGGCCTCGTCGCCGCCATCCTCACGCCGCTCGGCCCGCTGGCGGCATCGATCGTCCTCGGCGACCGCGACGCCAAGGCCCCCGCGCTCCGCCGCCTCGACTCGCTCTTGCTGTTCGCGCCCGTCGGCGCGTGGGTCGCGGCGGTGCTACTCCACTAGCGCCGACTAGGAGAAGAACACTTCGAACAGGATGATCAGCAGGGCCGCGTACGCGAAGCCGGCGATGATCGTGTTCTTGTGGGTGTCGAGGTAGGCGCGAAGGCCGCCCGGCTCGGTGCCGCCGAGCATGCCCAGTGCGTTGAGCTCGAGGATCGCGGTCACGAACAGGACGACGCCGAGGAAGGCACCGCGCTTGCCCGACGTGGCCGACGTGTGGAACGGCGCGAAGTGACTGGTGGCCGCCATGAAGAACAGCATCGGGATCGAGAACAAGGTGTTGGTCCGTGACGCCAGCAGACCGCGGCGCCCAAAGCCGGCTGCGGCGGGGTCGGCCTGGCCACCGGCGAGGACGTTCTCGGCGTTGGCGATCACGCGCTTCTGCGCGGGCCAGATGACGAACCACACGTTGCTGAACATCACCAGCGCCAGCAGGATGCCCGTCGAGATGCTGACGCCCGACGGCGTCTTGAAGTAGTCGCCGTTGAACTGGTCCTGGAAGGCCAGGATGGAGATGCCCGACAGCAACGTGAGCATGGCACCCCAGCGGAACCACCACAGGGCCCTCGGCACCAGCTTGGCCGTCGCCTCGTTGCGCGCCCCGGCGTCGAAGCCCGCGAACGCGGGCGTCTGCACGAAGTTGAAGTAGTAGAGGAGGCCGATCCAGGTGATGCCCGCCAGGAAGTGCGCCCAGCGCGAGAGGATGACCCCGCCTACCCGGTGAAACAGTGGCCAGCTCGCCGCCAACACGTGCACCGTGTACCCCCTGTCCTTAGCCGAGTGGCCAGGAAGCTAACCCAGGGGCGAAAGCGAGTGCGGGATTTGAAGCGAGGGCGGGTTAGGCCGCCTTCGTCTTCTTCTTGCCCTTGGTCTCCCAGAAGATCTTGTCGATCTTGGCGATGGAGTCGAGCAGCTGCTGGCCCTTCTTGGGGTCGACGCTGTGCTTGGCCTCGCCCGCGAGCTTGGTGGCCGTCCAGAACAGCTCGTGCAGCTCGGGGTACTTCTTCAGATGCTCGGGCTTGAAGTAGTCGGTCCACAGCACCCAGAGGTGATGCTTGCAGAGCTCGGCTCGCTCTTCCTTGATGAACAGCGCCCGCTCCTTGAACACCTTGTCGTCGCTCTCCTGGTACTTCTCGGCGATGGCCTTGACCGACTCGGCCTCGATGCGAGCCTGAGCCGGGTCGTAGACGCCGCAGGGAAGGTCGCAGTGGGCGTACACATCGAGCGGGGGGCTGACGCGGTCAATGATGGAGATCAGACGTGAAAGCACCATGTCCGAAACCTACCCATGCGACGGCGCAATGACGCAGTCGCGGCTACGCAGGGTGGTCGTCAACGGGGACAGCATGCGGCCCGGCCTGGAGCCGGGCGACCGCCTGCTCGTGGTGGGCTTCCTCAAGGTCCGCGCCGGGGACGTCGTCGCCGTCGTCGACCCCCGGGACGGCGAACGGGTCCTGGTGAAACGAGTCGAGAGTGTGGACCCGACCGGATCCCTCACCGTTCTCGGCGACAACCCGGCGGCGAGCACCGACAGCCGCACGTTCGGCGCCGTCGACCCCGCCCTCGTCCTGGGCCGGGCCGTGTACCGGTACTGGCCCGCGTCGCGGCGCGGCCGCCTGCACAGTTAGTCCACCCCTGTACGCTGGCCGTTGATGGCTACCGGCGAGCTCGACAGGCTGCTCGACCCCGACTACCTGGGCGATCTGCAGGCACGGCCCATCGAAGAGGTCCGCACCATGCGCGACGACTGCCGGAGGGCCGAGGACGGGCTGTCCTTCGTGCGCCGGCAGGCGCAGGGCCGCCTCGACATCGTGGCTTCCGAGCTCACCCGCCGGAACGAGGGCAAGGGTCCGTCCGACGCGGCCGACATCGTCGACCAGCTGCCGGCGATCCTCGGCCAGCACGTGACGGCGTCGGGCGACATCGTCAACGTGCGCACGACGAGCCTCGAGCCGCCCGCGGAAGCCAGCCAGCTCATCGTCGAGCTGGAGGGCATCCTCCACGAGTCATCGCTGACGGGGCTGGGGCAGATCACCGACGACGAACTTCGCCAGCTCGTCGACCGTCTCACTGAATACGAGCGCATCGTTTCAGACCGCAGGCGGGCGCTCCACGATCGCCTCGACGCTCTCCAAGCGGAGATCGTCCGCCGGTACAAGACCGGCGAGGTGAGCGTGGAGTCGCTCCTCAAGTGAACGACCGCGTGGTCCTCGTTGTCGACGACGATGACCTCGTGCGCAAGGTGGTGCGAGCGGTGCTCGAGGCCGACGATTACCAAGTGCTCGAAGCGCCCAATGGGGCCTTGGCTCTGCAGATGATCGCCGAACAGAAGCCGAAACTCGTCATCCTCGACGTGATGATGCCGGGTATAGACGGTGTGGACGTGTGCCGGCAGATGAGTCACGACGACGCACGCGTGCTCATGCTCACGGCGCGCGATGACGTCGAAACCGAAGACGCCAGTCGGGCCGCGGGCGCAGACGACTTCCTCGCCAAGCCCTTCTCGTCGCTCGAACTTCTCGAGCATGTGCAGAAGCTCGTGAGGACATAGGCGACATGGCTGACGCCGGGTCAGAGCTCCCCGAGTTCCCCACCCTCGCTCGCGACCCCGAGGCCCTGCAGCGGCAGCTGTTGGTCTTCACGCAGGACATCACCGAGATCTACAAGCGTGAGCGGTCGCGCGCCGAGGAGCTCGAGGTCGCCCTGGCCGAGCTCAAGACCGCGTACCTCGAGACCATCCGCTCGCTGGCCTTCGTCGTCGAGGCGAAGGACGCGTACACCGGCCAGCACCTCGAGCGCTGCCGCGTCTACGGCATGGCCCTCATGCAGGCCCTCGGCATCGCCAACGACCACCCCGACGCCGAGTACGGGTTCCTCTTGCACGACGCGGGCAAGGTCGGGATCCCCGAGCGCATCCTCGGCAAGCCCGGCCCGCTGACCGCGGCGGAGTGGCGCGTCATGCGCACCCATCCGCTGATCGGCTACCAGATGGTGTCGAGCATCCCCTTCCTCAAGGGCGCGGCGGAGATCGTGCGCTACCACCACGAGATGTTCGACGGGTCCGGGTATCCCGAAGGACTCAAGGGCGAAGAGATCCCCATGCCGGCGCGCGTGTTCAGCATCGTCGACGCGTTCGACGCCATGACCACCGACCGCCCGTACCGGGCCGCGTTGCCGTTGAGCTACGCAGCCGAGGAGGTCGAGCGCATGGGCGGCACTCAGTTCGACCCCGACGTAGCCAAGGTGTTCGCACCGCTGTGCGAACGCTTGGTGCCGATCACTACCTCGGCTTAGCCGAGTCGCGTACGATTTCGCCGTGTCGATGGAGGACATACAGACGCGGATGCGCGATCTCGGGGAGTTCATCCGAGAGCAGCGCGGTTCCGCCCGGCTGTCGCTCAGGAAACTCTCCGACATGGCCGGCATCTCGAATCCATACCTGAGTCAGATCGAGCGCGGCCTGCGCAAGCCCTCGGCCGAGATCCTGCAGCAGATCGCCAAGGCCCTGCGCATCTCGGCCGAGACGCTGTACGTGCGTGCCGGCATCCTCGAGGAGCGAGAGGGCGACCACGATCTCGTCGGTGAGATCCTGCGCGACCCGACGATCACCGAGGCCCAGAAGCAGGCACTCATCCAGGTCTACATCTCGTTCCAGCACGAGAACGAGGGCCTGCAGAGCCCCGAGATGAACGGCATCGAAGAGCCGCCCGAAGCGGTGGAGGCGGTCGAGGGCGAAGAAGCGGCGGCCGCCGGGACCTAGCGGGGTCTGCGGCGCCTAGGTGATTAGGTACTTAGGTACTGCAGAACTCGCCTTTGCAGATCGGCGCCGAACGCGGGCAGTCGGCGTCGGTCTTGCACCCGCACCGGTTCCCCTTGGACGAACTGCAAACGCCGCTGCAGCAGTCGCCGTTCGACGCGCACGGCGCCTGGTAGCCCTTGCAGCACGCCGTCCGGTTGCCGGTCGAATTGACGGGCGTGCACCCGGGCGCGCACGCCGCTCCGGCCGGACAGCACGTCGTGCCCGCGCCACTGCCACACGGCGTCGTCCTCGGGGCGCCAGCCGCAGAGGCCGCTGCCGGCGTCGAGGCAGGCCACGCCCTTGTTGCAGCAGTTGGGCCCACACGGGGTGGTGCCTGACGGGCAGCAGCAGCTGGTTCCCGGCTGAGAGCACGTCGCCGGGCGGGTCGTTTCTCGATACCTGACCAGGTTCGTTAGGTTTGTCGTCCGCTGTGCGTTCGCTCGCCGTCCTCTCGATGCACACGTCGCCGCTGGCCCAGCCCGGGTCGGGCGACGGTGGCGGCATGAACGTCTACGTGCGCGAGCTGTCCTCGGCGCTGGCGCTGGCCGGGATCGACTGCGACGTCTACACCCGGGCCCGCGAGCCCGGCCTGCCCGACGTGGTCGAGGTCGAGCCCGGCTTCCGCGTGCACAACGTCGAGGCCGGGCCGCTCTCGGCCGTCGCCAAGGAGGACCTGCCCGAGCTGGTCGACGAGTTCGCCGCCGGCGTGCGCCGGCGCATGGAGACCGTCGACGCTCCCGGGCTCATCCACGCCAACTACTGGCTGTCGGGGGTGGCCGGGCATGTCCTCAAGCACGAGCTGAACCTGCCGCTCGTGTCGACGTTCCACACGTTGGCGCGCGTGAAGGCCGAGACCTGCGGCGACGAGCCCGAGCAGCGGGCGCGTGCGGAAGCACAGGTGATCGGGTGCTCGGATGCCATCCTGGCGTCGACAGGGGAGGAGCAGGCCCAGCTCGAGCGGTTGTACGACGCGCCGGGCGAACGCATCGAGATCGTCTCGCCAGGCGTCGACCACCGCACGTTCTCTCCCGGGCCGCGCGCCGCGTCTCGTGCCGTGCTCGGGTTGGGTGACGGACCGGTGCTCCTGTTTGTTGGCCGCATCCAACGCCTCAAAGGCGCCGATGTCGCCGTGCGGACGTTGGCGTGTCTGGAGGCCGAAGGTCACGGCGCCGCCTCGCTCGTGATCGTGGGCGGCCCCAGCGGCCTCGACGGCGAGATCGAGCTGGCCCGCCTGCACGCCCTCGTGGAGCAGTACGACCTCGGTGGCCGGGTGCGCTTCGTGCCCGCCGAGCCCCACGACCACCTGGCCACGTACTACCGGGCGGCCGACGCCTGTTTGGTGCCGAGCCGGTCGGAGTCCTTCGGGCTGGTCGCGTTGGAAGCCGCCGCGTGCGGCACGCCGGTTGTGGCCGCGGCCGTCGGTGGCCTGCGCTCGTTGGTGTCGCACGCCAAGACGGGCTTTCTCGTCGAAGGTCGTGATCCCGCCGCGTACGCGGCCTACGTCGGCGAGATCCTCGACAATCCGCGGCTGGCGTCGGAGATGAGCCGTCGGGCTGCCGCGCACGCGCGCGGGTACCGCTGGTCGATGACGGCAGCGCGCTTGCGTCGCGTCTACGCCGACCTGGCGGCGCGTCAGCTCGTCGAGTGCTCGTAGCCGGTCGCAGGTCTGCGCTGTGGCCGACGAGCTCGGTGATGTCGAGCACTTCCGAGCGCTGATCGAACGCTGGCTCGCGCGCCAGCTCGACGAGAACCCGATCGCCGTCGCTGTCGACCACGATCCCGACCCGTCGGTCGACCGCTGGTTCCTGCGGCTCGCGGGCGAGGAGCGAGACTTCACCACGATCTGGTTGTCACTCGGCCAGCGCACGCTGCACTACGAGACGTACTTCTTGCCGCAGCCCGAGGAGAACGCGGGCCAGGTCTACGAGTACCTGTTGCGCCGCAACGAGAAGTTGTTCGGCATGCGCTTCGCCATCGGCGCCGAGGACGCCGTCTACCTCGTCGGCCAGATGCCGCTGTCGGCCGTCGACGACGGCGAGCTCGACCGCGTCGTCGGCTCGACCTACGCCTACGTCGAGCAGTACTTCAGGCCCGTTCTGCACCTCGCGTTCGCGTCAAGGTTCAAGCGTTAGCCCTTCCCGTTCTTGGCGCAGAAATGTGCGGATCTCGCACATTTCTGCGCCAGGAACGGCAGGAAAAGATTCTCATTGCGCGCCGTGGTCTTTGCCGGTACCTTGACGCCTCGGCCCGAGGTGCGGATCGGTGATGTCGTTCGGGGAAGTGCGACATTTCCGTGAGGTTCCTCGGGCCGCTTCGCGTGTTTCCCCGGCCACAAAGGGGGTTGTCTGGCCCGTGGCGAACTAGGTAACGTTCCGCCTCGCACTTCCCCAATTCGAAGCCCTGGGCGGATGGCTTCGCGCTCGTATGCGCACCACCAGGACCCGAACCCTCGTTGCGGCCTTTTGCGCCGTCGTCGTGCTGCTCCAGGCAGCGTCGGCTTCTGCGGACTCGATTTCCACCCTCCGCAAGAAGCAGGACGCAGCGCGCTCGCGCAAAGTCGCGGCCGCGGCCAAGCTCGACGCCGCACGCGCCTCGGACCAGCAGCTGCAATCGGCCGTTGACAACCTGAACAACGCCGTCCACCAGCAGGTGGCGGCGACCGACGCCGCCCAGCAGGCCCTCGACGCGGCCGAGGTGGCGGCGCGCCAAGCGCAGGCTCAGCTCGACGCGACAACGGCGCGCGTCAACCAGTTCCGCTCGGTCGCGGTCGACTCGGCGATCGACGCCTACACCCACGCCGGCGGCCAGACCGTCACCGACCTCCTCAGGGCGAAGAGCCTCAGCGAGTTGAGCCAGCGCGAGATGTACGTAAGCACGCTGCTGTCGAACGACCGCGACGCGCTCGATCAATTGCGCGGTGCCCTCGAGGACCAATCCGCGCAGCAGGCCAAGCTCAACAAGGCGCGCGACGTCATCAAGCAGCGCCGCAAGGACGCGGGCGACAAGCTCAAGGCGCTGGCCGGTCAGCTGAAGGTGCAGGCGCAGCTGCAGGGCGCCCTCAACGACCGCATCGCCGACTACGCGGCGGAGGCCGAGGCCGCGGCCAACGAGGAAGGCAACATCCAGAAGCTTCTCGCGGCCGCGCAGGGCGCCGACACCGGACCCGCATCTGCGGCGGGTCTCATCTGGCCGTGCCGCGGCCCGCTCACGTCGCCGTTCGGCATGCGCTGGGGTCGCATGCACCAGGGCCAGGACATCGCCTGCGGCTACGGCACCGCCATCCACGCGGCCAAGGCCGGCACCGTCGTGTTCGCCGGACAGATGAGCGGCTACGGCAACGTCGTCATCGTCGACCACGGCGGCGGCTTCTCCACGCTGTACGCCCACCAGTCGCGGATGGCCGTCAGCCAGGGTCAGCACGTCAACCAGGGCGACGTCATCGGCTACGTGGGGTCCACCGGGCACTCGACGGGCCCGCACCTGCACTTCGAAACCCGCTTCGGCGGGACACCGCGCAACCCCATCCCGTATCTTCCGAAGTAATGGATGACGCGCCGCGGCTTCAGATCGTCGGCGGCGGGAAGATGGGGGAGGCCCTGCTCGCCGGTCTTCTTGGCGCGCAGTGGGCTCGTGCCGAAGAGCTGGTGGTCGTCGAGCCCATCGAGGCGCGCCGCAAGGAGCTGGCGGCCACGTTCGTCGACGTCGACATCACCGATGCGCCGCTTCAGTCTGAGGGCGCGGTCATCGCCGTGAAGCCGGGCGACGTCGAGGGTGCGTGCCGCGCCGTCGCCGACGCCGGTGTGCAGCGCGTGCTGTCGATCGCCGCGGGTGTTCCGCTGGCCAAGCTCGAACGGTGGGTCGGCGACGGCACGCCCGTCGTGCGCGCCATGCCGAACACGCCCGCGTTGGTCGGCGCCGGCGCCGCGGCCATCGCCGCCGGCACGTGGGCGGGCGACGACGAGATGGCGTGGGCCGAGAGCATCCTCGGCGCCGTCGGCATCGTGCAGCGCGTCAGCGAACCATTGCTCGACGCCGTCACCGGACTCTCGGGTTCAGGCCCCGCCTATCTCTTCCTCGTCGCCGAATCGTTGATCGAGGCTGGTGTGCTCGCCGGTCTGCCGCGTCCGACGGCGGCGGCGCTGGTGACCCAGACCCTGTTGGGGTCGGCCCGCTTGCTGGCCGAGACGGGCAGGACCGCCGAGGAGCACCGCGCCACGGTCACGTCCCCCGGCGGCACCACCGCGGCGGGCCTGCGGGCCCTCGAAGCCCGCGGCGTCCGCAGCGCCTTCATCGAGGCGGTGTGGGAAGCCACCAAACGGTCGAAAGAACTCGGCTCCTCGTAGCCGCCTAACGTTCTGGCGGTCGTAGGTGGGGGCGCCCTCAACCGGTCAGCGCGACAGCTCCTAGCCAGGAGGTGTCGCAATGGGTCGTCCGAGGTTGCCCTGGTCGGCAACGCGAGCAGGGCTGGCGGCGTTTGCGAGCGGAGCCACCGC
>Ga0070741_10002055_pt1 | contig 56263 bp, 55 predicted proteins | sample Coa_R1_4_FD_66440 | JGI IMG/M metagenome (GOLD analysis project Ga0070741, IMG submission 66440) | Surface soil microbial communities from Centralia Pennsylvania, which are recovering from an underground coalmine fire - Coalmine... | ecosystem: Environmental > Terrestrial > Soil > Unclassified ... | reverse complement strand
CTGGCGATATTGATGTGGCAGGGCCAGTCGGCCCGTCGTCCCGTGCTTCCGCCTTCTGAGCTACCCCCGAGTCCTTTCCGAAGGCCTCGAAGGGCTTGTCGCCGGACCCGCGCCAACACAGGAAAGGACCATCATGCCTCTCTATGAGCATGTCTTTCTCGCGCGCCAGGACGCGAGCCCGCAGCAGGTCGAGGAATTGACCACCCAGATGACCGGCGTCGTCGAGCAGCACGGCGGCAAGGTCACCAAGACCGAGAATTGGGGCGTGCGCTCCCTCACCTATCGCATGAACAAGAACCGCAAGGCGCACTTCGTGCTGCTCAACATCGACGCGCCGTCGGCGGCGATCGCCGAGATCGAACGTCAGGAACGGATCAGCGAAGACGTGATTCGTTATCTGAGCGTCCGCGTCGAGGAGCTCGAGGAAGGCCCCTCGGCGATGATGCGCAAGGCCGATCGCGACCGCGAGCGTGACGATCGCGGCGGCGGCGGCTTCCGCGGTGACCGTGATGGCGGCTTCCGCGGAGATCGTGACGATCGTGGCGGCGGCTTCCGTGGCGAACGCGGTGATCGTGGCCCGCGCCGTCCGCGCGATGAAGCCGAAGCCGGCGAAGGGGAGTAAGAATCATGGCTGAAGCTGGTGCACGTCGTCCGTTTTTCCGCCGCCGCAAGTCCTGCCCGTTCACGGGTGCGAACGCGCCGAAGATCGACTACAAGGATTCCAAGCTGTTGATGCGTTACGTCTCCGAGCGCGGCAAGATCGTGCCGAGCCGCATCACCGCGGTGTCCGCCAAGAAGCAGCGCGAGCTCGCGCGCGCCATCAAGCGCGCCCGTTTCCTCGGCCTGTTGCCCTACGTCATTCGCTAATCACCTTCGCCGGCGGCCCGTCCGCCGGCGCAACCACCTCATAAGGCTTCCGGGTCGTCCGGTTGCCGATGGTTGGGGCTCCTCACCTCGATTGAGAGAAGAGCCTCTAACCGCTCGAAAGGAGCGGGACAGCTGATGATCGGTCAAATTCTCATCGCCCTTGCGGCCGGCTGTGCCTCGGCTGCGATGTTCGCCTCGATCACGTCGGGCGCGCTGATCTCGCTTGTCCTGTTGTATCTGTCGCCGCTGCCCTTGATGGTCGCGGCGATCGGCTGGGGTCCGCTCTCCGCGGCGGTCGGCGGTGGGCTGGCTGCCATCGCCCTTGGCGCGACCTTCGGCGCCGGCAATCTCATCGGCTACGCGATCGCAATCGCACTGCCCTCCTGGTGGCTCGGCCATCTCTGCCTGCTCGGCCGCCCCGCAGCCGGCAATGCGTCCGGAGCCACGGCGCCGGCGTCCGCGATGGAATGGTACCCGATCGGCCGCATCCTGTTGTGGAGCGCAGGCCTTGCCGCACTCGCGATCAGTGCGGCGCTGCTCGCATTGGGGACCGACGCGAAAACCATTGCAGGCACGCTGCACGACTACTTCCTGCGCGTCCTCGCATCGAACGATGTGCGCGCGGGCCCGGACGTCGAGCTTCTGGTCGATGCCATCGTCGGCTTCGTGCCATTGGCGGCGGCGATGATGGCGACCTTGACCTACGCGCTCAATCTCTGGCTCGCCGGCAAGGTGGCCGCGACGTCCGGCCGGCTGTCGCGGCCGTGGCCCGATCTGAAGGCCATCGCACTGCCGCCAATGACGTTGGTGCTGCTGTGCTTCGTCCTGGCCCTGTGCTTTTCCGGCGGCCTGCCCGCCGTGCTGGCCAGGATTGCCGCCTCAGTGCTGCTGGTCGCCTATGGCTTGACCGGCTTTGCCGTGCTGCACACGCTGACACTTGCCTTGAAGAGCCGGCCGCTGTGGCTCGGCTCGGCTTACGCATTTGTGCTGGCGTTCGGCTGGCCGATCCTGGCGATGTCCGCGCTCGGACTCGCCGACGCCGTGTTCGGCTTGCGGCAGCGCTATTTGCGCTCGCGCCCGCCGCCGCTGCCGGTCCCCTAGAAGCTCAACCCTCTCGCAGTCTCATTCATTGAAAAGGAGAACATCATGGAAGTCATTTTGCTGGAGCGCGTCGCCAAGCTTGGTCAGATGGGCGAAGTGGTCAAGGTCAGGGATGGTTACGCACGTAATTTCCTCTTGAAGCGCAAGAAGGCGCTGCGTGCGACCGCGGAGAACCGCGCCAAGTACGACGGCATGAAGGCCGAACTCGAGGCCAACAACATCCAGGCCAAGGGCGAGGCGGCCAAGGTCGCTGAGAAGATCGAGGGCCGCGACATCGTCGTCATCCGCCAGGCCTCCGAAGCCGGCCAGCTGTTCGGTTCGGTCTCGGTGCGCGACATCGTCGAGGCGCTCGCCGCCGACGGCATCACCATCTCCCGCCCGCAGGTTTGGCTCGATGCGCCGATCAAGACGATCGGCCAGCAGAAGGTGACGATCGCCGTTCACCCGGAGGTCGAAGCCACCATCACCGTGACGGTTGCGCGCAGCGCCGACGAGGCCGAGCGCATCAAGCGTGGCGAGGACATCTCGACCCGTCAGGAAGACCAGGACGCAGCCGCAGAAGCGCTGGCCGCCGCTGGCGAGTTCTTCGATCCGGAGGCCCAGCGCGACGAAGAGCCGGCGCAGGCCGAAGCGACCCCAGAGTAACTTCCGAACGGTCATTGTCGGGATTGCTCGCTTCCGATCCCGGTTTCGCGCCGGGGTCGGAATGCGCATTAGCGACGCCCATGAAAATGGGAACGCCGCCAGTGCAAGGCGAGTTGCTGGCGCCCAGCCGGCACGCGAAACGATTTTAGTGGGAGGTCGGTGGCACCGGCGGGCTGGCCGGCTCGGCCGGAGGCAGCGGGGGAGCCGAGGCGGTCACCGACGGCTCGGCAGGCGTCGTTCCAGTCGTCGCGGGTGCGGACGCAGCCGGAGTCACTGGGGGAACGGGGTCGCGCCGGAGCGAGGGCGGCAGCGCCTCATTGACCTGCGGCTTGGCCGCATCGCCATTGGCGGACTGCGCCGGGGTGGCCGCAGGCTTAGCGCCATCGTCGGGCTTGGCAGCAGCCTCGGACTTGGGAGTCTCGGACTTGGCAGCCTCGGACTTGGTAGAATCCGGCCTAGCAGGCTCAGGCCTGACGGCCTCGGGCCTGGTCGGCTCGACCTTCGCTGTGTCGCTCTTGACAGGCGCGCCGCCGGTCGCCTCCTCCCTGGCGGGCTCGGCAGGCTTTTCGGCCTTGTCCCCGGCCTTCTCGCCGCCCTTGGGCGCCTCTTCCTCTGCACCCGGCTTAGCGCGCCTGCTGAGCCGCCTGGACTTTCGCCCTTCGTGCTCGCTGGCTGCCGGCACCTGCCCTTCCGCAGCAGGCTTGGCGGCCTCCGGGCTCTCGGCGGGCCGGGCCAGCCGCCTGCGAAGCGGACGCTCGCTTTCGCTCGGCGGCGCGCCGGCCTCCTCGGGTCTCGCGGTCGGCTTGGCCTCCGATCTGTTTTCCTTGCCGTCCTTACCGCCCTTGGCGCCCTTCTGCTTGTCGCCGTACCGGGTGTCGGTCGCGCCATTCGAAATCAGATAGGAGGCCAGCACGCCCGCCATTTCCGGGCCGGTGGTGTAGTGCTGGCGCAAAAAGCCCTGCAGTGAGCCCGGCGCCACCGTCTTCAATAGGCCGCGCGCGCTCTTGTGACAGGCCGTGCAGGTTCCCGAGAAAATCTGGCTTGGGCTCTTGCCGGCATCGAGGTTTTCCTGGGCCATCACCTGGCCCATTGCAGAGCAGCCGACCACAAGCGTTACCGCCGCTAAACTGAGCGCTCGGCTCAACACCATTGGCTGTTCTCCGGATGCCGACAAATTGGGATGGGGCAGCGAGCGCTGCCAGTTTCCACCGAAGCAGCAGGGTATGGCGGCCGCGGCGGGTCACCTTTTAGCGGATTATCGCCGCAATGGAAGCACGCAGCATGCGCAAGGTTGTGAATGCGCTCATTCGGAATATCCGCTTTGACTCCCGTGCAATAGACGACGACGGAACTTCGACTATGATCAAATTGAGGCGCGTGGAACCAATCCGGTCGAGCGGCGTCTTTCATCGGCCGGGGAGGTTTTTGACACGGTATCATTGGATATCGCGGGTGGCGGTGGTGCAATGGAACATTTGTTGCGTGGTCTGCTGACGAAGTTCATTTGCCGCGGTTCGATGAGTTTTACGACGGCCAGCGGCGCCAAATTCACCTGTGGGGACGGGACCGGCGAACCGGTCCATGTCCGCTTCGTCACTCTGGAGGCCGAGCGACGAATCCTCCTCAATCCGGAACTCGCGCTCGGCGAGGCCTATATGGACGGCACCTTTGTCGTCCAACAGGGCACCATCGCCGATGCCCTGGCGATCCTGATGGGCCAGCCCGAGGCGCTACCGCGCTGGGCAAAGCCGCAATGGTGGGCCCGCTACTTCGCGCGGAGCATCAAGCAGCTCAACCTCCGCAGCCGCGCGCGCAGCAATGTTGCACATCATTACGACCTCGATGGCCGGCTCTATTCGCTGTTCCTCGACGCAGACAAGCAATATAGCTGCGCCTATTTCGAGACACCGCACGCGAGCCTCGACGATGCCCAGCTTGCAAAGAAACGCCACCTCGCCGCCAAGCTCCTGATCGGGCGCGGCCAGCGCGTGCTCGATATCGGCTGCGGCTGGGGCGGACTTGGGCTTTACCTCGCCGAGATGACCGGCGCCAACGTCACCGGCGTCACGCTGTCGACCGAGCAGCTCCACTTCTCCAACGCCCGCGCCGCGGAGCGGAACCTGTCCGACTCCGCCCGTTTTCTGATGCAGGATTACCGCGACGTGGAAGGGCCTTTCGACCGCATCATCTCGGTCGGCATGTTCGAGCATGTCGGGGTGCGCTTCTACGAGACCTTTTTCAGGAAATGCGCGGAGCTCCTGACCGACGACGGTGTCATGATGCTGCATTCGATCGGCCGCTCGGAGGGCCCCGACGCTACCAATCCCTGGATCGCGAAATACATCTTTCCCGGCGGCTACATCCCGGCGCTGTCGGAGGTGATGCCCGCCATCGAGCGCGCGGGGCTTCTGGTCTGCGACATCGAGATCCTGCGGCTGCATTATGCGGAGACGCTCAAGGCCTGGCGCGAGCGCTTCATGGCGCGGCGCGAGGAAGCCGTGCAGCTCTATGACGAGCGGTTCGCCCGGATGTGGGAGTTCTATCTCGCCGCGTCCGAGATGTCGTTCCGCAAGCAGAACATGATGAACTTCCAGATCCAGCTCACCAAGCGGCAGGGCGTGGTGCCGACGACGCGCGACTATATTGCCCGCGGCGAAGCCGAGCTGCGCGCCCGCGAGCGCAAGAGCCAGCCGCGGCTGAAGCTCGCCGGAGAGTAATGACAGTCAGTGGCGGCGGCTGAAGGCCGACGCCGCAAAGGGATAGCGCGAGACCGGCTGGGCCAGCTGGGCGCGCAGGGCGAGAAGAACGGCGGGCGGGCAAGGCTTGGCCCGGACCTCGGGACGGCCGGCCTCCTCCATGGCGTCGAGCAGCATCGACAGCCACAGCTGCCGGTCCTCGCCGCCCCGCCAAATGGTTTTCCGCTGCTCCATGGACAAATCCGCCCGCTTCAGCGCCCGCACCTTGGGCCAAAAGAAACCCGTCTCTGTGTGAACTAGCTCACATCCAATCCGTTCCGGCCCCCGTAGAGGTACGGCGTATGGCCGAGAATACCTACCAGCCCATCAAGCCCATGGACGATCTGCGAACCGACTATGTCTTGATCGCAATGGGCATCGGAGCCGCGGTGCTCGCCCTCGCCTACCTGTTGATCATCTGATCCAGGCCGGCGCGGCCTTCTTCCTTCAGATACGTGTGATGGCGCGCGAAAAGGTTCATCTTCCTGAACCTTGCAGCGATTCTCGGTCAAGCGGGCGCGGAATCGCGACAAAAGGCGTCAAGCGTTGACATGCTTGGCGGCAAGATTCACACACCCTCCTGTGTGTGAATCGGGCATAAGGCCGCTCCCTGCTTTCATGCTGCCGCAGACTGGCGCTTTATCGCCACCCCTCACGCCGACAGACACTCCCGCTTAAACTTCCGCCATGGCCTTGACCGATTCGACCGTTCTCAAGCTCGCCCCTGACCCGGGAACCCCGGCCTATCGGACTGCACCGCACAATATCGAGGCGGAGCAGGGCCTGCTCGGCGCCATTCTGGTCAACAACGACGCCTTCTACCGGGTGTCGGACTTTCTCGAGCCGAAGCATTTCTTCGAGCCGATCCACCAGACCGTCTACGAGACCGCGGGCTCCCTGATCCGGATGGGCAAGATCGCCAATCCCGTGACGCTCAAGACCTTCCTGCCCGCCGAGATCGACATCGGCGGGATGACGGTCGGCCAATATCTGGCGCGCCTTGCGGCGGAGGCGACCACCATCATCAACGCCCAGGACTACGGGCGCACCATCTACGACCTTTCGCTGCGGCGCGACCTGATCCAGATCGGCGAGGACATGGTCAATGTCGCCTATGAGGCGCCGGTCGACTTTGCGCCGAAGGTGCAGATCGAGGACGCCGAGCGCAAGCTCTACGAGCTCGCCGAAACCGGCCGCTATGACGGCGGTTTCCAGAAATTCTCGCAGGCGCTGACCACCGCCATCGACATGGCGGCCAATGCCTACAAGCGTGACGGCAAGTTGTCGGGCATCTCCACGGGATTGCGCGATCTCGACACCAAGATGGGCGGCCTGCAGCACTCCGACCTCATCATCGTGGCGGGGCGCCCCGGCATGGGCAAGACCTCGCTCGCCACCAACATCGCTTACAACGTCGCCAAGGCCTACCAGGGCGAGGTGCAGGCGGACGGCACCATGAAGGCGGTCAATGGAGGCATTGTCGGCTTCTTCTCCTGCGAAATGTCCGGCGAGCAGCTCGCCACCCGTATCATCGCCGAGCGCACTGGCATTCCCTCCAGCCACATCCGCCGCGGCGGCATCACCGAGGCCGATTTCGAGAAGATCCGCGACTATTCCATCGAGCTGCAGTCGCTGCCGTTCTTCATCGACGAGACCGGCGGCCTCTCGATCGCGCAGCTGATGGCGCGCGCACGGCGGCTGAAGCGGCAGAAGGGCCTCGACCTCATCGTGATCGACTACATCCAGCTGTTGTCCGGCTCGAGCAAGCGGTCCTCCGACAGCCGCGTGCAGGAGATCACCGAGATCACCACAAGCCTGAAGGCGCTGGCGAAAGAGCTCAACGTCCCCGTGATCGCGCTGTCGCAGCTGTCGCGCCAGGTCGAATCCCGCGACGACAAGCGCCCGCAACTGTCCGACTTGCGTGAATCCGGCTCGATCGAGCAGGATGCCGACGTCGTGATCTTCGTGTACCGCGAGGAATATTACCTCGCCAACAAGGAGCCGCGCGCGGGCACGCCCGAATATGAGAAATGGCAGCTCGACATGTCGCTGGTGCACGGCAAGGCCGAAGTCATCATCGGCAAGCAGCGCCACGGCCCGACCGGCACCGTCGAACTGCAATTCGATGCGTCGGTGACGCGCTTCGGCGATCTGAACCCGGACGGCCATGTGCCGGATCGCGGGTATTAGCTTTTGCCAGACTCGTCGACTGGAGTGCCAGGGGTCTGGCACGCCCGATGTCTGCTTGTCTGCCGATCACGGCGTAATATCTGCATAGCTGCACGTCTCTGAAGGGCCCAGCGCCGACGTGGGAAATGTGCTTGATTAAGCAGCATCATGAGATGTGTCGCGCTATTTCGACGATCTTTCGTAATAGAAGCTTGAGGTAAGCGTGCCTATGTACGCACCCAACTGATTGAAGCGACCCGGTCAAGGCGCCGCATGAACCAGCGGTTAATAAATTCACTCGCAATTGCGTTAGCGGCGGTCGTCCTTGCTGCAACCATTTTTTATATCTGGGGCCACAAGGTTCACTTGACCATCGTTCTCGCGGTCTTGATTGCCGCGATTGCCCAAGCTGTCTGGGAGTGGCGACGACGAAAGCGCATTGGCCTTGGGAGCGCTAACTCGGGACGTTCAAAGTAGGTAACGCGCCAATAGCGGCTTCGGAGAAGAGATGAGATGGTGGAGGTAGGCGTCTGGACAGCGGCAGCGATATGTATGACCATCTCCCTTCTTATTTCGTTTTTGGCTGCGCGTCGGTTCGAGACGTTCTGGCTCAAGTTCGTTTTCTTCTTGATTGCCTCAGTCTTCGGCTTTTTTCTGTTTCCGTTTTTGGGCGGCTTATGGGCAAGCGCTGCGCCTGAACAGGAACATCTGATAGACCCGGCGTTCCGCAAACAGGTTTCCGCGGTCATCGGTGGTGTTGTCGCCATGGCATATTTCGGGGCATGGCGGCTGCAAAAAATCATCGACACCAAGCGTAAAATGTAGATTGTCCAGTCTCGTGCCGATCACGCCGGCTTGCCGTTCGCGTAAGGCTTGAGCGCCGCATACATCACATCGAAGGTGGGCGTGGGCACGTTGAGCTCGCGGCCAAGCGCCACCACCTTCCCGGCAAGCCATGGCAGCTCCAACCTGTTGCCGCGCAAGAGGTCGACCGCCATCGACGGCATCATCTCGGGCGGAAAGCCGCGCATCGTCCTTGCCATCCTCTCCTCGAGGTCGGGCGCGAGCTTCACCCCGCGGGCGCGGCCCACCGCAGCCGCCTCGGCGAAGCCCTTTTCCGACAGGGCAAACACCTCGGGATCGTCGCGCAGCTTGCCGAACGGCAGACGCGTGAGGGACGCGACCGAGCTGTTGGTCGCCAGCAGCACGAATTTTTCCCACAGCGCGACGACGATGTCGTCGGTGTTGACCGAGTCGAAACCGGCCGCCTGGCACGCCGCATGGAACGCGGCGCCACGCGCGCTCGGCCGCCCATTGAGCTCGCCGAACACGAGGCGCATGAAGACGCCGGTCTGGCGGATCACGCCGGGCTCGGCAATGGTCGCACTGATCTGCGCGACGCCCCCCATGACCGCCTCCTTGCCAAGGATCGGGATGAGCCGTTCGCTTGCGTCGATCCCATTCTGCAGCGGAATGACGGCGGTGGCGTTGCCGACAAGCGGCCGGATCGCGGCGCCGGCGCTCTCAACGTCCCATAGCTTGACGCAGAACAAGACGACGTCCACTGCACCGATCGACGCCGGGTCGTCGGTCGCCTTGGCCGGTTGCAGATAAATGTCGCCGCGCGGGCCGAGCACCTTGAGCCCGCGCTCCTGCATTGCCGTCAGATGCGCGCCGCGCGCAACGAACGTCACGTCGCTACCGCCCTTGGCCAGAGCCGCTCCGAACGCCCCGCCGACCCCGCCCGCGCCGATCACCGCAATCCGCATTGGCCCGCTCCTCTGCTCTCGGTTCGGCCGGCACTATTGCATGATCGCACGGATCAGGTCAGCCTGGATCGCCGTGTCAGGTGTTTCTCGGCCATGGCGATCAGGCCAAGCGCGCCTGCATGGTTGAACCCTGGGCCCGCCCCGCGTAAAACCGGCAGGCCATGACCCCTGCCCCCACCGCAAAACCTTCCACCAGCACGCTGCTGTCGCCCGAAGCCAACCAGGCGGCGGCGCTCGCCGCCTACAACGGCATTCTCACCGTCGATCTCGATGCCATCGTCGCCAATTGGCGCAAGCTCGAGAAGACCGCGGTGCCCGCCGAATGCGCAGCCGTGGTCAAGGCCAACGCCTATGGCTGCGGCATCGAGCCGGTCGCGAAGGCGCTGTTCGCCGCCGGCTGCAAGACGTTCTTCGTCGCCACGCTGGATGAGGCGCGCGCCGCCCGCGAAGCGGTGCCGGGGGCCGTGATCTATTCGCTCAACGGCTTCTTCCAGAACACCGGCGAAGCCTATGCGAAGATCGATTGCCGGCCGGTGATCGGCGATCTCAACGAGCTCGCCGAATGGGACGTGTTCTGCCGCCGCTCGGGCTGGTCGGGCGGGGCCGGCATCCATATCGACACCGGCATGAACCGGCTCGGCCTCACCATCCAGGAGGCGCAGAGCCTGATCCCCCGCATCAATGCCGGCGACCATGGCATGACCCTGGTCATGAGCCACCTCGTCTCCGCCGAGCAGCTGCATAGCCCGCTCAATGCCAGGCAGCTGGCCGCCTTCCGCGAGATCCATAGCCACTTCGCCGGCGTGCCGGCCTCGCTTGCCAATTCATCCGGCATCTATCTCGGCTCGTCCTTCGTGTTCGACCTGGTACGGCCGGGTGCTGCGCTCTATGGGGTCAATCCGACGCCGGAGGCCGACAATCCGATGCTGCCGGTGGTCGACCTCAAGTCGCGCATCATCCAGACCCGCAGCATCGAGCGCGGCGAGACCGTCGGTTACGGCGGCACCTGGACCGCGCGGCGGCCGACCAAGCTCGCGATCGTCGCCACCGGTTATGCCGACGGCTATTTCCGTGCGGCGAGTGCCAGCGACGGCACCCGCGGCGCGGACGCCATTGTCGCCGGCAAGCGCTGCCCGATCGCCGGCCGCGTCTCCATGGACCTGATCGCAATCGACATCACCGACCTGCCGCCGAACGCCGCGCGGCGCGGCCATCTCGTGACACTGATCGGCGAAGGCATCACCGTCGACGAGCTCGCCCATCATTTCGGCACCATCGGCTATGAGGTCCTGACCAGCCTCGGCCGCCGCTTTGCGCGGGTCTACAAGGGCGGCGGCGCAAACGCGGAAACGAGCACGTCCCGGCCGTGATAATGCCGCGGCTTTCGGAGCGTTGATTATTCAGCATGATCTGTTCGGAAAACCGCTTCACACTTGGCGCTGACGCGGCCGTTCCGGTCCGGATCATGCGCAGATGAAAGTCGCGACCTTCAACATCAACAACATCAACAAGCGGCTGCCGAACCTGCTCGGCTGGCTGCGGCTCGCAAGGCCCGACATCGTCTGCCTGCAGGAGCTCAAGGCCACCGACGGCCAGTTTCCGCTGTCGGCCGTTGAGGCCGCCGACTATCACGCGGTGTGGCGCGGGCAGAGAAGCTGGAATGGCGTCGCCATCTTGTCGCGCAAAGGCGAGCCCATTCTCACCAGAACTGCGCTCCCCGGCGACGAGACTGATCACGAGGCGCGCTACATCGAGGCCGCCGTCCGCGGCATCATCATCGGCTGCATCTATGCGCCCAACGGCAATCCGCAGCCGGGTCCGAAGTTCGATTACAAGCTCGCCTGGCTGAAACGGCTGCGCGCCCACGCGGCGACATTGCTCAAGCAGGATCTGCCGGTCGTGCTCGCCGGTGACTACAATGTCGCGCCGACCGCACGCGACATCTACCCCACCCGCTCATGGGACAAGGATGCGCTGATCCAGCCAAAGAGCCGCGCCGCGTTTGCCGCGCTGCTCAGGCAAGGCTGGACGGACGCGGTTCGCAACGTCCACCCGGAGCAGCCGATGTACACCTTCTGGGACTACAAACGAAACCGCTGGCCCCGCGATGCGGGCCTGCGGCTTGACCATCTCTTGCTCAGCCCCCAGCTTGCCCCGCGTCTGAAAAACGCCGGCGTCGACCGCAAGGCGCGCGGCGAGGACGGCGCCAGCGATCACGCGCCGGCGTGGATCGTTCTGGGTGACGCAAAGCGTTGATCTCGCTCAACGCGCAGGACGCGCCTGTCCGCATCAATCGGCTTCGAGAACTCTCACCGGCCTTTGGGATGCCGCGATGTCGCCCGCGCAACCTGCCGCCTATGGTCAGCCGCAGCGATTGATCTTCATCGATGCCCTGCGCGTTGCCGCGGTCGCGCTTGTCATCGTGCACCACGCGGCGCAGGCCTATGGGCCGACCGGCGGCTTCTGGCCCGTGCATGACAAGGCGCAGAGCGCCTGGTTCACGCCCTTCTATACGGCCAACGCGGCCTTCGGCATGGGGCTACTGTTCCTGGTGGCGGGCTATTTCACGGCCGCGTCACTTGCGCGCAAGGGCACAAAGCTGTTCCTTCGAGAGCGCTGGGCGCGGATCGGCATTCCCCTCGCAAGCCTGGTGCTGCTCGTGCATCTGCCGGCAGCCTACTTGATCGCGGGGCGGCCCGCGATCGCTCCATTCGTTGCGCGCTTGTATGAACACGGCTGGCAGCCAATCTACCTCCATCTCTGGTTCCTCGCGCATCTGTTGCTCTATTCTGTCGCGTTCGCCGGCTGGCGTCAGCTCACGCCCAGCCCTGATGCGGCGCCCCGAACATGGCCGCTCCCTCGCTTCGCTGCCATTGCGGGCCTGGTGGCCGTGTTGGCGCTGATCACCTGGATCGTGCGGCTGCGCTATCCCGTCGACGAGTGGGTGCCGCTGCTCTGGATCATGCCTGCGGAGCCCGCGCATTTGCCGCAATATGTGACGCTGTTCGCAGCCGGGCTTGCCGCGCAGCGCGGCGACTGGTTTTGCAAAATGCCGGCGAGCACCGGCCTCTTCGAGCTCGGAATCGGCATCATCGCGGCGAGCGGAATCTATCTCGCCTATGCGACCGGCCATTGGGACGCGATGATGACCGCCGGCGGCCCAGGCCTCGCCTCGCTCATTCGCAGCGTCTGGGAAACCGTGATCGCGGTCAGCCTGTCGATCGGACTCATCGTCGCATTTCGCGAAATGCCGTTGCGGCCGTCGCGGCTGCTTGCCGCCTTGTCCGCGGCGAGTTTCGGCGCCTACATCCTGCATCCAATGATCGTGGTCGCGCTGCAGGTTGCGATTGTGGACCTCGCCCTTCCTGCTCCGGCAAAATTCGCCATCGTGTCGGTGCTGGGCATCGCGCTGGCTTTCTCGCTGGCACACCTCGCCGGAAAGGCGCCGGTCGTCCGGGCCGTGCTTGGCGCAACTTCGGGCGGCAAAAGCAAGTGACCCAGGCAAGTTAGGCAGGTTTCCACGACCACGTCATTTTGCGGATCGGAGCGCTCGCCGGCGGGTCTCGTGTCTCAGCCCGCCCTCGCCAGCGATGGCGAGCGGCCCTCGTGTTGCATGGCGCCGAGCAGAGCGTCACGTTCGTCGGCCGGCATCGCCCGCAGGCGGCGCCTGACGGTGAAGCGTATCGCGAGAAATCCGGCAAGGAAGACGGCGAGTTTGCTCACCATGCCATAGACCGGCATGACCATCGCCCAGGTCGATATGCTGCAGGCGAGAGCGACGAATGCATTGACCGCGGCGGACACGAACATCAGGCCGGCCCAGACGAACCCCGTGATGACGGCCACGTCAGGCGCAACCGTCCGCACAATCTCGGGCAGATAGCGATTGAGCCAGCCTGTTTTGAGCATCACGGACCCGACAATCACGTAAATCACGCTCGGCTTGAACAGCACGAAACGCGGGTCGTTGGTGAGAAGCGTCGCGCTGCCCGCGGCAATCACCAGAAACAGGCTCAGCCATTCCATGACGTGGATCGGCTTTCGGCGCACGATTTGAATCCCGATCTGAATCACGCCGAGCGCCATGCCGAGGCCAACCGACAGGATCGTGTTGTGCGTCAGCAGAAACAGAACAAGGAAGAAAAGCGTCGATGCCATGTCGAGGAACAGCAGCCGAGCGGCGTCCAGGAAAGCTTTCATCGGTCGGTGAACTCCGTTTCCCTGACTAAGAAAGAGTGCCTGGATGCAACACGGGAGCGAACCGGTCGATCAGAGGCAGGACCAGCAGCGGCTGCGCATTGAACAGAAAATGGGCGAGCCATCCCGGCGTCAGTGAGTTGAACCGCAGGCGCAGCGCAAACAGGATCGCACCAAGGCCGACCACGACGATGCTCCAGACCAGGCCGAGGGCAATGACGTGATTGGCTCCGAAAATCAGGCTGCCCGCCAGCAGAATCGCGGCGTCATGCCAGCCAATGCGGCGGAGCCATTGCACCAGCAATCCGCGATAAAGGATCTCCTCGCACAAAGGCGCGGTGATCACGAAGAGCAAGACATAGAGTGCGGCCATATGCGCAGCATGAAAGTCGATCCGGGCCTGCGTCGGGCCGCCTCCCCCGAGCATGTGAGATAGCCCCTCGGTCGCAAGCGGCGCGCCGTACATGGCAATCAGGAAGCCAAGCACGCCCGCCGCGACCGCGCGCCACCTCATTCCACGAAACGCAAACACGTCGCGGCAGAGCCCGCGGTGCTGCGACCAGAGCCACACCGCCGCCACGTCGAGCCAGCTGCCAACGACGTAGGCCAATATCCCCATGAGCTGGATATTCGCTCGCGTCGGCAGCTCAATGGGCAGCCCGCGCGCTGTTTGCCAGCCTGCGATCGCCAGAACGGCGGCAGCGGTCAGGATCACCGCCAGTCCGACGGGAGCGAGCACCATGCCGAGAACGAGCAGGCCTTCGCGCCCGCGACCGGCGCGTGCGGCCGCCGGAACCGCCCTGCTCTCGCCGGACTCGATGATCGCGTCTGAGCGATCGGCCTCTGACAGGGTCATTGTACGCCTCGAACGATCAGCGCGCGGCGTGCTCCGTTCGGCGCGCCGGCGCGTTACGGGCACAGCTAGGCTGATCCGGGGCCTGAAGGCCTATCGAATTTTGAAAACGACGAGCTGGATTGTCAGTTTGGACCGGCGGGTTCGCCGTCCCGGCCGTGCCCTGCCGCCGCCCTCCGGCGGAATTCGGTCGGCGTCAGCCCGGTGTCCGCCTTGAACGCGCGATTGAATGGTGCCAGCGACTGGAAGCCGGCGTCGAGCGCAATCGTCAGCACCGGCACCTCGGCCTGGTCGGGGTCGGCGAGCGCGGCCTTCGCCTCGTCGAGACGATAGCGGTTGAGGAAGGCGTTGAAATTTCGGTGACCCAGCCCGTCATTGATCAGCGTTCGCAGGCGGTATTCCGGCAACCCCAGTCGCACCGCCAACAGGCCGATGGTCAGCCCTTCCTGCCGGTAGGTCCGCTCCGTCGTCATGAGATTTTGGAGACGATTGAGCACGGCGCGCTCCGATGTGGCCAGCCCCGCGCGCCGGAATGGCCGAGGTCCAGGCGCGGGATCAGCGGTGCCACCGCTTGCGCCGGCCATGGCCGGCTCGGTCTCAAACACCATCATCCAGATCGAGATCAGCGCCGAGGCGCCGAGGCCGCAGGCAACGGTCAGGCTGATGGACTGGATCGGAACGGCGGCAAGCCCGGCGGATGCGCTCAGCACGATCTGGATGCTGATGCCGACGATCAGCGCGATCAGCAGCCGGCCGCGTCCCCTCGTCACGGCCTTGCGCCAGCCTTTTGGAATCTGCGCCGCCGCGAGCAAGGCAAATCCGATCGAAGCCAGTGCCAGCGCGCGGCCGGACGTCACCGCAAGCGAAGGCCAGTTCGACCAGCCGTTGTAGGTCACAAGCCCGAGACCGGCCATGACCGCCCACACCGCGCCGTGCCAGGGCCGCAGCACAAAATTCTGCTCGAACACCGCGCGCGCCCAGAGCCAGAAGATGACGGGAGAGCCCACGGCAAGCAGGACGAACGGTGAATTCCACCCGAACGACCATTTCGGAAAGAACGGCGCCGTCGAGATCGCATAGGCAGCACCGGCGACGCCCAGCGCGGCGCCGAGGCTGGCGGCCGGCCGGACCAGGGTCGAGCGCAGCAGGACCGCGCAAACCACGAGGAATAATCCGACCACCGCCCCACGCAGGCCAAGATCCAGAGCCGTCAACGCCATGCAGCCGCCCCTTGGGTTCAACGCAAACCCCGACGCGGCGCTGTTATAGCGCCCCAGCCGCTCCGCACGAAAGGCTCATTTGCGACTGGACTAGCCCGCCGACAGCCGCTTGGCATTGGCCGCGACGCGCGCGCGGTAGAGGCCGATGATGGCGGATGGGCTTGCGCCGGAAAGCAGCTGGGCGCCGGCCTGCAGCGCAGCGACGATCTTCTCCGTCACCATCAGGCAGGCTTCCTGGTCAGACTCCCCGTCCCCAACAGCGAATTTCTCCAGCCGCAGCCGGATCACCTCGCTCGCTTCCATCGCGAGCATCGCGCCGGCAAACCAGGGAAAGCTGTCATTGGAACCGGCCAGCACCGCGTGGCGGTCGAGGGCAGAAAAGGAGGGCTCGTTCATGGCCGCCTGACTCAAATTTCTTTGATCGTCAGACAAAGACATACAGCTCAAATTTTAAGGTTCCCGGCGGCAAGCGCAGCGGATTTGGCCCGTCCAGGCTACGCCGGGTTAACCAACTGGCGGGGCGAGCAAAGCCGAATGACAACCACGTGTCGGCAAAGCTTGCGAACGCGGCTCGCAAGCGCGCGTCGTTGCGGATGCGGCCAAGGTGACGCTATATTTTGCCCATGTCCCGCGACTTTCGCCTTCTGCGCCAGCCTACCGATGTGCTCGATTATGAGATCGCCCAGGAGCAGGCGTCTTCGCTCGGGCGGATGGGGCGCGCGCTGGAACGGGCGCTGACCAGGCTTCGGGAGTTCGACGCGGCGCATCCGGATGCGCCCGCTTCGGTGCGGGAGGCCCGGCGTGGCCTGGTGAGGGAGGCCGGCCAGGCGCTCTGGATGTTCGTGGTGCAGCGAGAGGCCTGCGGCATGCGCGACAGCCGCACCATCATGCGCGAGTACAAGGTGCCGGGCGAGGTGCAGCAGTGCATGGGGCTGATCCCCGTCACATCGGCGCCCTCTGCGAGATAGCGCGCGAGGGAGACGCGCACGAGCGCTTCCGAAAATCGCCACCATTCGGCTCGTACATCGGAAATCCGGCAAGCGGAGCATCGAGGCCATGCGGACCATCACACTTGAAGAGCATTTTGCCACGGCCGGCTTTCTCGACGGGCCGGGCCGCGACCTCAAGGACCAGGCGCGCCAGATCGGCGGACGCGCCGAACAGTTGATGCGCGACCTCTGCGACCTCGGTGATGGCAGGATCGCGCAGATGGACGCCGCCGGCATCGACATGCAGGTTCTCTCGCTGACGGCGCCCGGCCTCGAGCAATTGGAACCCGCGGAGGCCGCGGCGCTCGCGCGCGACACCAATGATGCACTGGCCGTGGCGATCAAAAGCCACCCGACGCGCCTGTCCGGCTTCGCGGCGCTGCCGATCGCCATCCCGGATCACGCGGCAAGAGAGCTCGAAACCCGGGTCAGGACGCAAGGCTTCGCCGGTGCGGTAGTCAACGGCCATCAGCGCGGCCGCTATCTCGACGACAGGTTCTTCTCACCCGTGCTGGAGGCCGCCGAAGCGCTGGGCGCGCCGATCTATCTACATCCGACCAGGCCGCCAAAGCCGGTGATCGAAGCCTCTTTCGGCGGCTTTGCGCCTCTGGTCACGGAGATGCTCGCGGGCCCGGGTTTCGGCTGGCATATCGAGACCGCGGTGCATGTGCTGCGGATGGTGCTGGGCGGCGTGTTCGACCGCTTCCCGAAACTGCAGATCGTGATCGGGCATATGGGCGAAGGCCTGCCCTTCTTCATGCAGCGGGTCGATGTCATGCCGGTCGAGCTGACCAGGCTCAAGCGCCCGGTCAGCGACTATCTGCGCGAGAACCTGCACTACACCTTCGCCGGCTTCAACTTCGCGCCGACCTTTCTCGACCTGTTGCTCGAGGTCGGCGTCAGCCGCATCATGTTCTCGGCAGACTACCCCTACGCCTCCATGGCCAAGGCCCGTGCCTTCCTGGAGCAGATCCCGGTGTCCGCCGCCGACCGCGAGCGGATCGCATCTCGCAACGCGGAGACGTTGTTCAAACTCTGAGGCGTCGTGTCTCGACCCCGCGCCGGATGATGCGCAGATCAGGACCTTCTTGACACGTTGACCGGCCGAGCGAAATTTACATGCCCTCCTCAAGAAAGCCTTAATGGGTAAAGTGCTACTTCCGCGCGAACGCTTCTGTTCCTGCCCGAAGGCTCGTCATGCGACATCTCAGTGTCTACAATCGCTTCGCGATGATCATCGCGGTTTTGACCATTGTCTTTGTCGGCGCCTTGGCTGCGCAAGTGATGATCCTTCGCGACACGGTCATCGAGGAACGCCGGACCAAGGTGAAGGATCTGGTCGAGGCGGCGAAGAAGATCCTGGCGAGTTACGAGGACAAGGCCAGGGCGGGGAAGATCTCGGCAGCCGAGGCGCGGCAGCTCGCCTTCGATGCGATCGGCGCCATGCGCTGGGGCCCATCCGCCGACTATCTCGGCGTCTACGGCGCCGGCTCGACCAATGCCGGCGTGACCTATGTGCATGCCAATCCGAAATACATCAATGTCAATCGCTGGGATTACAAGGACAATCAGGGCCAGCTGCTGATCCAGAGCATCGTCAACAAGGCCCGCAGCGGCGGCGGATTCCTTGAATATCAGGTGCCGAAGGCGACCGGTGGTCCGGAGCTGCCGAAGCTCAGCTATGCCGACGGCTATGGTGAGGGCGAGAACATGCTGGCCATCCAGGCCGGCGTCTACACCGACGACATCAACACCGTCGTATTCGAGAAGGCGAACCGGATCGCCGCGGGCGGCATCCTCGGCTTGCTCATCGCGGGATTGGCTGCCTTTGCGCTCGGCCGCGGCCTGGTGCGTCCGCTCGGCACGATCTGCGGTGTCATGGACGGTCTCGCCAAGGGTGACCTGAATGTCGAGGTCCCGTTCGTCGAACGCCGCAATGAGATCGGCCACATCGCACGCAGCCTTGCCGTGTTCAAGGATCGGCTGATCGGCGCCGAACGTCTGCGCGTCGAGCGCGAGGAAGCAACGGCCCGCGCCGTGGCGGAGCGGAGAGCGGCCATGGACCGGATCGCCGGCGAATTCGAGAAGAGCGTCGGCAGCATCGTCGCCGGGGCCGCCTCATCGGCTGCGGAGATGCAGCGCTCGGCGCAGTCGCTGTCCGCGATCGCCAAGGAGACCTCGCGGCAGAGCACGTCCGTGGCAGCCGCCGCCGAGCAGACCACGGCGAATGTGCAGACCGTGGCGGCCGCGACCGAGGAGCTGTCGACCTCGGGCCAGGAGATCTCGCGCCAGATCGCCTACTCGGCCTCGATCGCGCAAAGCGCCGTCGCTCAGGCCAACCGCACCAACACGATGGTGGAGGGCCTGCTGAAGGCCACACAGAAGATCGGCGAAGTGATGGGGCTGATCCAGAACATCGCCGGACAGACCAACCTGCTCGCCTTGAACGCGACCATCGAAGCCGCTCGCGCCGGCGACGCCGGCAAGGGCTTTGCCGTGGTCGCAAGCGAGGTGAAGGCGCTCTCGACCCAGACCGCGAAAGCGACCGAGGAGATCGCCGACCAGATCCAGTCGATCCGCGACGCCACTGGCGTGACGGCCGAGGCGATGCGCGAGATCGGCGCCACCATCGGCCAGATCGACGAGATCGCCACCAGGATCGCAGCCGCCGTCGAGGAACAGGGCGGGTCGACCAAGGAGATCGCCCGCAACGTGCAGCAGGCGGCACAGGGCACGCAGGGCGTCACGCAGAACATTGCCGAAGTCACGCGGGCATCGGGCCAGGTGGGAAGCGCCGCCGAACTCGTGCTCGACTCCGCAGGCGAACTCGCAAAACAGTCCGAACGCCTGAAGCAAGAGGTCGAGGGCTTCCTCGCCACGGTGCGCGCGGCCTAACGCGCGATTCGGCGGTGGATGTCGAGCAAGACTCGCGCTGGATGAACGCGCTGGGCTCGATCACAACGCTCGCCGTGTTCGCGCCGAGCGCCGGGCTTGTCATGACCTGGTTTGCCTGAGCGTCGTCGAGCAAAAGAGAGCCCCGGCATCAGAGCCGAGGCCATCTCGAGCAGCGTTCAGTGCCGCCCTTCAACTGGAACTGCTACGCTTAATCGCAGACGCGCCGGCGGACCGTCACATCCTCCCCAAAGCGGTTGGTGCGATGGTCGATGATGACGCGGCAGCCACCCCTGTATTCGTCATAGGCGCGATAGTCGCGATAATAGCGGTCGTGGTGCGGACCGACATAGACGCCGCCCGGACCGACGTCGAACTCGACGGCGTTCGCCGCGGTCATTCCGCCCGCTCCGAGCGCGAGTACGGCGGCCAGCCCAAGCATGTAACCCTTCATGATGAAACCTCCTCTGACAGACAAACCACGCTACAAGAACGGCCGTTGAGGCAGATTGTTTCCGCTGTTCCCGCGTGCTGCCCTGTGAGCGTGCGCGGCTGCGATAGCTTCATTTGCCGAATTTGCCGAAAACGTCCGACAATCAGCGCGACTTGTCGTTCCCGCTGCCACTCTGGCCCGTGGTCACATCCGGCAGGCCCGGAGGATGGGCGGACGCGCCCGGCTTGTCCTGGTCGGCGACGTATCCGGACTCGCCGGAGTTGCGGGTCTTGACGCCTTTATCCGCTTCCCGCTGCATCTGCTCGTTGGGCTCGCTCGTCTTCAGTCCCTTGTCCACGTCGCTGTGCATCTGCTCCTTTGTTTGCTCACTCGGTGCAGCCTGCTGCTGGGCCGCTGCCTGGAACGCAATCGCGCTTGCCGCGACGATGACGATCGCAAATATCGATGTTCGCATAGACACTCCTCCAGTCGGTTTACCCCAGGGTTCAAATTCCGGCAGTGCGTAGCGTCTCGAAGCTTGATTCCAGGTCGAGAAACCGCTTTTCATCCCGCATCGCTCGATTCCCCTCTCCTGCAAGCCTGAGAAGCTGACCATGGCTTGATCAGTGGTCGACCTCAAACAAGCGGCGCGCTGCGACTTCCGAGGCAGCATGCCGCGCTTTCTCGTCCTGGTATCCTTCGTCCAACTTCTTCAGATACATCACCGCGGCCACCTGCAAGGCGTCGAAGTCGTCCTCGCCTGCATCGGCAAGGCTGGTGATGTATCGACAGAGCGCGGCACGACGATCATCGGTTTCATCCACCCCATGATGGAGCAGCATGTAGACGCGCCAGGCGAAAGCACATGCACCTTCTGCAGCACGTGAAGTCATGAGCATTCTCCAATCTTTGGACAAGGCTCTCCAAGCTGAACAAGGCTGAGCGGGCGCTTTCGTTCCGGCCCGGACATCGCTGTTCCGTCGCTGCGCTGCAGGGTGCAGAGCAATCCAGGGCCGCTCGTGTCGACGTCGTGCATTACAAATGGCGAGATCGGCAGTTCCGCCGAAACATGCTTGAGTGCCCCACGTTGCCTCCACAGCAAAGCGGATAAGGGGACCGAACAGCAACACACCAACCCAAGAAGGGAGCCGCAAATGGCTGACAAGCTTCTTGATACAGATCGCATGGCCGGTGACCAACAGCGTCGCATCTCCGCTGCGCTGGATGTGGGGCTCAAGGCGCTGAGGCCGATGCTGCAGTTCCAGGTCTCCCTGCTGAGGCTCTGGGCCCACAACGCCGAGATGCTCGCGCGCAACTGCGAAAGGGGATTGGAGGGGCTTAGCTCGGATGCCGAACAGCAGGAGAAGCTTGAACAGCACGGGCACGAGCGTGCGGCGTGATAGACCCTTACGCTGCATTCCCGATGCATCTCCGTCGGCCTGAGCTCGGCCACAGGGCAGTCGCATGAAGGAATCGAGTGCGCAGTTGCGGACGCTCGCCTTCTGCGCGCGCCCTCAGGATCGCCCTTGGGATGAGGTTCTTGCTTCGCGCCGAGATATCAGACCCTCATGGTGGGGCGCCCGCCCGCCTTCGGCGGGCGTCCGCGGTAGCGGCCTCGGCTTCTGCGTGACCCGGCTGCCGCGCCGGTCGATGGGCGCCAGTTTTTTACCAACGATTTGCATGCCCTGACGACTGGACTTTGGCCGGTTCGATGGGGCTAAATGCTGCCGACATCACGCACCACGCAAATCGCAGGGCTGCTTTCACATATTTCCATTTTCGAAAATCGGGGGGGGTATTCATGCTTGGACTCATGCAGAACCGGCCACTCTTGATCTCGAACCTGGTCGATTACGTCGCGACCTGGCATGCGGAGACCGAGATTGTCTCGCGTGATCCGGCAGGCGTCATCCACCGCTCCAACTACGGGCAGGTCGCGGCCCGCGCCAAGCGCGTCGCCGGCGCACTCACAAGCCTCGGTGTCGCCCTGGGCGATCGTGTCGCGACACTGGCCTGGAATTCCTGGCGGCACCTCGAACTCTATTATGGCGTGACCTGCTCGGGCCGCGTGCTGCACACCGTCAATCCTCGCCTGTTCGCCGAGCAACTCGTCTACATCATCAACCACGCCGAGAACGGCTACGTGTTTTTCGATCCCGACTTTACGCCACTGGTCGAACAGCTCGCGCCGCATCTGCCGCTGGTGCGCGGTTGGGTCGCGCTGTGCGATGAAAGCCACATGCCCGCCGCCAAGGTCGCCAACCTGCTTTGCTACGAGACCCTTCTGGCGCAGGCCTCGCCCGATTACGCCTGGCCACAGTTCGACGAGAACACCGCCTGCACGCTCTGCTACACGTCCGGCACGACCGGTAATCCGAAAGGGGTTCTCTACAGCCATCGCTCGACCGTGTTGCACGCCTTCGCGGCCTGCGCAGCCGACGGCTTCGCACTTTCGGCCAAGGACTCCATCCTCGTCGTCGTACCGCTGTTTCATGCCAACGCCTGGAGCCTGCCGTTTTCGGCGGCCATGTGCGGCGCCAAGCTGGTTCTGCCGGGACCTCGCCTCGATCCGGAAAGCATCTATATGCTGCTCGAACAGGAAGGCTGCACGAAGGCCGGGGGCATTCCGACGATCTGGCTCAACTTCCTGGCCTATGTCGAGAATAACCGGGACAAGCTCGATCTGTCCAAACTGAAACTGAAGCTCGTGTTTAGCGGCGGCACCGCCGCGCCGCGCGCAACCATCGAGAAATTCCGCGACCTGCTCGGCGTCTTCCTGCTGCATGCCTGGGGCATGACCGAGACGAGCCCGCTGGTCACGCTCGGCTCGCCACTCGCCAAACACGACGATGCGACGCCGGCCGAGATCGTCGACATGCAGATCAAGCAGGGCCGCCAGGTCTCCGGTGTGGAGTTGCGCCTCGTCGGCGAGGACGGCGCGATCCTGCCGCACGACGGCAAATCGGTCGGCCAGCTCAAGGTGCGCGGCAACTGGGTCATCTCAGGCTATTTCAAGGGCGAAGGTGGCAAGGTCGTGGACGACGACGGCTGGTTCGGCACCGGCGACGTCGCGACCATCAATCCGGACGGTTACGTGCAGCTGACCGATCGCCTGAAGGACGTCATCAAGTCCGGCGGCGAATGGATCTCCTCGATCGAGATCGAGAATCTCGTGCTGTCGCATCCCGAGGTGTTCGAGGCCGCGGTCATCGCCATCCCGCATCCGAAATGGCAGGAGCGGCCGCTGCTCCTGGTGCAGCCCAAACCGGGCGCGCAGCCGACCAAGGAGTCGATCCTGCAGTTCCTGTCGACGCGCATCGCCAAATGGTGGATGCCCGACGACGTCATCTTCGTGGAATCGCTGCCGCACACGGCAACCGGCAAGCTGCTCAAGACCGAGCTTCGCGCCAAATACGGCGGCCAGATTGCGGTTGCGGGCTGACAGCGCCCCGACCGTGGCTGGGAAGATTCGGCGAGGACATGATGCTGATGTGCGAGCGCTTCCGCCTGGTCGAGGTCTTCGGCGATCTGCGGCAGCCGGACCGGAGCTGACATTCGCTTCAACCGACAACGCCGCACGAGCGCCCCGCCAGACTCGCCGGTGCCAAAAATCGAATTTCCCTTGTCCGTTCAGGCTGATTTGCCCTGTCCAGTCCCGCGCGCAAAAATATTGTCCTTTCGTTTTTCCGAAAAACATGATTGACTGTCCCCATTCCGCACCGACACAAGGGGCGTATCGCGATCGTCACGAACGTGGAGCGGAAGGCGGCGGACGTAGGCTGTGCTGACTGACGAGCGGCATGGAGACGGACGGTGAAGCCGTGTGGTTCTGGCGCGCACAGGCAAGGCGCCAAGGTCGTGCGAAGCTCCAAAGGCTTCGCGCGGTTGACGGTGGCAAACGCAGGTTCACCGGGAAGAGCACGGAGTAAGCCGTAAACCGCTGCGCAGGGAAGGCCGGAGTGTCTCCGCTGTACCTGTGGTTCACGCGCGTGCGCAATTATTCTTTGCGCGTGCGGCCCCGGGTGCATGCGGCCACCCGGCCTTCCCTGCACCCTCTGTCCTTTCGAGGGTGCAAAAAAGATGCAAAGCTCGGGCGAAATCCGTCGCGAGAATGCTCACCCATGTTCCCGGTGTCATGCTCCGCGAAAGCGGGGCATCCAGTATTCCAGCGGCTTCTCAGCTGAGCTCTGCTATCTCTGGACCACTGGATCGTCCGCTCAAGCCCGACGGTGCCAGCGGAGAGACCACATGAGATCCCTTCGCTCACACTGAGGAAGCCGGCTAGACTTGCGCGATGCTTTCACGCGATTCTTTGGAGTCACGCCCCCTGTCCTTCCTGTTCGTCCTCATCACAGGCCTTGTCGCCGGCACCATCTCCGGCGTCGTCGGCACCGGCTCGAGCATCATGCTGATGCCGGTCCTGATCTATCAATATGGGCCGAAGCAGGCGGTGCCGATCATGGCGGTCGCGGCGGTGATGGCGAATTTGTCGCGCATCCTCGCCTGGTGGCGCGAGGTCGATTGGCGCGCGTGTCTCGCCTATTCGCTTTCGGGCGTTCCCGCCGCCGCGCTCGGCGCGCGCACGCTGCTGGCGCTGCCCTCGCATGCGGTCGATGCTGCGATCGGGCTGTTCCTGATCGCGATGGTGCCGGTGCGGCATGTGCTGGCACGGCATCAGCTCAAGGCACGGCTCTGGCACCTCGCGATCGGCGGCGCCGTGATCGGCTATCTCACGGGCATCGTGGTCTCCACCGGCCCGCTGAGCGTGCCGCTGTTCCTGTTCTATGGCCTGACCAAGGGCGCGTTTCTGGCGACCGAAGCGGCAAGCTCGCTCGGGCTGTATCTCAGCAAGTCAGTGACCTTCGAGCGGTTCGGCGCGCTGACGCCCGATGTCGCATTCAAAGGCCTGATCGCCGGCTCATCGCTGATGTTCGGTGCGTTCATCGCAAAGCGCTTCGTGCTCGGGCTCGAGCCCGATGTTTTCCGCCTCGTGATGGACGCCATCATGCTCGCGGCCGGCTTGTCCATGCTGTGGACGGCGGCCACGGCGTAAGTGACCGCGCTCACATGAGCTGGGATTCAACTGAACCAATATAGGAGGCAATCACACCAAAGGTCATCCCGCGCCTGCTCTCCGGGGCCGCGGAGTCACGCCTCATTGGGCCTTTCAATGACTTCAAAGAGTTTTATCATCATGAATATCATCACCAAGGGAACGATCGTCGCCGCCGTCATCGCGATCGTCGCCCTGCTCGTGCTGGGCGGCAGCTGGTACACCGTCGATCAAACCGAGCGCGGCGTGCTGTTGCGCAACGGTGCCGTGATCGGCACAGCGCAGCCGGGCCTGGGCTTCAAGCTGCCGCTGTTCGACAGCGTCGAAAAGGTCAGCGTCAAGACCGTAACCTACACCTGGGACAAGATGAACTCCTATTCCTTCGACCAGCAGCCGGCTGACCTGAAGATCAGCGTGACCTTGCGCGTGCCACCCGAGAAGGTCGCCGATCTCTACGCCAAGTTTGCCACCCTTGACTCCGCGGTGAACCAGGTCGTGAGCCCCGTGGTGAACCAGCAGGTCAAGGTGGTGTTCGGCCGCTACACCGCAGTGAAGGCGATTCAGGATCGCGGCAATCTCAATAACGCAATCCGCGATGCGATCGTGGACACGCTCAAGCACGACCCGATGGTCGTGATCGAAAGCGTGCAGCTCGAGAACATCGAATTCTCCGCCAACTACCTGCATTCGATCGAGCAGCGCATGCTGGCCGAAGTCGAGGTGCAGAAGCTGCAGCAGAACGCCGAGCGCGAGAAGGTGCAGGCCCAGATCACGGTCACACAGGCGACCGCGAAGGCCGACGCCGTCCGCGCCGAGGCCCAGGCCAATGCCGATGCGACGCGGCTGAACGGCGAGGCCAAGGCCGCCAACATCCGCATCACCGGCGAAGCCGAGGCCGCCGCGATCGAAGCCCGTGGCAAGGCGCTCGGCAACAACCCCAATCTGGTCACGCTGGTGCAGGCCGAGCGCTGGAACGGCGTGCTGCCGACCACCATGGTGCCCGGCTCGAGCGTGCCCTTCGTTGCGGTGAAGTAGTCGCGAGTGTTCGAGAGTGTGTTGCGGTCCAAATTGCAGCGAACGAGGTCCGGGATCGCTATCCTTGGGCCTCGTCGCGCTGTGATTCGCATTTTTGTGGCGACGCGCGTGTTGCAAAACTGCTAACCAGCTCGCATGGCCAAATCCACACTCTCCTTCGTCTGCCAGAACTGCGGCGCCGCGCATAATCGCTGGCAGGGCAAATGCGAGGCCTGCGGCGAGTGGAACACGCTGGCCGAGGAAGACCAGACCGGCTCCGTCCCGGTCTCCATCCGCTCCAAGCGGAAGGGCCGCACCTTTCAGCTGGAAAGCCTGACCGGCAAGAGCAACGACGCCCCCCGCCTGCCCTCCGGCATGGCCGAGCTCGACCGCGTCACCGGCGGCGGCTTTGTCCGAGGCTCGGTGCTCTTGGTCGGCGGCGATCCCGGCATCGGCAAGTCGACCCTGCTGACGCAGGCCACGAGCCTGCTGGCGCGCGCCGGCCATCGCGCGGTCTATATCTCCGGCGAAGAGGCCATCGCACAGGTGCGGCTGCGCGCGGAGCGGCTTGGACTGTCGGACGCGCCGGTGCAGCTCGCCTCCGAAACCTCGGTCGAGGACATCGTCTCGACCCTGTCGGAGGGCGCTGTGCCCCGGCTGATCGTGATCGATTCCATCCAGACCATGTGGACGGATACGGTCGAATCCGCACCCGGCACGGTGACCCAGGTGCGCGCCTCGGCGCAGGCGCTGATCCGCTTTGCCAAGAAGACGGGTGCAGCGATCATCCTGGTCGGCCATGTCACCAAGGACGGCCAGATCGCCGGCCCCCGCGTGGTCGAGCACATGGTCGATGCCGTGATGTCGTTCGAGGGGGAAGGCTCGCAGCAGTTCCGCATCCTGCGCGCGGTCAAGAACCGCTTCGGGCCGACCGACGAGATCGGCGTGTTCGAAATGACGGGGCTTGGCCTGCGCGAGGTCACCAACCCCTCCGAGCTATTCCTCTCCGAGCGCGACCTCGGCAGCCCCGGCACGGCCGTGTTCGCAGGCATCGAGGGCACCCGCCCGGTGCTGGTTGAGCTGCAGGCGCTGGTCGCGCCGACCTCGCTCGGCACGCCCAGGCGCGCCGTCGTGGGCTGGGATCCAAGCCGCCTGTCGATGGTGTTGGCGGTGCTCGAGGCGCATTGCGGCGTGAAACTCTCCGGTCACGACGTTTACCTCAACGTCGCCGGCGGCCTGCGCATCCAGGAACCCGCGGCCGACCTTGCCGCCGCCGCGGCCCTGGTCTCCTCGCTGGTCAACGCGCCATTGCCGACGGATGCGGTCTATTTCGGCGAAATCTCGCTCTCGGGGGCGGTCCGGCCCGTGGCCCAGACGGCGGCGAGGCTCAAGGAGGCGGCGAAACTCGGCTTTCTCCGCGCCGTCCTGCCGGAAAACGCCCGTGGCGACGTGGGCGGGGATGCCGGCCTTAGTTTGAACAGCGTCGGCGGCTTAAGCACGCTGGTTGCCGACATCGCCGCGCGCGGCACCCGCAAGCCACAGCGGGAGGCAGGAAACAGCGAGAGGAACGGTGAGAGGACCATTGAGAAAAATGCCACACCGGCCAGATTCCGCCGCCAGGACGGCTAGGCGGGGCGTGACCTTGGACGCCCCCGCCGCTATACATCCGCCGCGTGAGGCGACTTTGAATTTTAAGGTGAATGGCGCGTTGTCCGGCCTTGCAGAACAGGGCAATTTGGCCTCTCACCTGATCTGGGCACTGAAGGCGCCGATTCGAACCCGCCCCATCTTGGACCAGCGAGCGACCTGACCAGCCGATGCCGATAACGATACTCGACCTCATCCTGCTCGGCGTAATGCTGATTTCCGGGCTGCTTGCGATGGTTCGCGGCTTCATGCGCGAGATCCTGTCCATCGCAGCCTGGGGCGCCGCGGCGGTGGTAACTCTTTATTCATTCCAAAAGCTGCTGCCGACCGCCAAGACCTATTTCACTAACGATACCGTCGCGGCCGTGGTCGTCGTGGCTGGCGTGTTCCTGGGCACCCTGATCGTGGTGTCCGTCATCACGGTCCGGATCTCCGACATGATCTTGGATTCGCGAATTGGCGCGCTTGATCGCACCCTGGGCTTCCTGTTCGGGCTCGCCCGGGGCCTCCTGATCGTGGTGGTCGCTTTCATGTTTTTCAGCTGGCTGGTGCCGGACAAGCAGCGTCCGGACTGGGTGAGCTCCGCAAAATCCCGGGTGGTCCTGCAGGGAACGGGGGATTGGCTGATGTCGCTCTTGCCTGACGACCCCGAGAACACCATTTTAAAGAGGTTCAAGAAACCGAAGCCCGAGGACGAGCAGACCGACGCCGACCAGCCGCCTGCGGCCGGCAGCGAAGGCTACACCAAACCTGCGCGCGACAGCCTCAAGAAGCTGATCGAAAAGCCCGCGGCACACTGAGTTCGGTTGGTTGGTTCGGTTGGTAACTTGAGCTAAAGGCTTTTGTGGCCAGAAGCTCTTGGATCCCCGGTTCTGAAGGATTCGGAGCTCGGGCCAAAAGAGAGGCGAAATGGACGAGACACGAGGCCTAGACCAGGACGCTCACCATCCCCTCCACCACGGTCCTGTCGAGCATCAGCTCCGGGACAATTTTAGTGGCGACGATCTCGAAGGCGACACGCTGCGCGAAGAGTGCGGCGTGTTTGGCATTTTTGGCCACCCCTCAGCCGCCGCGATCACGGCCCTCGGTCTCCACGCCCTGCAGCACCGCGGCCAGGAGGCCGCCGGTATCGTCTCTTTCGACGGCAGCCGCTTTCATAGCGAACGCCGGCTTGGTCTTGTCGGCGATACCTTCTCCCGCCGCGAGGTGATCGAGCGCCTGCCTGGTTCAGCCGCCGTCGGCCATGTCCGTTATTCCACCACGGGGGCCACCATTCTTCGCAATGTGCAACCGCTGTTTGCCGAGCTGAATGCCGGCGGCTTTGCCGTCGGCCATAACGGCAACCTCACCAATGGTCTCACGCTGCGCCGCGAACTCGTGCGCAGCGGCACCGTGATGCAGTCGACCACCGATACCGAGGTGATCCTGCACTTGGTCGCGCAATCGCGCCGCCCGCGTTTTGTCGACCGCTTCATCGAGGCGCTGCGCGCGTTGGAGGGCGCCTACTCGCTGGTCGCGCTCACCAACAAGAAGCTGATCGGCGCGCGCGATCCGCTCGGCATCCGTCCGCTTGTCATGGGCGAACTCGACGGCTGCCCGATCCTGTGTTCAGAGACCTGTGCGCTCGACATCATCGGCGCCAAATTCGTCCGCGACATCGAACCGGGCGAGGTGATCATCTTCGACGAACACGGGATGCACACGCATAAGCCGTTCCCGCCGAAGCCGCCGCGGCCCTGTATCTTCGAATACATCTATTTCTCGCGCCCCGACTCCATCGTCCATGGCCGCTCGGTCTACGAGGTGCGCAAAGCCTTCGGCGCGCAATTGGCTCGTGAAAGCCATGTCGATATCGACGTCGTGGTGCCGGTACCCGACTCCGGCGTGCCGGCCGCGGTCGGCTACAGCCAGTTTTCCGGCATCCCATTCGAGCTCGGCATCATCCGCAACCACTATGTGGGCCGCACCTTCATCCAGCCGACCCAGGCGATCCGTGAATCCGGCGTGAAGATGAAGCATTCCGCCAACCGCGCCGCGATTGAGGGCAAGCGCATCCTTCTGATCGACGACTCCCTGGTGCGCGGCACCACCTCCAAGAAGATCGTGCGCATGATGCGCGACGCCGGCGCCCGGGAGGTGCATTTCCGCCTGGCCTCGCCGCCGATTCTCTATCCCGATTATTACGGCATCGACCTGCCCGACCGTGGCGGTCTGCTTGCGGCCACGCACGCGCTGGAGGAGATGCGCGATATCATCGGTGCAGACTCGCTGGCGTTTCTTTCCATCGACGGCATGTACCGCGCCATGGGCTATCCCGGCCGCGATCCCGCCAATCCGAAATTCGCCGACCACTGCTTCACCGGTGACTATCCGACCCATCTCACCGACCAGGACCAGGTCGAACCGACGCCGCGTCAGCTGTCCCTGCTGGCGGAAGCGAGCTGACCCCAGGGGGCGCGTGCTGAAAGCGCGCGAATCCGGAATCTCGCAATCGGGTTACTGTTCATTCCTCAAGCCCCATGACCCAGCCCCTCGCCTCCCGTATTGCCCTCGTCACCGGTGCCTCGCGCGGCATCGGCTATGCGACCGCGCGCGCGCTGGCAAAGGCCGGCGCGCATATCATTGCCGTCGCACGCACCCAGGGTGGCCTGGAGGAGCTCGACGACGAGATCCGCAAGGACGGCGGCACGGCGACGCTGGTGCCGCTCAGCCTGACCGATTTCGACGGCATCGCGCGCCTGGGCGCCGCGCTGCATGAGCGTCACGGCAAGATCGACGTTCTCGTCGGCAACGCCGCCGTCGCCAGCACCTCCTCCCCCCTCGGGCATATCGAGCTCAAGGCGTGGACCGACATGATGGCGATCAACGTCAATGCCAATTTCCAGCTGATCCGCTGCATGGAGCCGCTGCTCAAGCAATCCGACGCCGGGCGCGCTGTCTTCCTCACTTCAGGCGCGGCGAGCAAGGCGCTTGCCTATTGGGGCCCGTATGCCGCGTCCAAAGCCGCGCTCGACACGCTGGTGCGCGTCTGGGCCAACGAGACCGCGAGCACCAACCTGCGTGTCAACCTGTTCAGCCCGGGCCCGATCCGCACCCGAATGCGCGCGCAAGTCTTTCCCGGCGAAGATCCGATGACCCTCGACACCCCCGAGCAGGTCGCCGAGTTCATCCTGCCGATGTGCACGCCGGACTGGACCGAGACCGGCAAGCTCTATGACTACAAGGCCCGCAAGCTGCTGAGCTTTCAGCCGCCGGCGTAACGTTGGCTCAGATGAGGGGAGAAATCCTCAAAGCCACGTTGGCGGCATTGCCGGTTTTGCAGGGATGTAGATAATCGGAACTGATATCGTTGGGACAAGGCGCCGCCAAGAGAGCCGTGCCCGCACTAAAATATTTGGGAGGAAACACCGATGATGAAGACGCCCGCGCGGTCCGCTGCCGCGCTTGTTGCCTTTGCAGCCTTCGGTCTTGCGACCTCGGCGCTCGCCGACGACAAGATCGTCAAGATCGGCGTGCTCAACGACATGAACAGCCTCTATGCCGATATCGGCGGCCCCAATTCCGTGGTCGCGGCCAATATGGCGGTCGAGGATTCCGGCTTGCGCGCGAAAGGCTGGACCATCGACATCATCAGCGGCGACCACCAGAACAAGCCTGACGTCGGCGTCAACATCTCCAGGCAATGGATCGACAACGACAAAGTCGACATCATCACGGACACGCCGAACTCCGGCGTTGCGCTCGCCGTCAGCAATGTTGCGCGCGAGAAGAACATCATCATGCTCAACTCGGGTGCGGCGACGGCCGACCTCACCGGCAAATACTGCACGCCGAACACGATCTCCTACACGTTCGATACCTACATGCTCGCCAACGGCACCGGCAAGGCGCTGACCAAAGCCGGCGGCGACAGCTGGTTCTTCCTGACCGCCGACTACGCCTTCGGCCACGCCCTGGAGCGCGACACCTCCGCGGTCGTCACGGCCAATGGCGGCAAGGTGCTCGGCAGCGTCAAGCATCCGCTCAACACGTCCGACTTCTCCTCCTTCCTGCTGCAGGCGCAATCCTCCAAAGCCAAGATCGTCGGGCTCGCCAACGCGGGCGGCGACACCGACAACGCCATCAAGCAGGCGGCCGAATTTGGCCTCGCCGCCGGCGGCCAGAAACTGGCGGCGCTCTTGCTGTTTATCAACGACGTCCATTCGCTGGGCTTGAAGACCGCCCAGGGCCTGACTTTCACCGAGTCGTTCTACTGGGACATGAACGACAAGACGCGCGCGTGGTCGAAGCGGTTCGCCGCACGGGCGAACAAGAACGCGATGCCGTCGATGACTCAGGCCGGAGTCTATGCAGGCATTCTGCACTATCTGAAAGCGCTGGAAGCGCTCGGCGGCAATCCGCATGACGGCGCCATGGTTGTCGCCAAGATGAAGGAGATCCCGACCGACGATCCCCTGTTCGGCAAGGGTCCGCTGCGCATCGACGGTCGGCGCATCATCCCGGCTTATTTGTTCGAGGTGAAGAAGCCGGACGAATCGAAATATCCCTGGGATTACTACAAGCTGATCGCGACCATCTCGCCGGACGATGCGGCCAAGCCGCTGGAGGCCAGCGAATGCCCGCTGGTGAAGAAGTGATCGCGTAGCAATCATTTCTTTTCCAGCGTCCGCGCCGCAATGCCGAGCGCGAGCAACAGCAACACGAACGCCAGCAAGAACGGCGCGCCGGGCAATTTCACCGGCGCGTTCGCTCCGATGAAGTAGGCGAATGTCAGCGTGAACAGGAACGGGCCGACCAACTGCGCGATGCTCTGGACGCTTGCCGTTGCGCCCTGCAGCCGGCCTTGCTCGTCGGACGCGACCAGCCGCGTCATCAATGCCTGCGTCGCCGCGCCCGACACGCCCCACAAGGCCATCACGGGAATGCCGATGCAGAACAACAGGCCGGTCGGAGCTACGCCGTAGATGAGAAAGCCGAGCGCACCGCAGAGAAGCCCCAGCAACAAGGCCCGCCGTTCCCCCAGATATCTCACGATCGGCCCGATCGCACCACCCTGCACCACCATGGAGCAGATACCGACGATCGCCAGCGTCAAGCCGACCATCCGGACGTCCCAGCCATAGCGGTAGCCGGCATAGAGGACGAAGGTGGAGGGCAACACGACATGTGCGAGCTGGGAGAAGAAGTTTGCGATCTGAAGCCCAGCCAGGCTCGGGCTCGATCGCAACAGCGGCAGCATGCCGATGGGATTGGCGCTCTTCCATCGAAACGGCGCGCGCCGATCGGCCGGCAGCGACTCCGGGAGTATCAGCAGCCCGTACAGCCAGTTTGCAAAGCTCAAGCCCGCCGCAACCCAGAACGGCAGCCGCGGCGCGATATCGCCGAGCAGCCCGCCCAGCGCCGGCCCGAGGACGAAGCCGGCGCCAAATGCCACCCCGATCTTGCCGAACATTGCGGCACGCTGCTCCGGCGCAGTCTTGTCGGCGATGTAGGCGAACGCCGTCGAAATGCTGGCCGAGGTGATGCCCGAGATCACGCGTCCCACGAACAGCCAGGACAGCGAGGGCGCCAGCGCCATCAGCACGTAATCGGCAGCAAGCCCGAAATTCGATAATAGCACCACCGGCCGCCGGCCGAAGCGGTCGGACAGGCCGCCAAGCAGCGGCGAGAACACGAACTGCATCAGCGCCCAGGCCGTGCCGAACAGGCCGAAGATGCGCGCCGCGCTTGCGGTGTCGTTTTCGACAAAGCTCTCGATCAGCTTGGGCAGGATCGGAATGACAACGCCGAGCGCCAGCATGTCAAGCAGCACCGTGACGAAGATGAAGGCGACTGCCGCGCCGCCCGGCGCCTTCGCATCCACTGCGGGCTCGGCGGCAGCCTCGCTCATGACAGCCGCTTGCGCTTATGCGCGAAGGGATTGGCCTTCTCGCGCAGGGTGATCCGCACCGGCGTACCCGGCAGGTCGAAGCTCTCGCGCAGCGAATTGGTGAGATAGCGCAAGTAGGCTTGCGGCACGGCGTCCGCACGCGAGCAGAACAGCACGAAGCTCGGGGGCCGCGCCTTGGTCTGGGTGATGTAATTGAGCTTGAGCCGGCGGCTCGACACCGCCGGCGGTGGGTTGGCCTGGATCGCGTGCTCGAACCAGCGATTGAGCGCCGCGGTCGGCACGCGCTTGTTCCAGACCGCATAGGCCTCGACGATCGCGCTCATCAGGCGGTCGACGCCTTCGCCCGTCAGTCCGGAGACCGCGACGACAGGCGCGCCCGCGACCTGCGGCAGCCAATGATCGGCATCGGCGCGCAGTTGCGAAATCTGCCCGCCCTTGGCTTCCACCAGGTCCCACTTGCTGACCGCGATCACCAGCGCCCGGCCCTCGCGCTCGACGAGATCGGCGATGCGCAGGTCCTGCTCTTCGAAGCGGTGCTGCCAGTCCATCATCAGCACCACGACCTCGGCGAAGCGCACCGCACGCAATGCGTCTGCGACGGACAGTTTTTCCAGCTTTTCCTCGATGCGCGAGCGGCGCCGCAGGCCCGCGGTATCGAACACACGGAAGCCACGGCCCTTCCACTCGATCTCCACGGCGATGGCATCGCGCGTGGTGCCCGCCTCGGGGCTGGTCAGCAGCCGCTCCTCGCCGATCAGCTGGTTGATCAGCGTCGACTTGCCGGCATTGGGACGGCCGACGATGGCGACGCGGATGGGACGTGTCGTGTCCTCCCCACCGTCTTCATCGGAATCCTCCTCGTCCTCGGGCATCTCCGGCAGCAGCGGGCGCAGCGCGTCATAGAGCTCGCCCATGCCCTCGCCATGCTCGGCGGAGATCTGGATGGGATCGCCGAGCCCGAGCGCGTAGGATTCCATCGCACCGATTTCGCCATGCTTGCCCTCGGCCTTGTTGGCGAGCAGCAGCACCGGCTTGTCGGCCTTGCGGGCGAAGTCAGCGAAGGCGCGGTCGGCCGGCGTCAAGCCCACCCGTGCATCAATCACGAACATCAGTGCGTCGGCGAGCCTAATTGCGGTCTCCGTCTGCTCCTGCATTCGCGCAGTGAGCGATCCCTTCGGGCCCTCGTCGAGACCGGCCGTATCGATGATGGTGAAGGCGAGATCGCCGAGCTTCGCCTCACCCTCGCGGCGATCACGCGTCACGCCCGGGAGGTCGTCGACGAGCGCCAGCTTCTGTCCGACCAAACGGTTGAACAAAGTGGACTTGCCGACATTGGGCCGGCCGATGATGGCGATCGTGAACGACATGGACGATCCCTGCGCCTACGAAAAACGGGCGCATAGCAATTTAGCTGACAAAACCGACTAGCGTGTAAAGCTGCCGCTGGGCAGCGGCGCAGGGAAAGCTCCCGGCGCCTGCTGCGCGGATTGGGCGGGCTGCTGCGCCTGGTCCGACTGCGCCGAATCGGCCGGCGGCGTCGTCACGCGCTTGCGGTGGGCGACCTTCTTGCCCTTGGGCGGCGGCGGAGTGGTTGCGCCCTGATCGGCTGCCTGGGCCTCGCCGTCGGGCTCAGCCGTTGTCGAATCGGCTGCTGCCGGCTGCTTGGTCTTCTTGCCCCTGGCCTGCTTCGTCTTCGGCCCGGCCTGCTGATCCTGCGGCGGCTGATCGGCGGCAGCTGGCGGCGCGGCTGCGGCCGCGGCAGCCTGCGCGGCCTCCTCCTGCTGCTGCTTCTCGACCTCGCTCTTGTAGAGCTCCTTCGGCACGCCTTGCTCAAGGCCCGGCACACCGTCGGGGAACACCGGCTTGCGCTCGCCGGGCAGCTTCTTCTTGGTGTCGAGGAAGTCCAGGAGGTCGGTCGGATCCCAGCCCGAGGCGCTCGAGCAGCCGGCCAGCACGCCCGTGAGCGCGAGAAGCACGGTGGCTGCGATCAGTCGTTGCGAGCGGCGCGTGGTCGGTTTCTGGGTCAAGCTCTTATCCCGCCTGTTAGCTTTTTGCGACCGGCGGCAGCAGCGCCTGCAACGCCTCCGCACGCGAGCGCAGGCCCGGCGGAGTATCGCCGTCGAGCGCAATCATATCCAGCCATTGCCGGGTCGCCGCACTGTCATTCGCACGCCAGGCCGACAGCGCCAGCAATTCACGCGCGCTGTGGCGGAAGGTCGCGCCGGGCGCGGTGTCAGCCTCGAGCCGCTGCTTCATCTCGGCATAGCTTGCGGTATCGACCAGGAGCCCGGCCGCACGCAACCGCGCGAGCGCCCGTAGCTCGGGCCCGACGCTGCTGTCGGCGGCAATATCATCGAACAGTTTCGCGCCAGCCTTGGGGTCGCTGCTCGCCGCTTCACCGGCGGCGCGAAAACGCGCCAAGGTGCGGTAGCCGGCGGGGGCCCTGGCGGCGAGATCGGCAAACGCCTTCTCGGCCTCGGCATGCTTGCCCCGGTCGGACAGCTCGATCGCCTTGTTGAAGGCATCGCCGATTTCGGCCGCCTTCTTGGCCTCCAGATATTGATAGCCGCGCCAGCCGCCGACGGCGGCGACGACCAGAAGCGCCGCGGCAATGATCAACAGAGAATACTTGTCCCACAGCTTCTGGAGCTGCTCGCGACGCACTTCCTCGTCGACTTCGTCAAAGAATTCAGACACTTAGGTCATTCCTCGGCCGCTGGCATAAGCCCACGCGGCATCCCGGGCGCTTATCGCCCAATCCCCGCTTCCGCCGCGCGATAGCCTATGGATATGGCGCTGGCAAGGCAAAGCAAGGGGTACCAAAGCCTTAACGGGGGATGGCCCCTCCCCCGGGCTCCGCCCCCGCCGCCAGCATCTCCCTCAGCTGGCGCTTCAGCACCTTGCCATTGGCGTTCCGCGGCAGCGGATCGGAGGTGATCAGCATGGTTTCGGGCACCTTGTAATCGGACAGCCGCTCCGCGCACCAGGCGCGCAGCATCTCCGCGCTGATCGGTTCGCGTGCAACCACGACCGCATGGACGCGCTCGCCGAGCACCGGACAGGGCTTGGCGATGATGGCGCTTTCGACCACGCTCGCATGGCCCGCGAGCACCGATTCCACCTCGGCCGAGAAGATCTTGAGGCCGCCGCGGTTGATCATGTCCTTCTGGCGGTCGAACACACGTACGAAATTCTCCGCAGCGATCGAGCCGAGATCGCCGGAATGCCAGAAGCCGCCGGTGAAGCTTTCCGCGGTGGCTTTCGCGTTGTTCCAGTAGCCCTTGATGACGGACGCACCGTGAATCCAGATCTCGCCGATCTCGCCGCGCGGCAGCTCACGCCCCTGTTCATCCATCACTGCGATCGTGGCACCCGCGCACGGCAGGCCGACGCTGTCGATATGCTTTGCGGCGAGCTCGCCCGGCATGATGGTCGAGGGCGACGTCGTCTCGGTCGCGCCATAGCAGTTCGACAGTCTCAAACCCGGCAGTTTCACCGCGAGACGCTCGATTGTCGCAACCGGCATCGGCGCGCCGCCGAAGCCGCCGATGCGCCAGGCGGAGAGGTCGTAGGCGTCGAAGTCCGGCTGCAGCAGGCAGAGATTATACATGGCCGGCACCATCACCGTGTACGTGACGCGCTCGCGCGCGGCGACCTTTAGATAATCCGCGGCCTTGAACTCGGCGACGATGATGAGCGCGCCGGCGCAAGCGACCATGGTCATGATATTGGCGACCACGCCCGTGACATGCGCCAGCGGCACGGCCGCGATGGAGCGATCGGCCTGCGTCAGGCCGAGGCTATGCACAAACACCATCGAGGAATGCACGATGTTGCAATGGGCGAGCATGGCGCCCTTCGGCCGCCCGGTCGTGCCGGAGGTGTAGAGGATCATCGCGGTGTCCTCTTCATCGACCTCGGCAGGACTTGTCAGCGGCGCGTGCTCGGCGAGCGCAGCGAATTGCGACCGGCGCGGATCATCATCGAGCGCGATGCGATGGACCAGCTGCGGGATATCGCTCGCGTCGGGCACGCGATCGGCGAGCGCGGCCTCGTGGATCAGAAGTTTTGCGCCACAGTCGTTCAGCACATAGGCGATCTCGGGCTTCTGCTGCCGCGTACCGAGCAGAACCGTGATCAGGCCGAGGTGGGCAGCCGCGAACAGCAGCAGCGGAAATTCAATGCGGTTGCCGAGCAGCAGCGCAACACGGTCGCCGCGGGCGAGACCCGTGGCTTGCAAGCCCGCCGCGATCTCAGCCGCCGCCTGCGCGACCTCGCGCCAGTTCATCCGGCGCTCGCCGCAGACCAGCGCCTCACCATCGGGATTCGTTGCGGCCGCCTCAGCCACCATCTGCCAGACACTGCGGGGCCGCTCGCAGAAGGCAGGCACCAGGCGGTCGCCGAACCGCGCCTCGAGCCGCATCGGCGGGATCTGATGTTGCGACCAATCCATTGCCCGCCTGCCCCTTAGCTCTTCTTCATCTCGTAGACGTGCTCGGGCCCCGGAAAAGCGCGCGAGCGCACGTCCTTGGCGTAGGATTCGATCGCCGCCTCGATCGCGGTGCCGAGATTGCCGTAGCGGCGCACGAATTTCGGCGCGCGGGGCGAGAGGCCCAGCATGTCCTCCAGCACCAGCACCTGGCCATCGCAAGCGGCGCTCGCGCCGATGCCGATGGTCGGGATCGCAACGCTCGCCGTGATCTTGCGCGCTAATGGCTCGGCGACGGCCTCGATGACGAGCGAGAATGCGCCGGCCTCCGCGACCGCCCTCGCATCGCCTTCGATCCTGCCCCAGCTCGCTTCCTCGCGCCCCTGGGCGCGGAACGAGCCGAGCGTGTTGATGGATTGCGGCGTCAGCCCGATATGGCCCATCACGGGAATGCCGCGCTCGACCAGGAAGGCGATGGTCTCGGCCATCCGCGTCCCGCCTTCCAGCTTGACCGCGCCGCATTGAGTCTCCTTCATGATCCGCGCGGCGGAGTGAAACGCCTGCTCTTTCGACGCCTCATAGGAGCCGAAGGGCATGTCGACCACCACCAGCGCCTCGCGCGAGCCGCGCATCACCGCGGCGCCCTGCAGGACCATCATGTCGAGCGTCACCGGCACGGTGGTCTCAAAGCCGTGCATGACATTGCCGAGGGAGTCGCCGACCAGGATTACATCGCAATGGCGATCGACCAGCGCAGCCGTATGGGCGTGATAGGAGGTCAGCATCACCACGGGCTCGCCGCCCTTGCGGGCGCGGATATCAGGCGCGGTCTTGCGGCGAATGGCGGCTTGGACGGACATGGTTCGATTCCTGGGTCAGCTGCCCATCACGGGAATCCCGATCACCACGGGATGGAAGGCGAAGGCGAGCGCGAGATAGGCAACGACGCCGACCACCACCGCGATCACATCATTGGTAACCCCGCCCACGGGAATCGGCGGTGCGCCAGGATCGCTGCGGCGCTTCAGCGAGATGCGGTCATAGACGCCCCAGGCGAGGAACGAGCCGAACAGGATGGTGCCGCCGAGGTCGCCGTTGGCCAGAAGATGACCGAACGCCCAGAGCTTCACGCCCGCCAGCATCGGATGTTTGACCACGGCGTAGATCCGACCCCGAACATAGGCCGCGACCACCAGGATGACCGCAGGCAGCATCAGGGCAATGTTGAGGTGCTTGAGCGCCTTCGGCGGCGTCCAGATCTGCACCCATTCGGTTGCCCGATAATGCGCAAAGCCCCAGACGATCAGCGCGAGACCTGCCAGCGACACCAGGGAATAGACGATCTTGTAGACATGCTCGCCGCCAATTCCGGCAACGACGCGCGCGCGCATCTTGCGCTCGGTTGTAAGCGTATGGGCGGCGAAAAACAGCACCAGCCCTGCGATCATCCCCATCAATCCCACGACGTCTCTCCCCTTGTTGCGCCCCTGCCTATCATTTCGCGCACGGCGACAGCAAGGCCGTCACTTGTTCTCCGACGACGCCTTGCCGAGATCGCGATTATCGACAAAGCGGACCATCAGCGGACGCCCGGCCAGCGCGCCGCCGAGGCCGTCGCTGAATTTCATCGGCAGGCAGGAATCGAGCGAGTCATTGATGGCCTTCAGATACGTGCTGCGGTTGTCCGCCGAGGCGCCCGCCGTGGCAAAGGTCAAACGCGGCGATCCGATCAATTCGCCCGAACGTTTGAAGCTGAAGCGCACCGACATCTGCATGCCCTCGCGCGCCTGGTCGGTGGGCGGCGGCGTCCAGCACGAGCGCAGTTCGGCGAACAGATCGCCGATGGTGTCGAGATCGTGGTCCGGACGTTTGTACTTTGCCTCATCCGCCTTCGGCGGGACCGTCTGGATGGTGAGCTGGAGGTTCTCGCCATAGGGATAGTCGATCTCGGGAATGCACGGCCCGTGATGGAACACGCTGCAGAAATACGGCGTGCAGGGGCGGTTATCGAGCACGCTGCAGGGGGAATGGGAGAACGGGATCGGGTTGATGTGATGATAGTTCCGCGCAACCGCGTCGGGCGCGACGATGATCGCGGCAAGGACGGTCAGACAAATGGCGACGCGCTGCAGCATGCAAACCGTACGTTTGACCCAGGGAAACGCTGGTTCAGATAGATTTGATCGCGGAGAGCGCCGGCATCAAGGCCAAGTCCTTCACATCTACGAGTTTGATAGGGCGTAGCTGACACGTCCTCGGCAGTCATCGCCCGCGAAAGCGGGCGATCCCGTATTCCAGAGACGCCTGAGCTCTTGCCGAGAAGCCTCTGGAATACGGGATGCCCCGCATTCGCGGGGCATGACAATCGAGAGAAACGCGCTCGCAATGACGCTGGAGAGACGTGCGCCTACCTTCTCGCGGCGCATTTTCGCCCGAGCTTTGCTTGGTCCATCGCCCTTCTCGAAACAGGAGGGCGCAGGGAAGGCCGGGTGGCCGCTGCACCCGGGGCTCTCGCGCAGAAAAAACTGCGCAAGCGCGAGTCCACAGGTACAGGCGGTGATCACACCGGCCCTCCCTGCGCGATGGTTTACGGCTTATAGGCGCTCTCCCTGGTGAACCTTGCCGATTGCCACCATCGCAGGCCACGATGCACTGAGCATCATCGCCAACTTGACGCCGAGCCTTTGGGGCGCCAGAACCACACCATTTCGCCGTACGCAAGACGCCGCTCGTCAGACAGCACCTCGACGTCCACCGCATCCCCGCCTCACGTGTCGTGACGACCGCGATACGCCCCTCCATTGAAGCGAGGCGGGATGAGGACAATATACGCCAAATCCGAAATTCTGAAAACAGGAATATTTTTGCGCGCCGGTCTTGACAGGAATTTGCCGGGCCCACCCGGCGGGCAAATCACCTCGGTCGTCCCGGCGAAGGCCGGGACCCATAACCCCAGGGCGTCGTTCTTGTGAAGGCCGTCTGCCACCGCATCCCAACAGACAGATTCCGCGGTATGGGTCCCGGCCTTCGCCGGGACGACTCGCAGATGGTGCTCAGACCGCTTCATAGTAGGCGCGTACGATCCAAGCCGGGAGAAGCCCTCACGCCTTCTTCTTCACGTCCTTGACGCTATTGAATTCGATGCCCTCTGCCCGCTCTTTGGTGTAGCCGAGGTAGAACTCGTTCTTGGCGAGATAGACGGGGTCGCCGTCGACGTCGTCGGCGATCGAGGAGGTGTTCGAGGCCACGAACGCATCGAGCTTCTTGCGGTCGCTGGAGGATATCCAGCGGGCGAGCTGGAATTCGGAGACCTCGAACTCGACCGGCAACGAATATTCCGCATCCAGGCGTGCTTTCAGCACGTCGAGCTGCAGCGGGCCGACCACACCAACCAATGCGGGCGCGCCGTCGCGGGGGCGGAACACCTGGACCACGCCCTCCTCCGACATCTGCTGCAGCGCCTCTTTCAGCTTCTTGGCCTTCATCGCGTCCGTCAGCCGCACGCGGCGGACGATTTCAGGGGCAAAGCTCGGCACGCCCACGAAGGTGATGTCCTCGCCTTCGGTCAGCGTGTCGCCGATGCGCAACGCGCCGTGGTTGGGAATGCCGACGACGTCGCCGGCGAAGGCTTCATCGGCGACCGAACGATCCTGGGCGAAGAAGAATTGCGGGCTCGACAGCGGCATGGTCTTGCCGGTGCGCACCAGCTTGGCCTTCATGCCGCGGCTGAGCTTGCCCGAACAAAGCCGCGCAAAGGCGATGCGGTCGCGGTGGTTCGGATCCATGTTGGCCTGGATCTTGAACACGAATGCGCTCATGCGCGGCTCGGCGGCCTCGACCTTGCGCAGGTCACTGTCCTGCGCGCGCGGCGGCGGGGCGAAGCGGCTGAGGCCCTCGAGCAAATCGCCGACGCCGAAATTGCGCAGCGCGCTGCCGAAATAGACCGGCGTCAGATGGCCCTCGCGGAAGGCCCCGAGGTCAAACGGCTTGCAGGCCTCGCGCACCAGCTCCAGCTCGTCCTTGATGGCGCCGATGTCGAGATTCGCGTTCACCTTCGCGAGCTCCGCGATCTCGATCTGCTGAGCCGCGCCGGTCTTGGCACCGCCGCCTTCGAGCAGCCGCACGCCACCATTCCTGACGTCATAGGTGCCGACGAAATCGCGGCCCCTTCCGACCGGCCAGGTCACCGGCGTGGTATCGAGCGCGAGCGTCTTCTCGATCTCGTCCATGAGGTCGAAGGTGTCGCGGCTCTCGCGGTCCATCTTGTTGATAAAGGTGATGATGGGAATGTCGCGCAGGCGACAGACCTCGAACAGCTTTCGCGTGCGCGCCTCGATGCCCTTGGCGGCGTCGATCACCATCACCGCGGAGTCGACGGCCGTGAGCGTGCGGTAGGTGTCTTCCGAGAAGTCCTCGTGGCCGGGCGTGTCCAGGAGGTTGAACACGAGCCCATCGAACTCGAAGGTCATCACCGAGGTGACGACCGAGATGCCGCGCTCGCGCTCGATCTTCATCCAGTCCGAGCGGGTGTTGCGCCGCTCGCCTTTGGCCTTCACCTGCCCTGCCAGATTGATGGCGCCGCCGAACAGCAAGAGCTTTTCCGTCAGCGTGGTCTTGCCGGCGTCCGGGTGGGAGATGATGGCAAAGGTGCGCCGCCGCGCCACCTCTTCGGACAGCGGCGAACGGGGCGGCGAATCGGTCGTGACGGCGAGATCGGTCATGAGGTGCAAGCGTTTGGCAGGGAAAAGCTGCGGGATCAAGGGATTCCGGGATAGCCCGGATATAGTCACAAACCGCCCGAATCCCAAGCTGGCCCCATGTCTCTGGCGGCTGATTTACCGGGGGCATTCCGGGGCGCCCGAAAGGCGAACTGGGCTGACGGAATGAATGTCCTTCACAACACTAGCGGAAGACCAAAACGGCCCAATAAGCCAGCGCGGCGACCAGGGCCGCGGCCGGTATGGTGATCACCCAGGCATAGACGATGCTGCTGGCGACGTTCCAGCGCACGGCGGACATTCGCCGCGCGGCACCGACGCCCACGATCGCGCCGGTGATGGTGTGCGTGGTCGAGACAGGAACCCCGAGGAAGGTGGCCATGAACAGGGTCGCTGCACCCCCGGTTTCGGCGCAAAAGCCCTGCATCGGGGTCAGTTTGGTGATCCTCAAGCCCATGGTGCGGACGATGCGCCAGCCGCCCATCAGCGTGCCCAGCGCCATCGACGCCTGGCAGGCCAGCACGACCCAGAACGGCACCGAAAATTCGCTGCCGAGATAGCCCTGTGAATAGAGCAGCACGGCGATGATGCCCATTGTCTTCTGCGCATCATTGCCGCCATGGCCGAGCGAATAGAGCGAGGCGGAACCGAACTGCAGGATGCGGAAGGCGCGATCGACCGCGAAAGGCGTCGAACGCACCGAGGCCCAGGAGACGATCGCGACCAGAACCATGGCGAGGACAAACCCGACCAGCGGCGACAGCACGATGGCGATGATGGCTTTGGACAGCCCGCTCCAGACAGTCGCCGATATGCCCGCCTTGGCTATGCCGCCGCCGACCAGGCCGCCGATCAGGGCGTGCGAACTCGAGGAGGGAATGCCGAGGCCCCAGGTGATCACGTTCCAGGCGATGGCGCCGACGAGCGCGGCAAAGATCACCTGCGGATCGACCACGCTGGGATCGATGATCCCGGTGCCGATGGTGTGGGCGACATTGAGCCCGAACACGGAGAAGGCGACGAAATTGAAGAAGGCCGCCCAGAACACTGCGAATTGCGGCCGCAGCACGCGGGTGGATACGATGGTCGCAATCGAATTGGCGGCGTCGTGCAGGCCGTTGAGAAAATCGAACAGCAGCGCGACCGCGATCAGCCCGATCAGGATGGGAAGGCCCAGCGTAACGGTCACGGCCCTGCCCTACACCTGCTCGATCACGATGGAGTTGATCTCGTTGGCAACATCATCGAAGCGGTCGGCGACCTTCTCGAGGTGATCGTAGATGTCGGCCCCGATGATGAAGTCCATGGTGTTGGCGTTGCGGTGCTTGAGGAACAATTCCTTCAACCCGATGTCATGAAGATCGTCGACGCGGCCCTCGAGCTTGGTCACCTCCTCCGTGATCTGGGTGAGCAGCGAGACATTGGCGCCGATCGCCTGCAACAGCGGCAGCGCGCGAACGATCAATTGGGCGCATTCGACCAGCAGCGTGCCCATCTCCCGCATGGTCGGCTCGAACTCGCGCACCTCGAACAGCAGGACAGCCTTGGCGGTCTGCTGCATCTGGTCGATGGCGTCATCCATCCGCGTGATCAGGTTAGAGATGTCGCTGCGATCGAACGGAGTGATGAAGGTGCGGCGCACGGCGGTCAGCACCTCCCGCGTGATGCCGTCGGCCTCGTTCTCGAACTGATTGACCTTCTGGCAGAAGGCGAGCGTCTGGTCGCCGCCCCGCAGCACGCCCTGCAGCGCTTCGGCGCCCTTCACAACCGTTGCGGCATGGCGGGAGAACAGGTCGAAAAACCGCTCCTCCTTGGGCAGAAAGGCACGAAACCAGCGTAGCATCGCAATGGGGTCCGTTTTGTCTTGAAGGGCATGAGCCGGCTGACGCCGGCCCCCACAGGCCTTTAGCAGCCCGCCGGCCCGATGTCACAAATCTGTCATAGACGGATTTGGGCGCAAAAGCGCAACCCGCCCGCCGCTGGCCGGGCAGGTCATCCACAGCAACCCCCGCGCTCCGTCATTCCGGGATGGTCCGCAGGACCAGACCCGGAATGACGGTGCATGAATGGCCGGAATGGCGTGAAGCGGCTGCGCCCTACAGCGAGCGCTTGAAGAAGTGCGCGATCTCGCCGACGATGCCGCGGCGGAACAGAAGCACGCAGGCGACGAAGATCACGCCCTGGATCACCGTCACCCACTGGCCGAAGCCGGCAAGATATTGCTGCATGGCGACGATGATGAAGGCGCCGACGACGGGACCGAACACCGTACCGAGGCCGCCGACCAGCGTCATCAGCACGATCTCACCTGACTGGCTCCAATGCACGTCGGTGAGCGAGGCATTCTGGGCCACGAACACTTTCAGCGCGCCGGCAAAGCCCGCCAGCGTGCCCGAGAGCACGAAGGCCAGCAGTTTGTATTGATCGGTCTTGTAGCCCAGCGAAATCGCGCGCTGCTCGTTCTCGCGGATCGACTTCAGCACCTCGCCGAAGGGCGAGTTGATGGTGCGGTAGATCAGGAGGAACGCAGCCAGGAAGCCCGCGAGCACGACGTAGTAGAGCACGGTCGGCTTGGAGAGATCGAAGATGCCGAACAGATGCCCCTGCGGGATGCCCTGGATGCCGTCCTCGCCATGGGTGAACGGCGCCTGCAGGTAGATGAAATAGAGCAGCTGCGACAGCGCCAGCGTGATCATCGAGAAATAGATGCCCTGGCGGCGGATCGAGACAAATCCGGTGATCACCGCAAGCGCGCAGGCCGCTGCCGTGCCGACCACGATGCCGAGCTCCGGCGGCAGGTTCCAGACCTTCAGCGCATGGGCCGCGCAATAGCCTGCCGTGCCTAAGAACATCGCGTGGCCGAAGGACAGCAAGCCGCCATAGCCGATCAACAGGTTGAAGGCGCAGGCGACCAGCGCAAAGCACAGCGCCTGCATCACGAAGAACGGATAGATGCCGGAGAACGGCACGATGCCCAGCAGCACGGCCATGATGCCGAACACGATCATCTCGTCGCGCATGGTGCGCGGCGTGATCGGTAGCGTGTCGTCGGTCAATGCTGTCATGTCAGGCGGCCCGTCCCGTCAGTCCCGTCGGTTTCACCAGGAGCACCAGCACCATCAGCACGAACACCACGGTGTTGGAAGCTTCGGGGTAGAAATATTTGGTCAGTCCCTCGATCACCCCCAGCGCAAAACCGGTGATGATCGAGCCCATGATCGAGCCCATGCCGCCGATGACGACGACCGCGAACACGACAATGATGAGGTCGGCACCCATCAGCGGCCGCACCTGGTTGATCGGCGCCGACAACACGCCGGCGAGCGCGGCGAGCCCGACGCCGAGGCCGTAGGTCAGCGTGATCATGCGCGGCACGTTGATGCCGAAGGCGCGCACCAGCGTCGGATTTTCCGTCGCGGCGCGCAGGTAGGCGCCGAGTCGTGTCCGCTCGATCAGGAACCAGGTGGCGAGGCAGACGACCAGCGAGAAGATCACGACCCAGCCGCGATAGACGGGTAAGAACATGAAGCCGAGATTCATGCCGCCCCGGAGCTGATCGGGAATCGAGTATGGCAGGCCGGAGGAGCCGAAATAATTCTGGAATACGCCCTGGATGATCAGAGCGAGGCCGAAGGTGAGCAACAGGCCGTAGAGATGATCGAGCCCGGTCAGGAATTTCAGCATGGTCCGCTCCAGGATCATGCCGAAGATGCCGACCGCAATGGGCGAAAGAATCAGCGCCCACCAGTAATTGATACCCCAGATGTTGAGCAGGAAATAGGCCACGAACGCGCCCATCATGTAGAGCGCGCCGTGGGCGAAGTTGATGATGTTGAGCATGCCGAAGATGACGGCAAGCCCGAGACTGAGCAGCGCGTAGAACGAGCCGTTGATCAGTCCGACCAGTAGCTGTGCGTAGAGAGCCTGCATCGCTTTACTCTTTAATGCGCCGTTACTTCTTCAACAGCGCGCACTTGCTTTCCGACAGCGGCGTGAAGGCCTGGTCGCCGGGCACGGTGCCGACGAGCTTGTAGAAGTCCCAGGGCCCCTTCGACTCCGAGGGCTTCTTGACCTCGAACAGGTAGGCATTGTGGATGGTGCGGCCATTGGGCTCGATCAGACCCTTGCCGAACAGGGGATCCTCGGTCGGCATCGACTTCATCTTGTCGACGACCTTGATGCCGTCATGCGGATTGCCGCCGAGCGCATCCAGCGCCTTGAAGTAATGCGTCAGCCCTGCATAGACGCCGGCCTGCACCATGGTCGGCGGCGCGCCGTTCTTCATCCGCTCGGCGAAGCGCTTGGAGAAAGCGCGGGTCTGGTCGTTCATGTCCCAGTAGAACGTCTCGGTGAAGTTCAGGCCCTGCGCGGTTTCCAGCCCGATCGCCTTGACGTCGGTCAGGAACAGAAGAAGCGCGGCGAGCTTCTGGCCGCCCTTGGTGATGCCGAACTCGGCCGCCTGCTTGATCGTGTTGGTGGTGTCGCCGCCGGCGTTGGCCAGGCCGATCACCTTCGCGCCGGACGATTGCGCCTGCAGCAGGAAGGACGAGAAATCGGAGGTGTTGAGCGGGTGTTTGGCGCCGCCGACCACCTTGCCGCCATTGGCGAGCACCACCGCGGTGGTGTCGCGCTCCAGCGCATGGCCGAAGGCATAGTCGGCGGTGAGGAAGAACCAGCTGTCGCCGCCGGCCTTCACCAGCGCCTGCCCGGTGGTATGGGCAAGCATGTAGGTGTCGTAGGTCCAGTGCACGGTGTTTGGCGAGCACTGCGCATTGGTGAGATCGGAGGTCGCGGCGCCCGAATTGATATAGACGCCGTTCTTTTCCTTGATGACGTTGTTCACCGCCAGGGCGACGCCGGAGTTCGGCACGTCGACGATGACGTCGACATGATCGACGTCGAACCACTGCCGCGCGATCGAGGTGCCGATGTCGGGCTTGTTCTGGTGGTCGCCGGAGATCACGTCGATCTTCCAGCCCTTCCCCGTCAGCCCGGAATCCTCCACCGCCATCTGGGCGGCGAGCGTCGAGCCGGGACCGCCGAGATCGGCGTACAGGCCCGACTGGTCCGACAGCGCGCCGATCTTGACGACCTTGTCGTCGGCGCTCGCGGTGTTGATTGCCGCCAACGACAGCGCTGTCGAAAGCAGCAGGGAGGCGACTGCGGTGGTCCTCATTGTTCGTTCCTCTTGTACTGTCGTTGGCGCGTTTAGACGCCGAGATAGGTGTGCAGCTTGTCCATGTTCGCGGACAATTCGCTGTTGGCAAAGCCGTCGATGACCTTGCCGTGCTCGACGATGTAGTAGCGGTCGGCGACGGTGGAGGCGAAGCGGAAATTCTGCTCGACCAGAAGGATGGTGAAACCCTCCTTCTTCAGCCGCGCAATGGTGTGGCCGATCTGCTGGATGATGACGGGCGCAAGCCCTTCGGTCGGCTCGTCCAGCATCAAAAAGCTCGCGCCGGTGCGCAGGATGCGGGCGATCGCCAGCATCTGCTGCTCACCGCCGGAGAGCTTGGTGCCCTGGCTCTTCAGCCGCTCCTTCAGGTTCGGGAACAGGTCGAAGATCTGGTCGAGCGACAGGCCGCCCGGACGCACCACGGGCGGCAGCAACAGGTTCTCGCGCACGTCGAGGCTTGCGAAGATGCCGCGCTCCTCGGGACAGAAGGCAATGCCGAGCCGCGCGATCCTGTCGGAGGTTGCCTTGATCAGCTCGTTGCCATTGAAGCGCACCGAGCCTGTGCGCTTGCCGATCACGCCCATGATCGACTTCAGCGTGGTGGTCTTGCCGGCGCCGTTGCGCCCAAGCAGCGTCACCACCTCGCCGGCATTCACATTGAAATTGATGCCGTGAAGGATGTGGGATTCGCCGTACCAGGCCTCGAGATCGGCAACCGACAGGATCTCGCCGCCGGTCGCGGTCTTCACGGGCGCCTCGGCCATTTGAACGTCAGGCATGACCGGCTCCGAGATAGGCTTCCTTGACACGCTCGTCCTTGGAAAGCTCGGCGTAGGAGCCTTCGGCGAGCACATGGCCGCGCGTCAGCACGGTGATGATATCGGAGAGATTGGCGACCACGCTCAAATTATGTTCGACCATCAGGATGGTGTATTTGGCCGAGATCCGCTTGATCAGGGCGGCGATCTTGTCGATGTCCTCATGTCCCATGCCGGCCATCGGCTCGTCCAGCAGCATCATCTCCGGATCGAGCGCCAGGGTCGTGGCGATCTCCAGCGCACGCTTGCGTCCATAGGGCATCTCGACCGCGGGCGTGTTGGCGAACTCGGACAGGCCCACATCGGTCAAGAGCTCCAACGCGCGATTGTTGAAGCGGTTCAGCACCGACTTGGAGCGCCAGAAATCGAAGGAATGGCCATGCTGGCGCTGCAGCGCCACGCGGACATTCTCCAGCGCGGTCATGTGCGGGAATACCGCCGAGATCTGGAACGAGCGCACAAGCCCAAGCCGCGCCACGTCGGCCGGCGGCGTCGCGGTGATGTCCTGCCCCTTGTAAAGGATCGTCCCTGCGGACGGGCGCAGGAATTTGGTCAAGAGATTGAAGCACGTCGTCTTCCCGGCCCCGTTCGGACCGATCAGCGCGTGAATGTGCCCACGTTTAACCTTCAGTGAAACATCGCGAACGGCAAAGAACCCCGCGAATTCCTTGGTCAATCCGTGGGTCTCGAGAATGAACTCATCAGCCAAATATTTTCCCCCCGCCGCGCCGGGCCGCTTTGAGCCCTGCGCAGCTCGTTTTCTTGCTCACGGGCCGGTTTCCCATAAACGCTCGGAAAACCTTCCGCAACCGCCCTCCGGGGCCGGAATATGCCGTCATCCGGGGGAGTTAGGCAAGGCGGAAAGCTCAAAAGCGGCCGGCTTGGGGGCCGATCCGGCTTGGTCCTTCGTCGCAGCTGGAAAATTGCCGTCCCGGCCGCCTGCGGATGGGCCGCGCCCTTATTGTTTGCCGCCACGGCGGGTCTTCATAGAAAATTTTCCTCTTGCCGCGAAAATCTGCCCATTCCGTGGACTGTGGATTTTCAACTTGCAATTTGAAAGCGCCAACGCCTCCGTCGTCCGGTCGATCAAGCAGCGCGTGCTGCTCAATGCCTGGATACGCGCCCTGCGCGCGCCGGGATCGCTCCCTGCGATCGCCGAGTTCACGCCCGACGGGCTCGCCGACGAACTCCCTGACATGATGGCGTTCGACGTCGAGGGCACGGGCGATGACGCGCGCTTCTTCATCACCCATGAAGGATCGCGGCTGGCCGCCGCCTATGGCAATGAGCACATCGATCCGGCCGCGCGCATCAACCGCTATCTCGACCGCTCGATCGAGCCGATCGTCTATGCCCGCGTGCTGCCCTGCTACATGACCTGCGTCAGGCGCAAGCGCCCGACCTATTCCATCGCCGCGGTCAAGGACGAGGACGGCAAGGACGTCTCGTTCGAGCGCCTGCTGCTGCCGTTCGGCGGCGACACCGTCGAGAAGATCATCGGCTCCTACAAGGCGATCTCGATCGACGGCGGCTTCAAGGTGGACAATCTGATGGGCCTGCGCGCCGACACCGGGCCCGTGCGGCTCCTCAACGCGGTCGTCGACCAGGAGCTCGCCCGCCGCCCGCCGGGCGTGCGCGTTTCGGACGATATCGTCGAGGCGGATTAGCGCCGCTCGCCATAATGGAGATTGCTGGTCACCCGCCCGAATTGACCGGACTGCTATGCGAGGGCTTCATTTACGTCGTCGAGGAAATTGACGGTTCAGCCAACGAGGAGAAAGAAGCGGACGCTCTATCCTCATGGCTATCCGACGGCTGATAAGACTTTGTGCGTTGCCAGCGCCGACGTCAGCAACCCTGCGCCGTCGGCAGCTGCCGAGGCTGCTTGACCACGGTCGCAAGAAGACCCGAAACGCCAAGCGGCAGCTTCACCCGCGCGACCGTGATCTCGCTCCGCTCGAACCCGCCCGCCCGGATGGCGTCAACGAGCTCGTCCGAATCATAGCTTCGGTGCGTCTCCTCGCCCGCAAAGGGCCAACCGGCAAGCGTCGCCCGATCCGAAACGTAGATGACCATGCGGCCGCCCGGCCGCATGACACGGCGCGCCTCCCTCAAGTCGCGGCCATCCCGATCAAAAAAATAGGCGACATTGACGGCAAGCAGCCGGTCAAAGCTGTCGCTCGGAAAGGGAAGAGCCGCAAATTTCGCCTGCGCCAGAAACACCTGCGTTGGCGGCGAACGAAGCTGCCGCGATGCGAGCGTCAGCATCTCGGTTGACTGATCGACGCCGCAAATCGCGCCGCGCCCGTCGAGGCGCGCCAATCGGCGCAGCGCCCAGCCAGACCCGACGCCAAGCTCCAAGATACTGTCGGTCGGCGACGCCTGCAATGCAGTGATGGCAAGCCTGTTCGGCTCCCGATTGATCACCGACATCAGGCGGCCGATCCATCGCCCCATGCCACCAGTCGGATGGCGCAGCTGGCATCCCAGTTCGTGCCAGAAGCGGTTCAACGCCGATCGCTCTTCGATGATGCGGCCCGCTGCGCGCCGCATCAGTTGCCTTTGGCGGCAATCTTGGCGAGGTTTTGCTGAATGACCTCACGCCGCGCCTTGTCCCACACCGGCCGCTCCGTGTTGGGCGGGATTGCAAGCGCGTGTTTCCAGACCCGTTGCGCACCCGCGTAGTCGCGCTGATTGTAGAGGAAGTCGCCATAGAAATAATTCGCGTCCATTCCGTTCGGGGCGTTGTGGATGGCCTCCTCGAGATATTTGCGGGCAAGATCGGTGTCGCCGAATGCGATCGGGAACGACGGCACGCGATAGTAGAGTACGCCGAGGCTCGTCGGAGCGCCGGCCTCCAGCGCCGAGGAGTCGATTTTTTCCGCTTGCAGCAGCGTGTCGCGCGCTTCGTAGGCCAGTGAACGCGCCGTCAGCATGCTGTTGGACTCGTTGGCCATCGAGGCCCCTTCGCTCAGGAGCACGCCCTTCCAGATGATGGGCTCGGGCCGCCCGGGATATTTCTGCATCAACGCAGCAGCGCGTTCGGCGAGCGCCGCAATCTGCGTCTGCTGGGCCGCCGTGTCTTCCACCTCAAATTTGACGTGCGCCCACGCATTGGCGATATCCAAAATCTCGGCGTTGAGAGATTTCGCATCAGCTGCCCTGGCCGGTCCGGGATGGACCATGGAGATGGCGATGCAGGCCATCGCCAAGAGCATTCGCCGGATCTGGATTGCAATCACGGTGCGGTTCCTTCGCTGGAAACATGTGATGAAAACAACTTCCCGGCCTTGCGGTCGCTGCCGGCCTGGAAAAAGTCGACGAGTCGGGGAACGGCGCCATTGAGCTTGACGAAGATGCGCTCGGCCGTCCCGAGGTAAACGTCTGTCTTGTCATGCGCGATGGCATCCACGATCCGCCTCGCAACCTCGTCGGGTTCGTCGATCGCCATCCCGGTCAGATCGGCATATTGCGCCAGTTTCTGCGTGATCAATGAGGTCCTCGCCGCACGCGGTGCGACGTAGGTGACGACGATGCCGGTACCGGCGAGCTCGCGCCGCATCGCCTCGCTAAACAGACGAAGGCCTGCCTTCGAGCTCGAATAGGTCGCAAAGTAAGCAAGGCCGATCGAACCCAGGATGGAGCCGACATTCACGATCTGGCCTGCGCCTCTGCGCTTCATGGCCGGCAGCGCGGCGCGAGAAAGCTGAACCGGCGCGATCAGGTTGATCGCATACATCGCCTCGATGTCGTCGGAGCGCTGCTGCTCGATCGGCCCAAAATACTGAACCCCGGCGAGATTGATGAGAATGTCCGGCTCTTCTCTTTCGAGAAAGCGGGCCGCTGCCGCGATGCCCTTGGCGGACGCCAGATCGGCTGCGACATGCCGGACGCTGGCAATGCCGCTGTCGGAGCGGGAGATCGTGGCGATCGATGCACCACGCGCCACAAGGAGCGCAGCCACGCGCTGCCCGATCCCGCCCGAGCCGCCGGACAGCACGACCTTGGAGTTAGGCAACAGCATGCCGGCTCTCGGAACCGAGCGGAATGCTCCGGAAGACATTGGCGAACAGCACGAACATACGTTGGGCCATGTGGATGATCGCCTCCTTGTCCTCGGGATGATCGACGCGGCCCATCAGCCCCCGGAAGAAGTTCATGTGCTCGATATCGAGCGAACCATGCGAGGTCAGATATTTGAAGCAGTCGGATTTCAGATTGAGCGACCGCATCAAGGCTTCGGCCCCCGCCGTCGCGAGCTTGGTGCTGGTGCCTTCGAGCACGAACACCATGCCGAAGAAACCGACGGGATTGACCCTGTTGATGAAGTCGTAGGCGTAGGAGACCATGAATTCGGTCGCCATCTTGGGCCGGCTGCGGCGAACCGCGTCCGCATCGCCGCCGGCATTGCGGATGTCGTCGAGGATCCACTCCTCGTGCCCGGATTCTTCGGCGATATACTCGTCAAGCGCTTGATTGAGCCACTCTCGGCCCTGCGGCAGCCGCGACTTCACGCACTGCATCAAGGGAACGGTATGCCGCACATGGTGATACGCTTCGGCGAGATATTCCAGATAGGCTTCGCGGGGGATGTCGCCGGCGAGCCCCCGTCGGATTTGCTCGGTCGCGGCCAGATAGCTCTGCTGCGGAGCCGTCTCCATCACCAGTGTTTCAAAGAAGGACGGCGCCTCGAGCTGATCGAGCCGTCCGCCGTAGGTCCTCGCGATGGCTTCGCGCTGCAGTCGTCCGTTCGAGGTCAGGAGTCCTTGCTCTGACGTGAACGGGGGGACGACCAGCCATTTTTCGATCTTCGCGTAGTCCGGCAGCCGCGCGTTCGCGGCTCCGATCCCGGCCGCGATGGGCTCTGAACCGGCAGAGGCCGAGGTCGGCACGACCAGCGCAGACAATCGCGGATGTCCCTCGCCAAAGACATAGGCCTGAAGGATGGCCGGGCTTGCGGTGAGTTCGCTCTCGAGCCATTCGGGAGAGACGTTGCGGCCAAACGCCGTGATCAGGACGTTGGACTTGCGACCGCTGATGGAGAGGAAGCCGTCTGGATCGAGCGCGCCGACGTCCCCGGTCGGATAGACCTCGGGTGGGTTGCCGTCGCCCACGTATCCCAGGAAGCCTGGATTGGTGATCAGGATCTCGCCGTCATCGGCAAGCTGCAGGCGGACATGGGGCAGGACCTTGCCAACCGTGCCTGGCCGGTTGATTTCGACGGTGTTCAACGAGACCACAGAGGCAGCCTCGCTCAGGCCGTACCCCTGATAGACGGGCAGGCCCAGCCACTGCGCGGTCTCCAACAGGGATGCCGAGACGCGGGCGCCCCCGACCGCCAGGAACTTCAAGTCCGGCAGTCTGGTCCGCGATCGAAACAAGGCCGCCATGGTGCCGCGGAGGATTTCGGGGACCATGATGGCGCTGGCCACCCGGCTCCGGTCAAGCACGGCGACGAGCCTCTCGAAATCGGGTTGAAACGGGCGCGCAAACCCGATTTCGCTCTGCGACAATGCGCGATAGTGCCCGCCCGCAAGGAGCGTCGTGTAGAGACCCGCAATGTTTTCAAGCAGCACCGCAAGCGACAAGATCGGAAGATGGACGCCGGCCTTGTCCTTGCCGATCACCTCGACAAGCGAGAGTGAGACTCTCTCCGTGGCGGCTTGCGAAAGGCAGACGCCCTTGGGTTCTCCTGTCGTGCCAGACGTGAAGGTGACTTTGGCCGTGCCGGGCGGAAGTTCGACCGGCTCTGAATTCAGTCGTGCCACCGACAGCCGCTTGCCGGCAAGCTCGACCGCAAATTCAGCACTGCCCGCATCACTGATCAGAAACGCCGCACCGACGCGCTCCAATGCGGATCGACGCTGCTCCGCCGTGAAGAACGAGGGCAGCGGAACGAGCGGGCGATTCAAGAGCACGAAGGCCAGATCAAGGATCGCCCAGGCGCGGCTGTTGTCGGCAATCACAGCCACCGGCGCCTGACCAGGGAGCTTTTCACGCAGCAGATGCGCCGCGTTGGCAATTTCGGCGTACAGCTCCCGGTAGGTGAAGCTGCCCGCCGCATCGCTGAGCGCAACCGAACAGTCGCTCGCCGCTGCCCGTTGCGACAGATGGTCTAGGAGACGGCTCATCAGATGACCTCTATGCTTATTGCGCGCGCGTAGGAGCGCATGCGGTCCGGCGCCTGCAGGATTTCGCCGACCAGGATTTCCGGGTTTTGCTCGTAATAGCGTCCCCACGACCGACCTTGGTCGGACAAGCGTTCCGCTCGCGCCGTCCCCAGCCTGTGCCAGGCGAAGCCGAACGAACCGAGCAGGTTTCGCAGCTCCTCGGTTGCAGTGGCCACCGCATACCGGCACCGACAGGATTTGAGATAGGTCGCCGCGGCTGCGATCAGCCGCGCGCTCGCGCCGCGCCCGATCGATGCAAAGTTGCCGACTTCGAGAATCTGGGGGCGCGCCAACGCGGTTCCGATGGCTTGCGACAGCACGAGCTCGATCGGCTCGTCGAAATAGCGCTCCAGGAACAATCGTTCGTTGGCCGCATTTCGAATTCCAAGCGCAGCCAGCACGTCGCCGCGCCTGTTCTCCAGGCTCAAGAGGGTCGGATAGTGGTCGGCAACGACTGAGCCGAAGCGATCGAAATAGCCACGCTCGATGAAGCTCTCCACACGCGCCCGTCCGAGCGTCACGTCTCGGGAGAACACATGGAGAGACTCCAGCCGACGCGGTTTGGTTGCTGACGTGCGATCGTCGGCCCCATTGTGGCACGAGGACTCATCCATATCGCGAATGTGGTCGTCAAAGGATTGCATCAACGTTGCACGATCAATGACAACGCTTCGCGATTACCAGCAGTGATCGCGTGTCCGCACGGATGTTCACCCATAAAGCCATTTGCCAAGCTGCATCCCGCCGTCGCGTAACTCGCGCGTTACAAGGGAGAGTTTAGAAGCTTTCCAAATTAGGCCTTTTTAGGTGTGTGGCCCGGCCACAGAGTCTTGTCTCTCTGCAATCACCGGCTTGTGAGAGTTGGAGGCGCATTGCGTTCAGCTGGCCTGCAACTGCTTCGCAGAAGCGATCGCGCGACACTGGCGATGATCCACCACGCAGTGTTCGGCTCGATGAGTCGCTTCATCGCAATGTTGCTCGAACATTATGCCGTCCCGATCAAGTCGCGAGCCACGCATTGCATTGAAACTCGTTCCGTGTGGGGCCAAAATCGTTTTCCTCTTTTCGCACCGCGCGAAGACTTCGGAGCAACGCATTTGGACTGATCTCCGATTACGGCGAGTTCTCACGTTGAGCGCTTATTGCTTTGGGTCTGGCCGCAGCGCCAATTTTGCCGGGATTTGCACTGCGCCGATTCACATCGATCGCGAACGCTCTCGGGTTCGCGTTCATCAGCGCGGGAGCGCTCGGGAACGCGATTGATCGCGTTCGATTGGGAGCTGTCGTCGATCTGTTTGACGCATCGAAACTTCGGTTCGTCTGGGTCTTCAACGTCGCGGATGTTTCGATCGATCTTGGGGTCGGACTAAGGCCTGTTTACAGACAGGATTCCCAAATCGGTAGAAAGTTGATTCAAGGCTGAAAAATGGGGGCCAGCCTTGATTCGAATGATGTTGAACGACGCGCAGTGGGAGCGG
>Ga0070741_10002054_pt1 | contig 56281 bp, 46 predicted proteins | sample Coa_R1_4_FD_66440 | JGI IMG/M metagenome (GOLD analysis project Ga0070741, IMG submission 66440) | Surface soil microbial communities from Centralia Pennsylvania, which are recovering from an underground coalmine fire - Coalmine... | ecosystem: Environmental > Terrestrial > Soil > Unclassified ... | reverse complement strand
CGACTTCGGCCGCACGTGGACGCCGATCTTCGACGACCAGCCGACCGGGTCGGTCGGCGCGATCGCCGTCGCGCCCTCGGATCCGAACGTCGTCTACGTCGGCAGCGGCGAAGGGCTGGCGCGGCCCGATCTGTCGGTCGGCGACGGGATCTACAAGTCCACCGACGCGGGGAAGACGTGGACGCATCTCGGCCTGCGCGACGGCCAGCAGATCCCGATGATCATCGTCGACCCGCGCGACGCGAACCGGCTGTTCGTCGCCGTGCTCGGCCACCCGTACGGCCCGAACGCCGAGCGCGGCATTTACCGCTCGACCGACGGCGGGCGGACGTTCGAGAAGGTCCTCTCGAAAGACGACAACACCGGCGGCTCCGATCTCGCGTTCGATCCGAAGAACCCCGACATCGTCTACGCGTGCCTGTGGGAAGAGCGACAGGGTCCGTGGGAGAACGGCGCCTGGGCCGGCACGCACGGCGGCATCTTCAAGTCGACCGACGGCGGCCGCACGTGGAATCAACTGACGAAAGGATTGCCGCCCGAGGGCGTCGTGCAGGCCGACGTCGCCGTCGCGGCAAGCGATCCGAACCGCCTCTACGCGAGCGTCGCAAACCCGCGCAGCGTCGGCATCTATCGATCCGACGACGCCGGCGCATCGTGGACGCGCATCACCGACGACAACCGGCCCGCCAGCCGCATCGGCGGCGGCGATCTGCCGGTGCCGTACGTGAATCCGAAAGATCGGGACACGGTCGTCATCGCGAGCACGGTGTCGTGGAGGTCGACCGACGGCGGCAAGACGTGGACGGCGCTGCGCGGCGCGCCCGGCGGCGACGACTACCAGCGGCCGTGGATCAACCCGAACGATCCGAACATCATGGCCCTCGCGAGCGACCAGGGCGCCATCATCACCGTGAACGGCGGGCAGACGTGGAGCAGTTGGTACAACCAGCCGACGTCGCAGATGTATCACGTCAACGCCGACAACGCGTTCCCGTACCGCGTCTGCGGCGGGCAGCAGGAAAGCGGATCCGCGTGCGTGCCGAGCCGCGGCAACGACGGCATGATCACGTTCCGCGAGTGGCATCCGGTCGGCGTCGAGGAATACGGCTACGCGGTGCCCGATCCGCTGAACGACAACATCATCTACGGCGGCAAGGTCACGCGGTACGACCGCCGCATCGCGCAGGTGCAGAACATCGCGCCGACGCCGGTGCGCCCGAGCGACTTCCGCACGCTGCGCACGGCGCCGGTCGTCTTCTCCACCGTCGACCCGCACGTCATGTTCTTCGGCGCGAACACGCTCTGGAAAACGCTGAACGGCGGCCGGAACTGGCAGAAGATCAGCCCGGACCTCACGCGTGCGACGTGGGACACGCCGGCGACCGTCGGCATCTTCAAGGACGCGGACACCGCGAAGCCGACGCAGCGCGGCGTCATCTACACCGTGGCGCCGTCGTACGTCGACATCAACCGCATCTGGATCGGCACCGACGACGGGCTGATCCAGACGACGACCGACGGCGGGGCGACGTGGCACGACGTGACGCCGCCGGATCTGAAGCCGTGGATGAAGGTGTCGATCATCGATGCCGGCCGCTTCGACGCGAACACCGCGTACGCCGCGGTCAACACGCTGCGTCTCGACGACATGCGTCCGCATCTCTACCGCACGCACGACGGCGGCAAGACGTGGACGGCAATCGCAGCCGGCATTCCCGACCTCGCGCCGACCGACGCGATCCGCGAAGACCCGAAACGCAAAGGGCTGCTCTTCGCCGGCACCGAACGCGAGGTCTTCGTCTCGTTCGACGACGGCGATCACTGGACGTCGCTGCGGCTGAACATGCCGGCGACCTCGATTCGCGACGTCATCGTGCACGGCGACGATCTGATTGCCGGCACGCACGGGCGCGGCATCTGGATCCTCGACGACATCACGCCGCTTCGCCAGGTCTCAAGTCTCAACTCTCAAGTCACGAGTCCCATGTCTCAGCTGTTCAAGCCGCAGGTCGCGTACCGCGTCCGGCAGAACACCAACACCGACACGCCGATTCCGCCGGACGAAGCGGCCGGCCAGAACCCGCCCGACGGCGCGATCGTCAACTACGCGCTCGCGCGCGACGCCCAGTCGGTCTCGCTCGAAATCCTCGACGCGGCCGGCAACGTGATCCGCCACTACTCGAGCGAGGACACGCCGCAACCGCCGAACGCGGCGACGGCGCCGGTCCCGCTCTACTGGTATCGTCAGCCGCAGCCGCTCGCGAAGACGGCCGGGCTGCACCGGTTCACGTGGGACGAGCACTATCAGTCGCTCACCGGCATCGGCGGACGCGGCGGCGCCGGCGGACTGCCGATCGCGGCCGTGCCGCACGACACCGTACCGGTGCCGATCGCGCCGTGGGCCGCGCCCGGTCAGTACACCGTCCGGCTGACGGTCGACGGCACGCGCTACACGCAGCCGCTGACGCTCAAGATGGATCCGCGCGTGAAGACGCCGGCGCTCGGGCTGCAGCAGCAGTTCACGCTCTCGAAGCAGCTCTATGACGGCATGCAGCAGGCGCAGCAGACGGCGGCTCGCCTGCGCGACTCGAACGGCGCGCTCGCGCAGCAACTGACGACGCTCGTCCAGAACATGAATCAGCTGATGCAGCTGCTGCAGGGCGCGGACGTCACGCCGACCACGCAGCTCGTCGCGGCTGTGGGCGAACGGAAAACGGAGCTCGCGAAATTGCTCGCGCAGGCCCGATAACCGCGCTCACACGCGGAGATTCCAGGATTGAACGGCGCGCCGGCGCTGACGACCGACGTAGCTCGACTACTTGGTCTTCGCCGCCTCGATGATCAGCGTCCCGTGCATACCGCGGGCGTCGTCGTCTTCGACCGGGCAGTAGAAGCGGAAGCGGCCGGACGATCCGAGGTCGTTGAACACTTCAGTCACCTTCTGCCCAGGCGGCACGTTCTGCGGAAACGGCACTTCGCCGTACGACAGCACGAGCCGCAGCCCATGCGTGTGCGCGCCGCGGTTGTCGAGCGTGATCGCCAGCGAACCGCCGGCGACCGCGTGGATTTCGGTCGGGCTGAACGCGTAGTCGGTCGCGACGAGCGTCACCCGCGTCTCGGCCGGCGGGTCGACGTGGACGACAGACAGCGCGCCGACCAGGACGGCTGCCGCCAGGATCGTTCGAGTCACGGCGGTATTCGGTGCAACGCAGGTGCCGCCGGTCGCCGGCACAACGGAAACGCCGCTGCACGCGTCTAACGGCTCATGCTGCGATCGCTCCGCCGCCGTCCCGCCTATGCGGCGCTCGTCGTCACGATTCTCGGCCTCGGCGTCGGCGCGAATACCGCCATCTTCGGCGTCGTCGACGCGGTCCTGCTTCGCGCGCTTCCGTACACGCATCCCGAATCGCTCGTGGTGGTCTTCGCGGACGGCAGCGCGCGCGGCCAGGCGAGCCGCGTCACGACCACGGCGGGCGACTTCCTCGACTGGCGCGACCAGGGCGGTGCGGCATTCGCCGGCCTCGCCGCGCTGCGCAACGTCAGCCCGCGCATCACCAACCTCGAGACGCCGGTCGTTCCGCTGACGCACGCCGTCAGCGCGAACTACTTCGACGTGATCGGCGCGCAGCCGCGTCTCGGGCGCGGATTCCTGCCGGGCGAAGATGCGCCCGGACGCGACGCGGTCGTCGTGCTCTCGTACGGATTGTGGCAGGCGAAGTTCGGCGGCGATCCGTCGATCGTCGGCCGCACGATCGATCTCGACGCGCGGCCGTACACCGTCGTCGGGGTGATGGGCGCCGATTTCTACAGCGCGCACATCTTCAACGTGCAGCCGGATCTGTGGATGCCGACGCCGTTCGACCTGCAGCGCAACGACCGATCGCGGCGCGACGTGCTCGTGTACGGACGGCTGAAGCCGGGCGTGACGCTGCCGGCCGCGGCCGACGCGATGCGGCGTGTCGGCGCGCAGATCGCGCGCGAGCATCCCGACACGAACGATCGGTGGTCGATCGCGTTGCTGCCGATTCGCGAGCACGCCATCGGCCAGTTCGATCGCATCGCCGCGCTCGTCTTGAGCGCCGTCGGGCTCGTGCTGCTCATCGCGTGCGCCAACGTGACGAACCTCGCCCTCGCCCGCGGCGCCGAGCGATCGGCCGACGTCGCGGTCCGCACCGCGCTCGGCGCGAGCCGCGCGCAGATCGTCCGCGACGTGCTCGTCGAAAGCCTCGCGCTGTCGCTCGCGGGCGGCGCGGTCGGCACCGCGATCGCCTGGTTCGGCATTCCCGCGCTCGTCCACCTGATCCCGACGTCCGCGGGCGTCCCGTTCCTGTCGCGCGCGTCGATCGATCTGCGCGTGCTCGGCTTCGCGATCGCCGTCTCGGTCGCGTGCGGCGCGGCGGCGTCGCTGCTGCCCGCACGGCAGGCGTTCCAGATCGACGTCATCGACGCGCTTCGCGGCGTCGGGCGAGGCGGGCTGCCGCCGGGCGCGAAACCGTGGCGGCGCGCGCTCGTCGCCGCCGAGGTCGCGCTCGCGCTCGTCGTCGTCTCGTGCGCGACGCTGATGGTGCGCACGATGGTCGGCCTCGAGCACGTGCGCGCGGGATTCGACACCGAGCACGTCGCGAAGCTGCGGACGTCATTGCGCGGACCGTCGTTCGCGACGCCGGCGTCGCGCATCGCGCATTTCGAGGAGTTGCGCCGCCGTCTGTCGGCGCTGCCCGGCGTCGCGTCGGTGTCCGCCACCAGCTTCGAGCCGCCGCTGCCGACCGGCGACGCGGTGCCGCTGCGCATCCCCGGACGGCCCGACGACGGCACGCCGCCCGCCGCGGCGGTGCGAATCGTGATGTCCGACTACTTCGAGACGATCGGCACGCCGATCCTGCGCGGCCGCGGCATCACGCGCGACGATCGCATGGAGAGCGCGCGCGTCGCGGTCGTCAGCGAGACGCTGGCGAAGGCGTACTTCCCCGGCGTGGATCCGATCGGCCGCAGCCTCACGCTCGACACGCCCGACGCGCCGCCGCCGATGCAGATCGTCGGCGTCTGCGGCGACGTGATTACCGGCGGCACCGACCCGACGCCGCAGCCGGCCATCTACGCCGCCTACGCGCAAACGGCGCCGCTCATCATGACCGTGGTGATGCGCGTGCCGCACGGCAATCCGGCGGCGCCGCTCGCGGACGCCGAGAAGATCGCGTGGGCGCTCTCGCCGTCCACCAACGTCTACGCGATCGAGACGATGCCGCAGCGGATGGATCAACTGAACTGGCGATCGCGGTTCACCGCCACGGTGCTGGCCGGATTCGCGCTGCTCGGCCTCGTCCTCGCCGGCGCCGGCCTGTACGCGATCGTCGCCTACACCGTCGTCCAGCGCCGCGGCGAGATCGGCTTGCGGATGGCGCTCGGCGCCAGCACGCGATCGATTGTGCTCGACGTCATCGGCGACGGCGCCAGGACGGTCGCGATCGGGCTTGCGATCGGCAACGTCGCCGCGCTGTGGTTTACACGGCTGCTTGCAGGATTGCTGTACGGCGTCGCGCCCGGCGATCCGCTGACGCTCGCGGCGGTGTCGATCGCGATGCTGCTGGTGTCGGTGGGGGCGTCGGCGGGGCCGGCAGCCGCGGCGGCGCGCGTCGACCCGCAGGTCGCGCTCCGCAACAGCTGATCGTCGCGACACGCGACGCGCCGGTCAGACTGACACGACAACAGTCTGACCGGTGCGCGGACAGATGCGCGACTAGTGCTTCGGGACTTTCAGTTCCTCGAGATGTTTCAGGAGGTCTTCGCCCGACGTCGCCGGGTTGATGCCGCGGCCGCTCGCGCCCTTGTCGATGAGCGCGATCTTGCCGGCCGGATCGATGTAGAAGGTGAACCGCCGCGCGAACTGACGATCGGCGGGCATGTCGGGCGTGATCACGCCGTACGCCAGCGCCACTTTCTTGTCGGGATTCGCCAGCATCGGGAAATCGGCGTGTTCCTTCTCGGCGAACGCCTTGTTCTCGTCGAGCGTGTCGACGCTGATCATGAAGTACTTCAGGTCGAACTTGCGAATCAGTTCCCCGCTCTCACGGAGCGAGTTGCATTCCGCCGTTCATCCGGCGGTGAACGCTTTCGGGAACCACGCGAGAACGACCCAGTGCCCCCGAAGGTCTTTACTCAGGGTGTAGGTCTTTCCGTCGGTCGCCGGCAGCGTAAAGTCGGGCGCGGGATCGCCCGCCTTGAGCTCCCCCTGCTGGGCGGACCCGGTCCCTGCGACGAGCGCGCACGCGGCGATCGCGAGCAGGGGCAACCGGAACAGCTGCTTCATCGTCCCTCCTGAACGAAAGAAGATAGCACAGCCGCCCCTCAGGCATACTTTTCGCACGACGCGAGCCTTATGACCCGAGCTGTATCGACCCTCGTGATGACGCTTGCCGTGGCCGCGTTCGCGGTCGGCTGCTCGTCGGACAATTCCTCGACCCCGACGACGCCGACGACGCCGACCCTGAACCTGACCGGCACCTGGGCAACGACAATCACCTATTCCGGCATTTCGGCGCGGATGACCTGGGTGCTCGCGCAGTCGGCGAACGCGGTCACCGGACCGGTGACGATCGCGCTCCCGACGGGGACCGTGCTCGTGAACGGGTTCCTGAACGGCACGCTCTCGGGCACGTCGATGCCGTACACGATTACGGTCGCCGCCGGCGGCATCCCGCTGCAGCCGACGTGCGCCGGTCAGTTGCAGGGGACGCTGACCGCGTCCGCGACGACGCTCGTTGGGCCGATGAACCTGACGTCGAGTACGTGCACGTCGCCGATTACGACTCAGAACCTGACGATGACGAAGCAATAACGCAGTCGGCAGTCGCCAGTCGGCAGTCGTCAGTCTGAGCGCAGAGCGGCGAGCGCGTCGATCGTCGCGGCGCGCCACGCGGGGACGGCGGCGGCGAGGACCGCCGTCGCGGCGAGCGCGACCGGGACGCCGAGCAGCACCAGCGGATCGGCCGGCGCGACGCCGAACAACATCCCGCGCAGCGACTGCGCCAGGCCGAACGCGAGGACGAGGCCGGCGGCGGCGCCCGCGGCGGCCAGGCGCAGCGCTTCGCCGACCACGAGCCGCAGCACGTCGGCGGCGGTCGCGCCCATCGCCATCCGCACGCCGATTTCCGCCGTCCGGCGGCTGACCAGATACGCCATCACGCCGTACACGCCGGCCATCGCGAGCACGAGCGCGAGCGCGGCGAAGCCGCCGACGACCCACGTGCGGAAGCGCGGCGTCGCGACCGAGTCGCCGAGCGTCGACGTCATCGTCGACATCCGCGTCGGCATCGTGGGATCGACGGCGGCGATCGTGGTGCGGATCGCGTCGGCGAGCGCGAGCGGCTCGACGCCGGTCCGCACGACGAGGCGCATCGACGTGCCGTAGGTCGGATGCTGCCGGTACGGCATGTAGATTTCGGGCAGCGGCGCCGTCGACGGATCGTATTCGCGCACGTTGCCGACGACGCCGACGATCGTCATGAAGTCGAGGCTGTCGAGGCCGCACATGATGCGGCGCCCGAGCGCGCCATTGGGAAACGCCTGGCGCGCGAGCGCCTCGTTGACGATCGCGACGCGCGGCGCGGCGTCGACGTCGCCCGCGCCGAAGTCGCGTCCCGCGCGCAGCGGAATCGCCATCGTCTCGAAGTACCGCGGCGTGACGACGGTGAAGACCGCCTGCGGCGCGCGGACGCCGGTCGCGTCGGGACCCGGCCCGCCGTCGATCCAGTAGCCGCCGTTCGAGTGCGTCGCGGTGCCGGGCAAGCCGCGGACGCCGGCGACCGACTCGACGCCGGGCACCGCCTCGATGCGGCGCAGCAGCTCGGCGTATGTTCCGGTAGCGCGCCGCGCGTCGGCGGCATCGGTGTACGGCGTCGTCGTCTGCACGACGAGACGCTGCTCCGTGCCGTAGCCGAGATCGGCGCGCGACAGCGCGACGAAGCTGCGCACGAGCAGCGCGGCGCCGGCGACGAGGCCGACGGCGAGCGCGAGTTCGCCGACGACGAGCACGCGCTGCCAGCGTCCGCCGGCGGCGCCGACCGTGCCGCGGCCGCCCTGACGCAACGAGCCGTTCAGGTCGAGCCGCGAGGCCTGCAGCGCCGGCACGAGTCCGAAGACGACCGTCGCGATCGCCGCGGCGGCCAACGCGAACGCGAGCACGCGCGCGTCGACACGCACTTCGTCGAGCCGCGGCAGGCCGGTGGGCGCGAAGGCGACGAACGCGTCGACCGCGCCGCGCGCGAAGAGCAGCCCGGCGCCGGCGGAGACGAGCGCGAGCAGCAGGCTCTCGGTGAGCAGCTGTGCGACCAGGCGCGCGCGTCCCGCGCCGAGCGCCGCACGCACGGCCAGCTCCGTCGTCCGTCCCGTCGCGCGCGCGAGCAGCAGATTCGCGACGTTGGCGCACGCGACGAGCAGCACGAGCGCCACGACGCCGAACAGCAGCAGCAGCGTCGCGCGGCTGTTGCCGACCAGCTGTTCCTGCAGCGGAATCATCGTCGCGCTCTTGTTCGCGTTGGACGTCGGGTACGCGGCTTCGAGCCGCGCGGCGATTGCCGCGAGCTCGGCACGCGCAGCACCGATGGCAACGCCGGGCTTCAGCCGCGCGACGACACGGTAGTTGTGCGCGGACCGCGACGTCGTCTCCGGGAACGTCGACGCCGACAACCAGATGTCGGTTCCGGCGGGATATGAAAACCCGGGCGGCATGACGCCGACGATCGGCACCGAGCGGCGCTCGACGTCGATCGCGCGACCCAGCGCGCCGGCGGCGCTGGTGAAGCGGCGGCGCGCGAATTCGGCGGAGACGACGGCCGTCGGCGCGGCGTCTGCGGCGGACAGCGCGCGTCCGGCGATCGGCCGCCGCTCGAACACGTCGAAGAACGCCGGCGTGACGAGCGTCACCCGCGCATAGTCGACCACGCCGTTCGCGCCGACGCCGACACCATCGTCGCTCGTGAACGCGTAGTAGGCCATCGCGTCGTAGGACGCGCTCGAGCGCTGCCAGTCGTGAAAATCGGGCGCGGAGACGCTGCCCGTCACGCCGCGCGTCGTCCAGAAGTTCGCGAGCGAGACGATGCGATCGGCGTGTGCGTACGGCAGCGGCCGCAGGAGCACCGCGTCGACGATGCTGAACATCGCGGCGTTGGCGCCGATGCCGAGCGCGAGCGTCAGGATGGCGAGCGCGGAGAACGTCGGCTGACGGAGGAGCGATCGAACGCCGTAGCGGAGGTCCTGACCGAGGTGGCCCATGGCCGCCTTAGACGGAAACCGCCGCTCAGAGGATGCCGGAGAGTTCGGCGGAGAGCACCTTCTCGCAGGACGGACAGATGAGCACGCGGCCGGCGCGCGGCAGCGGCGAGGTGAACGTGACCTGCGTGCGCAGCATGCGAACGACCCGCAGCGTCCGGATGGCATCGCGGCAATGCGGACACTTGACGGGGCTTTCGAGCGTATAGACGGCCCCGTTCTGCCATTCGGACGGGATTTCGCCCTCGGTGCTCTCGACCTCGCCGAGCTCGTACGTGGTGTCGTCCGGCTGCTCTGCCGCCATTTACTGGGTGTTATCGGCCGATGCCCGATTTTCGATATGGCGCCCCCGATCGGCCCGCTGTTTCAGGGCGTCGATGACCGCTCCGCGACGGCCGTCTCCTATCCTGCCGAGGACATGGACGCCGCGAGAACCATCGGACGCCGCAGCGCACGTGTCACAATTCGCTACGAAGCCAGAAATAGTCCGGCTATGAAAACACTCCTCCTCGTCACCGGTCTTGTCGCCCTTGCGATTGGACTCCGAGCAGACACGGACGGCCCATTCGGCGAGCTGCGCTGGCGGCACGTCGGGCCGCTGCGCGGCGGACGCACGGTCGGCGCGGCCGGCGTGCCGCAACAGCCGAATGTGTTCTACATCGGTGTGAACAACGGCGGCGTGTGGAAGACGACCGACTTCGGTCTGACGTGGACGCCGATGTTCGACGATCAGCCGACCCAGTCGATCGGCGTCGTCGCCGTCGCGCCGTCGGATCCGAACATCGTCTACGTCGGCAGCGGCGAGGGGCTGCAGCGTCCCGATCTCTCCGTCGGCGATGGCATCTACAAGTCGACCGACGCCGGCACGACGTGGACGCATCTGGGTCTCCGGGACGCGCGTCAGATTGGCGCGCTCATCGTCGATCCGGGCGATCCGAACCGCGTGTTCGTCGCGGCGCTCGGCCATCCGTACGGACCGAACGACGAGCGCGGCGTCTTCCGATCGACCGACGGCGGCCGCACGTGGCAGAAGGTGCTCTACAAAGACGAGAACACCGGCGCGATCGACCTCGCGTTCGATCCGTCGAACGCGCGGACTGTCTACGCCGTGCTCTGGTCGGCGCGCCAGGCGCCGTGGGAGTACAACAATGCGTACGTCGGCTCGACGAGCGGCCTCTTCAAGTCGACCGACGGCGGCAGCACGTGGCAGCCGCTCACGCGCGGTCTGCCCACGCCGGCGCAGGGCTTGAGCCGCATCGGCATCGGCATCGCGCCGAGCAACCCGAATCGCATCTACGCGTGGGTGACCGCGTCGAAAGAGGCCGGCGGCATCTATCGATCCGACGATGCGGGCGCAAGCTGGTCGCGCGTGAACGACGAAGCGCGTGTGTGGGACCGCGGCGACGACTTCGCGAACGTCCGCGTCGACCCGAAGAACCCCGACATCGTCTACGCGGCCAACACGTCGACGTACAAGTCGACCGACGGCGGACGTTCCTTCACGCCGTGGAAGGGCGCGCCGGGCGGCGACGACTACCACACGATCTGGATCAACCCGACCGACCCGAACATCGTGCTGATCGCCGCCGATCAGGGCGGCACGATCACCGTGAACGGCGGCGCGACGTGGAGCTCCTGGTACAACCAGCCGACGGCGCAGATGTTCCACGTCACCGCCGACAACCGATTCCCCTACTGGCTGTACGGCGGCCAGCAGGAATCGGGATCCGCCGGCGTCGCGAGCCGCGGCAACGACGGCGAGATCACGATGCGCCAGTGGCACACGGTGGGCGTCGAGGAGTACGGCTACGCGGCGCCCGATCCGCTGCACCCGGGCATCGTCTTCGGCGGCAAGGTGACGCGCTACGACGAGCGGACCGGCGACGTGCAGAACGTCGGGCCCATCGTCATCCGCGACGGCACGGACCGCTTCGATCGCACCGCGCCCATCCTCTTCTCCGCGGCGGATCCGCACGTGCTCTTCTTCGCGTCGCAGCGGCTGTTCAAGACGCTCGACGGCGGCCGCACGTGGACGATCGTCAGCGGCGATCTGACGCGCGCGAACGCCAGCGTTCCGCAGAATCTCGGCGTCTACCGCACTGACGCCGCGAAGACGCCGCATCGCGGCGTCATCTACAGCATCGGTCCGTCGCCGAAAGACGTGAACGTCGTCTGGACCGGATCGGACGACGGTGCGGTTCACGTGACGCGCGACGGCGGCGCGACGTGGACGGACGTGACGCCGCCGGACCTTGCCGCGTGGAGCAAGGTGACGCAGATCGACGCCGGGCACTTCGACGTGAGCACCGCCTACGTCTCGGCGTCACGGTTCCGCGTCGACGATCTCACCCCGCTCGTGTTCCGCACGCACGACGGCGGCGCGACGTGGACCGCGATCACGACCGGCATGGCGCCGAACGCGTCCGTCAACGTCGTCCGCGAGGACCCGCAGGTCAAAGGGCTGCTCTACGCCGGCACGGAGCGCGACGTCTACGTGTCGTTCGACGACGGCGGCGAGTGGCGGCCGCTGACGCAGAATCTGCCGCACACGTCGGTGCGCGATCTGATCGTCACCCACGACGATCTCGCGATCGCGACGCACGGGCGCGGTTTCTGGATCATGGACGACGTCACGGCGCTGCGGCAGATCGCGCAGATGACGCGTCGCGCTGGCGCAGCTTCGACGAACCGTCCAACGCTCTTCAAACCCGCCGTCGCGTACCGCTTGCGCCGCAGCCAGGGCACCGACACGCCGCTGCCGCCCGAGGTGCCCGCGGGTCAGAATCCGCCAGACGGCGCGATCATCGACTACTACCTCGACGCGGATGCGCCGGGACCGGTGACGCTCGAGATCTACGCCCGGAGCGCGAGCGCGTCGGGCGAGCGGCTCGTTCGGCGATACGCGAGCAGCGACACGCCGCTGCCGATCGACGAGAAGTCGCTGGTCGTGCCGATGTACTGGGTCCGTCAGCCGCGCGTGCTGCCCGCGACGAAAGGGCTGCATCGCTGGGTGTGGGACCTGCACTATCCCCCGCCCGACGCGTTCGAGCACGACTACCCCATCTCGGCGGTCTACCACGACACGCCGCGCGTGCCGGAAGGCGTGCTCGCCGTTCCCGGCACGTACGCGGTGAAGCTGACCGTCGGCGGCCGGACGCTCACGCAGCCGCTGACGTTGAAGATGGATCCGCGCGCGACGATCACACCGCTCGGGCTCCATCAGCAGTTCACGCTCGGCGCGAAGATCGTCGACATGATGCACCGAAGCTTCGACGCGAAACTGACCGACCTCAACACCGATCTCGCGACCGCGCTCGACGTCGTGCAGGGTGCCGACCGCGCGCCGACGCCGCAGGCGGCGAAGGCGGTGGCGGATCTCGAGCGGCGGCTGAACAGCGAGCTCGCGAAGAGAAAACCCTGAGCCGTGGACGAACGCGCCGACGTACGAGAAACTGTCTGTCGTCTGAAGGCCGCACAACAGCAATTCTGGGTACAGCGAGGTGCTTGGATGGCTCGGACGGTATCTGCCCTGACGGTGATGTTCGCCCTGGTCGCCGCGATCGCCATCGCCGACGAGGCAGGCAAGGGAATGGCGCTGAGCAACGCGTGGAAGCGCATCGAGCGGCTGAACGCCGAGTCGGCCGCTGCAATGCCCGAGGCGAACTACGGGTTCAAGCCGGCGCCGACGGTGCGATCGTTCGGACAGATCATCGGCCACCTGGCCAACGATCAGTACAACTTGTGCAGCCAGGCGAAGGGCGAGGCGAATCCGAAGAAGAGCGTCGACTACGAAAAGACAACCGCCAAGGCGGATCTCATCAAGGCGCTCGACGAATCGAACGCCTACTGCGATGGCGTGTACGGCTCGACGAAGAACAACGACCAGAAGACGTTGACGACGCTGCTCCTGAACGTCACGCACGACAGCGAGCATTACGGCAATCTCGTCACCTACCTGCGCATGAAAGGGATCGTGCCGCCCTCGTCACAGCCGTCGAAGTAGTGGTACACCGCTTGCTGATTCGTCCTGTCTGATGCGCGCGTCGTCTCTCGCGTTCGGCGCGGTCCTCGCGGTCTCGCTGCTGTGCGACGACGCCACCGCCGCGAAGCGCGCGCAGCCGCGCACGCCGGCGCCGACGATCGTCGTCACCGCCGACACGCGCCTGCTCGTCGTCGCACCACACCCTGACGACGAGACGCTCGGCGCGGGCGGATTGATGCAGCGGGTGCGCGAAGCGGGCGGGCGCGTCCATGTCGTGTACCTCACCGACGGCGACGGCTACCCCGAGGGCGTGCAGTTCGAAGGACACGTCGAGTCGCCGACGGCGAACGACTATCGCGGATACGGACGCCGGCGACGGGCTGAAGCGCGGGCGGCGCTGAACGCGCTGAAGCTCGGACGCTATTCGTACACGTTCCTCGGCTTTCCGGACGGCGGATTGTGCCGGCTGACGCGGCAGTACTGGTCGGAGCATCGCGGCGCGTACCGCTCGCCGTACACGCGTCTCGATCGCCCGCCGAAGGGCGAAGTCGTCGTCCCCAACTCCGAGTATCGCGGCGAGGATCTCACGCAGGAGCTCGCGCGCATCATCGGCGACTACCAGCCGACGATCGTGCTCGTGCCGCGGCGCGAGGATCAGCACGCGGATCACTGCGCGGCGTGGTACTTCGTCGCCGACGCATTGCACGACGTGAAGCGCGTCCATCCCGACTTCACCACCGATCTGCTGAACTACATCATCCACTGGAACTCGTGGCCGTTCGAGGACGAAGAGGATCGCCATCTGCCGACGCCGCCGGGTCTGCGCGGCGGCGCCTCCGGCTGGATCGAATTCCGACTGACACCGGCGGAACAGCGCGCGAAGCGTGACGCGCTGCGGCGGTACGTGACGCAGGAACACGTGATGAGCTGGTTTCTCGACGGCTTCGCGCGCGCGAACGAAGTGTTCTCGCGTCCACGTCCGCCGCAGACCGTACTCCCGGCGCGCCGCAATCTCTGCTGCGATCAGTAACTCTCAAGTCTGACGTCTCAACTCTCAACTCTCAAGGCTCGACGCTCGAGTCTGAAGTATCATCGCGGCACGTTGGTCCCTGGCACCCTGACGTCCGGCAGTCCAGTTCCGTGGTACCGCGAAGTGACGCGCCAGCAGTGGGTGGCGTTTCTCGCGGCGTATTTCGGCTGGGTGCTCGACGCATTCGATTTCACGATCCTCACGTTCCTGCTCGTCGACATCCAGCGCAGCTTCACGGTGAACGCGGCGCTCGCGGGCGCGCTCGGGACGATCACGCTCATCTTTCGTGTCGCCGGCGGGATCGCCGCGGGCACGGCGGCGGACAAGTGGGGTCGCAAAGGCCCGCTGATGTTCTCGATCCTCTGGTATTCGGCGTTCGCGTTCATGAGCGGCTTCTCGACGTCGTACCGGATGCTGTTCGCGCTGCGCGCGATCTTCGGTATCGGCATGGGCGGCGTCTGGGCGGCGGCGATGCCGTTGACGATCGAGCACTGGCCGGTGCACCTGCGCGGCACGGCGTCGGGCATGCTGCAGAGCGGCTACTCGTTCGGCTTCCTGCTGTCGTCGATCGTCTTCCAGTTCGTGTATCCGATCGTGAATCGCGGCGGCGGCATCGGCTGGCGCGTCATGCTCTGGATCGGCGTGCTGCCCGCGTTCTTGCTGCTGTTCATGATGCGCAGCGTCGCGGAAAGCCCGGTGTGGCTCGAACGGCAGCGTCACCTGGCGCGGCAGCAGCAGAAGGACTCGCTGTCGATCGTCGGCCTCTTCGCGCCCGAGGTGATCGGGACGACGATCCACACGGCGCTGCTGATGGGCGCCTTCCTGTTCATGTACCACTCGATCACGTTCTGGTATCCGACGCTCATCACGCGCATGCATCGCCCGACGCTGCCGTTCCTCTTCGCACTGAATCTCGGCGGCGTCACCGGCGCGCTCGCGGTGGGACGCTGGTCCGAAGGCGCGATGGGACGCCGCGGCGCGGTGACGCTGTCGACGTTCATCGGCATCCTGACGATCCCGATCTACGTCTGGACGAACAACGGCATCCTGCTCGCGACCGGCGCACTGCTGATGGGATTTTTCGGCGCGGGGAACTTCGGCGCCGTTCCCGCGTACCTCAACGAACGCTATCCGACCGCCGTCCGTGCCGTCGGCGCCGGCTTCGCGTATCACGTCGGCGCCGGCATCGGATCGCTGACGCCCACCCTCGTCGGACGGCTGCAGGACGTCGGCTTCTCGCTGCCGCTCGCGATGACGATCTGCATCGCCGCGTCAGGCACGCTGGTGATGGTGCTGATCTGGCTCGGCCCCGAAACGCGCGGCCGCGAGTTTCACGCGCATCACTGACGGCGACGGCGCTCGCCCGCTGCGCTTCGCAGCCTCCGAATCGGCCTACGGCTGGAACTTCACGCTGCGCCACAGCGCCGCCGCGTCGTAGATGCGGCCGTCGCGGATCGTCCACCGCGCGGTGCGGATGTTCCGGATCTGCTCGAGCGGGTTTCCGTTCAACACGACGAGATCCGCGCGCTTGCCGCGCTCGATCGTGCCGAGCTCGGCGTCGAGCTTCATCGCGCGAGCCGGGACGATCGTCGCGGCCTGCAGCGCCTCCATCGGCGTGAGCCCGGCCTCGACGTAGAGCTCGATCTCGCGGTGCACGCTGTGCCCCGGCACGCCCTCGTCGGTGCCGGCGACCACCGGCACGCCCGCATCGTGCAGCCCCTTGACGATGCGGAGGCCGCGCTCGAGGCGGGCGCGCGCCGTCTCCGCATCGATGCCGGCGGTGCCGGCGTTCGAGAACAGCCGGTTCAGCGGCGGCGGCACCTTCAGGATGCCCGGCTGAAAGCGCGCGACCGGCGATCCGGCCGCGTGGCCGAGCAGCTCGTTCCAGCTCTGGGTCGGATCGATCACCGTGCCGCGCTCGCGCAGATGCGCAATCGTGCGCGTCACCTCCGGCGATCCGGCTTCGCCGCGAATCGCGAGATGCGCGATCTGATCCATGCCGCGATCGACCGCCTCGTCGATCGTCATCCCGTTCGGCACGTGACCCGTGACGGTCATGCCGGCGCGATGCGCCTCGCGCGTCAGCGCCTCGACCATCGGCGGCGTGATGAGGTTGTAGATCTTGATCTGCTGAAATCCCGCGTCGTGATAGTGCGCGACCACCTGCGCCGCCTCCTCCGGCGTCGCGGCGTACGTCGTGCCGAACGCGTTCGGGCCACCGCCGTCGACCAGGCCGGCGAGCAGCAACCGCGGTCCGACCGCGCGGCCGGACGCGATCGCGTCCCGCAGCGGCACGATGAACTCGAACTCGTTCCCCATGTCGCGCGCCGTCGTCACGCCGGCCGCCAGGTAGACGGGCGCCCATTCCACCTGCGTGACGTGCGTGTGCATGTCCCACAGCCCCGGCACGATCGTCGCGCCCGCGACGTCGACCGCCGGCACGCCCTCGGGCACGCGCGTCGTCGCGCGCGGACCGACGTCCGCGATCCGCCCGTCGCGGACGACGACCACGGCATCAGCGATCGGCGCGCGTCCGGTGCCGTCGACGAGAGTGGCGCCCGTCAACGCATACGCACCGGCGCGCAGCGGCGCGACGCGCGCGGTGATGCCCTGGAGATCCGCGATCCGATCGCGCGTGCCGCGCTCGACGAAGCCGACGAGCGATGCGGCGAGATCCTCGCGCACGCCTTCGAAACTCAGGCCGCCCGCGCGCGTGATGGCCGCCGCGAACGCGCCGGACGCGTCGAGCCACAGCGTCTCGCGTCCCCAGACGACGCCATCGATCGAAAAGCGCTCGAGCGTCTCGACGCGCGATCCGATCCGCAGCGCTTCGCGGCCGCGCGCCTCGATCACCACGTCGTTGACCGGCAGCCCCGGCACGGTGTGGACGACGCGCGGCCGGCCGTGCTGCTGCCAATAGCGAACGAGGAGCATCTGCACGGCGAAGGGCGCGTACCCGTCGACGGTGAAGAACGGGCCGTCGAGCGGCACGCGCCGCTCCTCGCCGTCGGCGCGCACGATCGCCGCGCCGCCGTCGACGCGAACCTCCGAATCGACGTTGACGAACCGGTAACTCTTGCCAGTGGCCGTGAAGCGAATCGGCGTCAGGTCCGGCGCGGTGTGCAGCGACGCGGCGAGCTGCACGCGGCCGCCGCGGTCGGTGAACTCGAAGTCGGACGTCAGATGCAGGCCCGACGCGTCGCGGGCGATGTCGTAGTGCTCGACGCCAATCGGCTTCTCGACGTAGTGCAGCCGGATCGTGCCGCGCTCGGCCGGTGCGGCCTGCGGGAAGGTCCACGCGGCGGTCAGAATCGCCGCAACAAGCGTGCGTCGCATGCGCGGCATGATGGCATAATCGGCGCGATGCCGTATCCCGTCACCATCACCGTCGATCGCAAGCTGACGGGCCGCGATCGGCTCACGACGGCGTTCCGGATCATCCTCGCGATCCCGCACATCATCCTCGTCGGCGGACTCGGCATCGCGGTGGGGTTCCGCGTCAACGCGAGCGAGTCGCTCGGGAGCCACGGCGGGATCCTCGGATTCGTGGCGTTTCTGCTGGCGGTCGTGAGCTGGTTCACGCTGGTCATCAGCGGATCGCACATCCCCGCCATCCGGCAGTTCACGACGTTCTACATGCGATGGCGCGTGCGCGCGCTCGCGTATCTGATGCTGCTCGAAGATGCGTACCCGCCGTTCGGCGACGCGCCGTATCCGGCGTCGTACGACGTGGTCGATCCGCCCGTGCGCGATCGGCTGACGGTCGCGTTCCGCATCATCCTCGCGATCCCCCACTTCATCGTCCTGTTCTTCCTGCTGTTTGCGTGGTGGATCACGGCGGTGTTCGCATGGTTCGCGATCCTGATCACCACCACGTATCCAGACGGGCTCTACACGTTCGCGGTCGGATGCTTGCGCTGGCTGCTGCGCGTCGAGAGCTACGTGCTGCTGCTCGTCGACGAGTACCCGCCGTTTTCGCTGGACTAGCCCGACCCCGCCTGCTCAGACGACGCCGCGCATCAGGCGGCCGACGCCGCCGACCCTGAGCCCGTCCGTTCGATCCGAGAAGTAGCGGGCGTTGATTGCCGACGCATCGACGTCCTCGATCGTCGAGAATCCGGCGCGGCGCATCGCGCGGTCGAGATCGCGCGGCTCGAACGCTGACTGGAACGGCTCGCCCGCGGCGGCGACGCGGGCGGCGAGCGCGTCGACGGCAATCCGCTGTTGCGGCGAGAGGCTCGCCGCATCCGGCGCGTAGTCGAAGACCACGCCCGAGCGCGCCGGCCGCGCGCCGATGTAGGCGAGCGTCCGTTCGATCGCATCACGTGTCAGATACGGCACGACGCCGAGCCACGAGAAGAAGGACGGCGCGCCCGCATCGAAGCCCGCGCGCGCGAGGCCGTCGGCGAGCGTGTCGTGCTCGAAATCGACCGCCGCAAACGTCAGCGTGTCCGGCAGCGGCACCTGCGCCGCCGCGAGCCGTTCGCGCTTCCACGCCTGCGTCGCCGGATGATCGACTTCGAACACGCGAAGCCCGGCATGCGGGTTCCGATAGGCAAACGTGTCGAGCCCCGCGCCGAGGACGACGTACTGGCGCACGCCCGCGGCGACGGCGTCACCGAGCGCGTCCTCGGCGAAGCGGCTGCGCGCGACCATGAACGCGCGCAGGAATCGGTCCCACGGCGCGTCGGGCAAGGCGTCGACCGCGTCCGCGCCGACGATCGGGATCGCGATCGGATCGTCGAGCACGCGCGGGCGGTCGATCAGTTGATGCTGCGCGCGGCGGAGCGCGACGCGGTACGCCGTCCGGCTCGGCCGGCTGTCGGCCTGCACGTCCGCTACTTCACCGACACACCGGCGCCGATCACGAGCAGCGTCGTCCGCGGGCTGCCCGGATAGCCGAAGCTCGGCGCGCCGGGATCGATCTGATAGAAGCGAACGTCGAAGCTGAAGGCGAGATGCGACTTCGCGAACCAGCGCGCGCCGCCGCCGTAATTGACCGTGCGGACGCGGTCGGTGTCCGCGGGCAACGGCTCCTGGGCGTCGGGGACGATCGACCACGTCGACGTGCCGATGCCGCCGCTGATGTAGCTCCAGCCGTGGCCCGTGCCAAAGTTCAGCGACAGCTCCGGGGCGATCGTCTTGAACGTCTCGGTCGCCGCGCGAAGGGTCGCGTCGGCACCGGCCGGCGGCGTGCTGGTCGCACGGCTCGCGGCGAACTCGCCGCCGAGACCGACCGTCACCGCTTTCCACTTGAACACGTAGACGTGCGCACCGAGCTGCACGCCGAAACCGACGCCCGGCAGTTCCGTGATCTGCATGCCGCGGCTCTCGGCGAGCTGCAGGTTATCCGTCGGGAAGCGCGGCACCGTCGCGTGCAGATCAACGACGAACGGTCCGATTTTCGGCGGCGGCTCCTGTGCGAGCGCGGGCGACGCGGCGGCCAGGATCAGAAGCGCGAGGACGAGGCGCATGCAGCGTCAGTGATTGTACTGTTTCAAGCGCTCGTAGATGCGCTGCTGCAGATCGTCGGTGACGACGAGGCGCGACACGTCGTGCGTGCGGCGCGCGGCGGCGTTCTGCCCGCTCGTCGTGCATGCGGACGGATCCACGTCGGCACCGCTGTGGACGTCGTAGCACACGCGCTCGGCGCCGCGGCTGAAAGACAGGTGATGGGCGTCGAGCCAGTCGCCGTACGGGCGGACGATCGGCGTGTCCCCCGCGGCGAGGCTCGGCGTGTTCGCGAGCGGCAGCAACACATTGCGGCCGACGTACGGCAGGTCCGCCGCATCGATGCCGAGCAGACCGAGCAGCGTCGGCGCGAAATCGGTCTGGCCTGCCGGACGCGCGTTCGCGCCGCGGAGGCCAACCACGCCTGCGTCCCCGAACGACGAGGCGCCCGAGGTCTTCGACGGGACGCGGACGAACCACGGAATCCGATCGTTCAGTTGCCACGCCGCATCGCTCGACCCGATGTGCATCGCCGACGCAAGCTCCGGCGTTCGCGTAAACCCGGCATCGTGATCGCCGAAAACGACAAGGACGCTGTGCCCAAGCAAGTCGTCGCGCGCCAGCGACCGCGTGAACTCCTCGAGCGCCTCGTCGAAGAAGTGCATCGTGTGCAGGTAATTGCCGAACGAGGTGCCTTCGAGCGTGCCGAGCTTCAGCGTCTTGTGCGCGGCAGGAAAATCGTCGAACGGATGATGCAGCGAGAGCGTGATCATCCACGCGAGGAACGGGGGATGCAGCTGTTCGAGATGCGGCACCATCTGCTGCAGGAAGTCGCGATCGTTGAGCCCCCAGCCGATCTGTTCCGTCATCGTGAAGTCGGGTTCGAACAGGCTGTGCTCGAACCCGTACTGCGGATGCGTCACGCCGCGGTTCCAGAATCCCGGCTCGAAGGCGACCGCCGACAGCGTCGCGTAACCGTGGTCCTTCAGCACGCGCGGCAGCGCGACGTAGTGGTTCGACGGATACCGGAACGCCACCGCCCCGTGATCCAGCGGCAGCAGCGACGTCATCGTCGTGAACTCGGCGTCCGAGGTGCGGCCCTCGCTCGTCTGATCGGTCACGTTCGTGAACCGCAGGCTGTCGTCGCTCCAGCGGCGCAGGTGCGGCATCACGGCCTGGCCGTCGACCGTGAGATCGACGACGAAGTCCTGCAGCGATTCGACCTGCACGACGATCAGGTTCAGACCTCGCGCCGGATCGGGCACCGGCCGGCCGATCGTTCGCTGCCGGAGCGGCGCGCGCGATGCAAACCACGCAACGGCGTCGTCGATCTCTTTCGGTGGGGCCGGCGCCCTGAACCAGCGCGCGTGCGCGTAGCTCCACGCGTCGTACGCGTGATAGCCGAACGGCCCGAGCTGCTCGGCCACGGCGCGATTGCGGAACATCTGGTCGAGCGGCGCGGCCGCGAGCACGCTCGGCGCGCGCAGCACGAGGCCGGCAATCGCCACGACGCCCAGCGCGATCGCCGCGCGGCGGGCCCGCACCGCTCGCGTCGGCGCGCCGGTCCGCGCGCGCGTCAACCGCACCGCCATCCAGATCGCGAACGGCCAGTCAGCGACGAGCCACACGAGCCCTGGCGTGAAGAGCGATCGGATCGATCCCCAGACGCGCCCGGTCTGGTGCGCCCCGAGCAGCGCCGGCACCGAGACGATGTCGCCGAAAAAGCGGTAGTAGACGACGTCGGCCAGGACGACGAGCGACGCGAGGATGCCGACGGCGAGGAGCGTCCACACGCGCACGCGTCGCGGCAGCAGCACGGCCGCGAGCGCCGGCACCGCCACCGCCACGGCGACGACGAGCCAGTACGCCACCGCGGTCGGCTCGAGCAGTGCGTCGTGGACGATGAGCAGCGGTTTGATCGCGAGCGCCGCCGCGCACCACCACACGTCGGCGGTCCACGCGGATGTCGCGTCGGCCTTCACGCGCGCGAGTGCGCCGATCGCGATCAGCAGCGGAATCGGCGCGAGCATCCAGACGAGCGGCGGCATCACGACGACGAGCGCGCGCGGCTGGCGCGGCGCGACCTGCGCGAACCAGACGCGCCCCTCGTCGACCATGTCCCACTGCAGCCAGTACAGCCCGGGATACCGGGGCGCGAGCAGCCGCCCGTCGACGCGCACCGACGCGCCCGGCGGCACGACGCCGCCGAGATCGGTCCGAATGCCTTCGTGATACGGGATGTTCCACCGCGACCGCGACGCGATCTCGCGCGGCACCAGCCACAGCCAGTGATACGACACGTGCATCTGCGCCGGGTCCCACGGACGCGAGCCGGTGTTCGTCGCGGTGACCGGAATCGTCGTCTCGCCGCCGCTCACGAGCAGCCACGGCGGCGCGGCGGCGATCGACACGTTCAGCGGGTACGGCGGCGGCGGCGTGCGCGCGCACGCGCCCGCGCACGCGCTCAGCGCAAGCGCGACGAGCAATCGAGGCAATCGACGCAATCGATTACCAGATTACCCGATTCCCCAATGACCAGATTCAGTTGTGATCGTCGTCGTCGTCGCCGTCGACCGATGACGACGTCGGGCGAACGAGCACGCTGCGGCGCGGCGGCGGCATCGGCGTCCGCACGCCTTTGATCGAGCGCCACAGGATTTCGTTCAGGAGCTGCTCCGGCGCACGATCCTCCGCGGAGAAATCCATCTTCGCCGACAGCACGGCGCCGAACGCCGACGGCAGATTCTTCTCGTCGAGCGGCACGCGCGCCGCGACGTGCGCGAACGCGGCGAGGTTCGGCGTACCCGTGAAGGCGTTGTAGAGCGGCGCGGCGGCGGCGTCGTACTGGCTCATCGGCGCGAGCCCGAGCATCAGTTCGATCGTCCGCAGGACGCCCGACGTCGTGTACAGCGTGTGGTCGACGAAGCCGCGCTTCGCAAACGGGCTCGCCACGAGCAGCACCGAGCGATGTGAGTCGACGTGGTCCGGCCCCGCCTGCGCATCGTCTTCGAGCACGAACACCGCCGAGTCCTTCCAGTAGACGGGGCTCGTCGAGATCGCTTCGACGATACGGCCGAGCGCGAGGTCGTTGTCGGCGACCATCGCCCGTGGCGTCGGCACGCCGGCTTTCGTGCCCGCGGTGTGATCGTTCGGCAGCCGGATCACCGAAAGCTGCGGCAGCGCGCCGTTCGCCTCGTACGCACGAAATTCGTCGAGCCAGCGATCCGCGCGCTTCTGGTCGGTGATGTCGAGATCCCACCCGGCGTACGCCGGCGCGACCGCGTCGCTCAGCCCGGGCACTGTCGCGACCGCCGTGACGTCGCCTGCCGCGCTGCGCGTCGTGTGCGCGACGAACTCGCCGTAGTCGCGCACCGACACTCCCGCGCGCTTCGCGGCGTCCCAGATGTAGCCGCCCTCGGGCGCGCTGATGTTGCCGAACGGGTTGCGCATGACGCCGCCGCCCTCGGTCAGGTACGGCCCGCCGCGTCCGGCCATGTAGGTCTGCCACATCTTCTGCACGAAGTCGGTGGCGTACGCCGCCGTCGAGAACGCGTGGCCGTTGTAGCTGACGTCGGCGTCGACGTAGAAATTGTCGAACAGCACGAACGCCTGCGCGAGCGCGTGACCGTTCGGCGTGACGTCGCTGCCGAACAGCGTCATCTTCGGCTCGCCGTTGCCCTGCGCGAGGTCGCCGAGCACCTGATCGTACGTGCGGTTCTCGCGGATGATGTAGAACACGTGCTTGATCGGCGAGGCGGCGCCGACCTTTGCGGGAATCGCCGATCCGATTGGCGCGTTCGACGGCGTGAGGCGGATCGTGTCGCTGTAGGCCGTCAGCGACGAGACGCGGCGCGTGTCGTCGGCGAGCGTGACGCGATCGGGCGTCGGAATCGCGGACACCGAACCGACGAGGCGCGCGTCCATGCCGCCGTTGGTCATGTTCGCGGCGGAGCCGAGTCCTTTGCCGTTCAGCACCAGCATCTGCCGCCCGTCGCGCGTGAACACGGCGCCGGTCGGGTACCAGCCCGTCGGCACGAACCCGTTGACGAACGCGTGCGTCGAGTTGCTGACGTCGACGATGGCGACCGCGTTCAGGTCGGCGTTGGCGACGAGCAGCGTCGTCCCGTCCGGTGACAGCCCGAGCGCGTTGGGCGTCGAGGTCGGCGGCGCCTGCGGATACAGGCCGACGGCGATCTGTTCGATCGGCTGGAGCGACGCGGTGTCGAACGACCAGACCGACTCGTGGTTCGCGCACGCGACGAACAGGCGGCGTCCGTCGTTCGACACCACCATCGCGTTCGGGTGCTCGTCGACTTCCAGTTCGCCGACGAGACTCAGCGTGTCGCTGCTGTAGACCTCGACCGCCGTGCCGCCCCAGATCGACACGAACACGCGCCGGCCGTCGGCGGAGACGACTGCCGTGTACGCTTCGGCGGGCAGCGACACCGTCTTGGTCACCTGGCCCGACGCGAGATCGATCGACGACAGCGTCGCGGCAAAGACGCGCGTCGCATACAGCGTGCGCCCGTCGCGGCTCACCGCGAGGCCGCCGACGAACGCGTCGCCGCTCGCGGCCGGCAGCGCGAACGTGCGCGCGCGCGTCAGCGTCCCGTCCGATGCGAACGCGAACTCCTGCACGTTGTTCTGCGCCGCTCCGCCGACGTACACCTTCGTTCCGTCCGGACTGAACGCCAGCCCGTACCACGACGCGTCGAGCGCGAACGTGCTTGCGACGGTCCAGTTCGCGATGTCGACGACGCTCAGCGACGGACGCGCCAGGCCGTTGTTCAGCACGACGGCGAAGCGGCCGTCAGGCGACAGGACGACGTTGATCGGGAGGTCGCTGAGCGGAAGGGTCCGGCCGGCCGGCGCGAGCCGCCAGCCGTTGGGAAGCGTGACCGAGCCATCCGGGGACGCTCCGGGCAGCACGGTCGCCTGGCCAGTGCCCGTCTGCGCGCGCATGACGAGGCGCGTGCCGGCCGCGGCCAGCACGAACGCAGTCAACCCGACGGTCACCCTGCGCATCGTCGTGGGGGAGACGAGATGCGTCATCGACGGACTTGAGCCCTGTTGAGATAGGTGCTCACAGTAGCAAAGAGTCCGCCGCGCGAGAAGTACCGAATTGCCTATGAACGACCTATATCGGTGGGTCTAGGGCGAACGAAGCCTGCCGATTTTCCGGCGTAATATTCGGCACTATGGCGAAAACATTCGCGGATATGTTCGTGTTGAGCCTGCCGCTGTTCGAGAAGATCTTCCGGCCCATCGTCGTCTATTTCTTCCTGATTCTCGGGTTGCGGATGGCCGGAAAGCGCGAGCTGGCGCAGCTCAACCCGTTCGACCTCGTCGTCCTGCTCACGCTGTCGAACACAGTACAGAACGCCATCATCGGCGACGACAATACCGTCACGGGCGGCATCATCGGCGCGGCTACCCTTCTGGCGGTGAACTACGTCGTCGTCCGCTTTTTATTCGATCACGAGAGGCTCGACCGCTTCGTCGAAGGCGATCCGGACGTGTTGATCAAGGACGGCCAGATCTGCGAAGACCGGCTGCGCGCCGAGTTGATTACGCGCAACGAGCTCGAGGCGGCGGCGCACAAGCAGGGATTCTCGTCGCTCGACGAGATCGATCGCGCGATTCTCGACACCGGCGGCAGCGTGTCGTTCTTTGCGAAGCGGCCGACGCCGGAAACGGAGCGGCACCAGGAACTGCTGGAACGGATCGATCGGCTGCAGGCGCTGATCGCGGCGCAGCGATCGTGAGGGCCAGCATGCGTGATCGTGTTCGGCGCGTGGGTCGTCTCGTGTGCGTCGTGTGCGCCGCAGGTTCCGCCGGTGTCGTGATCTCCGCGCAAGCGCGGCCGCGTGCGCGCGATCTCGGCGTCGCACCCGGCGTGTACGCGCCCGGGCCGCTCGATGCGATCACCGACGTCGACGGCGTACGCGTCGGCCACACCACGCTCATCGAAGGCGACAGCGTCCGCACCGGCGTTACCGCCATCGTCCCGCACGGCGGAAACGTCTTTCAGGACAAGGTGGCCGGCGCCGTGTTCGTCGGCAACGCGTTCGGCAAGCTCGCCGGCTCGACGCAGGTGAACGAGCTGGGGACGATCGAAACGCCGATCGTCCTGACGAATACGCTGTCGGTCGGCGTCGCGGTCGATGCGCTCGTCCGCTACACGCTCGGGCAGCCTGGCAACGAGCAGGTGCGTTCGGTCAACGCGCTCGTCGGCGAAACCAACGATGGCGGGCTGAACGACATCCGCGGTCTGCACGTGAAGACCGAACACGTGCTCGACGCGATTCGCCACGCGACCGCGGGTCCGGTGACGGAAGGGACGGTCGGCGCCGGGACGGGCACGATCAACTACGGATGGAAAGGCGGCATCGGCACCTCGTCGCGCCGGCTCGCGCTTCGACAAGCGCAAGGTGATCGAACCGTCACCGTCGGCGTGCTCGCGCAGACGAATTTCGGCGGCCACCTGACGATCGCCGGCGTGCCGGTGTTCCGGTCGCTTCAGCCGCCGAACCAGCGCGGCGACAACGCGGACGGCTCGTGCATGCTCGTCGTCGCGACCGACGCGCCGATCGATGCGCGCGATCTGCATCGCCTCGCCGCGCGCGCCGTCTTCGGGCTGGCGCGCACCGGGTCCGCCTACAGCAACGGCAGCGGCGATTTCGCGATCGCGTTCACGACCTCCACCGAGATGCGCAGCCGCTTCAACGACACGGCGCCGCGCGCGCGTCAGGTGCTGCCGCCCGACGCGATGTCGCCGCTCTTCGAAGCGGCGCTCGAGGCGACGGAAGAAGCGGTCGACAACGCGCTCTTCCAGGCGACGACGGTCACCTCGCGATTCGGGACGGCGGAGGCGATTCCAATCGATCGCGTCCGTGCGCTGCTGCGGCGATGAAGATCTACCTCGCGTGCACCGTGCGCGGCGATCGCGGCGGCGTCGAAGCGGGACGCGCGATCGCGCGTCACCTGCAGCAGCACGGACACGACGTGCTGACGCTGCACCTGCTCGCCGACGACGTCGACACGGCGGAAGCGGCGCTGACCGAAGACGCTGTGTTCCGTCGCGACCTCGATTGGCTGTCGTCCTGCGACCTGCTCGTCGCCGAAGCGTCGGGATCGAGCTACGGCGTCGGGTTCGAAGTCGGCTACGTGCTCGGCCGCGCCGGGCAGACCGGCCAGCGCGTCCTGCTCGTCTACAACCGCGCGCGCCACGGCGCGATTTCGCGTCTCATCACCGGCAACGGCGACGGTGCGTGCCAGACGTTCGGCTACGCGTCGGTCGACGAGTTGATCGCGTGGCTCGACGAGCGGGTGTCCGCGCTCGGTGATCGCCAGTAGACCGTGCCATCGGACACGCGAGAGCGGAGCAGGCGGAGCCGAAAGCTGAGCTTCCGCGAGCCGTTGACCCGCGTCCGACGCGGCAGATACGATCCTGCCGCTGTGCCGACGACCGTCTCCGGCCGACACATTCCGCTCTCGGCTGTCCGCGACGCCGCCGCCGCCGTCTACGACGCCGCCATCCGAACGCCGCTCGTGCGCCTCGGCGACACGAACGTGTACCTGAAGCTCGAACTCCTGCAGCCGATTGGTTCGTTCAAGATCCGCGGCGCGTACAACGCCATTCGCCAACTGACGCGCGACGAGTTGCGCGACGGCGTCTGGACGGTCAGCGCCGGCAACGCCGCGCAAGGCGTCGCGTTCGCCGCGCGGCAGGTCGGCGCGCGCTGCTCGGTCATGGTGATGGACACCGCGCCCGACACGAAGATCCGCGCCATCGAGCGCCTCGGCGCGACGATCGTCCGGACGACGTACGACGAGGCGTGGCGCACGGTCGAAACGCACGCGTCCGATCGGATGACCGGCCACTTCGTGCATCCGTTCGACGACGACCGCTTCATCGCGGGCAATGCGACGGCCGGCCTCGAGATCCTCGAGGATCTGCCCGACGTCGCCGCCGTCGTCGCGCCGCTCGGGGGCGGCGGACTGCTGAGCGGCCTGCTCGCGTCGATCGGCGCGCTGAAACCCGACACGCGCATCTACGCCGCGGAGCCGGAGACCGCCGCGCCGCTCGCGGCATCGCTCGCCGCCGGCGAACCGATCTACTTCGCGGACTGGAAGGCGTCGTTCGTCGACGGGGCCGGCGGCAAGTCGGTCATCAAGACGATGTGGCCGCTGCTCCGGCACGTCGCGGGCTCGATCGTCGTCTCGCTCGACGAGGTCGCCGCCGCGATGCAGCTGGCGGCCGAGCGCGTGCACGTCATCGCGGAAGGCGCCGCCGGGTGCGCCATCGCCGCCGCGCTCAGCGGCCGACTCGGCGACGGCACGATCGTCGCGGTCGTCTCGGGCGGCAACATCGACCTGCCGAAATTCGCGTCACTCGTCGGCGCATGCCGTTGACCATTCACAGATGACCAGATGACCAATTCGCCGGAACGCCCGCCCCTTCCCGAACGCCTGTCACGCCTCGACGAGCTCGCCAACGATCTCTGGTGGAGCTGGCACCTCGATGCGCGCAACGTCTTCCGCACGCTCGACTACAACGTGTGGCGGCAGACGGCGCACAACCCGGTACGGATGCTCTACAAAGTGTCGCCCGACACGCTGACGGCGGCGGCCGCCAACCCCGCGTTCGTCGCGCTCTACGATCGGGCGATCGCGGCGCTCGACGACGCGCGCGCGGCGAAGAACACGTGGTACGCGCGGACGTTCCCGCACCTCGGCGCGCATTCGATCGCCTACTTCTCCGCGGAGTTCGCGCTGCACCAGTCGCTGCCGATTTACGCCGGCGGCCTCGGCGTCCTTGCGGGCGATCACTGCAAGGAAGCGGGCGATCTCGGCGTGCCGCTCATCGGCATCGGGTTCATGTACCCGCAGGGCTACTTCCATCAGCGCCTGACCGCCGACGGCTGGCAGGAAGAGAGCTACGAGCGTTTGAGCTGGGCCGACGCGCCGATCGAACCGGCGCTGACGCCCGACGGCCGCCCCTGCGTCACGGCGGTGCCGCTCGGCGATCGATCCGTGCTCGCCGCGTTGTGGCGCGTGCGCATCGGCCGCGCGAAGCTGTACCTGCTCGACACGGATCTCGAGGAGAACGCGCCGTGGGATCGCGAGCTGTCGGCGCGCCTCTATGGCGGCGACCGCGAGACGCGCATCCAGCAGGAGATCATCCTCGGCATCGGCGGCGTCCGCGCGCTGCGCGCGCTCGGCTCCACGCCGAGCGTGTTCCATCTGAACGAAGGGCACGCCGGCTTCGTCGTCCTGCAGCGGATCCGCGACTTGATCGAGCACGGCTCGTCGTTCGAGTCGGCGCTCGAAGAAATCCGCGCGACGACGGTGTTCACCACGCACACGCCGGTGCCGGCGGGCCACGACGCGTTTCCGTTCCACCTGGTCGAGAAGCACCTCGCCGGCGCGTGGGGCACGCTCGGGGCGAACCGCGACCGGTTCCTCGCGCTCGGCTCGTACGACAACGGCAGCGGCACGCTGTTCAACATGACCGCGCTCGCGATCCGATCCGCGGGCGTCACCAACGCGGTCAGCCAGCTGCACGGCCGCGTGACGCGCGCGATGTTCGCGCCGATGTGGCCCGACGTGCCGGAAGACGATCGCCCCGTCACGTCGGTGACCAACGGCGTGCACGTGCCCACGTGGATCGCCGCGGACCTGAGCGCCCTGTTCACGACGTATCTCGGTCCGGACTGGTTCGAGCGCCACGACGACCCGTCGCTGTGGGACGGCGTCCTCGCGATCCCGGACGAGCAGTTGTGGGCGACGCGGCAGATGCTGCGCCGCAACCTGTTCAACTTCATCCGCGAACGCGCGCGCCAGCGCTGGTCCGAAGAGCGCGTCGGCATCCCGCGCGTCGTGGCCGCCGGCACGCTGCTGGAGCCCGACGCGCTGACGATCGGCTTCGCGCGGCGCTTCACCGGCTACAAGCGTCCGGAGCTGATCTTCACCGACGCGGAACGGCTCGCGAAGATCCTGAACGCGACGGGGCGGCCGGTGCAGATCATCTTCGCCGGCAAGTCGCATCCGGCCGACGACCCGGGCAAGCATCATCTGCAGCACGTCTACAAGCGCGCGCTCGATCCGATGTTCGCCGGACGAGTCGCGTTCGTCGACGACTACGATCTGCACGTCGCGCACTTCCTCGTGCAGGGCTGCGACGTGTGGCTGAACAACCCGCGCAAGCCGCTCGAGGCGAGCGGCACGAGCGGCATGAAGGCGTCGATCAACGGCGTGCCGCACCTGAGCATCGGCGACGGCTGGTGGGCGGAAGGGTTCAGCGGATCGAACGGGTGGCTGATCGACGGCGGCGTCACCGGCGACGACGCCGACGCGGTCGATCGCGCGGACGCCGACGCGCTGTACCGCATCCTCGAAGAGGAAGTCGTGCCGGCGTTCTACGACCGCGACGCGGCGAACGTGCCGCACCGCTGGCTGACGATCGTCAAAGAGGCGATCCGGACCAACGCGGCGCGGTTCTCGGCGCGGCGGATGGTGAAAGATTACGCGCAGCGCATGTACGTGCCGGCGCTGACGCGCGCGAAGTCTGAAGTCTGAACCGCGAAGTCTGAAGTAGACTGGAACGATGCCTCGCAAGTCGGTTGCCAAGTCGCGATGCGCGCTGTGCGGCGCCAAGGACGTGTCGGAGCCGCGCGGAGAAGAGAAGTACTGCCGCGACTGCTGGGACAAGAAAATCGCCGTCGAAGAAATCGTCGCGCGCGAGTTCGCGCTCAAGCGCTACATCCGCGCCCACTCGGCGGAGAAATACCTCATCTACCACTCGACGCTGAAGCGCCCCTGCGGCCAGCTGATCGTCGTCGACGATGGCTACGACCTGTTTCTGACGCTCGTGCTCTATCCGAACTTCGGGTGGGACGAGCCGGCCTATCACCTCGAGAACGATCCCGAAGGCCGCCTGTTTTCCGAACTGCTCGTCGACGTCATCGCGGCGGAAGTGATCGAGCCGTGGGGCGGCGGCAAATGGCACCTCGAGGTCTTCCGCTCGCAGAATCCCGAGCCGGAGGATTGGAACGGCGAGATGTAAGGTATAATCTTTTGTTCAGTTTACAGCTCGTCCATCACCGGGAGGATTGTATGAATCGCGCGCGCGTCATCATCGCCGCGACCGTCGTCGGCGCAGCCTTCGTCGGCGTCAGCAGCTACGCTCAGGACAGCAAACCGCAGGCTCCGCCGATGCAATCGATCCTGGCGGGCAAGAAGATCGTGCCGCCGGTCCGCGGCGCCGCCGAGATCGAGTACATGAAAGAGCCGACGCGCCGCGAGGGCTCGACGCTCGTCACGAAAATCCACGTCAAGAACACGATGACCGCGCCGATCGCGCGGTTGAAGGTCACCGAGACCTGGTTCGACAAGAAGAACGCCGAGTTGCCCGGCGGCGAAGCCGTGATCAACGGCTTGCTCCAGCCCGGCGAAACGCAGGTGCTCGAAGTCCGCACCCCGACCAACCCGAACTTCAACGTGCAGATGTTCCAGTTCACGCACGCCAACGGCACCGTGCCGAAGCCGCGCCCCGTCAAGTCGCTCGACGAGAAGAAGGAGCCGGCGGCGAAAACCGCTTCGGCAACCAAGAAGAAGTAGCGCGGTTCGGGAATCGAACGCGTCGGGCCGGGTCAGGCGACCCGGCCTTTTTTATTCGTCGGCCTTCTCGAATTTCACATTCGTCGCGCTCGCCTTCGGAATCGCGATGATGTGGTACGGAAAGGTGAGCACCTGCGCGGTGACGCCGCCCGCGGACGGGCGCGTCTCGCGGTAGCGCACGATCAGCGCGCCGCCGCCTTCCGTGGTCGAGAGAATCGTGACGTTGTAGCCCGCCGTCGGCTTGCTCCCGAGAAACACCGCCACGACGGACTCCTTCGAGAAATCGATCGCCGGCATCGGCCGGTCGGGCGCATGCTGCTGCCACAGCGCGCGCCACGCGGCCGCGTCGCGGATGACGACCTGCTTGGCGTCGTCGATGTTGCTCTGCTCGCCCTTGTCGATGGTGCGCGGCGTCTGGGCGCTCGCCGTGGCGGCCACCGCGAGCCACGAGACGCACGACAACGCGACCACGCGCAGCACGAGGCTCATCGTCCCACGACCGGCGGCGTGACGTAGAACCGCACTTGACGCTCGATCGCGTCCTTGTTGCCGAGGCGCGACCGCGCCGACACCGTCAGCACGTAGGCGCCGGGCGTCAGGTCCTTCATCGGCACGCGCGTCGAGTAGCCGAAGCCGCCGGTCTTGCCCTGGAAGTCGGCCGTATCGCGCTCCTCGTCCGTCTTGAAGACGACCTTCCCTTCGTCGGTGGTCACGGTCGTGGTGATGTCGACCTTGTGCGGCGTCTTCGCCTCGTTGTCGTAGACCTCGGCGAAGAGGGCGACCTCGTCGTTCTGCGGGAACGATCGCTCGGCCGCCGGCGGCGCCGGGAGCACGCCGCGCGTCTGTTCGTCGGGATGCGCCGTCGGGAGCTGCGACGCGGTGATCGAGGTCAGCGCCACGCCGCTCATGCTGAAGGGTGCCTTCGCGAAGTCGGGCACCTCGAGGTCGTACTGCACCGACCCGACGGTGCCGCCGGCGGAGTCGTGCGCCGCCACGCGCAACTGGTAACGTCCCGGCGGAATCTCGATCCGGTTCAACATCCGGAGTCCGCTCTGCTCGATCCGCGTCTTGGTCTCGGGCCGCAGGTTCGTCATCGTCACGGCGTCGGTGTTGCCGCCCTGCACTTTGCCTTTCGCGTCGATCGCCATGAACGACAACTGGATTTGATCGTTTTTCGCGAGCTGCAGGTCGCGTCCGCGCAGCTCGACGCCGAGGAGCACCGACGCGTTCGGCGCCGTGCCCTTGAACGGCGCGGCGAACACGTGCAGCGTCAGGCCGCTGACCGGCAGCGGGCTGTCGAGCGCCGCCTTCACCTCAGGGGTGCGCGTGTCCTTCGGGTTCGGCTTCTCCGCCGCCGCCTTCTTCGGCGTGACGTAGCCCCTGCGCGCGCGCACCGTCAGCCCCGGGCGCGTGACGCGGACGTCGATCTTGTGCACGCGCCCCGGCCGCGCGTCGGGCGGATAGTACGCGAGCACGTAGTACGAGCTGTTGTCCTCGACGATGCGATCGTAGGCGGTCGCGAAGTCGTTGCGGTTGACGACGGCGAAGCCGCCGGTTTCTTCCGAGAGGACGCGCAGGCTGTCCTGCGACGTGCGCAGCTCGTTCATCAGCGAGCCCTGGCCGACGCCGAGCGACGTGTCGTCGGGAAACGAGGCGATCTCGATCGACTCGTCGCCGAGATCGGTCAGGCCGCGCGGATCGATGCCGTAGATCGACACGTTCGCGCGCGTCGCCGCCTGCACGACCTGGTTGGTCTCGTCGATGATCGCGCTCGCGTCGCGGTGCGCCGACCCGTTCTGCGGGATCAGCTCGTTGAGGTCGTAGTCGATCCCCTCGCTGACGAACAAGATCGTCTTCCGGCGCCCGCGCACCGACTGGAACCACTCCGCGATGTTGCGCAGCGTGCGCAGCGTCGAGGTCGCGTTGTAGGACCGTTCCTGGTCGTCGGGATCGTTCAGCGGGTCGCCCGCCTGCCGCGCGCCGAGCGTGTTGTAGTACTCGCGCGTCTTCGTCGCGGTCGCCGAATCGAGCCCGCGCCCCTGCGTCTTGTCCACGGCGGCGAGCAGCAGCCGCTTGTTGCTCGTGAACTCCTGACTGTACTCCGTCGATCCCGCGGTATGGACGACGGCCATCAGGTCGTTGGCGCCGAGGCGCCGCTCGATGAACTGCCGCGCGGCGCTCTTCACGCGCTGCGTGCGCCCGAATCGCGTGTGCAGATCGTCGATCACCATCACGTAGACGCGCCCGTCGAACGGCCGTTCGTTCGTCCGCACGTCCGGCTCGATCGGCGAATCGGCGAAGAGCGGACGGTCGCCCCGCTCGATCGGGATGTCGACGTGCGTGAAGGTGCTGATCGTTTGCGCTTTCCCGTCTTCGAACACCTGGAAATCCTCTTTCTTCAGGTCTCGAACGAGATTGCCGTTCCGGTCGGTGACGACGACGTCCACTTCGACGTAATCGACCTGCACGCGGAAGGTTGGTGTCTGCGGCTGAGCGGCCGGCGGCGGCTGTTGCCCCGCCGACACGGCCGTTCCGGCGATGCACACGGCGAGCGCGGCGAAATGTAAGCGTTTTTTCATACTGCTGCTCTCGTGGCGATTATAGCGTCCCGGCTATACTGGTCGGGTGCGTTCTCAGCAGACGATGGTGACGTCGGAATCGCTTGATGTCGCGGCCGTGCAGGCGGCGCTCAAGGCCGACGGCCTCGACGGGTGGCTGCTCTACGATTTCCGCGGCCTGAACCCGATCGCGGCCGAGATCACCGCCGTCAACAAGCAGGGCGGCCACCTCGCCACGCGGCGCTGGTACTACCTGATTCCCGCGACGGGCGAACCGCGCGCGCTCGTGCACGCGATCGAGAAATATTCGCTGGCGCACCTGCCCGGTTCCACGGCGCGCTATGCCGGACGCGACGAGCTCGAGCGCGGGCTGCGCACGCTGCTCGGGGGCATGCGGCGCATCGCGATGGAATATTCGCCGAACTGCGCGATTCCGTACGTGTCGCGCATCGACGCGGGCACGATCGAGCTCGTACGCGCGGCGGGCGTCGAGGTCGTCTCGTCTGGCGATCTCATCCAGCGCTTCTCCGCCGTGTGGAACGAGGCAGCGATCGCGACGCACCGCGACGCGTCCGACAAGCTCTACCGCGTCAAGGATCGCGCGTTCGACGCGGTCGCGCGCCGGATGCGCGACGGCGTCGCGACCACCGAATACGACGTGCAGCAGCTCATGATGGGATGGTTCGCCGACGAGGGGCTGCAGACCGACTCGCCGCCCATCGTCGCGGCCACGGAGCACGCTGGCAATCCGCATTACCAGCCGACGGCGACCGTGCACCGCGCGATTCGGCCGGGCGATCTCGTGCTGCTCGACCTCTGGGGCAAGCTCGGCGTCCCCGGCGCGGTGTTTGCTGACATCACGTGGGTCGGGTACGTCGGCGCGAGCGTGCCGCAGCCGTTCGCGGACGCGTTCGCGGCGATCCGCGACGCGCGCGATGCGGCGGTGGCGCTCGTGCAGGAAGCCGCGCGAAGCGGACGCGAGCTGCGCGGCTGGGAAGTCGATCGCGCCGCGGCCGCCGTGCTGCGCGACCGCGGCTACGGCGATCGCATCCTGCACCGCACCGGCCACAGCCTCGGCGAAACGGTCCACGGCAACGGCGTGAACATGGACGACTACGAGACGCACGACGATCGGCGCTTGCTGCCCGGTACCGGCTTTACGATCGAGCCCGGCGTCTACAACGAGACCTTCGGCGTTCGGACGGAAATCAACATGGTCGTGATGGAGCGCGACGCGCGCGTGACCGGACCGCTCCAGACCGAGATAGTGAAGCTGACGTAGGGCCGGGTCCGGCGGACCCGGCGGAGGTAGATGATGTCGACCCGCAAGACCACGCTGTTTTATACCGTGCTGATCGCGGTGGCGTCGCTCGCCGTCGGGATGGTGCTCGCCTCGCGCCTCGACCTGACGCCGGCCTCGTCGGCGCAGACGATCAACGTGCCGATGAGCAACGGCGGTCCCGTCACCGGCGCGCTCAACGCCGACACGTTCAGGAACATCGCGAAGGCGGCCACGCCGTCGGTCGTGCACATCCGCACGGAGATGAAGGCGAAAAGCAACGACCTCACCGAATTCTTCGGCGGCGGCCGCGGCCAGTCGCCCGACGACCTGTTCCACCGCTTCTTCGGCAACCCGGGCGGCGGCGACCAGGACGATCAGGATCAGCCGCAGCGCGGCGGCGGCGGCCGCGGCGGCAACCGTCAGCGGCGCGAGCCGAAGACGCAGGCCGCCGGCACCGGTTTCGTCGTCAGCAAGGATGGCTTCATCCTCACCAACAACCACGTCGTCGAGGACGCGACGAAGATCGAGGTCTTTTTCTACGGTGACGACGAGACGCCGTACGAGGCGAAGGTGGTCGGCCACGATCAGCTGACCGACAGCGCGCTCATCGAGCTCGTCGACAAACCGAAAGGCGCGCTCCCCGAGATCAAGTTCGGCGATTCGGCGCAGATGTTTCCCGGCGACTGGGTGATGGCGATCGGCAATCCGTTCGGCTACACCTACTCGGTCACCGTCGGCGTCGTCTCCGCGATCGGCCGCCCGTTCCAGGTGACGACGGGCCGCACCAACGACATGATCCAGACCGACGCGGCGATCAATCCGGGCAACTCGGGCGGACCGCTGCTGAACCTCCGAGGCGAGGTGATCGGGATGAACACCGCGATCATCACCAACTCGCAGAGCGAAGGGAACATCGGCATCGGCTTCGCCGTGCCGAGCAACACCGTGCGCGATCTCATCCCGCAGCTCCGCTCCGGCAAGATCACCCGCGGCCGCATCGGCGTGTCGGTCATTCCGGTGCCGCGCGAAGCGTTCGAGGACTTCGGCCTGAAAGATCGCAAGGGCGCGCTCGTCGCGCAGGTGCCGGCGGGCAGCCCGGCGGCGAAGGCCGGCATGGAACCGGGCGACGTGATCACCGAGTACAACGGACGGCCGGTGACGAGCCGCGACGACCTGGTGAAGATGGTCATCGCCACCAAGCCGGGCACGTCGGTGCCCGTGAAGGTGCTGCGCAACAAGCAGGAGAAGACGCTGCACGTCACGGTGGAAGAGCTCGACCTCGAGGCCGAGCAGCAGGCGCAGAGCGGACAGCGCCGCAATCCGGATCAGGAGCAGCAGCAGCCCGAGGAACAGGGCGCGAGCGGCTTCGGCCTGACGCTCGAGAACGTGACACCGCAAATGGCGCGGCGCCTGCGGCTGCCGAGCGGCCAGACGGGCGCGGTCGTCTCCGACGTCGATCAGGACGGGCCGTCGGCCGGCTTCCTGCGCCCCGGCGACGTCATCCTGTCGGTGAACGGCAAGACGGTGTCGAACGCGGCCGACGCGCAGCGCGAGCTGCAGAAGATCCAGTCGAAGCATCTCGCGCAGCTGCGCGTGTGGCGCGGCGACTCGGAGACGTTCGTTCCGATCAGGAAAGAGTAGGGATTAGGGATTAGGGATTAGGGATTAGGGATTAGGGATTAGACGGGTGCTGGGTGCTCTCGGACTCCGACCAATCCCTACGCCCTAGTCCCCAATCCCTCCTCGAGATCATCCGTGAACGCGGACGCCTGACGGTGGCCGCGTTCATGGAGCTCGCGCTCTACCATCCCGAGTTCGGCTACTATGCCCGCGCCGGCCAGCGTTCGGGCCGCGCGGGCGATTTTTTTACCAGCGTCGACGTCGGCGCCGTCTTCGGCGAACTGCTCGAAGCGCAGTGCGCCGAGATGTTCCGCCTGCTCGAATCCTCCGAATCCGCCAATTCCCGAACCCGGAATCCCGATGCGGGTTTCGATCTGGTGGAAGCCGGCGCCGGCAACGGCCGGCTCTCCGCCGACATGTTGCGCGCGGCGCGCGCGACGCATCCCGAGTTCTATCGTGCGATCCGCCTCCATCTGGTCGAAGCCAGCCCGGCTGCGCGCGCCGATCAACACGCGACGCTCGGCGACGTCGTCGATCGCCTCGTCTCGTCGAGCGACGCGCTCCCCGACTCGTTCGAAGGCGTGCTGGTCGCGAACGAACTGCTCGACGCGATGCCGGTGCATCAGGTGACGATGACCGAGGATGGTTTGAAAGAGGTCTACGTCAACGCTCAACTCTCAACGCTCATCGCACCGCCGTCCACGCCGCGCCTGCAGGAGTACCTGGATCGCGTCGGCGTCCGCCTCCAACCCGGCTGGCGCGTCGAAGTCAACCTGCACGCGGTCGACTGGATCCGCAGCGCCGCGCGCCGCCTGGGGCGCGGCTTCATCGTCCTCGTCGACTACGGTCACGAGGCGCGCGAACTGTACTCGGCGTCGCACTCCGCGGGGACGCTGACGACGTTCAGCGGCCATCGCGCCGGCGACGGCGACGCGTGGCTGCAGCGGCCCGGCGAACAGGACATCACGTCGCACGTCGACTGGACGAGCGTCCGCGCCGCGGCCGAAGCCGAAGGCATGCAGACGATCGCGTTCCTCGATCAAACGTACTTCGTGCTCGGGCTGCTGTCCTCGCTCCGCGATCCGCAATCCGCGCTCCGCAAGATCAAGACGCTGCTGATGCCCGGCGGCCTGGGCAGCACGATGAAGGTGCTGATCCTCGGCAAGGGGGTCGGCACGCCGCAGCTGCTGGGGACGTCGTTCAAGGTCCGGGCGACATGATCGGGATCGGCCTCGCCATCATGATCGTGTCGGAGGCCGCGACGCTGGCGAAGGTGGAGCCGTTCTACTCGTGGAATACGCCGATCTGCTGGACCGGCTTCATCGTCTTTGCCGACGCGGTCGTCTACCGCGCGCGCGGGCGTTCGTGGATGCGATCGACACCGCGCGAGTTCGTGTGGCTCGTGCTGCTCTCGATTCCGCTGTGGCTCGTGTTCGAAGGCTACAACCAGATCATCCGCAACTGGTACTACGTGGGCCTGCCGGAGAATTGGTGGCTGCGGATGTTCGGCTACGCGTGGGCGTTCGCGACGATCTGGCCCGCGATTTTCGAAAGCGCCGATCTCGTCGCGGTAGGGACGCGACGCGCGGGAGCGACAGGCGCGCGCGCCGCCGCGGCGTCTCCCCGTGCGGCTCGTCCTGCGCCGCCCGCGTCGCTCATCGTCATCGGCGCCGTCATGCTGCTGTGCCCGTTCGTCGTCTCGCGCGAGATCGCGCGTTATCTCGCGGCACCGGTGTGGCTCGGCTTCATCTTCCTGCTCGATCCGATCAACGCGCGGCTCGGCGGGCCGTCGCTCAGGGACGATCCCAACCGGATGATCGCTCTCCTCGTCGGCGGATTGCTCTGCGGCGCGTTATGGGAGTTCTGGAACTACTGGTCGGGTGCAAAATGGCACTACACGGTACCGATCATGGAGCATGTGAAGATTTTCGAGATGCCGCTGCCGGGCTATCTCGGGTTCCCGCCGTTCGCGCTCGAGTGCTTCACGATGTTCACCTTCGTGCGATTGATGTTTCGCAGAGTCGCGAGTTAAATAGAGCGCCATGACCGCCATGCTGGAACGCGAAGTCAAGCTGCGGTTCGATACGGCCGACGTTGCGCGTGCGGCGGTGGTCGCTGCCGGCGCGACGCCGCTGCGCTGCCGCCGGTTCCAGGAAGACGCGCTGCTCGACACCGAAGACGAGTCGCTGCGCCGCCACGGATCGGTGCTGCGCGTGCGCGTCGAATCCGGCAAGAGCACGATTACGTTCAAAGGACCGATTCAGCCGTCGCTGATGAGCGTCCGCGAGGAGCTCGAAACCGTCGTCGGGGACGGCGAAACGCTCCTCGACATTTTCTCCCGGCTCGGATTCCACGTCTGGTTCCGCTATCAGAAGTACCGCGAGGAGTTCGCGATCGACGACGTGATCGTCGCGGTCGACGAAACGCCGGTCGGCGTGTTCGTCGAGATCGAGGGCGGCGATCGCGGCATCCACGAGATGGCCGAGGCGCTCGGGCGCAGCCCCGGCGACTACATGCTCGACTCGTACCGGCGCATCTACGTGAACGACTGCGCCGCCCGCGGCGTGCCGCCGGCCGACATGGTCTTCGAGGACTGACCATTCGCGACGCGCTCATCCTGACGGCGGGGCTCGGCACCCGCCTGCGTCCGCTGACCCACGTGCGCGCGAAGCCGGCGATCCCGGTCGCCGGCGTGCCGATGATCCACCGCATTCTGCGGCGGCTGGCGGCGCGCGGCGTCACCGACGCCGTGCTCAACCTGCATCATCTGCCGCACACGCTGACGCGCCTCGTCGGCGACGGCGGCGGGCTCGGCGTCCGCGTCCGCTACTCGTGGGAGCAGCCGCGCATCCTCGGCAGCGCCGGTGGACCGCGCCTCGCGCTGCCGCTCCTCCGCGGCGACCCGCTCCTCATCGTCAACGGCGATACGCTGACGGATGTGGACCTCGCCGCGCTCGAGCGCGCGCACGCCGCATCCGGCGCGCTCGTCACGCTCGCGCTCGTGCCCAACACCGAGTACGAGCGCTACGGCGGTGTCGCGGTCGACGGTGACGCGCGCGTCACCGGATTCGTGCCGCGCGGGCCGGGCGCGCGTGGATCGTTCCATTTCGTCGGCGTGCAGCTCGCGGCGCGGTCGGTGTTCGCGCCGCTGATCCCGGGCGAGCCGGCGAATACGATCGGCGGCGTCTACGACGACCTCCTCGCCCGCGCGCCCGGTTCGATCCGCGCGTTCGTCTGCGAAACGGAGTTCTGGGACGTCGGAACGGTGGACGACTACTGGCGGATGTCCGACGCGTTCGCCCGCGCCGAGGGACGCGGCGACGTGCTCTACGGCCGAGACGGCGTGATCGATCCATCGGCGCGCATCCGTCATTCGATTTTGTGGGACGATGTGGAGGTCGGCGCGGGCGCGATCGTCGAGGACGCGGTGGTCACCGACGGGGCGCGCATCGCGCCTGGCGCCGTGCATCGACACGAGGTGGTGATCGGACGTGGAACAGCGGACCGCTGACGGCCTTCAGCTGCGCGATCGGATCGATCGCTTCCTGCGCGAGAGCGGCCTCGCGCGTCCGCAGTCGCGCGTCGTGCCGCTGACCGGCGACGCGTCGGATCGCAAGTACTTCAGGATCATCCCGGCCGACGGCCCGCCGTTCGTGCTCGCGCTGCACGCCGAGCCGATCGCCTTCGCCTCGCTGCCGTTCGCGAACGTCGCGCACCTCCTCCAGGAAATGGCGCTCCCCGTGCCCGTCATCCTCGGGCATTCCGACGAACTCGGGATCATCGCGCTGCAGGATCTCGGCGACGTGACACTGCAGGCGCACCTCGGCACCGCGCCGATCACGGAGCACGCGGCGCTCTACCGCCAGGCGGTCGCGCTGATCGATCAGCTGCAGCGGCGCGGCGCGCAGTTCGCGTCCGATCGCTACACGCCGTACGGGATCGCGTTCGACGTCGACAAGCTCACGTGGGAGCTGAATTTTTTCGTCAAGCATTTCGTCGAGGGCTACCGCGCGTCGCCGGTGCCGCCGGACACGCGGGAGCAGCTCGATTTCGAGTTCGCCGAGATCGTGCGCGAGCTCGCCGCCGAGCCGCGCGTCCTGTGCCATCGCGACTACCACAGCCGCAACCTGATGCTGCACGACAGCAGCCTCTACATCATCGATTTCCAAGACGCGCGCATGGGACCCGATACCTACGATCTCGCGTCGCTGCTGCGCGATTCGTACATGGATCTCCCGGAGCGGCAGGTCGAAAACCTGATCGCGTACTTCCTCGCGCTCGCCGGCCGCGCCGACGAGGAGGAATTCCGGCGGCGGTTCGATCTGATGGCGCTCCAGCGCAACCTGAAGGCGCTCGGCACGTTCGGCTATCAGACGACGACGCGCCGCAATCCGGTGTACATCCAGTACATCCCGCGCACGCTCAAGTACGTCCGCGACAACCTGGAGAAGTACCCGCGCTTCGCGCGCCTGCGCGAATTGCTCGCGGCGCACGTCGAAGAGTTGGCATAGGATTCGCCGATGGAGCTCCATCGGCCGCACGAACACAGTCCCTTCCGATCGTGGTCCGCGTTTTTCGTCGAGATCGCGACCATCGTCATCGGCGTGCTGATCGCGCTGTCCTTCGAAGGCGTACGCGAGTGGCAGCACAATCGATCGCTCGCCCGCGAAGCGCGCGAGACCATCGTCCGCGAGCTGACCGAAAACAGCCACGAACTCGACGGCGACATCAAGAACGCGCCGAAACGCACGGCCGAGGTCAGGTTGGCGCTTCAATACGTCAACGATCTGTTGCAGACCGGAAAAACGTCGCTGCGCACCATCGGCCTCAACGTCGTGCACGGCGACCTGCGGCGATCGAGCTGGCAGACGGCGGTACAGACTGGCGCGCTGGGGCACATGGCGTTCGGCGACGTCCAGAAGTACGCGGGTGTCTACGACCTTCAGGAACTGTACGAATCGCAGGAGCGGCGCAGCCTCGAACACATGTCCGACGCGCTGGTCCTCGTCGCCGCCGGGATCGACCCAGAGACCGCGAAGCGGCCCGACCTCGAGCGATTCCGCGACCGCGTGTTGGTGATGAGCGCGGATCTCCTCATCGAGACGCAGCTCGCCCACCAGCTGCACGAGCGGTACGCCACAGTCCTCGCGGAACAGGTACAATGAGTGGTTTTCAGTGGTCGCGAAGCGCCGGTTCGGGGTGTCGACGCGCCTGTACGAGGCGCAGCGTCTGAATCGCGAGCATCTGCTCGAGATCGCCGCCTTCGGCTTCGATACCGTCGAGGTCCACGGCGTGCCCACGCACGTCGATGTGGCCAATGACGCGGTCGTCGCGGATCTGCAGCAATGGCTCGCCGAAGCGAAGCTGGATCTGCAGGGGCTGCGCGTGCCTGCGACGGCGTCGGACGCCGAGGTCGAGGCGGCGCTCTTCGTCGCCCGGCGAATTCCGTTCGGCGCGCTGACGCTGCAGATCGCGCGGCCGAAGGAGGCCGCCAAGCGGATCGATCGTCTCGCGGCGTTCGCCGAACCGCTCGGCGTCACGATCGCGATCGACTCGACGTCCGACGGGCTGTCGCCGATCGGATCGCTCGTGCACTTCGTGGAGAGCATCGAGGCGCGCATCGGCATCGCGCTCGACTTCGCGAAAGCGCAGCGCGACGGCGACCTGGTCGAAGCGATCGAGACGGCGTCCGAGCATCTGATGTCGATTCGGCTGCCGGTCGACGGCCGCATCGACTGGCCGTCGGCGCTGACGGCGGTGCAGAAGGTCGGCTACGAAGGCCCGATCCTCGTCGAGCCGCCGCGCGGCCCGTCGAAGGCGGTGCTGGCGCAGGCGCGCCAGGCGCGCGAACGATTCGAGAAGCTGCTATGCACGTTTATATAGAGGACATCGGCAAGTACGAAGGGCAGGACGTCGAGCTGAAAGGGTGGCTGCACAACCGCCGCTCGAGCGGCAAGATCCACTTTCTGATCGTCCGCGACGGCACCGGCTTCATCCAGGCGGTGATGTCGAAGGCGGCGGTCGGCGACGAGCAGTTCACGCTCGCCGATCACCTCTCGCAGGAAACGTCGATCATCGTCACGGGCACCGCGCGCGCCGACAAGCGCGCGCCGAGCGGCTACGAGATCGACGTCAAGAGCCTGCAGGTCGTCGGCGAATCGCACGACTACCCGATCACGCCCAAGGAGCACGGCGTCGACTACCTGCTCGACCGCCGGCATCTCTGGATCCGCAGCGAGCGGCAGCAGGCGATCCTGCGCGTGCGCCACGAGGTGATCAACGCCGTTCGCGATTTCTTCAACACGCGCGGGTTCATCCTCGCCGACACGCCGATCTTCACCCCCGCTGCGTGCGAGGGGACGACGACGCTGTTTCCGACGCAGTATTTCGACGAGACGACGGCCTACCTCACGCAGAGCGGTCAGCTGTACAACGAGGCGAACGCCATGGCGCTCGGCCGCGTGTACTGCTTCGGCCCGACGTTCCGCGCGGAGAAATCGAAGACCCGCCGGCACCTCACCGAGTTCTGGATGGTCGAACCCGAGATGGCGTACGCCGACCTGAACGACGTGATGGCGCTCGCCGAGGATCTCGTCGTCTCCGTCGTCGCGCGCGTGCTCGACAAGCGCCGCCACGAACTGAAGGTGATCGAGCGCGACATTACGAAGCTCGAGTCGGTGCAGAAACCGTTCCCGCGGATCTCCTACGACGACGCGGTCAAGAAACTGCAGGCGAAGGGATTGCCGTTCGAGTGGGGCGGCGATTTCGGCGGACCCGACGAGACGGCGCTGTCGGAGGAATTCGATCGCCCCGTGATGGTGCACCGCTACCCCGCCGCGGTGAAGGCGTTCTACATGAAGCCGGACCCGGAGCGGCCCGACCTCGCGCTCGGCGTCGACGTGCTCGCGCCCGAAGGGTACGGCGAGATCATCGGCGGCGGCGAGCGCCTCGCGGATCTCGATCTGCTGCTCCAGCGCATCAAGGACCACAACCTCCCGCAGGAGGCGTTCGAGTGGTATCTCGACCTGCGGCGTTACGGCACTGTGCCGCACGGCGGGTTCGGCATGGGGATCGAGCGCGTCGTCTCGTGGATCTGCAAACTCGATCATCTGCGCGAAGCGATTCCGTATCCGCGCATGCTGTACAGGCTGTACCCATAATGAAGCTCGGCCTGATCTCCCTCGGCTGCCCGAAGAACCTCGTCGACTCGGAGGTGATGCTCGGCCTCGCGAAAGACGCGGGACACGAGCTGACGCAGGATGCGTCCGCCGCGGACGTGCTCGTCGTCAACACGTGCGCGTTCATCGATTCCGCGAAGCAGGAGTCGATCGACACGATTCTCGAGATGGCGCAGCACAAGACGAACGGCGCGTGCAAGAAGCTGATCGTCACCGGCTGCATGGCCGAGCGCTATCGCGACGAACTGATGAAGGAGATCCCGGAGATCGACGCCGTCCTCGGCACGGGCGAGGTGCCTCAGATCGTCGGCGCGATCGACGCTCGGCTGAACCCTGGCGCGCCGGCACCCGTGACGTTCTACGGCGCTCGTGGTTCGACGAGCTCACCACGAGCGCAGTCGCTCGCCACGAGCCCGTCGCTCGCCCTGAGCCCGTCGAAGGGCGAGCCGCCAACGTACATCTACGACGCCGACACGCCGCGCTATCTCGCGACGCCGAAGCACTACGCGTACGTGAAGATCGCGGAAGGCTGCGACTACAAGTGCGCCTTCTGCATCATCCCGAAGCTGCGCGGCGCGTATCGCAGCCGTCCGGCGGATTCGATCGTCCGCGAAGCGCGCGCGCTCGCGGCGCGCGGCGTCAAAGAGCTGTTGCTGATCTCGCAGGACACCACGTTCTACGGCATCGATCGCGGCGAGCGCGGCGCGCTCGCGCGGCTCCTCCGCGAGCTGAACGCGGTCGACGGCCTCGAGTGGATCCGCCTGCTCTACCTCTACCCGACGACCATCGACGACGCGATGCTGGACGCGATGGCGGAGTGCGAGAAGGTCTGCCGCTACATCGACCTGCCGCTGCAGCACGCGTCCGACGCCGTGCTCAAGCGGATGAAGCGCCCCGGCACCCGCCAGAGCTACGACGCCCTGCTCACTCGCATCCGCGCGCGCGTGCCCGGCGTCTCGCTTCGCACCACCTTCATCGTCGGCTTCCCCGGAGAAACGGACGAGGATGTCGCGGCGCTCGAGGCGTTCGTGTCGGATCACGTGTTCGACCACGTCGGCGTCTTCACGTACTCGCACGAGGACGGGACGTCGGCGTTCGCGCTCGCCGACGACGTGCCGGCGCGGCAGAAACAGGCGCGGCGGCGGCGCATCATGGCGCGGCAGAAGCGGCTGGTCGCGGCGCGCCAGCAGGCGCGCATCGGCGAACGGGTCCGCGCCGTGGTGGATGGACCGTCGAACGACCACGACCTGGTGCTGCGCGCGCGCCTCGAGTCGCAGGCGCCGGACATCGACGCCGGGGTATACCTCACCGACTGCGACCCGTCGGCTTACCGCACGGGCGATTTTGTTCAGGTGGAGCTTGTCGGCGCGCGCGACTACGACTTCGTCGCCCGGCCGGCGTCAGACCCCGTGCTATAATTTGATGTTCGGGGCCTAGGTTGTAAGACCGAGTGGGCATGTGCCCACTTTTTTAGTTTATGGGGGACCCGTGCCGGCCGACCGCCGGCGCGCGACGAAGAGCGTGGGCGCTGTCGAAGAACGGGTGCAGGGCATCGCCGCGCGCGTCGCGGCCGGGTACGGCCTGGAGATCTTCGACGTCCAGTACCGGCGCGAAGGCAGCGGGATGGTGCTGCGGATCTTGATCGACCGTCCCGGGCCGGCGGGGTCGGCCGAGGACAGCGTCAGCGTCGAGGACTGCGCGCACGTCAGCCGGGATCTGAGCGCGATTTTCGACGTCGAGGACGTCGTGCCGACGAGTTACACGCTCGAGGTTTCGTCGCCGGGGCTCGATCGGCCGCTGCGCCGCGCAGACGACTACGCGCGGTTCGTCGGGCGGCGCGCGAAGCTGGTGATGCGCGAGCGGGTGGACGGCCAGTCGTACTTCAAGGGGCAGCTCGGCGGGATCGACGGGGACGCCGTGCTCATCGACGGCGAGGACGGCAAACGGCACCGCGTGCCGCTCGCCGTCATTACGCGCGCGAATCTGGAAGTGGAGTTTTAGACCGTGTCGAATCCTTTGCAACAGACGATCGAAGCGCTCGCCAAGGAAAAGGGGATCGAGCCGGATGTCGTGATCAGCGCGATCGAAGAAGCGGTCGCGACGGCGTCGCGCAAGTACTACAAGACCGGCGAAAATCTGAAGACGCGCTTCAACATGGAGACGGGCCAGGTCGATCTCTTCGCGCTGAAGACGGTCGTGCAGGACGTGACGAACGCCGCCACCGAGATCTCGCTCGACGAGGCGCGCAACATGTACCGCCCGCTCTATGGCGACGAGGTGGCCAACAGCATCGAGCTCGGCGACGAGATGGAGTTTCCCAAGCCAACCGAAGTGCTCGGGCGCATCGCGGCGCAGACGGCCAAGCAGGTGATCTTCCAGAAGGTCCGCGAGGCGGAGCGCGAGAACGTCTACGGCGAGTTCAGCCAGCGCATCGGCGAGGTGGTCAACGCCACGGTCAAGCGCTTCGAGAACGGCGACATCATCGTCGAGATCGGCCGCAACGAAGCGGTCGTCCCGCGCAAGGAACAGTCGCGCGCGGAGAGCTACAACCCGAACGATCGCGTGCGCGCGGTGATCAAGGGCGTGAACCGCGGCGCGAAGGGACCGCAGATCGTCCTGTCGCGCACCGACCCGGCGCTGCTCATCAAGCTGTTCGAGCAGGAGGTCCCGGAAATCTACGACGGCACGGTGATGATCCGCGGCGCCGTGCGCGAGGCGGGCGACCGCGCGAAGGTCGCGGTGTTCTCGCGCGAGCGCGACGTCGATCCGGTCGGCGCGTGCGTCGGCATGAAGGGCACGCGCGTGCAGTCGATCATCCGCGAGCTGCGCGGCGAGAAGATCGACATCGTCGAGTGGTCGGAGGATCCGGTGGCGTTCGTCACCAACGCGCTGAGCCCGGCGAAGGTGCAGCGCGTCTCGATCGTCGACGACAAAGAGCGCGTGATGGAAGTCGTCGTCGAGGACAAGCAGCTGTCGCTCGCGATCGGCAAGAAGGGACAGAACGTCCGCCTCGCCGCCAAGCTGACCGGCTGGCGCATCGACATCAAGAGCGAGGAAGAAAAGCGCCGCGAAGTCGAAGCGCAGTTCGAAGACCTGGGCCTCAGCGACACGCCGTCCGAGCCGGCCGCCGAAGCAGTCGAAGGCGGCGCCGAAGGGGCACCGGAAGAAGCGCCCGCGGCCGCGCTGCCCTACACGCTCGACGGCGTCGGCGAGAAGACCCTGCGCAAGCTGGTCGAGGCCGGCTTCGCGACGCAGGAGGCGGTCGCCGGCGCGACCGTCGAGCAGTTGTCCGAAGTGCCGGGCATCGGCGAAAAGACCGCTGAGAAGATTCTCGCCGCGGCGCGCGGCGAAACCGCGAACGAAGCGCAGGAGTAACGTTTGGCAACAGTTCGGATTTACAAAGTCGCGGAGCTGCTGGGGACGACGAGCCAGGAAGTGACGGCGCTGCTGAAGCGCGATCACGGTATCGAAGTGAAGAGCGCCTCCAGCACGATCGAAGAGGTCGTCGCGCGCCAGTTCGTCGACCGGCTCGCCAAGCAGCGCGGCATCACGCTGCCGTCGGGCGACATCTTCGCCGAAACCGCCGCGCATCCGCATCACGCGCCCGCCAAGGGCGGCGCCGTGAAGAAGCCGGCCGCCGGCAAGAAGGCGCCGGAGCCCGCAAAACCGGTCGCGCCGGCGCTGCCGCCGCCGCGCCTCGTCAAGACCCACAAGCCGGCCGCGGCGCCGGCGCTCGATGCGGCGACGGCCGAACTCGAAGCGGCGCCGACCGCGCCGGAGGCGATGCCGGAACCGGTCGCGGCACCCGAGCCGCCGCCGGCAGCCGTGGCGCACGCGCCGGCCCCCGAGCCGGTCGTCGAGGCGCGCCCCACGCGTCGTGGCGTCCGCATCGAGGAAGAACCGCCGCGCCCGCCGGTCGAGCGCGAGCCCGTCGCCGAGCGCCCGGCCGAGCCGGCGCCGCCCGTGGCGGCCGCGCCCGCTGCGCCCGAACCGCCGTCGCCGCCGCCGGCCGCGCCGGTCCCGGCCGCGCCGAAGCACGCGCCGCGCGTGGTGCCGCCGACGCTGCGGCTGCGCATCGAAGAAAAACGACCCGATACGCCGATGGCGCCGCTGCCGACGTCGACGACGCCGGCGCCGCGCGTCGTGCCGCGTCCGCGGGTGCAGGAACGTCCGGCGATCCCGCAGACCGCGCGTCCCGCCGCGGGCGGCGCCGCCGGTCAGACCGGTGTCGCCACGCCGCGTCCGCCGGCGCCGCGCCCCGGCGCGCCGGGCATGTCGCGTCCGCCGGCGCCGCGTCCCTCGCAGATGCCGATGGGCGGACCGCGCCCGCTGCCGTCGCAGCCGGTGCGTCCGCAGCAGCCCGGCGGTCCGCCGCGTCCCGGCCAGTATCCGCAGCGGCCGGGCATGCCGCAGTACCGTCCGCCGTACCAGCAGCGTCCAGGCGGACAGGGCCGGCCGGCCGCCGGCACGCAGCGGCGCGAGCACACGCCGCGGTCGTCGCCGTCGATGCCGGCCGCGCCGCCGCCCGTCAGCCGCAACATCACGTTCGCCGAAGGCATGACGGTGAAAGATCTCGCCGACAAGCTCGAGCAGAAGGTGAACGCCGTCCTCGGCAAGCTGCTGATGAAAGGGCTGCGCCTCACCATCAACTCCACGCTCGATCCCGAGACGGCGACGATGATCGCGCGCGAGTTCGGCGCCGACGTCCAGATGCGCAGCTTCGAAGAGGAGCTGATCGAAGACACCGGCGGCGAATCGAAGGACGAAGACAAGGTGACGCGCGCGCCCGTCGTCACGGTGATGGGCCACGTCGACCACGGCAAGACGTCGCTGCTCGACGCGATTCGGACGACGCGCGTCGCCGAGCGCGAGGCCGGCGGCATCACGCAGCACATCGGGGCGTACCACGTCACGATCAACAAGCGCGACATCGTCTTCCTCGACACGCCGGGCCACGAGGCGTTCACGCTGATGCGCGCCCGCGGCGCGAAGGTCACCGACGTCGTCATCCTCGTCGTCGCGGCCGACGATGGCGTGATGCCGCAGACGAAGGAAGCGATCGACCACGCGCGCGCGGCGAACGTGCCGATCGTCGTGGCGATCAACAAGATCGACAAGCCGAACGCGAACACGGAACGGGTGAAGCGCGAGCTGACCGAGCTGAACCTGATGCCCGAAGAGTGGGGCGGGCAGACGGTGACGGTGGAGGTCTCGGCGAAGAAGCACCAGAACATCGAGCTGCTGCTCGAGATGGTGCTCCTCGTCAGCGACATCCTCGAGCTGAAGGCGAACCCGAAGCGCAACGCGACCGGCACCGTGCTCGAGTCGAAACTCGACAAAGGGCGCGGCCCGGTGGCGACGGTGCTCGTGCAGGACGGCACGCTCGCCGTCGGCGACACGTTCATCGCCGGCCCGATCGTCGGCCGCGTGCGCGCGCTCATCGACGATCGCGGGCGCCCGGTGAAGTCGGCGGGGCCCTCGACGCCGGTCGAAGTGCTCGGCCTGACCGGCCTGCCGCAGCCCGGCGACGTGTTCCAGGTCGCCGACGCCGCGAAGGCGCGGCAGATCGCCGCGTTCCGCGAGGAGCAGGCGAAGACGCGGGCGCTCGGGGCGAAGGGATCGCGGCTCACGCTCGAATCGCTGCAGGCGCAGATCGCCGAAGGCGGCATGAAGGAGCTGCCGATCATCATCAAGGCCGACGTGCAGGGCTCGGCCGAAGTGCTCGCCGATACGCTGACGAAGCTGTCGGACGAGAAGGTGAAGATCCGCATCATCCACTCGGGCGTCGGCGCCGTGAACGAGTCCGACGTGCTGCTCGCGTCCGCGTCGAACGCGATCGTCGTCGCGTTCAACGTGCGGCCGGATCGCAACGCCGAGGAGATCGCCACGCGCGAGCACGTCGACATCCGCCAGCACTCGGTCATCTACAACGTGACCGACGAGATGAAGAAGGCGATGTCGGGGCTGCTCGAGCCGACGTTCAAGGAGACGCGCATCGGCATCGCCGAAGTGCGCGACACCTTCAAGGTGCCGAAGTTCGGGACGATCGCCGGCTGCATGGTCACCGAAGGGCGCATCACGCGCGCCGGCGAGACGCAGGCGCGCCTGCTGCGCGACAACGTCGTCGTCTACGAGGGCAAGATCGGATCGCTGCGCCGCTTCAAAGACGATGTGAGCGAAGTGAAGTCCGGGTTCGAGTGCGGCATCGGCTTCGAGAAGTACCACGACATCAAGGTCGGCGACGTCATCGAAGTGTTCACGATGGTGCGGGTGGCGGCGCCGGTCTAAGTGGTGGTCGGGCTGCTGACCGTCGAGCTGCACGTGCCGGGCTCCCAGTCGCTGAAAGACAAGCGGATGGTCCTCCGGCGGATCAAGGATCGGCTGAAGAAGTTCAACGTCGCGGTGTCGGAGGTCGAGCATCAGGACCTGTGGCAGCGCGCGGCGCTCGCGGTCGTCACCGTCAGCACCGACCAGGCGCACGCGGACCGCGAACTAGCGGCGGCGGCCGACGAGATCGAACGCGTCGAGCCGGGGCTCATCACGCGGACCGAGGTGGAGTTTCTGACGTGAAGGGGTTCGAGGTTCTCGAGGTGCTCGAGGTTCTCTAGGTGCTCGAGTGCGCGAACCGAGCACGCGAGAACGTCGAGAACCTGAGAACCCGAGAACCCGAGCACCTGAGCACCTGAGCACCTGAGCACCTGAGAACGTCGAGAACCTGAGAACCCGAGCACCTGCGAACCCGCGAACCGCGAACCACTCATGTCCCAAGGCTCCAGACCAGATCGCGTCGCCGACCAGATCCGCGGCGAACTCGGCCACCTGCTGACGCGCGAGGTGCATGATCCCGGGATCGGGTTCGTGACGATCACGCGCGTCCAGGTGACGCCCGATCTGCAGCACGCCCGCGTCTACTTCACCGCGCTCGGCGACGAGCGCGCGCGGCGCAACTCGGACCGCGCGCTGCACCGCGCGATTCCGTTCCTGCGGCGGCAGATCGGCGCCCGCCTGCGGCTGCGTCGCGTGCCGGAGCTCGAGTTCATCTACGACGAATCGATCGCCGGCCAGGATCGGATCGAACAGCTGCTGCACGACCTCCACACCGGCGAGTCCGCGGCCCCACACGATGACGACGAATCCTGATCTCCGGCGGATCGCCGAGGCGATCCGCGCGCGGCAGCGCTTCGTGCTGTCGTCGCACTCGCGGCCGGACGGCGACTCGATCGGCTCGCAGCTCGCGATGGCCTACGCGCTGCGCGCCATGGGCAAGCACGCCGATCTCGTCAACGCGGATCCGGCGCCGCCGCCGATCATGCAGTTCCCCGGCGTGGCCGACATCCGGATCGCGCCGCAGGTGGAGGGGGCGTACGACGCGGCGATCATCATGGAGTGCGGCGACCTCGCGCGCACGTCGGTCGCCGGACTCGATCGCTACTTCGTGATCAACATCGATCATCACCAGGGGAACACCAACTACGGCGCGCTGAACTGGTTCGACGCGGCGGCCGCCGCGTGCGGCGAGATGGTGTTCGATCTGGTGCACGCGCTCGACGTGCCGCTGACCGTCGACATCGCCACGCACATCTATCTCGCGATCCTCACCGACACCGGGTCGTTTCACTACTCGAGCATCTCGCCGCGCACGTTCGACATCTGCCGCGAGTGCCTCGAGGCGGGCGTCGACCCGGTGATGGTGGCGCGGAACGTGTACGACAGCAACCACATGGGGCGCCTGAAGCTGTTCGGCGCGGTGCTGAGCGCGATGCAGATCGATCAGACGGGCCGCATCGCGATCGTCTATCTCGATCACGAGATGGCGCGCGCGGCCGGCGGGACCTACGAGGACACCGAAGGGCTGATCAACCTGCCGCTGACGGTGAAGGAAATCCAGGCGGTCGTCTTCTTCAAGCAGATCGAGGGCGAGGCGTACCGCGTCAGCATGCGGTCCAAGGGCGACATCGACATCGCCGCCGTGGCGAAGGAGTTCGGCGGCGGCGGCCACAAGAACGCCGCCGGCTGCACCGCCAGCGGCGGGGTCGACGGCCTGCAGAAGATCTTCGTCGACAAGATCGAGCGCGCCATTCAGCTGCAGGATCGCCGGACGGCCGGATGGCAGCACGTGAAGTGACGACGAGCCGTGTCGTGCGCGTCGCTGGCGAGCGGCGGCTGACCGCGCCACGATAGTCTGTGGACGGCTTACTCGTCATCGACAAACCGATCGGTCCCACGTCGCACGACGTCGTCGCGCGCATGCGGCGGGTGCTGCGCGAGCGGCGGATCGGCCATACGGGCACGCTCGATCCGCTGGCGAGCGGCGTGCTGCCGCTGGTCATCGGACGGGCGACGCGGCTCGCGCGGTTTCTGTCGGGGAGCGACAAGAGCTACGAGGCGGTGATCCGGCTCGGGGTCGCGACCGACACCGGCGACGCGGAGGGATCTCCGGTCGGGGAGGCGTTTACTGGCGCGCTGCCGACCGTCGACGTCATCGATCGCGCGCTCGACGCGTTTCGCGGTCAGTTCGAGCAGCAGCCGCCGGTGTTCTCCGCGAAGAAGGTGGGCGGTCAGCGCAGCTACGACGTGGCGCGCGGTCGGCGGGGTCAGGTACGGACCGGGTCCGGACCTGACACGGACCCGACACGTACCCGAGTGGTACCCGAGTCGTACCCGTCACCACTCGCGTACGTACCTGTCACCGTCGCGCAGCTCACGGTGACACGCTTCGACGGCGACGCGCTGACGCTGACCCTCACCTGCTCCGCCGGCTTCTACGTCCGCGCCCTCGCCCGTGACCTCGGCGCTCGCCTCGGCACCGGCGGCCACCTCGCCGCCCTGCGCCGGACCCGCGTCGGCACGCTGACCCTCGAGGCCGCCACGCCCCTCGCGGACGCAGAACGCGACCCCGCCGCCACCGCCGCCCGCCTCGTCCCGTTGTCGCAGATGCTGACCGAATGGCCGGCGGCGACGCTGGACGCGGACGGCGTCCGCCGCGCCTGCCAGGGACGCGACGTCCCCGGAATCGGGACTCCGGATGCAGGATTCGTCAGATTGACCGACGAATCGGGCGATCTCATCGCGATCGCCGAACCGTCGCCGACGACCCCAGGGCTTTTGCATCCGTTTGTCGTTCTGAGGTAACATGTTGATCTTGTTCGAGTAAGCGTTTTCTCTACATACGGCGCATCCGGGCCCCGGGCAAAGTCGTCGTCGCCGCCAAGGGGAGGCTGGGGCGTTCGTGGAGGTTTCCCACGGTGGCACTGAGTAAAGACCGAAAAACCGAACTCATCGGCAGCTACAAAACCCACGATCAGGACACCGGCTCTCCGGAAGTGCAAGTCGCCATCCTGAGCGAGCGCATCAACTACCTGACCGAGCACTTCAAGACGCACGCGAAAGACCACCACTCGCGCCGCGGCCTGCTGATGCTCGTCGGCCGCCGCCGGCGCCTGCTCGACTACCTCAAGACGAAGGACGCGCAGCGCTACGCCGATCTGATCAAGCGTCTGAACATCAGAAAGTGAAAAGTTAAAAGCGCACGTCACGACCAGAACCCGCTGGTCTGAGGTCGGCTTCAACTTTTAACTTCTAACTTTTGAGTTTGAACTTCCTATGACTACTCGCGAACTGCACGTCGGTCAGAACACCCTCCGTCTGGAAACCGGCAAGCTCGCCAAGCAGGCGGGCGGCTCCGTCATCGTCCGCTACGGCGATTCCGTCGTCCTCGTCACGGCGTGCCGTGCGGCGTCGGCCCGTGAAGGGATCGACTTCCTGCCGTTGACGGTCGACTACCGCGAATACACGTACGCGTCCGGACGCATCCCGGGCGGCTTCTTCAAGCGCGAAGGCAAGCCGGCCGAAAAGGAAGTGCTCACGAGCCGCGTCATCGATCGCCCGATCCGTCCGTTGTTCCCCTCCGGCTGGCGCTACGAGACGCAGATCATCGCGCTCGTGCTCTCGGCCGACCAGGAGAACGACACCGACGTCCTCGCGATCACCGGCGCGTCGGCCGCGCTCGCGCTCTCCGACATCCCGTTCGAGAAGACGATCGCGGGCGTCCGCGTCGGCCTCGTCGACGGCTCGTTCGTCGTCAATCCGACGTTCGAGCAGCGGAAGAACAGCAAACTCGACCTCGTCGTCGCCGGCAGCAAGGACGGCATCGTGATGGTCGAGGCGGGCGCGAAGGAAGTCACCGAGGAGCAGGTCGTGCAGGCGCTCGAAACGGCGCACGCCGCGATCAAGCAGATCGTCGCGACGATCGACGAGATGGCGAAGGCCGTCGGCAAGAAGAAGACGACCTTCGAACAGAAGGAGATCGCGCACGACTTCTACCGCGAGGTGGAAGAGAAAGTGTTCGTGCCGCTCGCCGACGCGATGCGCATCAAGGACAAGCTCGCCAACTACGACCGCGTCGATCAGGTGAAGGACGAACTCGTCGCCTCGATCCCGGAAGAAGAGGTCGAGCGCCGCGTCGAAGCGAAGGCGATCTTCAAGGACCTGAAGGAGAAGGTGCTCCGCGAAGAAGTGCTGACCCACGGCCAGCGCCTCGACGGCCGCAAGTTCGACGAGATCCGCCCGATCTGGATCGAGACGAGCGTGCTCCCGCGGACGCACGGCTCGGCCGTCTTCACGCGCGGCGAAACGCAGGCGCTCGTCACCTGCACGCTCGGCACCGCCGAGGACGCGCAGAAGATCGAGAGCTTCGAGGGCGAGACGTGGAAGTCGTTCATGCTCCACTACAACTTCCCGCCGTTCTCGGTCGGCGAAGTCGCGTTCCTGCGCGGTCCCGGACGCCGCGAAGTCGGCCACGGCGCGCTCGCCGAGCGCGCGCTCGCGCCGATGGTGCCGGGCGAAGAAACGTTCCCCTACACCGTCCGCGTCGTCTCCGACATCCTCGAGTCGAACGGTTCCTCGTCGATGGCGTCGGTGTGCGGCGGCGCGCTCGCGATGATGGACGCCGGCGTGCCGCTGAAGGCGCCGGTCGCCGGCATCGCGATGGGGCTCGTGATGGACGAGCAGTCCGGCCAGTACGCCGTGCTCTCGGACATCGCCGGCGCCGAAGATCATTACGGCGACATGGACTTCAAGGTGGCCGGCACCGCCGACGGCATCACGGCGCTGCAGATGGACATCAAGGTCACCGGCATCACGACCGAGATCATGAAGAAGGCGCTCGAGCAGGCGCGCCAGGGACGGATGCACATCCTCGGCAAGATGCAGGAGGCGCTCCGCGCTCCGCGCGAGAGCATCTCGCTGTACGCACCGCGGATCGTCACGATCAAGATCCCGGTCGACAAGATCCGCGACGTCATCGGACCCGGCGGCAAGATGATCCGCAGCATCATCGAGCGGACCGGCGTGAAGATCGACGTCGAGGACGATGGGCGCGTGAACGTGGCGTCGGCGGACGGCGAGTCGGCGCAGAAGGCCATCTCGATCATCCAGGAGCTGACGGCCACGCCGGAGCTGAACAAGACCTACCTGGGCAAGGTGCAGCGCATCACCGACTTCGGCGCGTTCGTCGAAATCATGCCCGGGACCGACGGCTTGCTGCACGTCTCCGAGATCGCGAACCACCGCGTGAAGGACGTGCGCGACGAGTTGAAGGAAGGCGAACAGCTGCTCGTGAAGGTGATCAACATCGACCCGACCGGCAAGATTCGTCTGAGCCGGAAGGCGCTGCTTCAGGAAGAAGCCGCCTCGTCGAAGTCGTGAATTCGCCGTTCGTTCAGCTCCACCGCTTCGCGTCGGTGCGGATGCCGAGCTGATCGAGCATCCGCGCCACGGCATACTCCACCACATCGTCAATCGCCGCCGGCCGCGTGTAGAACGCGGGCACCGGCGGCGCGATCTGTACGCCCAGCCGCGACAGCTTCAGCATGTTCTCGAGGTGAATCGCGCTCAGCGGCGTCTCGACGACGGCCAGCACGAGCCGCCGCCGCTCCTTGATGACGACATCGGCGGCGCGGTGAATCAGGTTGTCGCCGACGCCGTTCGCGATCGCGCCGAGCGTCCGCATGCTGCACGGCACGATCAGCATGCCGTCGGTCTCGAACGATCCGCTCGCGATCGGCGCGGTCAGGTCGCCGACCTGGTGCACCACCGACGCGCGCGCGTTCAACTGCTCCAGCGTGACCTCCGTTTCGTGCGCGAGCGTCGCCTGGCCCCACTTGCTGACGACCAGGTGCGTCTCGACGCCCGCCGCGCGCAACGCGTCGAGCGCGCGCACGCCGTAGATCGCGCCCGTCGCGCCGGTCAAGGAGACGATGATCCTCCGCGGTTCTTGGTTCACGGCTCTCT